>Ga0187858_10005486_pt1 | contig 11592 bp, 11 predicted proteins | sample June2016WEW_8_15_FD_133015 | JGI IMG/M metagenome (GOLD analysis project Ga0187858, IMG submission 133015) | Peatland microbial communities from SPRUCE experiment site at the Marcell Experimental Forest, Minnesota, USA - June2016WEW_8_150 | ecosystem: Environmental > Terrestrial > Soil >...
CGACCAGCCTTTCTTGTCGATCACGTCGAACGGGTTGCCGTCCGGGTCGGCCAGGGTGACGAAATCGTTTCCCGGGGTCAACGGACGCAGGACGGTTGCACCGAGCCGGACGAGGCGCTCTACGTCCCGCTCCGGATCCGAGGAGTACAGGTCGAGGTGGAGCCGGTAATCCCGGAGGGGCGGCTCCGGGGTCCGAAACAGTGAGAGGTTGGGGCCCCGGCCCAAGGGGTCCTTGAGGACCACCCCGTCCGCGTCGGGCGGGTCCCTCGGGACATACCCGAGTGCTTCCTGCCAGAACTCGATCATCCGGGCCAGGTCCGAACAGTCGACCACGACCGAGCCGACCCAGCTATTCACCGGCGGTTTCAGGTTTTCTTGTCTCTCCACCATCGGACGCCCCGGGGGCCGACCGCCGACCAGGACATCAACCCGCCGGGCGTGTTCGATATCGACCCGAACCAGCGAGGAGAGGTCGGTCGCGTTCGAGGGTTGGGATCGTGCCGAACGCCGCCCAGGGGGCCGAAACCCCTCACCGGTGCTCGGTTACGCCGCGATGGGGGTCGTCCCCCACGTGCGGACCCGCGCCCACGCGACGACCCCCACGAGGGCGGTAAGGACGAGCATGGCGATCAGCGCGTCGTAGAGCCAAGGGATGTAGCCGGAGGCGGGCGGGGACGCGGTATCGTAGAGGTACATCGCGAATTGGCTCATATTTTGGAAACCGACCTGGCTCCAGGTGAACACGATGGCGAGGTCCGCGAGGAGGGCGAGGATCACCCAGAGGAGGCCCCCGAGTACGATCGCCTTCACCCGGCGAGGTCGCTGGGCCCACATGCTCGGCGCCAGGGCGTTCCCGATCACCGAGAACGCCACCAGGAGCGTGAGAATCGCCTCGGCCAGTAGTCCGTACCAGTGGAGGAAGTACGACGGGGCCATGTACTTCGAGTTCCCGAAGTCGGTCTGAAGGTTCTTGTCGGTGACGAGCATGACGACGAGGAGGAGGAAATCGAGGAAGATCAGCAGGCCGAAGATGACGATCCAACTCCGTCCGGAGCGTACGTGCGGCAGGGAATTCGTAGAGGCCGACATCGGTTCCTATGGGGTCGCGCCCGCCGGAGAGGGGAGCGGCGCCGCAGCTCCGGTGTTCGCGCCTGACCCTCCGAGCGACATGCGACCATCGTGGAGAGGCCCTCACCGTATTTGGCCATACACCCGTCGGGCGGGGTCGGTCGCTGGGCGTGTTCCTTCGCGACCGACTTTCCCGAACGCCCCCCGCGGCAACCGTTAAAAGGGAGGCCCGGCCTCGCCGGCTCCCCTCATGCGGCCCCTCGACGTCCTGCAGCAGAGCCTCCACAAGCGGGTGCTCGTGGAAATGAAGGGCGGACGCTCGTACCGGGGCGTGCTGGACGCCTACGACCAGCACCTGAACCTCCTCCTCTCCGCGGCCGAGGAGGTCGTGAAGGACCAGGTCACCCCGCACTCCGGCGTCACGCTGGTCCGCGGCGACTCGATCGTCTACATCTCACCGTAGGAAGGTTCGAACCATGGGAAAGGGAACACCGTCTCGTCGCGGAGGCAAGATCGTCCACGTCATCTGCCGGCGCTGCGGCCGCCACGCATTCCACCGCCAGAAAGCCGTCTGCTCGTCGTGCGGGTTCGGGGCCAGCCCGCGCTGGCGCAGTTACCACTGGGCGAAGCTCAAGTAGCGGCCCGTCGGGGTCGGGGCCCCGAGACCCAGGGGTCCCCTTCCAGGCTGAACCGTAGCGGCCGCTCGACCGCGCGCGAGATCCCGACTCGCGGGCTCGCTACGATGCGGACAGCGCGGGGCCTTCCCGGGCCCTCGGTCAGGCGCACGCGGGCGCTCCGGACCGTGTCGATGCCGTCGTCGTCCATCGTGATCCCCAGGTAGCGGCAGAGCCGCCCGGGCCCGGAGGGGTCCCCTTCGACCCCCTCCGACGGGGCACCGGCCCGCAGGAGGACCGCTTCCCCGACCCGCGTGACCAAGTTCGCGCAGACGACCTGGTGGATCCGGAAGACATAGAGGGTCCCGGGAGCGGAGAACATCGAGGCGTTGCGCTCGGTGCGGCCGTGATAGGCGTGGCTTGCGGGGTCGGTCGCGACGTACGCCTCCACCTCGACGAGCCGGACGGAGCGAGGCTCGCCCTCCCTACGGACCTGGACCTCGCGTCCGAGCAGGTCGCGGGCGACCGTCACCGTCGGCCGGTCGAAGAACGCCCGGCCCAGCCGCCGAGGCGGTCGGCTAGACGAGCTCGCCACGGTCCACGAGCGGCGCGCCGTCCAGCGCGACCGTCGCCTCCCCGAGGGTGATCCAGGAGAGGAATCGGCAGGCGTTCGACCCGCCGTAGGCCGAGTTGCCCCCGATCGCGAGCGTGACCGTCCCGGCCCGTGCGTCCTCCGCCTGGGGGATACCCGCCGAGAGGGCGGGGTTGAGACCGAGCGCGAACAGTCCCAGGACCTCGCGGCCCGCGGGAGCAGAGCCGAACTCGGCCTCGAACGCCTCGGTCCCGTTCGTGTACCAGAACTCGCGGAGGCGACCCCGCTCGAGGTCCCACTGCCCGCCGTCGGCGCGGCCGGCCGAAAGAAAACTGGGTTGGTCCGCGATCGCGGTGCCCTGGGCCGAGCGCTCGTCGACGGCGACGACGACCGTCCCTCCCGGTACGGTGGTGACGACCCGACGCCGTCGACGGTCGAGGTGGTCCACCCGGCCGTCGTCGACCCACGGCATTCGACGCCGCAGGCGGAGCCGCACGTCGGTGCCGTTCGGCGCGGTAATGCGAAGCTCCCGCCCCCGTGCGAGCGCGCGCGCGGTCCGCGCCCCGACCGTTCCGATCGCGGACGGGTCGGACTCGACGATCGCGCGGACGATCTGGCTGCGCCAGAGCGCGCCGGGGACGTTCCACCGGTCGCCCTGGGCGTCCGAGGCGTACCCCAGCAAGCATCGGACCCCCCGGACGTTCGCCCTCCGGCAGAGGGCGAGCCACGCTTCCGAGGCGCCATGGAACGGGGTCTGCTGGGCGGAGGGGAGCGCATGGAGTCGCGGCCGGTCGGCGGGCCCGGCGAAATAGATCAGCGCGTCGGCCTCGCGGAGCGCGGCCCGCACCGCCGACGGGACGCCGGCCCAGTTCCGGGTGGCGGGAGCGACCTCGATGCTTCGCCAGAACGCCGCCTCGTCCTCGAGGAGGAGCGTCGCCCGGGCCCCGAGGCGACGGGCCTCGGCGACGCACGCGCTCGCCCAGGGCAGCGTGTGGGTCCAGGAGGCGACGACGAGCTCCTCGCCCCGACGGAGGGCCGCGGCCCCCTCCACGAGCGCCTTGCCGACCGCGGCCGGGGTCGCGCCCTCTCGCGGCACGCGGGGGCCAGCCCCTCCTCCGATTTATCGTGCCAGTTCCCGAAAGTTAGGGCAGATGGTGGAGCCGCACCCGACGGACGATCTCCGGGGCGCTCGCCCCCGGACGTCCGAGCGCCCGCGCGACCTTCACGATCAGCTCGCCCGCGTCGTTCCAGGGAGCCTCGAACGAGGGTACCGGCCACCGCCGGGGGAACGCCGACCAGGTGTCCGCGCCGGTTGCCGCCCGTTCGACCACCTCGCGCACCCTCCGGGCCGAGGCGAAGTCGGCGAGGTCCCGGCGCAAGCTCGGGTCGGCGCCCGCGTCTCGCGCCAGGTCGAGGAGCGCCGTGAGCTTCTCCGGTCGGTGTCGGTGGGCGCGGGCGCCCTCCCCCAACGACCCGTTGAAGTACAGGAACGGCGCGCCGAGCTCCATCGCCTCGAGGAGGGTGCGGCTCCCGGTGACGATCCGGAGTCGGGCTCGGGCAAAGCGTGACGACCATTCCTCGGGGGATACGGGACGGGAGACCACGTCGACCCGCGCCGCATCGAGACGCACCGTCCACGGACGAGGGGTCTGGATCGTGAGCCGCGTCCGAGGGTCCGCGGCCGCGAGGCCGGCCGCGACAGCGGGGGCGATCCGTTCCGCGCTCGCCGGGCTCGCGTACCAGACCCACTCGTTCGTCGTTCGTTCGCGTCGAGCTCCTCGGACGGCCCGGAACCGGCCGGGCCAGAGCGGTCCCGTCTGGACCGCTTCCGGGAACTCCCGCGCGAACCCCGCGTCCCGTCGGAAGGTCGCGAACACGTGCAGCACGTTCGGGCGGTCGAACGCGCGGAACCTCCGAAAGGCCGCACGGAACGTCTCCACCTCTCCGGAACGTCGGGCCGCCCGGAGGCGGGCCCCCAGCGCCCGGGCCCGCACGCCGCCCTCGCGCAACCGCTCCCGATTCTCCCGGGCGAGGGAGAGCGTCCGCGCGAACTCCTCGAGGCTGACATGGAGGACCCGGTCGGCACCGTGCGCGCGCTCGATCTCGGCGACCTCCTCCTCCCAGGGACCGCCCCGGCCGTAGGCGCCCGGCCGCGAGGGGGCGGCGCTCACGCCCCACGCCGGGGTCACGGTGAGCGCGGCGGAACCGGCGCGGGAGAGGGTGGCGAGCCGCTCGAGCGGCGGCCAGTCCCAGGGACCCTCGACCGACCGGGGCCACGGGTGACCGGCCCGCCGGTAGAGCCGGATCGGGAAGCCGGCCCGGGCGAGGTGCCGTCCCGCCGCGAGGGTCTCCTCGATATCGCCGAGGCCACCGCCGACGACCGCCGGCAGCAGGTAGACGTCCACGCCCCCGGGGGAGCGTGCGGGTCTAGGCGACGGGTCGGTAGAGCGTCCAGACCGATAGCGCGGCGTGAAACCCCTCCCTCTCCAGCGCGGCCGCTCCGGTCACGTTGGCGAGCGGCACCTGGCCCGCGATCCGGGTGGCCCCGTGCGACGCGCACCACGCCCCGGCGGCGCGGACCATCTCACGGACCAGCGCCGCGTCGGCGGTCGTCGCGACGATCGGGTCGCTGAAGTGGGCCGCGTCGGTGTCCGGACTGCGGACCGCGCCGATCCCGGCCTCCGCGCCCGACCCCCGGTCGACGACCCAGGCGGCCGACTGCGCCTCGAAGAGCCGTTCCTCGAGGCGGGAGCCCGCCAGTCCCGTGGTCTTCCGGGGCAGCACGCGCGCGACTTCGCTCGGGGTCTGGGAGCGGGCGATGGCGAGCAGTGGGGCCTCGTCCGACTTGCGGTAGCGCCGGACCCCCGGCGGAAGGGGATCCTTCTCGTTCCCGAACTCCGCGGCACGATCCCGCACGACGAACGCCACCTCCCGGAGCGGCCGGTACCCGAGGCGCCCCTCGTAGAGGGTCCGTGCGGGCGTGTTGTCGGACAGGACGTCGAGCACGAGGAACTGCCGGCCCATCTTGGTCGCGATCTCCTGGGTCCGCAGGAGGAGGGCGCGGGCAAAGCCCCGACGCCGGACGGTCGGGTCCGTCGCGACCATGCTGATGTAGACCGAGTGCCCCGGGAAGGAGAGGAGCGTCGTGGCCACCGCGCGTCCGTTCTCGGCCACGACGAGGAACTTGTACAGGGGCTTTCCGAAGACCCGGGCGAGGCCGATGAGCAGGCGGCTGTCCCACCGGTAGACCCGCTTCACGACGTGGAAGAACCGGTCCGGGTGCGAACCGAGGATCGCTTCCTCGGCAGGGAACTGGGTCGTCAGGAAATGGACGAGGACCGGCGTGTCGGCCGGCCGGAAGTCCCGGATCATCCGCTCCCGTCCTCGTCGAACGAGGTTGCGATCGCGGACTCGAACAGGGTCCGCAACGTCGGGACCGGCCGGTCCTCCGTGACCTCAGGGAGCGGCAGTCGGGCGAGGCGGTCGAGTTCCTCGTCGGGAAGGCGGGCACGGGCCGCGAGAAGGGCGCTCTGGACCAGGGGGTCGTCGGCGCCGTGCGGCAGGCGACCGAGCGCCTGGACGATCGCGTCGAAGAGGCGGCTCTCCGCATCCGAGCGGAGCAGGTCCTCCTGGTCGCCGGGCTCGGGGAGGCTCTCGAGGCAGGGTCCGCTGCGAAGCAGTCGAACGAGCTCTTCGCGGGCGCCGTCGTCGCCCAGCCGGCCCACCGCCCACACCGCCGCGAGGCGGACCTCGGGCGCCGGGTCGGCGAGCTCTTCCCGGATCCGCGGTGCCGCGGCCGCCAGGCCGAGGTGGCCGAGAGCGTAGGTCGCTCCCCGTCGCGGCCACGGGTGTTCGTCCTCAAGCAGGTCGAGGAGCCGACCGAGATCCTCGGGGACCCCGAGCGTCCCGAGCGCGATCGCGGCAGCCCCACGGACCGGCCAGGCTGTGTCGACGAGCCCGCGGAGCGCGACCTCCCGCGCCTCACGCCCGCCCAGCTCCCCGAGCGCATGGACCGCACAGACGCGGAGCCAATGCTGGGGACTCTCGGCCGCCTCGACGAGGCAGGGGATCGCGCGCGGGTCCCCGATCCGCCCGAGGGCGACGAGGACCGACGGTTTCTCCCAGGTCTCCTTCTGGGCGAGGATCTCGAGCATGCGGGGCACGGCGTCCCGGTCGTGCAGACGTCCGGCCACCACGGCGGCCGCGGCGCGGACCCGTCGGGACGGGTCGTCCAGCATCGTCCGGACGAGCCGAAGCACCTCGGGGCGGCCGGAGCGACCGAGCCCGAGTACCGCCTCCCGGCGGACGCGGTCGGAGGAATCGACGAGCAGGGCCTCGAGCGAGAAGCGGGCCTCGGGAGTACCGATCCGGCCGAGCGTACGGACGGTCGCGAGCCGGACGTCCCCGACCGCGTCATGGAGGCAGCCTTGCAACGCCGCGACCGACGCCGGGTCCGAAGCAGCTGCGAGCGCATCGGCCGCCTTCCGGCGGACCACGGCGTCCGGGTCGCGCAGCGCGGACTCGAGGGCCTCGCGGGTGTCGGGTCGGCCGGCCGGGCCGAGCGCCTCGGCGACGCTCGCGCGGACCGCCGGGTCGGGGTCCTGCAGGGCGGCGGCGAGGGTCGTCGCCGCCCGCGGGTCCGCGAGCAGTCCGAGCGCGATCGCGGCCGTCTGGCGGATCCCCGCGACGGGGTCGCTGAGCGCGACCAGGAGCGGGGTCAGGTCCTCGACACGTCCCCGCCGCGCCGTGGCGCGGATCGCCGCCGCACGCTGCGAGGGGAGAAGCGCCGGAGGGGCCTTCGCCGGTCGACGGGCGGCCTTCCGGCGAGCCGGCGGGCGAGGAACGGCCGGGCGACGAGGGCGCGGGGCCACGAGGGCTCCACGGCGGGAACGGCTAAAACGTCCGCCCGAACGGAAGAACGTGCGGAGGCCCCGCGGGAACCTCGCCGGGAGCGTCTATTTCTTCCGTGCCGGGCAGCGCGGGCACGTCGGGGATTCGCTGTCGGCCGGTGCGACGAAGAACCGGACGGACCCCGCCCCGTGGCGGAAGCACGCGAACAGCCGGAACGGGCGGCCGTCCTTCTTCTTGAACGGGTACACCCGCCAGTAGACCGTCCACAGCGGCCGGGTCGGTGGCGCCCGGCCGAGGTACCGTTCGGCCGAGGGGCCGAGCTCCGGGCCGTGACGCCGCCCCAGTCGGAGGTCCCAGCGTCGCACCAGCGTCGCCGGAGAGGTGTGCGCTCGGGCGAAGCGCGCCAACGTCGGCGTGGGGTCCTTCTCCGCCCACTCCGTGTAGGTGACGACCGAGACCGCGCCGCCCGGGCAGGCGTAGACGCACAACCAACCCGGGCCCGAGCTGCGGACCGTGCGGCCCCGCAGCGGCCGGGTGCAGTGGCGGTAGCAGTGCGGGCTCGTCGGGCGGAGGGCCCGTCGGAGGAGCGGCGGGACCGCGCCCGGTCGGCTCACGCGCGCTCGCCTCCGAGCACCTTCCGGAGCCACGCGCTGCGGAACAGATCCGCCCATGCGCGCGCCGTGCGCGGGACCTCCTCGGAGAATCCGGTGAGGAGGTGCTGGACCGTCCCGTCCGACCACTCGAGGAACACCTGGGGAATGAGGTAGTCCGGCGCCGGGTCGCCGTACCGGCGGACGAGCCGGTCGGCCGCGGTCTCTTCGGCCTTCCGGTCGATGTCGAGGATCCGGAGCGGCACCTTCAGCCGGCGGGCGAGGCGGGTCCCCTGGACGACCGAGAGCGGGACGCAGTGCGGGCACCACTGGGCGAGCACGATCGTGAGCCGCTTCGGTTGCGCCGCCACGGGGTCCTCCGACCCGGTCCCGGACGCCGGGTTCGCGGATAGGGTTGCGGGGTCCCGCGGGCGTGCCGATCAGCCGGCTCCCCCGAGGGCGCGCGCGTCCAGGACCGACTGGGCGACGTGCTCCGGCGATCGGTACGGCCCCCGCTCGACCGGGCCCCCGTAGCCCCACCGCTCGAGGAGCCCGTCCCGCTCGACCCCGAACGGGACGAGGAGCGTCTCCGCCGCCCGGGCGAGGAGCTCGAGGTAGGCGTCCGGGTCGTACCGCTCCCCGCCCTCGAGGAACTCCTCGGGCCGGACCCGCTCGCGGAACGAGCGGCTCGTCCGGTCGAGGACGACGTACCGGACGACCTGCCCCGGCTGCCGGACGGCGCCGGCCTGCTCCAACTGGCGGAGGGCCGCGACCGAGTCAGTGAACGTGACGAACGCCTCGCTCGCCTGGCCGATCCGGTGGGAGATGACGAGCTCCTCGACCGGCCAGGCGCCGCGACGGACCTGCTCCGCGAACCCGTCCGCCCGGCGGAGCGCCCGCGGCAGGAGCGCGCGGAACTCCTCCGGCCCGCGGGCGGCCCGGAACAGGTCGAGCATCTCGGCCTCGAACCGGCGGGCGAGGCCGGTCGTGTCGTGCCGCCGCCCACCGATCCCGCGGAGCTTGAACTCCCCGGTCTCGTAGAGCCCGTAGTACCGGTTCGGCACCCCGAGCCCGTGCGTCACGGCCGGCAGGAAGACGATCCAGCGGTAGCGCCCCTCGTAACCGAGCGGCAGGGTGGTCCGCGCGGTGACGCTCCGGGCGAACGCTTCCGGGTCGGGCGGCCGTGCGGGGTCGGTCGCGGAGAGCCAGAGCGAGTCGACGATCCCGTGGACGACCCGGTACCCCGCGGTCTCGGCGGCCGGCACGAGGTCGGCGAGCAGCTCGCGCGCGTAGGCGTTGATCGCTTCATGGCACTCGATCCGTCCGAAGCGGGCGTTCCGGTACCCCTGGTAGCCGAACGCCGTCACGAGGATCCACTTCAGCATCTTCACCCGCCCGGTGAGGCGCGCCCGCTCCTCGGCCGGGAGCGTCGGGTCCTTCGCCGCCGCCTTGTAGGCGAGGCGCCGGGTGAGGAGCGGCTCGAGCGTCCGGGGGATGAGCCCGACCGACCGGGTGCACGACCGGTAGCCGAGCCCCGGGGCGCGGATCGGGCTGTCCGGGCAGCACCGGCACTCGAGCGTCTCCGCCGAGAGGTTCTTCCGGACCATGATGTGGGGAAAAAGGCTCGCGAAGTCGAACTCGTCCACCGGCCCGAAGACGCCGACGGGCGGGACGAAGATCACCCCGCCCCGGTCGGCGGCGACCAGGCGGTCGGCGCGCCGGAACGCTTCGGGCCGGTTCTTCTTCCACGGGACGTGGAGCCCGCGGCGGAGCGCCTCCGCCATCTCCATCGCGGTGAAGCAGGTGCCCGGCGACTGGCGGGCGACCGTCGAGAGGGAGAGGCGCGAGAGCCGGGCCGCGTCGACGAGGCCGGCGAGGTCGGCGTCGTCGAAGAGGAACGAGTTCTCCCGGTCGAGGTGGAACCGGCCGGGGAGCGGGTACGTCGCCGCGCGGTAGAGGATGCGGCCGTACGTCGCGAACGAGCGGGCCCCGCGGGCCGGGCGGAACCCGACCGGCTCGCGCCCGAGCGCGAACTCCTCCGGGCCCAGGCCCAGCGCGGCGGCCCGCCGGTAGAGCCACGGCAGGTCGAGCGCGTCCCCTCCGCTCGTGAGGAGGACGTCGGGGTCCGCCCGCGCGAGCTCGCCGACGAGGGCGCGGAGGAGGTCCTCCTCCGGTCCCTCGAGCGTCGCGTCGCCGAGCCGCACCGACGAGATCCGCCCCTCCGCCGGCGGGAGGCGGCCGCGGTGCGGCCCCTCGAGCGAGACCGCGAGGCGGGCGACGACGAGCGGCGGCGGGGCGTAGTCGACGGTCTCGGCGGGCTCGGTCGCACGGATCGCGACGCCGCGGCCGACGACCGGGGCGAACGGGTAGAGGTCGTGGGCGAGGTGGTAGAGCTGCGGGGGCGAGAGGTCGACGTCGAAGAGGGTGTAGCGGACGAACCCGCCCCGTTCGTCCACCGACCGGGCGAGGGTGCGGCGCGCGGCGTTGCGGGCCGGCGTCACCTCGAGGACCGTCCGGGGCCGGTGGTCGAAGATCGACGGGCGGAGGACAACCCGCCGGACCCGCTCGACCGTCGGGCGACCGGCGAGGTGCGGCACGAGGTCCGCGAGGTCGCTCCGCGCCCCGACCACATAGAACGGCGGGCGGTACTCGACCGCGGTCCGCCGCACGCGGGCGGTCGTGCGCTCCTTCGTCCAAAGGACGACCGAGCGGCCGTCCGCGCTCTCCGTGATGTCGAGGAGCCAGGCGTCGGGCGGCGGCGAGCCCGCCACGGTCAGCGGCGGGCCGGTCGGGCCGTCTCGTCCGCGGGGAGGCGGCGGGCGAGGTCGAGGAGGACGGAGAGGAGGATCGACTCGAGGAGGTCCGGGCTCCCGACGTACGTCGCCTGGGCGACGTAGCGACGGGCGCCGAGCCGGAGCGTCTCGAACGCCGCCCGTTCCTCGGGCGTCGTGAGGAGGCGCGCGAACTCGTCCCAGCGCTTCAGCCGCTCCTCGAGGGCCTGGCGGTACGTCGGGACGGTGCGTCCCATGCGATCACCTCCCCGGCGGCACCGCCGCCGAACTCCTCGATGCCGTGCTGGCCCGGGGGCCGCGCGACGAGGGCGAGGCGAGCGTCGTCCCGGAGGGCCCGGAGCCGGAGCGCCCCCGGTCCGCGGGAGAAGGTGACGAGGTCGCACCACGGCGGCCCGGCGTCGTCCAGGCCCGGGAAGGCCGCCGCGCCGCTCGGGTCGAGCGTGAGGAGCAGCGGGACCCGGAGCGATTCCGCGAGCTCGCGCAGCGCCCCGGCGACGTGGTGGAGGAGGGCCGCGCGCTCGTCCTCGGGGATGTCGTCGATCGAGAAGGCGGCGGGCAGGTCATGCCCGACCAGGAGCGTCGGCGGGTGCCGTCGCGCCTCGGCCGACCAGGCGTCCACGAGCGCCACCATCTGGTAGGCCGTGAACGAGCGGGCGAGACGGATCCGTCGCAGGACCTCGGCGGCGTCGACACCGAGCCCGCGTCCGACCTCGCCGAGCCGGTACGGGTTGAACCGGTTCGACCCCTCGAGGAGCGAGATGCGGCCGCGGCCGAGCGCGTTCCCCGCGTAGAGGAGCTCGAGGACCGGGTCGAGGGCGGCGCGGGCCCCCGTCCAGAGCGTGAGCTGGCCCGGGGCGAACCGGCGCGCGAGCCAGGGGAACAGCGGAGGCGACGACGGCAGCCCCACCGAGGTGCGGGCCCGATGGGAGCGGGGCGCGAGGCGGAACCGGGCGGGGAGGCGCGGGGGCCGGACGCGGGTCTCCTCCGGCGGGGGGGACGGGACCGGGAACGTCTCCTCACCGAGGAGGTTGTCGGGGATCGCGAACCCATCGAACATCGCACGACCGGGAGCGTTCGACGGCCGC
>Ga0187858_10005487_pt1 | contig 11592 bp, 11 predicted proteins | sample June2016WEW_8_15_FD_133015 | JGI IMG/M metagenome (GOLD analysis project Ga0187858, IMG submission 133015) | Peatland microbial communities from SPRUCE experiment site at the Marcell Experimental Forest, Minnesota, USA - June2016WEW_8_150 | ecosystem: Environmental > Terrestrial > Soil >...
CAATTCGCAGATCTCGGCGGCACTGATGGGGTCGAGTCCGGCAGTCGGCTCGTCGAGCAGCAGAATATCCGGCTCCAAAGCCAGTGCACGGGCCAGCCCGACTCGTTTCTGCATTCCACCCGAGATATCCGAAGGCATCTTCTCCAAGTCCCCTTCCATTCCCACTTCCGCCAGTAATTCCCTGACGCGGCCGCCCTGCTCGGACCTCGACATCTCCTTCTTATGGTGTTGCAGCGGAAAAGCCACGTTTTGCTCGACGGTCAGCGAATCGTAAAGCGCCCCGTACTGAAACAGAAAACCCATTTTCATCCTGATTTCGCCGAGCTGGTCGAGGGCCAGGCCGGCGATGTCTTGACCGTGGATGCGAACCGATCCCGAGTCGGGCTTCTGCAGGCCGATGATGAGCCTCAGCAATACGCTCTTACCGCTACCGCTGCGCCCCAGCACCGCCAAGGTCTCGCTGCGACTCACTTTCAAGCTAATCCCGTTCAAAACCTTTTGATCTCCGAAGGACTTATGCAGGTCCTCGGCGGCGACAACTGGTGCATTGCCGTCTTCCCCAGCTTTTTCTCGCTCCATCGTAATTCGATCGGTTCTGTCCATACTTGTTTCGCCAGCCATTTAATCGGCGCTTACGGAAAAAATACGATAATGACTTTCACCAGGACAACATCGGCCAGGATCACGAACAGCGAGGACAAGACCACCGAGCTGGTGGCCGCACGGCCCACGCCCACGGCGCCTCCCCGTGTCCGCATTCCCTGAAAACACGCGACCAGCCCAATGATCAGGCCAAACACAGCTGTTTTAAACGTGGGTGGCAGTAAATCGTTGAAAGTGGCTCCCTTAAAACCATCATTGATAAATCGGTGAAAGGAGATCGGCTCAACCACAGTCTGCGCAACCCAGCCCATTACCAAACCGCAGAAGTCGGCGGCCAGGGTTAGTAAAGGCAACATCAGGATGCAAGCTAGGATGCGGGGCGCCGCCAGTAGCCTATAGGGGTTTACCGCGGACGCCTCGATGGCGTCGATTTGCTCGGTCACTTTCATCGACGCCAACTCCGCACCGATGCCAGCGCCCAGCCGGCCACTCGCTACCAGACCGGTGATGATCGGACCGGTCTCGTCCAGAACGGCAAAAACGATAGCGGCGGGAAGCAGCGATTTGGCCCCGAAGCGGGTCAGGCTGTGACGGGCTTCCAACGAGAGTACAACCCCGATGGCGCCGCCGGCCAAAGCGACCACCGGCAGGGACTTGGATCCGATCTCGTCGAGTTGACGAAACAATTCGCGGAATTCAAACGGCGGTGTCACTGCAGCCCGCGCAACTCGCCAGAGGAATACACCCAGATCGCCGAACCACTCGAAGAACTCGCCGATCAGGGTCCTGACGGAACTCACAGTTGGGAAGATGTGTGAGATCCTCAGCCACGGAAGTGAAGGGTCCATGCCTGCGACCGTCCTCAATTTCCCGTCGATCATGGATTTGAACCCGAATTGGGCGCCCCGTGTCTACTGTTTAAATGCATTCGAGAAAGCAGGGAGTGAGGTCCGCCATAGAAGAACTCCAGGGTGATGTTCCCGCCCATATATGCCAGCAGGTTGTAGTTCCCCATGCGGAACGCATCCTTGGCGCCGTAGCGGTCGGGGTACCAGCCATAGACGGCGGTCATCGTGCCCGCATACGGCGCAACCAGCGCAGGGACAGAGAAGACGCGGTGGCCATCGCTGCCGCGGCGTGCGGTAAAAGTCGAAATCACGGCATGCCTCAGCCGTGGAAACACGCCGGTGCACTCGCAGCGGTAGTATAACGCGTCTTGCTTGAAGGCTTCCGACAGCACATAACGGGTTGTGGTGCTTACCGCCGCGATTCCGAAGAAGGACCCGATCCGTTTGCCGTAACCCTCAGCGCCTTGCTTCCACTCCGGGATTCCATTACTGGCCTGGCTAAAGCCAGCCGCGAGCGCTGCGCCGGCGATGGGATATGGGCCGAACCCGTCGAAGAGATAGTTGCGGAGCTTGATTGCCTGTGTCGGACGCGTGTACGGCAGGTCCGGATGCGCCGGGGTTGTGCTTGCAACAGAGCCGGAGGAATCTCCCGAATCGGCCGGCGATTGCGCCTTGGCAGGCACTGACAGGGCTGCGAGAATCGCGATTACCAAAAGCAAGAGCAGAAGTTGGTGCTCCAGTCCTCGATGCCGGCTGCCCGCTACGCTATCAAGTTCGTGCCGCTCGGCGGCGTTGCGGTGGGCGTCGTGCATGCTGTTTCCTCCCGTGGAAGCGCAGTCACCTCTTTTCTCATTTGCACAGGGCGTACCAATCCCGTCTGGATCCCAGACGTGTCCGATTTCCGTGTCAGTAACGCCAGACTCCGTTTGATGCCGCTTTTGACGACTGGCTTCCCGGTGCAGACTTTGCACTCGCGGTGAACAGAATCTGCACGCACCACCACCGCTTGGCGCCTCGACCAAGGGCACAAAACGCTCTGAACCGGTGGCACCTGGCACCGCCCTGCACCACCGCAGTCCTCACAAGCTTGCAATTAGGTGGCCGATCGCTGGGCGTCTCCAACTTCCACCAAGTCAACGATCGCGTCTATCGTGGCGATTAACCCAAGGCGGCCCGGTTCTGCACTAATGTCGAATCACTTGTGTGAATGAAAATACGAAGGGCGTCGTCGTGTGACGACGCCCTTTGTGCTCCGATCGATCTTGGTTAGTGTGCGGGCGGAGCCTTTGGTGCAGCCGCGGCTCCGGCGGGTTTCGGCGCGGGCTTTTCGGCCGGCTCAGGCGCCCAGTATTGGGGATCGGCGTCGATCCAGGATTTCTCGACGTAGCTCCATGCCGGATTCACCATCCAGAGGTTGTCCTCGACGCTGGTCACGTTCTCCTCGGAAAGCTTGTTCATCCGAACCCTTCCTTCGTCGCCCAGCGCAGCGCCGAAATCCTTCCGATGTGCCAAGCCGGTGTCCAAATCCTTGAGGGACGTCATCGGCACCAGGACAAGGTAGGCGTTCGTCGCACCCATTTGTACTTCGTAAGTCGCCCAAGGGATGTTTTGGCCACTCTTGAGGTAGGCGTCGCGATACAACTTCGTCAATTCCGCGAACTGTTCGCCATGACCTGACCGCATATGGAACACGATCACCTCCCAGTAATGGGAGTGCGGTAGGTCCGCTGCGGCGGCGTTGTTGCTGAGGTCGGGGCGGTAATGCCAGATGGTGTAGTGGACCTCGGATACGTAAGGGGCCTCGCGCGCATCCAGCGCGTCAAACTTAGCGTCGGTCGCCGCGTCGCCGAGGAGCCACTCCTCGCTCTTTTGCAGCGCCTCGTAAGAATCGTGGCCGGAGACGTAAATCGCGCGAGGTGCGCCCGTCAGGGCCTCCATCGCCAGGACGTGCGCCGGGTGCTTGAGTTGCTGCGCCAAGACAGGGTATTCCGAAGCAACTCTGTCGTAATGTCCATCCTCGTAGGGTTTTATGTTGACCGTTTCGATGTTGAGGATGTTGGGTGGCGGAACTGCCGGAGTTTGTGCCTGTGCGGCCATCGAGCCTGCCAGTGCTAATCCAGCGACACAGCAAAACCATTTCTTCATGTCTGCCCACCTCCAGGGGGCCAGAAGGGGAATTGCGGACGAGGAAACAACCGAAACCTGCGAATGCCGCAGTCACCCGGGCGTACCTAGGTCCGAGCTCGTCTCTGGGTGAGAGTCTGCTCCATGTGCCAACACTCGGCCCTGGACCAACTTGTCGCCTAACGACGAGGCAACATGGCTAGGAATCACCGCCGTATCACTATAATAGGGCGAGGGTGACCTCCGTAGTATCTGTGGTGTCTCCGATGGTAGTTGGCGAACGCGGGCGTTGCCGCGAGCATAGCGGCAAACAATAAAGCCAGAATCTTCTTCATTTCTGCTCCAGTCACTCCTCCCCGATGAACTTAAGTCGGCATTTCGAGTTTCCGAGTAGCCGACGGTACACCCAGGGTTTCCATTTTCAATTCCCCACGCAATGCTTATAGCATTGTCGGCGGCGTCGGGTCTGTTCACAATTGCTCATTTTTGGCAGGGGCTCAGTTCGGAACTCAAATCAGCCGCTCGTTGTGCCCACCCCAACTTCGGCTACCCCGCTGCCAACGGCAGCGCCACAATCTGCCGCAACATGCTCCCAAAGAGCCGCCGCGTGAGATGGCTCTCAGCCTGACGCTGCGGAAGGCGCCCCGTCGAATGCGCTTGTTGGTGAGTTCCGCGAACCAGCGCTCCACCAGGTTGATCCACGAACCGTAGGTGGGCGTGAAGTGGACGTGGAAGCGGGGCCGCTTGGCGAACCATTTCCGGATCAGGGCCGTTTGGTGAGTGCCGTAGTTGTCGGCAATCAGGTGAACCTCCGACTCCGAGGGCACTAGAGCCTCGATCCCGTCCAGAAACTGGCGAAACTCCCGCGAGCGGTGGCGGTGGTGTAGTTGGCCGATGACGCGGCTGGTCTTCAATTCCAGCGCGGCAAACAGAGAAGTCGTCCCATGGCGTTTGTAGTCATGCGTGCCGCGCTCCACCTGCCCCGGTCGCAAAGGCAACAGCGGCTGCGTGCGGTCTAGCGCTTGGATTTGGCTTTTCTCATCCACGCACAACACCAGCGCATGCTCGGGCGGGTTCATGCAATTTGAAGTTGCAGCAGGAAGGTTTATTGCGCCTTCGCAAAGGCATCACATTCAGTACTGGTCTATGTATGTTTCAACAAGTTGCGCGATTCCAAGTCGCCGCGCAAGCGCCATGCGCTCCGCTCGCAGGTTTGGGAATTTGGTGAATCCAACCGCACATTGCCCCCCGGTTTCTATCGGCAGCCAACACCAGCGCGAGGCCGGTCGAATTAATTGGCGAGAAGAGCGCTTCCATGCGAGGGCCGGATTGATCGTCAGAACGCCCTCTCACAACTCTTCTTCAGGGATGCGATGCGCAAGGTCCCATCAAACCTGCCCCGGCTGTACCGAGGCGCCGCTGAAAAGTACTGTTGTGTTCAGTAGCACAGTGTTGACACCGCGATTGCGAGCGAGATCGACAAGGTCCTTCGTTCCGCCGGGTCCATCGCCGGACTTGCCGTCCCAGAAAGCGATGAGCGAGAGATTCGGCGCTGCGGAAGCGAAAACCTCCTCTAGCAGCCAGAGGTTGGTCCGCTGCCAGATGTCGTATCCCGAAGGTTCCCGCATCCAATCGGGCAGCTTCTTATCAGGACCGAGGACCTGGACCTCGTTGTTGCCCGAGTGACTTTTCATCAGAGCGCCGAAGCGAGCAATCCAGTCGGGTCCGCCACGGGCCACGGATTCCGCAAGGAACGGGCCTTCCGGCAAGGCCAGCAGGACGCGGGTGGGGACGTTCAGCTCGGCACAAACTTCGTGAAAGAGAATGTCGCCTCCGTTGGCAGCACCGGCAACGCCCAGCGCCGGTCCAGGGAGGGCTCCGATCAGCGAGGCGACCTCTCGACGGATGGCATCGCGAACGACCGGCTCCATCGCTGACGGGAAACGCGGTTCGGCTCGTCCCGGAGCATCGATCATGTGGCCAGTGAAGACAATGGCATGCCGTAGCGGCTCGGACGAAGGGGGCGCGGGAGGAAAAACGCCAAGGCAGGTTCGCACACGGTCGACCCTGATCCCGGCCTGCAAGAACAGATCGAGCTGATCGCGGGCGGCTGAGACATGGAACGGCTGGGCCGTGCTCAAGGCCTGCTCGTAAGCCACAGCCACAGCTTCATCCTTCTTCGCTGTGAGGAACTTGAAATCAGCGCCCGATATCAATTCCCAGATGTCTCGTTCAAGAGCCATCTGACGTCGCGAGCGCAGAGTGAAATCGACAATGATGGCAAGCTGGTCGCGAATCGCTTTGATTTCAGCCTCTTCAGTGGCCGACTCCTCCTCCGGGTCGTGCATGCCCACCCAAGCGTCCCGTTCAAGCTCGATGATCTCGAGAAGGAGTACCGCGAGACTGAGTGCGTTTAGACCCGAGTAGAAATGATTCAAGTCCTGCTGAAAGGCTTGGGTGTAGAGCTCCTGCGCGCTGACGAAAAAGCCGGAACGGAGGGCGGATAGGCGGCACGCACGCTGATCGTCGCTTTCCCAGAGCGCGCGGCCGCGGGCTTTCGCGTTGCGGGCGCGGAGGGCGAGGGCTTCGGCACGCTGCTGAGATGTCGCGACAGGGTTGTTGAGGACGGACTGCAGGGATCGGTCCGATGCGGTCAGGTCGTCGAGGCGCTGATATACAGTCCCGAGTGTTAGATTTGCTTCGAGATCGAGGGGATAGACCGACTTGACAAGTTCCCAGGACTCTCGAGCGGCGCTCATGAGCTTGCACTTGAACTGGCTCCGCCCGACCAGCCGGCGGCCACCCGATTCCCAGAGAAAGCGTCCGGCTTCCCTGCCCAGGAGTCCGAGCTTTCCGCCCTGTGATTTTGCGGTCGCGTTTTCGACGTCGTTGGCAAAGCCCAGAGGAACAGGACTCAGTTTCGATTGGTCGGGCTCCTCCAGCCCCGGCAGTGAGCGGAACACAGGACTGTCCGTGCGGTCCGAGACTTTCGTGTTCTTGAGGCCCCGCACAAGATCCGGAACGGACGCGGACGGGTCTGCCGGGTCATATTCGAGATACCGGTCTGTTTTGAGATCGAATGGGACGTCGTCGGCGCTCGTCCGCTGCTCCTTCGGTTTCGTAACCTTCGCCCGGATCATGAACGTCTGCCGGCCGCGCAAAGCGTGCCGGATGCCAAGTTCGTAGTAGACGTTCGGGTTTGGGATGGAGATGTCGGCGAGGACCAGGTCGGCGACCAGCAGACGCTGGAACATATCTTCGCGAATATTACCGGCCTCAAACACAGCGGCGGTTGTGTCTCCCGCGATCTCCGCCTGTTCGAGGGCGGGTTTGATCAGTTCCTTCTGGACTTTTTCGAAGTCGATCCCCTCCTTTGTCAGGAAGGGTCGGACGATGAATGCCTGCATTGTTTGTGCCTCTAATCGAGAAAGTTTCCGAAATGCTCCGGCTGTATTGCCTTGCCCGCAGCGGCACCGACCTCCGCAAGCTTCTTAATGTTCTGGGGAGTAGCCAGATCCATGCGAAGCAGATCGTCGAGGTTGTAGTCACCGACGCCGAGCTGTTTGAGCCCAGCGTCCGTCAGTTCCGGGTTGTAACGGGCATAGAGGAAGGCTCTCCCCAGGCTTTGGTCCAGCGGGAGTCTCGGCAGCGCCTGCCTCTCATCAAAGGTCAGATTGGCTCCCTGCGGGGCCTTCTGGCGAGGGACCATGTCGCCGATTTCCCGGTCGATCACGTTGCCGTAGATGCAGCGCCCCACCGTGCGGCAGTTGATGTCCTGATCGACTTCCGCTCCGTACATCAGAGCCGAGATCAGTCCGGGAACCTGCGAGGGGATGGAGGGGTCGGGGGTTTCGAAGTCCGGGCCGGCCTTGGGCGCGGATCCCGTGCCTACCGAAATCAAGAGCATTTTGTCTTCGCCAGTTTCCCACCTCAGGCAATACTCCGGGGCAGTTGCCATGCGATACAGCAGGAACGCCGGATTGTTGTACGGCGTGACGCCGCCATCGACAAAGACGAAGCTCTTGGTCGAGTCTTTTGGATCCCAATGCAGAACCTCCGGCGGGAAGTACACAGGCGCGGCGGTGCTGGCTCGCACCAGTTGCCAGAGTGGGATCTGGAGATTGCAGTCGAGCCGGTCCTTGTGGTTATAGACAGCGGCAGGGTTGCTGCTGATGGGCCACGGAGAGTCGGTGGTCCAGTTCCGGGTGACGATGAGCAACAGGGGTTTGATCTCCGGCGACCCAAGGGTGGTCGTCTCGCCGAACGTCTCCTTAAGCTGTTTCTGCAGCGGGTCGCTGGTGTAAAGGCTCTTATACCGGCGAAGGAGGAATCGCGCCTCGAACATCTGCGGACCGAATTTCGTGTAGAAGTCCTGCAGCTGGGCAATAGTCATGCCCTTTGCGAGTCCTGCAGCAATGATCGCCCCGGTGCTCGTTCCACCGACGTAATCGAAAAAATCGCCAAGCGGGCAGCCGACGATCTTCTCGATCCCGGCGAGGATGCCCAGAGTGAGCACACCCCGAATTCCGCCGCCGTCGAGAGCGAGAAGCTTCTTGTGCCCCCCATTTTGTCCGTCCATCCTTGATTTCCTCCTGTAACTCGGCTTCAGTCATGATATCGCGAACGTGTCGAGGCTGAAGCGCCTGCAGACGCCAACTGCCGGGACCGGCACCGGGTCCGGATGTCTCGCCAATTGACAGCTGGCCCGATATCGCAGCAGGCAGCTTGATGATCTGGTCGTTGGTTATGACGAGAACTTTGCCGATGTTGACTTCACGCTTCAGGCCAGCGTGCTTGTACGGGGGCAGAAAGGCCTCTTATGCCTGGTTGACTAGAGTCTGCAAGCTGGTGGGGCCGGAGGTGCTGCCGGTTAGATCGCCCACCTTGACGACTGATGCGATCCATTCCCTGCTGCCGAACGCGTTAGCTTGGCTGCAGACGATGTCTTTTCCGTGCTCTAAGAAACCATGCGCAGCGCGTGATCATCCAGGCTTCAGGACGACATTGTAGCGGCCCGCCTTGTCGAAGCCATGCGCGCCGCCACGCGCATAGCCTGCTTCATGCTGCTCGGATCGGCCTGGTTTTTGCCGGCGATATCGAACGCTGTGCCATGATCCACGGATGTGCGAATGATCGGAATGCCTAGAGAAATATTGACCGTCCCTTCGAAGTCGATTAGCTTCATGGGAATGTGTCCTTGATCGTGGTACATCGCAACTACCAGATCGTATGCGCCGCGGGATGCCTGGAGGAAAACCGTATCGCCCGCATGCGGTCCGCTGCACAGGATGCCGCGGCGGCAAGCCTCCTCGACGGCGGGCGCGATGAAGCGCTGTTCCTCGTTGCCGAAAAGCTGGTGCTCTCCGGCGTGGGGATTCAATCCGCACACCGCGATGCGCGGCCGCTCGAGCCCGAGCAATTTCATGGCTTCATTCCCCAACTCGATGGTGCGAAGGATGCGCGGTGTGTCCAGCTCGCACGCCTGGCGCAGTGCAACGTGCGTCGTGACGTGCACGGTGGAGAACCGTTCGCTCCAGAGCAACATGCGAGACTCCGTCGCGCCGCACAGCTCCGCAATGTACTCGGTATGGCCCGAAAACCGCCGTCCGGAGAGCGTTACGGCTTCCTTGTTGAGGGGCGCCGTTACCATGGCATCGGCCTTGCCGCGCAAACACAGTTCCGTGGCGATGCGAACGTACTCGATCGCCGCGGCTCCGCAGCGCGCGTCCAAACGGCCGGACGCGAGCTCCTCGATGCCGGTGAGCGCCCTGGCGTCTCGAAATTCCGCCGATTGTAGCTTCAGGCCCGTAACCCGCTCTGCCCTCTCCAGGACGCACCTATCTCCCACTACAATCCAGCGCGCCAGCGGCGCCAGTTGCGGGTCGGCAAGGGCCTTGACGACAATCTCGGGGCCGATTCCGGCTGGATCACCCACGGTGAGCGCAATGGCCGGCAAGTTCTTCATTGGTTGCATGTAAAATAATCCGCTACTTGAATTAGAGCATCAGGACGCCCAAATCCGCCTGATTTGGTGACGACTGAAATTCCATCGAGCTCGCCGCCGCGAATTGCGCCACGAGGAACTCCGGGAATGATTTCATCAAAAAGATCGATACGCTGCACTCCGGCGGCTCGGCAAACGAGCGAAGCCGTGTCGCCACCGGACAGCACCACCGCGCGATTGCGAGCGCAGGCGACCAGTTCCTTTAAGCATGGCGCAGAGACCTGACCCTGTGGAATGCGCAATACCACGTGCTGGCCGCGACCCAGTGCAGCTTCAATGCAGCCGGCCTTGGTCAGCTCCGAGTGGACCAACAGCGCCCGGCGTTGGCCCACGAGAGCCGTCTGCTGCGCGAATGTCACCCGGTGATCCGATCCGATACAGAACAGCACGGGGCCTCTGGGCGCCAGCCGGGGACGAGATTGCGGCGCGACCGGTAGCGTGCGTGCCAACGCCGACGCAAGGCCCGCCGATCCCACCCACAAGATGCGGAAATCGAGCGCCAGGCCAACGGCGGCGATCCGATCCAGATCGTCGTCGCAAACCGCATCGAGCACCACGATTCGAGCGCCGGAAGAGATCGCCTCCGGGATGGCTTCGTGCTCAGTGCGCACGCATCCCTCCACTCCTTGTGCGCGAAGGTGAACGGCGACTTCGATTGGAACAAAACCGGCATCGGCGGCGATGCGCAGGTATCCCGCTTCCACGATACGATTCATTCGTGGAAAAGCAGGGCAGACCACAGCGGCATCGCAACGGAAGGCTGCGAGGGCTGCGTTGATTTCTACACCGGCATTGCCGCGCAACGTGGAATCGATCTTCTTGAAGAGGATCGACGGCGAACCAACCGGCAGACTCGCGGCCGCGGCCGAGATCGCGTCCCGGGCAGCCGCGGGTTCGAGGTCCCGGCTGTCTGTACTCATCGCGATTACACTCGCGTCCGCGAGTTCGACGCAGGGTGCAATCGGCACTATCGTCCGGCGCCCGCGCATCGCGAAGTGAACGGCCGCATCGCAGGCGCCCGTCAGGTCGTCCGCGATCAGGAAACAGTCGAGCGCTGCCACTGAGCTTGCCTGGATCACTTGCGCTACCTATCAGATTAAACGAAAGTTCGGTGACCAAGGCCGTCAAGGCCAGTAACGAACCGAACAGCTTTCTTGCTGACGCCGGAAGGCCGTTTTTCCGCCCCCGCGGACGCGCCGAGCACCGGGCTGTCGCGCCTGCGCGGCGATGCGCGAGCGCCACAGCGCACAACCCCGGTCACAGCCATGTGGCACCTACTTCGCCGGGGAGTTGGATCCGGCGGAGCCGGACAGGATATGAATCATGTGGAGCCACGTTTCCGCCCTAAGGGGCCACGTCGTGACCGAGAGTGCGGTACGGCGCAGGCCATAACCGTTTCCGCCCTCGGCATAGATGTGCAGTTCCGCCGAAACCTTCGCACGCTTTAGCGCGAGGAAATAGACCACGGCGTTTTCGACATGGACCGGGTCGTCCTCGGCCTGAACGATAAACGAAGGCGGGGTTTGGTCAGTCACAGGAATGTCGGCGTTGGGAGTGAAGTCCTTCTCCGCGAGTGCCAGATAACCCGGGTAGACGATCACGGCGAAGTCGGGACGGCAACTGAGACCATCCGCGGCGTCGATGGGATCATAAAATCGCTGATCAAAGTGAGTGCTGAGCGCGGCGGCAAGGTGGGCGCCGGCGGAAAAGCCAAGGACGCCGATGCGGTGCGGATCTATATACCACTCGCTCGAATGAGAGCGCACGATCCCCAAGGCGCGCTGCGCATCCTGCAGGGCAGCGGAAGACTTTGGGTATGGCCCGGAGTCGGGCACGCGGTATTTCACCAGGATGCAGTTGATGCCTGCGGAATTGAGCCAATCGCACACCTCGGTCCCTTCGAGGTCAATGGCCAGGATGCGGTAACCACCTCCCGGAAAGACAACCACGGCGGCGCGGTGAGGGCCCCCATCGGGATCGGGACCGGATGTCACGTCAATAAGCTCCGCCTAC
>Ga0187858_10005488_pt1 | contig 11590 bp, 9 predicted proteins | sample June2016WEW_8_15_FD_133015 | JGI IMG/M metagenome (GOLD analysis project Ga0187858, IMG submission 133015) | Peatland microbial communities from SPRUCE experiment site at the Marcell Experimental Forest, Minnesota, USA - June2016WEW_8_150 | ecosystem: Environmental > Terrestrial > Soil >...
TACCGGCGAAGCCAAGAAGCTGCGCGCCGACCTCGACAAATCGCGGGCCCAAGTCGATGACCTGAAGAAGCAGTTGGCCGTCAAACCGGCGGTGGATACCACTGAAGTCAAGAAGCTACAGGGACAACTGGCGGATGAGCGCCGGGACCTCGATCAAGCCAGGAAATCTGCCAGCCAGGTAGCTGATCTGCAGAAGCAGAACAAGGACCTCAGCGATCAGTTGGCTGCCGCCAAGAAGGAAGCAGCCACCAAGGTCGCCGCCGCTCCCGTCGATACCGGCGAGCTGAAGAAGGCCCGCGCGGAAGCCGACAGCGCCCAGAAGACCGCGGCTGATCTGCAAAAGAAGAACGGCGTTCTCGCCGATCAGTTGGCGTCGGCAGAGAAGTCCGCGGGTCGGGTTGCCGACCTTGAGAAGCAGAACAAGGAATTGGCCAATAGACTGGCAACGGCCAACAAGCACGCCGCGGATCTGGCGAAGCAGAACGCCGGGCTGGACAAGAAATTGGCATCGGCTCAGAAACAAGCCAGCGAAGAGGAACCCGAGGAACCAGGATCGACCGACTGGACGAAATGGTAGCAGTCAGCTGAGGATCAACCGAGCGGACGCGACCAGAACGCATTGAAGGCTGGTCGGCCGCTGATTAGACCGTCGCGAAACCTGTCCCCGATACATTGGGGACAGGTTTCGTCATTTGTACAGGGCGGCAAGCTGCTCCGCTGGCACGAAGGAGGCACGAAGAAGAATCGGACAGGGCAGACGGATCGGACGGAACCCCGACGAGGACGTCGGGGCTCGCGGACGGAAACGACAGAGATCCTTCCCCCGCTCTTTCAACTTCCGGATCAGAAAGAGCGGGGTCAGGATGACGACCTTTCGGAAACGGAACACGCCTCACAGAGGCGTGGCGCCCGAATCGGATTCGGGGCAAGCTACACCGGCGAGGAAACGGCACGCGGCGCCCGAAAAGCCCCGAAACGAATTCGCGGGAAAGATTCGGGGCAAGCTCCAGTGCCGAAAAACCGAAACTAAACCCGTAACAGTGGCGTCTAAATGCGAAAACTGGCGGGTTGGAACACTCATTTGGAGGAGGTATTGGAAGTGGTAAACGGTAGAATCGCTTTGGTGACAGGCGCGTACAAGGGGATCGGATACGAAATTGCGCGACAGCTTGCTGCGAAACGGTTGCATGTTTTTGTTGGCGCGCGGAAGGTGACGGAAGGCAAGCAGGCGGCGGAATCGATCGCGGCAGGCGGACGGTCGGCGGAGTTCATCGAAATCGATGTGACGAATCCGGAGAGCATCCAGGCAGCGGCAAGGGCGGTCGCCAGTCGGGTGGATCATCTCGATGTGCTGGTCAACAACGCCGGCATTCTCGACGATACCAAAGGCATCGACGAACTGGATGACGACACTTTCCTCCAAACACTGGCAACCAACACGTTGGGACCGATACGGGTCACACAGGCGTTCCTGCCGTTGCTGAAACGAGGGAGTGGCGCCAGCATCATTAATGTCTCCAGCGGGATGGGTCAGTTGAGTGAGATGGGTGAAACGTATCCGGCCTACAGTATTTCGAAGACGGCGTTGAATGCGGTAACGCGTCAGTTCGCCGCGGTACTTCGTGACCAGGGGATCACGGTCAATTCCGTCTGCCCGGGCTGGGTGAAAACCGACATGGGCGGCCCGGAAGCGCCGCGCACGGTGGAAGAAGGAGCGGAGACGGTAACCTGGCTGGCGACCGAAGGGCCGCGAGAATTGACCGGGCAATTTCTGCGTGATCGGCAGACGATTCCATGGTGAACGACCGATTCCGGTTAGAACAGGGAAGCGAACAATGACATCAAAACTTACAGGCAAGACCGCCGTGGTAACCGGATCGACGGCAGGCATCGGCTATGCCATTGCCTTGGGGCTGGCGCGTGAAGGAGCCCACGTGCATATTAATGGACGAACGCAGGCGCGCGTTGCCGCTGCGCTTGCCGGCATTCGCCGGGATGTTCCCGATGCCCAAGTGGAAGGATTCGCCCAGGATCTGGGGACTGCGGCCGGTTGCGAAAAGCTGATTCGCCACCTGCCGTCGGTGGACATCCTCGTCAACAACCTGGGCGTATTCGAGGCGAAGCCGTTTGAAGAAATCCCGGATGCGGATTGGCTGCGGCTGTTTGAGGTCAACGTGATGTCGGGCGTGCGGTTGAGTCGCGCGTATCTGCCCGGCATGAAACAGCGTAATTGGGGACGAATCGTATTCATTTCCAGCGAGAGCGCGGTGCATATCCCGGCGGAGATGGTCCATTACGGGATGACCAAGACCGCGCAGGCGGCTGTCGCCCGCGGCATCGCGGAAGGTTGCGCGGGGACGAATGTGACGGTGAACAGCGTGCTGGCCGGGCCGACGGCATCGGAAGGCGTGACGACGTTCGTCAACGATCTGGCCCGCAAACAAAACGTTACGCCGGCTGAGTTCGAGGAGCAATTCTTCAAAAACATGCGTCCCACTTCCCTGCTGAAACGATTCTTGAAGCCCGAAGAAGTTGCCAGCGTGGTGGTGTACGTATGCTCGCCCGAGGCCTCCGCCGTGAATGGCGCGGCGATCCGGGCCGAGGGCGGGGTGATCAAAGCTGTGTTCTAAACTGAAACAGTCAGGAGGACATCGAAATGAAACGAAAAGCATCGGCGGTGTGGAACGGCGGATTGAAAGACGGCAAGGGCGCGATTTCGACCGAGAGCGGGGTGTTGAAAGATACGCAATACTCATTCAGCACCCGGTTCGAGAACGGTACTGGGACGAATCCGGAAGAATTGATCGCCGCGGCGCACGCGGGCTGTTTTACGATGGCGCTTTCGGCCCAGCTGAGCGGGGTAAACCTGAGACCCGAACGCATCTCGACGACCGCGACGGTGACATTGGACAAGCTCGAAGCGGGCTGGACATTGACGGCGGTCCACCTGGATGTTTCCGCCAAGGTGCCGAACGCGAGCGCGGCGGCATTCGAGTCGGCGGCCAAAAATGCCAAGGCCGGCTGCCCGATTTCGCGGGTGTTGACCGCCACCATCACGATGGATGCGCGATTGGAGAGTTGAGCGGCGGGGAAACCTCGAACGTGACGCAGGCCATGCTGAGGTGGTTGAATACTGTTTGATTTGGCATTAGGGCCGTGCCAAACTGCGGACGGTTCGCAGAACACCGGTACCAGGGAAACACATAAAACAACTGTCTAAGGAGGTTCGCACACGCGATGAGAATCGTTCGCATTATTGCTGTCGTAGCGGCTGCCGTGCTGATGGGCGCCACGGCGCGGGCGTTGGATACCTACAAGGTCGATCCGGCGCACAGCTCGATTGGGTTTTCGATCGACCATATGGTGATCGACACGGTACACGGAAGGTTCCGGCAATTTGACGGGGCCATCACGGTCGATCCCGATAACGGCAACGCGCTCAAACAAGCCGCCGCCACGATCCAGACCGGGAGCATCGACACGGATGTCGAGAGGCGCGACACACATTTGCGGAGCCCGGACTTTTTCGACGCGGAGAAGTATCCGACCATCACGTTCGAAACCACCGGTATAGCCGGTCAGACGTTGACGGGAAAGTTCACCATGCACGGCGTGACCAAGGAAATCTCGCTGCCGTTCACGCTCAAAGGCCCGGTGAAAGATCCGATGGGAAACGTGCACTTTGCATTGGAAGCCAAAACCAAGCTCAATCGCAAGGACTACGGGGTGTCGTGGAACAAGACGCTCGACGCGGGCGGCTTGATGGTTGGCGAAGAAGTGAACATCGAGATCAATGGATCATTCGTGAAGCGGGCCGCCGAAAAGAATTAGTATTCTTTCAACCGACAATTCGAAAGAGCGCCCTCACCACGATCCTCTCCCCCAAACGACGGGGGATAGGAGACCTTTCCTGTCCCTTGCCGTATGAAGGGGTGCGGAGCCCGCGAGACGCCGCCTCGTGCTGAGGCGCAGCAAAGCGTCAGGGTGAGGGTGCGGCCGTTTCCGCGCCCATCCCTTTTAATCGCCCTCGCCGGGTCCATCTTGATGCGGCGGCGTCAAGCTTGCTAGAGTGCGCTGTGGTGCCATCCGTTGGCAGACCATGCGACCACTACCGCGCTCATTCTACGATCGGGACACGATTCTCGTGGCTGGGGAACTGCTGGGGAAATACCTGGTTCATGCGGATCGTGTGGGTCGGATTGTGGAGGTGGAGGCCTATCTTGGGCCGCACGATCTGGCGTCCCATTCATCCAGGGGGTTGACGGAACGCACGAAGATCATGTTCGGTCCGCCCGGCCATGCCTATGTGTATATGATTTACGGCATGTACTACTGCATGAATGTCGTGACCGAACGCGAGGGACATGCTGCGGCGGTGCTATTGCGGGCTGTCGAGCCGGTGCGCAACGTGGATGGCCGGACGCAGGGCCCGGGCCTGCTTTGCCAAGCCATGGGAATCGACAAACGCCTGAACGACCACGATCTGGTGAGCAGGGATTTTTTCATTGCCGCCCCTTCGAAACCTGCGGTCTTCACTGTCGTCAAGCGGCCGCGCATCGGCGTGGACTATGCCAAGCACTGGGCGAGGCGACATCTTCGATTCTACATGAGCGGGAATCCCTACGTCTCGCGGCGCTGATAAAGTGGCTTGACCAACCCACCCTACCCTGCGGCATGGCCAGAGGAAGGGCGCGGAGAGAATGGGCGCGGAGCCCCGCAATGCTACGGGATCGCGCCGGATGGCGGGACACCGCGTCCCTACCGATGGTGTTGACGTTTGACCAGTACCCGATATCTCTTTACGGCGGACTCGCAGCCAGACTTTTCCTTGTCGATTTTCAATCGGCCGCCCGTCCACGCAAACCTCGTGAGCGAATACGCGCCGCGTTCATAATCGAAGCTACTGCCGTCGTCCTCGTACAGGTGCCCGGTGGTCTTCTTCCCCGGGTAAACATCGAGAAAGATCTGGTTGATGGGTTTCTGGTCGACGTACTGGATCGGCTCGGTCATCGGGATGATTGACCCGGCGCGGACAAAGATTGGCAGTCTATCGAGGGGGGCCTTGGCTGCCACATACTGACCCCCGGCGTGCTTCCTCCGGGTCCAGTAGTCATACCACTGGCTTCCCGCAGGGAGATAGACGGCCCGCATCCGGGCACCCAGTCTGGTGACCGGGGCCACGAGCAAGGACGGGCCGAGCAGGAATTGGTCATCCACGGCGTAACCATTTGGATCATCGGGAAACTCCCAGAACAGCGGGCGAATGATCGGCGCGCCGTCCAGTGCGGCTTCGTGGAAAAGATTGTACAAATACGGCAGAAGTTGATAACGCAGACTGATATAGCGTCGGCAGATATCCTCGACCTGCTTGCCAAACGTCCACGGTTCCTGATGGCGCGTTCCTGTGGCGGTGTGGTTGCGGAAGAAAGGGAAGAATGCGCCCGCCTGAGTCCAACGTGCCAGCAGTTCACCCGTGCAATCGCGGGCGAACCCGCCGACATCCGGTCCGCAAAACGCAACGCCCGAGAGGCTGAGGTTGATGCATTCCGGAATGCTCATCGCAAACTGTTCCCACAAGCTCTGGTTATCGCCGGTCCAGACCATCGAATACCGCTGGATGCCGGCATAGGCGGCGCGCGTGATGACAAAGGGACGTTGATCCGGTTGGAGCGCACGCAGGGCATCGTGACAGGCTCGGGCCATGTTGAATCCGTAAACGTTGTGAGCGCGCCGATGGGTTGCCGGCTGGCTCTCGTACTCGTGAGGAATGTCGAGAGGCATCGTGCGGCCGGGATGATTCCACACGGCCGGTTCGTTCATGTCGTTCCAGATACCGGCGACGCCGTCATCCAATAATGTCTTGTGCCAGGGCCCCCACCATTGGCGAACGCGCGGGCTGGTAAAATCGGGAAACACGCATTCCCCCGGCCAGACGTTGCCCGTAAACCACGACCCGTCCGGATTCTTGAGGAACATCCCCTTCCCTTTTCCGTCACGGCACACGGCGTAGCCGTCATCGTTCTTCACGCCGGGGTCGATAATCGTGACCACGCGGAACCCCATTCCGCGCAACGCCTGGATCATCTTGCGCGGGTGGGAAAACGTCTTCGGGTTCCACGTGAACACGCGGTAGCCGTCCATGTAATCGATGTCGCAATAGATCGCGTCGCAGGGAATCCTGCGCTTGCGGAAATTCCCCGCCACCTCCATGACTTCGTCGGCGCTCCTGTAGCCCCATCGACTCTGCTGGAAGCCGAGCGCCCAGCGCGGCGGCATCCACATGCGGCCGGTCAAGTCGGTGTAGGCGCGAACGAGTTCGGGCACCGAATCTCCGGCGAAAAAGTAATAATCGATTTCGCCCGCATCCGATTCCAGGATGTAGTGATCTTCGTTCTCGACCTGGCCGAGATTGAAGTGCGAATGGTGGGTGTTGTCCCAGAAAATGCCGTAGTGCGCGCCGGGCCGCGTGGAGATTAGAAACGGAATGGAAACGTAGAGAGCCTCGGTGGCGTAGGTGTGGTCGGGATCATCCGTGTTCCAAAACGCGGTTCTGGAACCGCGTTTGTTGAGTGGACTGGTCTTCTCGCCGCACCCGAAAAAGTTCTCGTCCGCATTGAGCGCGCGATAACTGCGGCACTTCGTCCCTTCCCATCCCATGCCGCGGGTTTTATCGTCGGCATTCAATGCTCGACCGTTCGGCGTGGCGAATTCGATCCGCAACGGCGATTGGCGGATGGTTGCCCCCACCTTCTTCGTGTGAATCGTGACCGTCTTGCCCGCGCGAATCGACGCATTCACCTTCGGCCACTGCGTCCTGGCGATCGCGTACGAGAAATCGGGACCGAACTCAGTGGCTCGAGTTGCCCGCACGCGCACAATGCCATCGGCCAGCACGATCACGCACACTCGGCCATGCTCGCAACGGAACTCAAAAGAGCTGTCGCGTCTTTGAAACGCCTTGACTGCTCCGATGGATTGAAATGGTGAATCCGACATGGTTCGGCGGTCCGTGTTCGCGGGCCATTCTTCCCAGAAGGCGGCAAAAAGCAAGTGTAGAGCAGCGCTTGCCCTGCAAGCCAGGCGTATTGCAAAAGGGCGATGCTTACACGACAGTAGTTGACGCAATGAACAAGTTGTCGGTAATCATGGCTGCAGCGATTCTGTCCGTCCTTGGTGCTGTCAAAGCCGACGACACCAGCAAAACGAATGAGGTCACAGGGAAGAAAGGAAATGGCGTAGGAATGTCAGATCCGTGTGTTGCCCAAGCCCAGGACAAGCCGTGGTTCTCGGGATCTGACTGGCTGGCTCATCATGCGGAACTGTTAGCCCGCCGGGACAGGCTTCACGATACCCAATTGGTCTTCCTCGGCGATTCGATCACGGCAGGGTGGTTGACAGATGGTCGAGCGGCTTGGGAACGTTATTTCGCACACTATAACCCTCTGAATCTCGGAATTAGTGGAGATGAAACCAGTCACGTTCTCTGGCGCATCGAGCACGGAGAATTGGATGGCATCACCCCCAGGGTTGTGGTTTTACTGATTGGCACAAACGACATTGGCAACAGCGGACAGTCGGGTGAGGATGCGGCAAAGGGCGTGAGATGTATTGTTCAGAAGATCCGAGCCAGCCTGCCTGCCACGAGAATATTGTTGTTGGCGGTCTTTCCCCGTGATGAACAACCCCATACGAAGTTCCGCCGAGAGATCCATGCTTTAAACGCCGGTATCTCCACGCTGCATGACGGACGAACGGTTTATTACCTCGATCTTTCCAGCACCTTTCTAAATGCTGATGGCTCTCTACCTCGAGACTTGTTTCCTGACACACTGCATCTCTCGGCGAAGGCATACGAAATGTGGGCAAAGGCGATGATGCCCACGTTGCGACAATTGACAGAGTAGGCGTTGAACAAACACGAAGGACACGAAGAAGACACGAATGCCACGAAGGCCGCACGGAAGTGCGGCCCTCCGAATCGGAGGAACGGAAACGGCAAAGCGGCCCCGATCTCGGAATAGTGGTAAAAGCGCGTCCCTCCCAATCAGCTGGGGAGCGAGCCAGGTCCCACCACGCCGCACGCTGGCCCCGGGCATCTTACACGACGGCTTCGGCAGACGATTGTGACATGCCAGCGCGTTTGCGCCGGGTGGCGTTGAGGATTCTCTTGCGGAGCCGCAAATTTTTCGGGGTCGCCTCGACGTACTCGTCGGCGGCGAGGTATTCCAGCGCGCGCTCCAGGCTCATGCGGAGCGGCGTCTCGAGTTGAATCCCCTTGCCGTCGCCCTGGCTGCGCATGTTGGTCAGGTGCTTGGTCTTGGTGGGATTGACCGGCATATCTTCGGCGCGCGGGTTCTCGCCGATAATCATCCCCTCGTAGACTTCCTCCTGGGGGGCAACGAACAGGCGTCCGCGCTCCTGGATATTATTGAGCGCCCAAGCCGTGGCGATACCGGTCTCCATCGAGACCAGCGTGCCGGTCAACCGCGTGGTGATGTCGCCACTGAACGGCTCGTAGCTCTTGAACATATGGCTCGCCACGCCGCGGCCGTTGGTCAGGTTGACCATGTCGGTTTCAAACCCGATCAGCCCGCGGGTGGGGATGGTGCATTCCAGACTGACCCCGTGGGGATGATGCTGCATATTGGTGATCTGAGCGTTGCGTCCCGCCATGTTCTGCATCATATCGCCGAGACATTCATCGGGTAGCTCGACCCACAGCGACTCGAACGGTTCGAGCGTCTTGCCGTCTTTGTGTTTCAAAATGACCTCGGGCCGCGACACCAACACTTCGTAGCCTTCACGCCGCATTTGCTCGACGAGGATCGCAATCTGCATTTCGCCGCGGGCACTGACCAGAAAAATGTTCGGAGCTTCGGTATCTTCGACCTGCAGGGAGATATTGGTGCGGATCTCCTTGTACAGGCGTTCACGAATGTGGCGGGCGGTGACGAACCTGCCGTCTTTGCCTGCCAGCGGACCGTCATTGACGGCGAACTGCATCTGGATGGTGGGCGGATCGAGTTCCGTCCACGCAACGGGCTCGCGCTCTTCGCTGTCGCACAGCGTCTCGCCGATGGCGAGTTCCTCGAATCCGGAAATGCCGACGATACCGCCGGCCTCGCCGGTGACCGTTTCGCCAGACTTCAACCCGCTAAACTCGAACACTTTGGTGACCGTAGACCGTTCGCGTGTTCCATTCTTGTGCACGCACACGATGGAATCGCCGATTTTCACGCTGCCCCCGGTGATTTTGCCGATGGCGATACGGCCGACATAATCACTCCAGTCGAGATTGCTGATCAGCATCTGGAACGGCGCGTGCACATCCGCATCGGGCGCAGGGATGTGCTGCAAAATCGTCTCGAACAGGGGGGTCATTCCGTTGGGTTTTTCACCGAGGGCCCGCAGGGCGTAGCCGTCGCGGGCACTGGCGTAAATGAAGGGAGCATTGAATTGATCTTCGGTGGCGTTGAGTTCCAACAACAACTCCAGGACCTTGTCGTGCACCCGGTACGGGTCGGCGTGTTCGCGGTCGACCTTGTTGATGACCACAATGACCTTCAGGCCATGGCCGAGGGCTTTTTTGAGGACGAACCGAGTTTGTGCCTGTGGTCCGTCGAAGGCGTCGACCAACAGCAGGACCCCGTCGACCATGCCGAGAATGCGTTCCACTTCACCGCCGAAATCGGCGTGGCCGGGGGTGTCGACGATATTGATGGTGTGACCGCCCCAGTGGACGGAAGCATTCTTGGCCTTGATGGTGATGCCCTTCTCCCGTTCCAGGTCCATCGAATCCATTGCACGCTCTTCCATGGCCTGGTTGGCGCGATACACCCCACCCTCGCGCAGGAGCTTGTCCACGAGCGTGGTTTTGCCGTGGTCAACGTGCGCAATAATGCCGATGTTGCGGATCTTGCTGTTCATGCCAAGCCTGAGAAGAGTATGCACTACTTCAGGAAGCAAGGCAATCTAACGAAATCCCGCAGGAAAAGCAAGGCATTTGCGGCGGGGCGGCGCATTAGAAGCATCTGGCGCGGTTGGTGGAGACGAAGGGAGTTGAACCCTCGACCTCCGCAATGCCATTGCGGCGCTCTCCCAACTGAGCTACGTCCCCAACCAATTCTGGCGAAATGCGAGGCCATGCTACCGCCCGCCTCCCGGATTGTCAAATGGAGGGTTAGCCCGGTCTCGTGATTTGGGCGCCTTGCCACCCAGCGTATCGCATGATATCATCATCAAGTTACGTGGACGCAGCGTGATTTCGGGGGTAGCCAAAAACTGCTTTACAAGCCTGTCTCCGCGCCGCTAAACTGACGGCTGTTCAACACTGGAAAGGCGTGAGGCATTAAGCGATGATCGCGACGGTTAAGAAGACGGAAATCACCAGGCAGTTTCAGCTTCATCCCAAAGACACGGGATCGGCGGATGTGCAGATTGCACTGCTGACATCACGGATCAACGAATTGACGTCGCATTTGCAAGCGCACGTGAAGGATCACAGCTCGCGGCGCGGGCTGCTCAAGATGGTGGGTCAGCGGCGGCGGTTGCTCGATTATTTGAGCCATACCGATACGAAGCGCTATCAAGAATTGATCAAGAAACTCAACCTAAGAAAGTAACGTTAAGAAAGGCGATTGCCCCGGCAAGCATTGGAGGATTGATGGATTGATGCCCGCCCGTTCCGCGCGGAGGCGCGGGCGGACATCATTCCATTAATCCGATACCTGCCGGGCGGTCGGAACCTCTATGGATCATACTGTAGTCCGTGCTCCCGTTGGAGAAAAGGAACTCATTATTGAAACCGGCAGGCTCGCCAAGCAGGCCGACGGCGCGGTCGTGGTCACCTGTGGTGAAACCGTCGTCATTGTGACGGCGGTGGCCAGCAACAGCACCCGGGACGAGCTGGATTTCTTCCCGCTTACGGTCGATTACCGCGAGAAAGCGGCGGCTGCAGGCAAATTTCCCGGCGGCTATTTCAAGCGCGAGGGACGCCCGACGGAGAAGGAAATCCTCACCTCGCGCATGATTGATCGGCCCTGTCGTCCGCTGTTTCCCGAAGGCTTTTACAATGACACCCAAATCATTGGCATCCTGCTGAGCGCCGACGCCGAAAACGATCCGGACATGTTGGCGATCAACGGAGCGTCGGCGGCGCTGTCGATATCGGACATTCCGTGGGACGGGCCAGTGGGCGCGGTCCGGGTGATCCGCGCGAACGGCCAGTTCATAGCCAATCCGACACACACCCAGCGCAAGGAAGGCGACCTGGATCTGGTGTTTGTCGGCAGTGACAAGGAACTGGTGATGATCGAAGGCTCAGCCAGGGAAATCGCCGAGGCCGATATGATGAAGGCCATCGAGTTTGCCCACGCAGAGGCCAGAAAGATCATCGCGGCGATTCGTGAATTGACGCAGAAAGTCGGCAAGCCCAAGCGCAAGGTGTCCTTATACATCGCCCGTGCGGAAGTCGTCGCCGCTGCGCGGAATTTGGTCGGTGCCCAGATTCTCGGCGCAATTCTAACCTCCGGCAAACTCGCCCGCGAAACGGCGGTGCGGCAGTGCAAAGAGAAAATGGCCGAAGGCCTCA
>Ga0187858_10005493_pt1 | contig 11585 bp, 20 predicted proteins | sample June2016WEW_8_15_FD_133015 | JGI IMG/M metagenome (GOLD analysis project Ga0187858, IMG submission 133015) | Peatland microbial communities from SPRUCE experiment site at the Marcell Experimental Forest, Minnesota, USA - June2016WEW_8_150 | ecosystem: Environmental > Terrestrial > Soil >...
GCCTGCTTGAGGACGGGCCGCACCGCGAATACGCCTCCGATGGCGGCGGCGGCGCCGGCGACCACCTGCACCCAGAGGTCGAGGCCGACCGCGCCGAGGATGGCGGCCACGGCAGCGCCCACTGCTAGGAAGAGGAGGTACAGCGCCTGGGTATGGATCTCACCCGCGGCCAGCAGAACCGCCACCACCACCCAGAACAACCACCAAGCCATCTGCGCCGAAGTGTAGTACGCCGGAGGATTGAGCAGATCCCATCGATCGCGCCTGCCGCTGCGCTCCGACCGCCATCAGAGTACGATCCCGAACATGAAGGGAGATCGGGTCGAGATCGTGATCGACACCGGGGGGTCGGCGGAGACCTACGAGATCGTCGCCACCCGGGCGGGCCGCAAGGTGGAGGTGAGCACCGCCCGCGGGGTGGTCGAGGTCAGCGAGGTGACCCGCGCCGGGCAGACGGTCCGCACCGGGCGCTTCATGGCGACCCGGGTCATCGCCTTGGTCGAGCACCCTGCCAGCGACGAGCCGGTGGGCGCCGAGGAGTCCTCGCGGCGCCGGCGCCCGCGTGCGGAGCAGGCCGAGACGCTGCTCTGACGGCCGGACGTAGACTGGCGGGAGAGCCATCTACGACCGCAAGGAGGTGGTAGTCCGTGCCCACCGTCATCGAGATCTTCAACGAGGTCCACAGCCGCCTGACCGAGCCGGGCAAGGTCGGCAACACCACCGGCGCCTACCAGTTCGACCTGAGCGGTGATGAGGGTGGCCCCTTCCACATCGTGATCAGAGACGGGGTGGGTGAGGCGGGCGCGGGTGCGGCCGAGAACCCGAACACCACCATCTCGATGTCGGCAGCCGACTTCGTGGGGCTGGCCACGGGCAAGCTGGACCCCACCATGGCGTTCATGACCGGCAAGCTCAAGGTCCGGGGGGATATGGCCCTGGCCATGAAGCTTCAGAACCTGCTCCGCTAGGACCGGGCCCGTACCGCACCCCTCGCCACCACCAGGGCAGATTCTTCCTGATGCCGATCCCCGCCCCCGACCGCACCCGGCCGCTCCGCTTCGACTACGACGAGCCCCAGCACGCCCTGCTCGTGGAGTGGGCCGACGGCACCGTCCATCGCATCCCCTTCCCGGTGCTGCGCCGCGCCTGCCCCTGCGCGGTCTGCGCCGGGGAGATGGGCTCCCCCGGGCGCTTCGCCGCCGGCCCCGAGCTCGGGGCGGGCGAGGACGACCTCGCCGACATCGGCCTGGTGGGCGCCTACGGGCTCAACGCGGTCTGGGGGGACGGCCACTCGACCGGCATCTACACCTTCGAGCGGCTGCGCGAGCTGGGGGAGAGGGCGGGGGTGGCGTAAACCTCCTGGTGAGATGGCGGCTCCTCCCCTCACCTCCGCGGCCAGCAGCGGGCCCGGCGCCCGCCTCCCCCGGGGGCTGGCCAGGTCGCGCGGCCGCGATATACTCGGCGGCGCGCGGGAGTAGCTCAGTGGTAGAGCACTACCTTGCCAAGGTAGGGGTCACGGGTTCGAGCCCCGCCTCCCGCTCCAGGGCCCCGGAGGCGAGTTCAGCTGAGACCGCCGAGGCCAATCACCAACAGCTTGCTCAGCAACCAGCACACTATCTACTCCTGGGTTGGTCGGTGGAGCCGGGGGTTGAGTCCACCGGATGATCCACTACGACGCCAGATCCTGGATGCTTTCGAATCCAGCAGGCCATGTCTCAGCAGACCCTGGCGCTCCATCCAACTGAGACATCATGGCGCCTGTCGTGGCGTTGTAGACGACCATGATCCATGGGCTGGGACTGCTGGCGAACTCCTCGCAACAGAAGCTTCCGGACACGGCCACCAGCCACACATCTTGGGTAGGGGCGGTGGGTGAAAGCCCTGGTCCTGCGGTTTCCCCGGGGAGGAGCAAGGGCGTGGGAAATGGGCCCACCTGCCGGGCCTCGATCGATGGTACCGCCGCAACGGGGTTCGATACGCCAATCGCGACAGCGTTAGCGTAGGCTTCGGCGAACGCCCATGTCGTCAGCTTACTCTCCTCGCGCGCGGTGTCACTAACGAGACCCCTCGCAGCAGCTTCGGCGGCCGTCCGAGAGAAGAGTGGGGTAATCGCGCTTGCGGCAGGCGAGGGGGAGCCGGATGCCGCGCCGGGGCCCGAGCCCTCCTGGCTGCCACTCCGCGGGGAGGGGCCGGGCCTGGTGACCAGGATGGCCGATGTGAGCGCCGCCGCGACCACCACTATTGTCGCGGTCGCGCCAAGAATCGACCGAAAGCGGGATCGGTGCATGCTCAGTCCTCTACGTTCCCTGGTTGTTTGCCCAGTAGCTGCTCGAGTACTCCGCTCCATTGAAACAGTATGGAGCCGTGTTGCCATACAATCCGCACGGGTAAGCGACGTAGTAGCTGGAAAAGAAGTTCGAGCTCCACCCGCCACTCGGATTCTCCCAATACAGGGGAGTGTCATTGAACGTGGCCGCAGAGGTCGAGTAGCTCGGCGCAGAAGTACTCTCAAGACCAACCATTCCCTGGCAGGTCCCGTTGCTCAACCCAACCGGACTGTACTGAATCACTCCATCAATGTATATTGAGTATTGGCCGCCGCCATCCCAGATGAGCGCGTAGACGTTCTCAGATCCGTTCTCGGACTGGCTCGACACGAAGTGACCATAATAGTGCCCGCCCACAGTCCAACCATAGTAGAAACCGTACTCGGCTTGGTCGTTATACCCCCCGTACGTCAAGCCCACCTCGACGCCACCGCCAGCGGCGCAGGGCGAGCCTGTGAACGCCCAGAGCGATTCGTTTATGTGGCCGTCACTTGGCCAGTATGCGCTGTAGAGTTCTGCGTTGTTGAACTCGGCTTCATCGGCGATTTGAGTGACTCCGGTCAGACAGGCCACGGAGAAGTCGCCAAGCCGCGCTCCGCCAGTTGGGCCACAGGTTCCACTGTAACCTCCGGATGCATCGCCCAGCACCGGTGCCGCCAGGAGTGCGGCGACCGCCAACACTGCAGCCAGGGCGTACCGCCGCCCAACCCGTCTCCCGGTTCCCGTCGTCTTACACTGCGCTGCCACTCCCGCCGGACCTCCCATCAACCGCATCACCCTGGGGGATCGCTCATCTCTCCTCAGTCACCACCCATCAGCGTCCCACAACAAGAAAGGATCACCCACGTGAATTAGCTCTGCAATCCCCCAGTGGGGGAGAATGGCGAGGGTTTCCCCCACTCTGGGGGAGGGCCGATGCGAACACGGAGCTCGGTGCGACCATGCACCCCCAGCTTGCGGAAGGTGCTGGCGAGGTGGCTCTTCACCGTCTCCCTGCCCAGGTTCAGGGCCCTCCCGATCTCCACGTTGGTGTGGCCGGCCATCACGAGACAGACAACGCGGAGCTCTTGGCGGGTTAGATCAGCCCCGGCGGCGTTAGGACGCGCGGTTTCCGCGTGCGAGCGGGCGGCGCGAGCGAGCGCGGCGCACTCAGCCGCAAGGCTGGACAGCTCGCCGGTTGCCTGGCGGAGGACTACGCTGAGCCTACCGAAGCGACACCCCAAGTCCTCGGCCGACCAGGCCAACGCCGCCAGGGAGAGGGCATCCCGCGAGCCCGTGGTCACGCCCGTCTGGCGGGCTCGCCCGATCAGCGGCTGGGCACTCTCGACCTCACCCATCGCCCCTGGAGCCTCCCACACTTCGGGGCCACCTGGATACACCCCGACGTACCGGCTTTTGGAAGCAAACGTCTGCCGGCGGGGATGCACTCGCACTAGAGCAGAGCCGTCGTTTCGCCGCCGCCATAGTGTCCCAGTCGCCGCAATCGCCTAACTTGAAATCCTGCCTGCGCCTGGCCTCGTTCTTCTCGATTCCTGTCGGGTCACCGTCGAATGTGGCTCGCCAGTCCTCGAAGTAGACCCAAGGTAGCGGGCTCGAGCGCCAGAGTGACGCGATCCCAATCTGGATCACGTCGAACTGAGTGAGGTACCTTGCCAAGGTGGGGGTCACGGGTTCGAGCCCCGCCTCCCGCTCCAACTTGCAGCGGTTGCGCACTCGTCGCTGCTCAACGAGCGTGCCCAGCGACATGTGCCTGGGGCGTCGGTCGGCGGTTCGCGCGGCTGTTAGCGTCGGCCGGACAGGTGGCGTCGTAGGCGCACCAGGATCCGAACCATCTCCTCGGTCACCTCGTCAGCCGAGGCACGCGGATTGTTGTAGACGATGTACTCCTTCGCCACCAGCACCGCGAGGTAATCCACCAGGGCGCCCTCTTCGTCCTTGACGAAGAGGTAATCGGGATGGGCTTCGTTGTAGAGGACCACGCCCGCCTCCGCATCGAAGCGGCTCCGCCCTGACCCTGGCGTGGGGTCCGGCGCGATTGTCGGCAAGCTGGTGCTTCGCCGCCGGTCGGGCCGCGCCTGCGGAAGTGGTGCGTCCTCACCTGCAGGCCTCCGATCGAGCTCGTCGAGGTCAGGCGGCTCCGGTGGATGCGGATTTCCGTCGCCGTCCACGGAGCCGAGTGGCACCTCAACCCCCACCATTGTGGGCAGCTCCTCAGGCAAGGGCTCGAAGAGGCCGCCGGAGCCAGGTTCGTCGCCGATCGGCGCTCGCATTGGGTTATCCAGGTCGGCGAGCTCCTTGAGCACCCTCCCGAAGATCCGCCGGATCACGTCCGAGACGCGCGCGGCGATAACCTCGTCCACCTCTCGCGCAACACGCTCAACCGCGCGCTGCACCGCGGGTTCCACCCGTTTGACGGCATCAAGGAACACCGGGAACGCATCGCGGTCACGGAGGATTGCGCGACGTCCAGCCGCCTGGGCCAACGCGTCGAACGCGATCTGCCCTGACACCTGGTCCGTGTCCCACGGCGGTCGATCGAACTCCTCCAGCTCGCAGATGTCGTCGATGATGGTGGTGCCGCCTCTGCCCACCACTGCCACTCGCCTCAGGCGGTCGGATCGAGGAGCGACGTACAGGCCGAACTCCAGACGTCCCCATAGGGTGCTGAAGGGGGGCAGCTCGAGGCGCACGCCGTCAGGTCGCTCTGGCGTGACCACTTCGGCCGTCTTGCCCTCGATGACCTCGATCCCATAATCGCCCCGGGCAAGGGCCGCAGCCCGGCGGCGGCGGAGGTAATCGGTCACCTTGCGCGCGGTCAGGACCCGGAGGACATCCGGGTCGAGATCGGTGATGTAGACGGTGGTACCGGGAAGGTCTCGAGCGTGACGGCGATCGTCAGCCTCCAGGGTGGCGATGGCCTCGCCCCGCACCAGCCGCAAGGCATGCGTGGCCGCCTGACCCAGAGGTCTCGTGACGATGTCACAACGTCCGCCCAACTGCTGGAAGGCGAGGATGCCGATGGCCTTCTCCCCGATGGTGCGTGGATCGCCGGCCTTCGATGAGTCGAAGAGGTTGCGCGCGATCTGGCGCAACTGATCCAGGTCCATGCCCCGCCCGTCGTCGGCCACGGCGATCACCGGGCGCCGGCCGCGACGGCGCAAGACGACGCGGATCCGGCTGCCGGTCAGACCCGCCTCCGCATACTCATCAGCGGCGTTGGAGACGAACTCATTCAGGGCGTCCTTCGGATCCTGGTATGCCTGCCCGGTGACCAGGACGGCCTTGGCCAGGTCACCGATCCTGAGCCGGACCTTCTCAGCTGGCATGGCTGCGGCGAGCGCATGGTGGGTCTGCGATGCGCAGGGCAAGCATCGGAACGCATCGTAGCCGGTGAATGGGCGCTGGTTTCCACGAGCCGCCGGTGCCCTCGGCGTTCTGGCCCACGAGGCCGACGCCGCCTACGCTCGCGCCGGGTCCAGCGGCCCAGCGGCGCGAATGGCCCGCGGTCGGCGGGTGACAGCAGCGCGTCCATGAGGCCAGGGGAACGGGTGACGCTACGCGTCAGCGCGGGGTGCTACGCCTCCGCCGGTGGTATATACTAGTGATCTAGATCGCTATTCCAGGAGATCCCCACGTCCGACACCGGCATCGCCAAGCTCTTTCGCAATGGGCGGAGCCAGGCGGTTCGCCTGCCACAGCAGTTCCGCTTCAGCGGTGACCAGGTCCGGGTCCGCCGCGTGGGAAGCGGCGTCATCCTCGAACCGATCCTGAGCCCCGAGAGCTGGTTCGCAGAGCTCGACCGCTTCGGACCGGAGCCGTTCATGGTCGAGGGTCGCGATCAGCCGCCCACGCCACCGGGCGGCGACCTCCTGTGAATTACCTGCTCGATACGAACGCCTGCATCGCCCTCATCAACGGGAAGCCCGCTGGGGTTCGGCCACGGTTCGAAGAGGCGAGCCAGGTCGGTGCCCAGATCTCGACATCATCCGTGGTCATGTTCGAACTCTGGTACGGCGTGGCCAAGAGCACGCGACCCGAAGTCAACGCCGATCGGCTGGCCGCGTTCCTGGCTGGGCCCATCGACATCATCGACTTTGATGACGGCGACGCGCAGGTGGCCGGACAGGTCCGCGCCTCTTTAGAGGCAGTGGAAAACCCGATCGGCGCCTACGACGTCTTGATCGGCAGCCAGGCGCTCCGGCGGGGCACTACCCTGGTGACGGCCAATGCCGGGGAATTCCGCCGTATCAGTGGCCTCACCTGGGAGGACTGGGGCACGTGACGCACCATCGCCGGCCTCGGCGACGGCGCAGCTCACGACCCCAACCTTTGTCGGGACCACCGTGAACCGAGGCCTCATGCGGGTTACGACTTGTGAAATGAAGGTCTGCTGGAGGCCTCAGGAGTCCTCCCGAATTCGGATCGGATCGAAAACCTCCACCCTTATTGCCAAGGTAGGGGTCACGGGTTCGAGCCCCGCCTCCCGCTCCACGATCGGTTTCGCGCCGCGTCGAAGCTGGTACGGTCTGCGTCGACCGACGTTGAGGTTGGGAAAGTGGGGGGCTCTCAGGCCTCCGGGATCTCGCGGCCGAACGCCTCCAAGGTGATCGCGTCGGGCTCGGGGCCGCCGCGACGGCCGGTGTCCAGACCGTCGATCGCGACCATCTTGTCAGCCGACAACTCAAAGTCGAAAACGTCGATGTTCTCTGCGATGCGGCTGGGCTTGGTGGACTTCGGGATGACCGAGCGCCCGTGCTGTAGGCCCTAGCGCAGCATGACTTGGGCTGGGGTCTTGCCGTGGTCCCTGGCGATCCCACCGATGACCGGGTCCTCGAGAGTGCTGCCGTGGCTACCGTCACGGTAGAAAGTGATGCCGCCAATCGGTGACCAAGCCTGGGTGAGGATGCCGTGCTCGACGCCGAAGTCCTGCACCTGTCGCTGCGCGAAGTAGGGGTGGACCTCGATCTGGTTGACCGCTGGTACCACCGTCGCGCGTTCGAGGAGCGTCGTGAGGTGTTCGACCATGAAGTTGCTGACCCCGATCGCACGGACCCTGCCGCCATCGAGCAGCGTCTCCAGAGCACGATAGGCCTCGAGCGTGCGGCCGAATGCCGAAGGCAGGGCCTGGTGCAGAATCAGCAGGTCGATCTGGTCGACGCCGAGCTTGCGGGCGCTCTTCTCGAAGGCGTGCAGCGTCTCGTCGTATCCGTAGTCGCTGATCCAGACCTTCGTCTCCAGGAAGACCTCCGACCGGTCCACGTCGGAGCTGTGGACCGCCTCGCCGACCTGGCGCTCGTTGCCGTAAGCCGCCGCGGTGTCGACGTGCCGGTACCCGGCGCCGAGTGCGCTGCGGACGGCGTCCCGGGTCTCGTCCGGGGGGGTCTGGAAGACCCCCAGACCGAGAGCGGGCATCTCGACGCCGTTGTTGAGTCTGATGGCTTCCATCTCCTGCCGCTCCGTTGACTGTGGTTTCGGCTCGAGTTCGCTGCTCCCTTGGGAGCGGATCATCCCCCTTCGAGCGCGTGGGCTGAGGTGGTCACCGACCTGGCCGTCTCAGCAGGCCGCGTCTTAGAGCCAGCGGTAGCTCCTTCCCCAAGCAGATTCGACCCTCTTCGATCTTCACCATATCGGCGTCGAGCACCATGCGGTCACGGTAGGAGTAGGCGCAAGGTAGCGGTCCTGCGACGATGAGTGACGCGATCCCAACTGGGAACGCGTCAAACTACGGCCTCTGCCTTGCCAAGGTTGGGGGTCGCGAGTTCGAGCCTCGTCTCCCGCTCCAGCCTCCTGCTTCGAGCGCATTCGATTTGGGAGCGGGTGGTGTCGAAGATGGTTCGGTCAGCCTCGATCACCCTCGACTTCGACCAAGGAATGGGACAAGCGCCCGCCGAGCAACGTCGCCGACAAGCGATCCGGAAGCTGGCAATTGCGAGGGATGGAGGCTGTGTGCCCCCATCCCTCGCACTCCGGCAGGACCCCCTCCCGCCTTTACGGCCTGACCTCGTAGACCGCGTTCATCAGCGAGTCGGCCACGCGGCGGAAGCGGGTGAAGCCGCCCTCCCTCACCACTTCGCGGATCCGTGCCTCGCCGGCCTGCGCCCCCAGCGCAAGACCCACCTCCTGTGACAGGGAGTTCGGGGTGCAGAGCATGGTGGGCCGCCAGGCACCAGCGGGAAACGGCCGCAAGGGGCCCCCTGCGCTTATCCGTGGCCATCCGCGAGCGACGTCGCGTGCAGGTCGCGGTTTCTGAAATCAGAGTGGCCGGGAGGGAAATCAGCGTGATTTCATATTCGGAAGCGGCCGATCTCGTCCCTCCCTTATTGCCAAGGTAGGGGTCACAGGCTCGAGCCGCGCCTCCCGCTCAAGCCGCCTCCTAGTGCTGATCGCCATAGTGGAACCGAGCTTGGAGAACGACTATGTCGTCGCCATCCACCAGGTATACGAGGCGGTGCTCGTCATCGATACGGCGGGACCAACATCCCTGAAGGACGTGGCGCAGTTGCTCTGGCTTGCCGACGCCCGTGGACGGATCCCGGATGATGTCCTGGAGTAACCGGTTGATCCTTTTCACCGTCGTCCGATCCGTCGACTGCCAGTAGAGGTAGTCTTCCCAGCCATGCGGGGTGAAGACCAGCCGCATCACGCCAGCTCGTGCGCTTGTCGATCTCCCGCTCGGGCCTGTTCCAGGCTCTCCAGTAGCCTCCTAGCGTTCGCCGGCACCCGAAGGAGGTATGCCGTCGCTTCGAGGGCATCGTAGTCAGCTCGGGCCATCAGCACGGCATCGCCCCTCTTGGAGGTGATCTCCACGGGCTGACGATCGTTGTTGACCTGTTCGATCAGAGGAAACAGGTTCCTCCGTGCGTCACTGGCAGTTACAACCAAATCCACGCTCCTTCTGACTGGTACGGGATATGGTACCACTCGGTAGGCCTCTGAGGAGGGCCCGCGACCTCCTGTGAGCTACCTGCTCGACACGAACGCCTGCATTGCTCTGATCAACGGGAGGCCTCCGTCGGTCAGGCGACGGTTCGAGGAGGCGAGCCAGGCCAGCGCCCAGCTCTCCACGTCGTCCGTGGTCACGTTCGAACTCTGGTACGGCGTGGCTACGAGCGCACGACCTGAAACCATGCCGATCGGCTGGCGGCGTTCCTGGCGGGGCCATCAGCATCCTCGACTTCGGTGACGACGACGCACAGGTGGCCGGACGGATCCGCGCTGCTCTGGAGGCGGCCGGCACCCCCATCGGTGCCTACGACGTCCTCATCGGCGGCCAGGCGCTCCGGAGCGGCGCCACCCTCGTAACAGCGAAGACCTCTGAGTTCCGGCGGATCGCCGGCCTCACGTGGGAGGACTGGGGAGCGTGAGAGACCCTCACTGACCTCAGCGGCCGCACCGGCTGCGAACCCGAGCTTCGACGGGACCACCATAAGCCGACGTCTCATGCGGGTCACGATTTGTGAAATGAGGGTTGGTTGGAGGCCTCGGGAGCCCTCCCAAATTCGGACCCGATCGGAAACGCCCTCCTTTATTGCCAAGGTAGGGGTCACGGGTTCGAGCCCCGCCTCCCGCTCCAGCCTCCTCGAGGCGAGTTCAGCTGATCTCGGCGAACTCAAACAGCAACAGGCCTGCTCAGCAACCGGCGGACTACCATCTCGTGGGTTTCGTCGGTGGAGCCGTGGGTTGAGTGCACCAGATGGTCCACTACGACGCCAGATCCTGGATGCTGTCGAAGCCGGCAGGCCATGTTTGACTGGAAGATGGTGATCCCGATCCCAATGGCGGTCCATACAGCGCACTCATGATGGCGCCCGTCGTCGCGTTGTAGGTCAATACGGCCCACCGGCTGGGACCTTCGGGGGGGAACTCCCCACAGCAGATGCTGCTTCCGGACACGGCCACCAACCACACGAGTTGGGTAGGGACTGGGGTTGATGGTTCTGAGGGTTTCCCAGGCAGGGGCAAGGGCGTGCGTAAGGGGGCCACCGACTGCTGGGCCTCGATCGATGGCACCAATGCGAGGGGAGTCGGGCCGCCCATTGCTTCAGCGTTAGCGTAAGCGTCGGCGAACTCCAACGTCGTCAGCTTGCTCTCCTCACGCACGATGCCGCTACTACCCAACCTCGCGGCAGCTTCAGCCGCACTCCGAGAGAAGGTCGGGGTTATCGGACTTGCGGCGGGCGAGGCGGAACTGGATACCGCAGCCGAGGCCGAGGTCCCCTGGCTGGATCTCTGTGGCTGGGGGCCGGCTCTGGTGAGGAGGACGGCCGATGTGAGCGCCGCCGCGACCACCACCATCATCGCGGTCGCGGAGAGAATCGACCGAAGGCGGGATCGGTGCATGCTCAGTCCTCTATGAATCCCGATTATCCCTGGTTGTTTGCCCAGTAGCTGCTTGAGTACTCCGCCGCGTTGAAGCACGCCGGAGCCTGTTCCCGTCCGTGCCGCACGGGTAAGCGAGCACGTCGGTGAGCGTGGCCTGAGCGGCTTCGTGGCCAGAGCCGTCGCGCATGAGCTCGAGCGCGAGGCCCTGGGCGACTACCTCCACGAGCTCGACCGGCAGTTCGGCCCGGTACCTGCCGATCTGATCGAGCAGTACGACGCGCTGTGGCCGTCCTGATCCTCGACTCCGAAGCCCTCTCCGCCCTCGCTCGACCTCGGCAGTCGCCACCGCGCCATCTCAGGTCCGGGCCGCTCTCCGCTCGGCCACCCGCCGCGGCTACGCAGTGCGAGTGCCGTCCCCTGTCCTGGTCGAGCTCTACCGTGGCTCCGGTGCCGACGAACCGGTTGACCAGGAGCTCCGCCGCGCTTATGCGCGCGTCGTCACCTCGAGGCTTCGCATCGCGCGGATCGCCAGGCACCTCCTGTCACGCACTGGTCGAGGCAGCGACGCGGCCATCGACGCCCTCGTCGTCGTCACGACTACCAGGCTTGGCGGGGGCACGATCCTCACCCACGATCCCGACGACCTGGTTTCGCTCGCTGCCGATCACCCCAACGTCCGCGTGGTCGTGGTCTGAGCGAGAGCGCGCGCTGAAGTCTCCTCCTGGCCGCTGACCTCGGGCTGATCCGTCGGCCCGGGGTCGGCTGTCGAGGCTCCTTCCCCCGGGTCCGGCTCAGCGACCTATGCCACGGCCTCGGCAGCCTCGAGCGGGACCCCGGCGCACTCCACCCGCTGGTCGCCGGCCAGGCGGCCGTCGCGCAGGTGGATGATCCGGTCGGCCTGGGCGGCCAGGTCCAGGTCGTGGGTCACGATCAGGA
>Ga0187858_10005502_pt1 | contig 11576 bp, 12 predicted proteins | sample June2016WEW_8_15_FD_133015 | JGI IMG/M metagenome (GOLD analysis project Ga0187858, IMG submission 133015) | Peatland microbial communities from SPRUCE experiment site at the Marcell Experimental Forest, Minnesota, USA - June2016WEW_8_150 | ecosystem: Environmental > Terrestrial > Soil >...
CCAGAGCAACGAGCATGAAAAGAATCGACACGGCGGACAGCGCCAACGGATCCGTTGGGCTTACGCCATAGAGAAGGCTGCGAAGGAATCGTGTGAGCAGAAAGGCAAGCACAAGCCCCGCCCCTATCCCGCTCAGCGCAAGGAAAAGGCCCTCGCCCACAACCAGCTTTAGTACATCCCTTTGCTGGGCACCCACGGCCATTCGGATGCCGACTTCATTCGTGCGACGTGCGACTGAGTATGCTACGCTTCCATAGAGTCCAACCATCGCTAAGAGCGTTCCGGCAACTCCAAGGACCGCAAAGAAAGCGCCCAGTGTTCGTGCCAGCCAAAGCGCCGACTGGATTTGTTCAGTCATGGTCTCCATCCCGGTTACGGGCAGATTCTTATCAAGTGCCCGCACTTGCCTGCGAATCGCCGGGATCAGCAATTGCGGGGCACCCGAAGTCCTCACCAAAACGGTCGTTCCAGCCGGGCCCTCGAAACCAGGCCTGAACACCCCATACAAGAATGGCGTGGGCGATTCGCCCAAAGTGCGATACTTACTGTCACGAGCAACTCCAATGATAAGTACCGAGCGTGGGTGCTGGCCCCCACCGAGCTCGAGTTGTTGGCCCACTGGATTCTGACGCGGGAAGAGCTGGTTGGCCAGCGTCTGGTTGACAACTACGCTGTCTTTGTCGATCACGCCCCCCACAAAATCGCGGCCGCGAAGGATCGGAATTCCAATCGTGCGGAAATATCCCGGCGTTACCAGGTTTTCCGCTACCTGGACTCCTTGTGCGCCTGTTCCTGTTCTGTCGCGGGGTAGAACGTTCTCCTCCAATTCCCCATAGCTAAGAGGCATCAAAACAGCCAGACTCGCAGACCGGACCCCGCGTGTAGCCTCGAGGCGCTCTAACAACTGAGTGTAAAGCACGTCGGCCCGGGCGTTACTGTAGCCGCTCAGACTAGGGGAAACAGCAAAACTCAAGACGTCGCGAGTTTCAAATCCTGGGTCAATGCGCTCTGCACTGTGAAGGCTTCGCAGACAAAGCCCTGCGCCAATCAACAGCAGTAAGGAAATGCTCACCTGAGCAGAGACAAGCAACCGTTGCGCCCTGGACCGCCGACGGACGTCGGAACCAGTTCTACCCCCCAGTTGTGGCGAAAGAGCGGCGCGCGAAAGCTGAAGTGCTGGCGCGGTCCCGAAAAGGAGCGCCGTCACAAAAGCAAGTAGCGTCGTAAACCCAAGAACCCTGATATCAGGTCTGAAATCTATTGCGATAGGTAGGCTGATAGGCAGCTTCAAGTGAGGCAGTGCCGCTGCTCCCCACAAGGCTAGCACTAAGCCCACCGCTGCGCTCGAAAGCCCTATCAGTATGCTTTCGGTCAAGAGTTGCCGCAACGTGCGCAAGCGGCTCGCCCCAAGCGCCGAGCGAATTGCCAGCTCGGACCTGCGGGACCAAGATCGAGCCAACATAAGGCTTGCAACATTAGCGCATGGAATAAGCAGCAACATTCCTCCGAGTGCCCCCAAGAGAACGACGATGCCCGTCACGGGGCCACTCACGAATGACGGGAGTGCCACGGCAGGTTCGACTGAAATACCGCGTCCTCGTTCCAGCGCTGGATAATCCTGTTCGAGCCCTCGGGCCACAACGCGCAAACCCGCAATTGCTTGTCGCGGAGTTATACCCGGCTTGAGGCGCCCCAGGACCGTGAGCCATCCGGTTCCACGATTCTTGAGCGCGTCTGTTCCACCTGGGGGCCAGTCAACGGCAGGCTGTGCGCTGAGTGGTACCCAGACGGCCGGCGCCATCTGTATGCCGATGTCTGTCGTCCCCTTGGGAGCCACGCCGATCACGGTAAACAGCCTCCCGTTAATCGTTACGGCCTTGCCGACCACCCCCGGGTCGCCTCCGAAGCGGTTCTGCCAGAGTTCGTAGCTCAGCACTGCGACGGAAGAAGCACCCAAAGTATCGTCCCCAGCTACGAACGTGCGGCCGAGCACTGCCTTCGTCCCTCGAACGGTAAAGTAATTACCTGAGACTAGGTCGCCGAACGTTCGGTCGTTCGCTCCTCCTATGCGAAGGTTGACAGGAATGGGCGAATAGGCCGACAGCCCGGAAAACGCATCACTCCGGTCGCGATAGTAAGCGTAATCGGGGTAAGACCACACAGGCATGGAGCCACCGCCCCGCTCACTTGGCTGCGTTTGGTAGAGTGCCAACAGCCTGTCAGGAGCCTCGACATTCGCTGGAGGGCGAAGCAGGAGGCCGTCGATGGCGGTGAATAATGTCGTGTCAAGGCCGATCCCTAGCGCGAGCGTCACCACTGCCACTGCGGTGAACCCTGGGTTCCTCCGCAGCATGCGCAGGCCGTAACGAACGTCCGCGGCGAGTTCACCGAGCAGGCGTGAGCCGAGCGCTTCACGGCACTCTTCTTTGTAGCGCTCGTAGCCGCCAAATTCGATGCGCGCCTGTCGCTCTGCTTCGGCTCGGGTCAGGCCCTGGCGCTCCAGATCGTCCGCACGAGTGTCCAAATGGGACCGAAGCTCCTCTTCCATCTCGTGCTCAATGCGGGAACGGCGGAATACGAATGCCAGAAATGTGCGAATCGATGACCCGAGCTTCATACTTCCTCCGGTCGTGCCTTTAGCGCGGCGCCGATGGCGGTTACCAAACGGTTCCACCCCTCTGCTTCCTCACGCAACCGTTTCCGGCCAGCGGCCGTAAGCTCGTAATACTTCGCTCGGCGCTTGTGCTCCGAAGTGCCCCAAGTGGCCTTCAGCAATCCCTGCCGAACCAATCGAAAGAGGGCGGGATAGAGCGCACCTTGTTCAATCAGAAGAGCTCCCTTCGAGATTTGTGCAATCCGCAGAAGAACGCCGTAGCCATGCAGCGGGCCAAGCGAAACAGCCTTCAGGATCAAAAGATCGAGCGTGCCGGGAAGGATTTGAGCCAGCGTTTCCATATGTTCACCTAAGTCACTTAGGAGAGTAAGTCACTACCGGCTGCCTTGTCAAGGGCCAACGTGAGGACCTTCGTTCCTCCCCGCGCAATGAAACAAGTCCGACCCCTACGGGCCGCGCTTCCTTTTGCCATCGGTCCGCCCTTTTCTCTTTCGCGCTCGGTTCCGTTTCCTTTCCTGCCCCTCTCTCGCGGGCACGGCAGATGGGCGACAACCCGGCGCCCTGCCGGCGCAGGCTCTGCCTCGGCTCCCCCGCCAAGGCAGCGTCAGGGAGCCGGGTGCCCCCTGCCTTGGGTGCCCGCGAGAGAGGGGCAGAAAAGGAGAACACACCGTGACCGAGCAAACCAAAACCGGACAGACCGAAAACGGAAGTGCGGACCCGCAGGGGTTCACAGGCAGCGCGCGCTATGGCGCTGAGAGAAAACCAATGGTTTCGTGGGCCGCTCTGTTGAACGAAGCCGTAGGAAAGCCCGGCTTCATTCACGAGGCGTACAGCCGCTTCCATAGCTACAGCCTCGGCAACCAGCTTTTAGCCTTGTTCCAGTGCTCGAGCGCGGCATCCAGCCCGAACCTCTGGCCACGTTTCCGAAGTGGAAGGAACTAGGCCGATACGTCAAGAAAGGCTCGAAAGCGATAACCCTCTGTATGCCTCTAACCTGCAAGCGCACTAGGACGGTTAAGCAGGATGACGGCACCGAGCAGGAAGAGGAATTCGCTTTCACGCACTTCACGTGCAAGGCCCACTGTTACCACAAGAAAGCAAGAAGCATGCCAAACACATTGAAAACTCAAAAGAAAGATATGTGAGAAAACTATGTAGCTCGCCCGTCTCGGCCGTCTTTCGGCACCGTCACTCCATCAGTCAATTGACAGGAATTTCAGCGTCCCTTAAAATGTGTACGCAGGTGAACGCAAATGGAGACACTCAAAGTCGGCATTCGTGAGTTTCGCGAGAAGCTCGCCAGCTATTTGTTGCAGAGCGACAAACCTCTTGCCATCACGAGGCACGGCGACACCATCGGCTATTATCTCCCGGCCCGGCGAGGACGTTCTGAAGCGGAGCGGTCCGCACTGAGGCAGGCTGCAACCCGACTCCAGGAGATGCTGGCAGCCGAAGGCATTACCGAAGATGAGATCCTCGCCGATTTCAAGCGCTGGCGCGCCGGCAGGCGCAAATGAACCCGCGCAGAGGGCTGGTTCTGGACGCGAATATCCTCATGCGGGCTGTGCTGGGCCGCCGAGTTCGTGAACTGCTGGAGCGGTACGAAGACTCGGCAACCTTTTACAGCCCCGATGTTTGCTTCGATGACGCCAGGCAGTATCTGTGGCAAGTCCTCGAAAAGCGCGGCCTCGAGCCAGAATCCGGCCTCACCGTTCTCGAACAGATAAGTCAGCTTGTGCTGCCGGTGGACGGGAGTCTCTACGCAGATTATGAGCGCTTGGCCCGCGAGCGAATCGAGACTCGCGACCCGGACGATTGGCCGGTGGTGGCCGTGGCCTTAATGCTCGACCTGCCGATTTGGACCGAGGATCAAGACCTATTTGGGAGCGGCGTTGCGACCTGGACGACGGATCGCGTCGAGGTCTACCTCAAAGCAGGCCAGGGGCCCTGACTTGGGACTCTCCGTCGGAGTTTGGGGCTATGTCCATTATCGAAAAGCCAGCGTGGTGCTTTATTACCTGAAGGAGATGATCGGAGAGGAGAAGGTGAACGCCACGTTGCGCAAGCTAATCAGGCAGTACGCCCACAACGCGCCGCCCCTACCCGGATTCCTGGGCATTGGTAAATGCGCTCAGCGAACTGGCGCCCCAACAATATCAGTATTTGATCAAGGATTTGTTTGAACCTGAGGTCACAAAATCCGCCCCGAACGCATTGAAAAACCCATCCAGCAGTTGGGGCAAGAGCGCTGTGAACTCATTCGGGCAATCGTAGAAAATCTGATAGTGCTTTTTAACAAAGCGTTCTTTCATTGCCGGCATATCGGCGTCTTGTATCTTCGCGACGAGCGCCGCGAGCTCGGATTGCGTGGCGGGATTCAGGTGGCCGCTCGCCAGTTCGCGCTTGGCATCCTGGAAGGTCAACTCTTGCGGCGAGCGATTCGCAAAGTCGTGCTGCTCGCTGAGAATTTGCCTCGCTCTCTCAACTTCCAGGCCCAGCGTCCTATTCTCTTCGTACAAGTGGCAGAAGTAGAGGAGCTCAGCAACGTACCTCTCGGTAGACCATAACATCGGAAAACGAGAATGATAAGGCATGCGCAGCGCTTCGAGCGTCGCCTGAGCGTCTGTCATCTCCTTCAGAATCCGATGGGTAGTCAACATTCCAAACGTGTCCCTTTTCGAACGTATACCCCACCGCTGGGGCAGCGTTGAACCAGGGAAAGATGCGGATCAGATCGACGCTGGTGGTTCCAAAGACGCCTTCCACGTAACTCTCCATGATCTGCGATTCGGTGATGTCGGGATTCCAATACGCGTCCGCGCACGCGAACTGGTTCAGGAAATTCAAGGCGGGCGTCATCGTGTCGGAGATTCCGCCGGCGATGGGATATCGCGCCTCCGCCCGACGCGCCACAAGAATCCCCGGAACCCGATCGTGATGATTGATCCAACCCTCGCCTTCCGTGACGGAGGGGGTCCACGTGTGAATGAGATGAGTTGCGCCGATTTTATCGATGTATTGGACCGCCGAGCCGCCATCCGGCACGGTATGCGCGCCGGTGAATTCATTGATGTTGATCCCGTAGATCGTCCCCTGGGGAAAATCTTGCAGATACGCCAAAAGGTATCGGAAGCCGCGATCGATTCGGGCCGAGTCCTTTCGCATCTGGGTTTCCCAAGTCGGGCCCCAGCCGAAAAACTGCCAGACGGTGAAATCGATCTGGGCGCCCGGATTGTTTTTCGTGATGATCTTGCTGATGCGAATGGAGAGATCGACGTAGGTCCCCGGCCCACAACCTTTTTCGGTGCAGCCGCCGGGATCGCCCGCGAACATCGCCCACATTTTGACTTCAGGAAGTTGCTTGGACCAATAGTCCCAGAGTTGCAGCATCAGCGAGAGTTCAGCGGGCTTGTTGGGACTGAGATAACGGTACTTGGGTGCACCCTCGTAACTCTTGACAGTGCTCAGCAGCGTCCCGGCGTCCACGGACGAGTTGATCCCGTTCAGCAGCGAAACCGCGATGCCGCGCGGCCGGGCGTAACTAGCCACATCGCGAATCGTATCCCGGAAGTAGTCATAGATTCCTCACGCTTTGCATGCCCCTCACGTGCACACGGACCCGCACGGTGAAGAAAGACGACGGCACCGAGCAGGACGAGCAATTCACCTATACTCACTTCACTCTAAAGAATCGCTGGTGGGTCTTAGCGCAGACCGAGGGCGTGGAGTTTCAAGCGCCAGCCATTCCCGAATGGAACGAGCAGAAGGCGCTTGCAGCTCTGAACATCGAGCGCGTGCCGTTCGAGAACCTGGATGGCAACGTGCAGGGTTACGCCCGGAGCGGCGGCAAGATCGCCATCAATCCGCTTGCAGCCCTTCCCTTTAAAACGTTCTGCCATGAGCTGGCGCACTGCCTGTTGCACTGCCAGGAAACCGACCTTACCGACACCGACCAGACGCCGCGCAGCGTGGCAGAAGTCGAAGCCGAGGCCGTGGCGCTGCTTTGTTGTGAATCGCTAGGCCTTCCAGGCGCGGAATGCAGCCGGGGCTATATCCAGTCTTCGGGCCAGGGCCAAGCCATCAGTGAGCGGTCCGCCCAACGCATTTTTCACGTCGCCGACCAGATTCTCCGCGCGGGCCGAAACGCAGAACCAACCGAGGCCGCTCGCTAGCGAACGGCCATTTATCGCCAGTGACCACGGAAGGAGGTCCGCCAATGGAAGCCCTATTTCCTCTCGGTCAGATCGTTGCCACGCCCGGCGCTCTGGACGCGTTGACCCGCTCCAATCAGACGCCCGGTGAGTTTTTGTCTCGCCGTGCCGCTGGCGATTGGGGAGACCTTGATGCCCACGATGTGGCCGAGAACCCTTACAGCCTGAAGCATGGGTTCAGGGTATTGAGCAGCCATCGAACCAGGGCAGGCGCGGTGGTCTGGATCATCACCGAAGCCGACCGCGCCAGCACGACCATTCTTTTGCCCCAGGAGTACTAAATCCCCAAAAAAGGAGAATTGTCCGTGAACAACACAACTATCATAACCTCCGTTACTGAGAACGCGCCTTTGGTTCAGGAAATGCCTCTGGACCGAATCGTGGAATCGAAGACCACCCGCGCCGCCAGTTTGCCGACCTGAACGAACTGGCCGCTAACATTAAGGCCCACGGTGTCCTTCAACCGGTGTTGGTACGGCCCCATCCCGCCGGGGATGACGGCCTGTACGAACTTGTGGTAGTTATGTGCCCCGTACCTCAGGTCACTGCGTCGCGGACGGCTGCTACCACCGCGATGAAAGGGGAAGCCAAACCATCGATCTGAGGGAATCTGGTTTGAGCGCGTCATCGGCGGGAAGAACGTATGAACAGCGGCCAGTTTCCGGCAAGCCGACTGCACGTCTGAGTGAATTCGTGAACCCTTTGCCGTCATCCGGGATCCACACCGGTTCGAAGTCTGCCCAGGATTATGACTTCTGAGCACGAGAGTAATCGGTCATTGCCGAATGCCGACGTTAACGTGACCGGAAACGTGTACCGAGCGTGGATCCTGCAAAGTGAAATCACACCCGTAATCCCCGCCCACGCACACCACGACTCCGCGGCGTAACAGCTTGGTGGGAGCATCGCCGGGGAGTGATACCTTGAGCTTCAGGGTCGCGATGGCATTCTCGAGGGAGCGAAACGCTTCGGTGCCTGAGATGAACTTTGCCTGCTCAACGTTGCCGCCCCGCCCAAGGAGTAGCCAGAATTCAGCGCTGCCTGGCGTTGCGGAAAGCTGACCCAATTTTAGTCTGGGCGAGTGCCCGAACTCTTGCCGGGCCGTTTTCAGCTTCGCGTCGACGCTCGCCTGTACCTTCATCAACACCAGCAACCGCGCATACATCTCCTCACGGACCTCTTGCCTGGGGATGTTTGCGGCCAAGCCCATCGCATACGCGTCTAGGGCTGCCTGTTTCTTGCCCTGCTTTTCGTAGATCTGTCCCAGATGGTCCCCGATCGCGCCGGCGGGGCTCAGGCGCCAAGCCGCATCAAGGTAGTTCTCGGCCTCTTCGAGATTTCCCTGGCGGAGGTAGACTGCCCCTAAAGTGTCCCAGTAATCTGCAAGGTTAGCGATGCCTTGCACGTCCTCCTCTTGCACGTTGTCCAGTGCAATTTTCCCGGTTTTCTCCTCCTGGGTTCGGACCGCCTTCTCTGCCAATTGCCGGGCTTCGTCCAGATCGGAGTTGTGATCGGCTAGCAGTGACGCCACGTGGTTCCACGTAGATGGTTGCGGATCGAGGTCAGTCATTTTCTTGAGAGCTGCGAAGGCTTTTGTGTTGTCGCCGGCCCCGAAGTAGGCGTCAGCGATACGCTCTTCGAAGGATGCATTCGGTGTTGAGAGGGCGGCGGCAGCTTCGAGCTCGGTAGTTGCTTCATGATACTTCTTTTGCTCTAGGAGAATCGTCCCCAGTGTGTTGTGGGCCTCGCGGTTATTGGGGTCCAAGCTCAACACCTCTCGCCAGGCGGCGATAGCCTCCTCCGGCTGGGAATTGAACAAGGCCTCCGCCAGCGCCCTTCGCGCAGTCAGGTCCTTGGGTACCAGCTCGACTGCCTTACGCAGAGAAGCCACCCCGTCCTCGCGCCGACCGGCTTGCATCTGAGATGCCCCCAGCATGATCCACCCTGCCGGATAATTCGGATCAGTTTTCAGTGCTTGCTCGAGCAACTCAATCGCGCCTTTCAAGTCCCGCCGCTGGTACGCTTCACGGGCCTCCTCAACCATACGGCCGGCCTCGGGACTTGGCGGGACGGCGTCAAACGATTCCGCCCCCGTGAGCAAAAAGGTATAGGACCTGATGTCTTCGTCCGCTTTATGCCAGAACAACCGATACTCCTCGATCTGCGCCATCGGTATTCTCTTGGCTTTGACCGTGAGGCGCCGCTCGAAGCTGAGTATGCCATCGTTGAACGCGTAGGCTGTATGATACTCTGCGAAGCTGTCCATGAGGTCCAAGTTGGGCAGCAACTTAGGCGTGTAACCGGCCGGCAGTTGGATTTTCCATTTTGCGGAAACCTCTACCGGTGCCCCCAGTTCAATCGGGTATTCGTGTTTCTTAGTTTCTTCGCCTGGAGAAGGCAGTCCAAAAATCGGAAACTGAAGCAGCAAGCGCTTATACGTCCAGTCGGAAGCATCCTTCCCCTTAAAATGATACGAATACGAAAATGGCATACTCATCAGCTCGGGCGGTGTCGTTGTTACTTGGCTGGATTCGCCTCCATAGGTTGTCCCCAGCACGAATGCGCGCGCAATATCCTTCCACCGCTCCTGGGGCGTTGTGCGAAACATTGAGCGCAGTCCGAGCTCCGCATCGCCTCGGACAGTTCTCCGTATGTCGCAGTCGAGAGTGCCGTCATCGTGAAGCGTTCCCTCAAGCTCGACAGCCTGGAACTCCTTGAAGGGTGGTCCGGCAGGAGTCGAAATCAGTGAAGGCGTTCCCTCGAGTGGGATCACCAAGACTTGCTTGTCGCGAAGGTACGAGGTGAGAAAGCCTAAGGGCGCAACCTCGCTGGTGGTGTCAGCCCAGATGCAAACCTTGCCTTGCGGAACCACACTGATGACATGGTCGAACTGCCCTGGTGAGGGAACGTCGGGATCAAGTTTGCGGTAGGAATTGATCAGCGCTGCATAAGCCGGAATTCCCGCCGCGGCCAGCATGGAGGCGAGCAGCGTGTGCTTGTCTTTGCAATCCCCATAGCCATTTTTCAGTACCTCGGCGGCTGCGTGAGGCTCATAACGGCCGATGCCGAAGGAAATGCTCACATATCGGAACTTCATCGCCACGTAAGAATATATCGCGTTGATTTTCTCCTCGTCGGTGGAAGCTCCGCGGGTCACTTCAGCAGCCCGGGCACGAATCTCCGGAGTAACCGCAGCTTGGGCGTGCTCGAGCGCGCCCCACCAGCGCCCCACGTCCTCCCAAGTCTTAAAGGTGCTGATCTGCACGTTGGGCGGAGGAACGTCCGGATTGTATTCCCATTGTTTGCGCTCCCGGTTATCACTCTTCCATGTATAAATGCGTTCCTTATCCTCTACCACTACGGTGGGTTTGAGGTCGGGACTCTTCGCCTTGACGTCGCGGCCCTTTGGGACACGGACCTGTAGTTGCTGGTCAAGAACGATATGCCCCTTGTCGAAGTTGAAGTCGAACCAGAATTGGCTAGGCACCAGGGCCGTGCGATCGCGCGTGATGACCCGATACTCAAGCACAGCGCCTTCTTTCAACCCTTTCACCGGCACATGCTTTTCGCGGTAATCGCTGTACAGCGGCGCTTCCCGTGTAACATCATCCGTGACTTCTTGGACGTCCGCGAGAGGTGTGGTTACAACGGTGCCGTCAGGCTCGAGAACGCGCACGTAGGCGATTTCCACTTCTTGGTTCGAGCTGTTGAAACTGAAGCTCAGCAGCCCCCACTCTTCAATACCGCCCTGCGCCTTGATTTGAATTTGGGCGGTCTCTTCACGAGTGGCCGCCCCATCCTCCCTAAAGCCCACCGCAGTGTGCAACAGTTGAATAACAGAGCTCTCCTTCGAGTTGTCAGCGGTTTGATTCGATTCTGCTTTCTGCTGACCAGAGCCCTGCCAGTACGTCGGCGCTGCCGCGACCGCAACGGGCTGAAGCGTTAGAACCAGAACGGTCGCGATACCCATGATCAGCGGGGACACGAACGACCGGGAAAGTCCGGTTCTCTTCGAGGGGTGCCGACTGCGGGGCAAGTGTCTCAGTAGCATGGTTCACCGTCTGGGTGCGACTTCGTGTCCTAGTATCAGCGTTCTCGCGGTTGCCGGGACATTATAGATGAGATCAGCGACTTTGATTACTGAATCAAGCCATTATGCTTTCGAACGCTGGTGCTGGGGACGGAAGTCCACCATTCTCGTGAGTTAGCGTCGCTCACGCCCACTTGCCAAGGGTCCAGTCATCGCCGAAATCTTCCGACACAAGGCAAGTAGCCGGTTAAACGGCTTTGCCGACGAAGTGCTCTGCGCCGACGCGCGGAGCCCGAACTCGATTCCTCTCAACCGCGAACAGACGGCGGGCCGCGTCCTGATGGGCACATAATTTTCACAATGACTGAAGCCAATTCATCAGATCCTGGTCCTTACGCCATCCGTTTCGCCCGTTGCGTGCCTCCGAAGCATCCACCGGCGGCAAGCAAGCCGCGGCGGCCGCTTGTTTGGTGCGCAAAGTGATCTCTGCATAGCGATTGGTGGTATCGAGATTGGCGTGCCCTAGCCAACCCCGGATAGCATTGACATCCACGCCCTGCTCCAATAGCCCGACGGCAAGTGAATGGCGACTATGTCTTTCAAGACATAGTCGTCACTATCTACCCTTCCTGACTATGTCTTGTAATCCCTCGGCAGCCTGGTTTTTTCGGCCAATGCACGTAGCGGCAGGGACATAGTATTGACTCCTCAGCCCCGTATA
>Ga0187858_10005510_pt1 | contig 11568 bp, 14 predicted proteins | sample June2016WEW_8_15_FD_133015 | JGI IMG/M metagenome (GOLD analysis project Ga0187858, IMG submission 133015) | Peatland microbial communities from SPRUCE experiment site at the Marcell Experimental Forest, Minnesota, USA - June2016WEW_8_150 | ecosystem: Environmental > Terrestrial > Soil >...
GCTCAGTTGGTTCGAGCGCTATTGGCACGGTAGCGGCAGCCCGCAGCTTTTAAGAGAGTCTAAGATCTGTTTGTCATGCCCCTCCGTTAACCAATGGGCGATTCACAAGACGTACCTGAGGAGTCAAACGACGATTACGGAAAGCTGTTAACCGGTTAACAGGCCCAGCAAAAAACGCGAGAAATGGCCGAAATATGGCCCTCTTGCTGATGGCGAGACCCAAGCAGCGACCGCCGAGGACGCTGGGTCTGGAGCGGAAACGGGGCTCCGGGCGGCTGCGGCTCTCCGTTTGTCTCTTCCGCACAACCCTTTGGTTAACGCGTGTCAGCCAGCCGGCGCCGGATTTTCCCCATGAAGAAGCTCGAACAGGAGCGGCACCGGCAGGACAGCCCGCCCTAGTACGCCAAGCTACCGCTGAGAAACAGAGGACCGTCTCGCGGGGGTATCGATGTCGTGGGCGGCTGCGGTCAGCGAGAGAGCGACGACGGCAACAAGAGCCGCAGTCCGCTTCACTCCACGCAGGCGGCTCATTGCCACCCCGATATTCCGTTCAAAGCGATTCATTTCGATGCTCCATTCGCTGGTAACTTCTGCAGGCCCGCTATGCGATCTGCGAGACCGATCGTCTTTAGTACTCCAGGGTTCGCTTCCTCAACTGCCAGTGGTTCGTGGCACGCGTTGCAGTGCTGGGTAATTGTCGTTCTTCCATCCGATGTGGAATGCGATCCATCATGGCAGCGGAAGCACCCTGGGAAATCGGTGTGTCCGAGATTGTTGGGGTACGTTCCCCACGTGACTTTCAGTTCGGGAAACACGTTCCGATTACGGGTTTGATTTAATGAAAATGCATGGAGGAGCGCAACGCCAGGCCGGAAGCGGAACCGAGACGGCACCATTATGTGCCCAAGTGCTGGCTAGCCGGATTTACCAAAACTGGCGAGAGCGACGGCAGGTTGTGGGTAACTGACCTGAGCAGGCAAAAGCAGTGGCCGAGCACACCGGAGAAAACAGGCAGGATTCGCGATTTCTATAGGTTTTCTGAGGAAACATCTGATCCGCTAATCGCAGAAAAGATGTACGGAGTGGTTGAGGGATCGACAGCCCCAATTTTGAAAGCTCTAGACACGGAGCGACGTGCGCCGAACGATGATGAACTTGATGCGCTCCTCCAGTTCATCGCCTTTCAGTGGAGTCGAGTTCCCAAATTTCGGCCTTTCGTTTTGGGCATCCTTGATTCCATGGCGCGTAAAGAAATAGCGGCTTCACTGGAGACTCCAGAGAAATGGGTTGCGTCACTGCGAAGAGCAGGTCTTTCCCCGGACGCTCCGGGCGCCGGTTACGAAGAGTTCAAGAAATTCCATGAATCTGGCGAGTATAATCTGGTGGCAGAAAATGAATGGTACGTTGATCGTGCACTTAAGGCCGTAGACGATATAGTGCCGTTACTTCGGGAGCGCCATTGGGGTACGTCATTCAGCGAAAATGGGCGCTTCATCGCTTCAGATAGTCCCGTCGCCATGGAGGGCCCCCGAGGAGAAAAGGTAGGTTTCAAAAATGCCGAGTTCGTGTTCTACCCCGTCAGCCGACACGTTCATCTAACTGGAACCATGGTGAAGGTGCATAAGCCTCGCTTCAACCTTAGCTTTATTGCTGGGCTGAACACTATGATGCTCCTGACTGCCGATGCGCAAGTCTACTCGCACGTTCCAGATTTCAGCTGGGCGGATGAGCATCGGCAACATCAGACGGACTGGCGGCTGTTCTCCAAAAGCAATTTCTGATTGCCGAGCGTCTCCTGCTGTGGTTGAACGGCCGTGACCGCCGCGGCTTGCCGTTGCTGGAGCGCAAACGGCGGTTGAGGGAAATCGTGCCGCGGGCACCATCGCCGCTGCTGTACGTGGACCACGTGGTCGGCGCCGGCGTGAGCGTAGCTGTGTCGACGACAAGCCTTCAGTTTGCTTATACCTTGGGCAACAATCTGCCTGACGGGCTACCGGTCCAGATCGCGAATGGCGGCAGTGGCGTGCTTTCGTGGGCCGCCTCGTCGGGCGCGCCTTGGGTCAGCCTCTCGCCGGCGTCGGGTGCGGCCCCGGCTACGCTCGCCGTCTCGGTCCTTCCGGCTAACCTCGCGGCGGGCACGTATACCGCAAGTGTGCAGATTTCCGCTTCTGGCACAAGCGGAAGTCCGACTTCCGTGGGTGTAACGCTCGCAGTGCAGGCTCCGGCGCCTGTTTTCACAGTCGCCTTATCCACGGCTGGGCAGGTCGAGCCCTTTGCCGCGCAATCTATCGTTTCGGCATATGGCACCAATCTAGCTACCGGAACGGCTTCCGCGGCGAGTCTACCCCTACCGACGTCGCTCGACGACACTACCGTGACCGTGACGGACTCTGCCGGTGTCGCGCGCCTTGCTGCGCTATTCTACGTCTCCCCGTTGCAGGTCAATTTCGAGATTCCGACGGGTACAGCGACCGGTACGGCGTCGGTGGGCATCCAGAACCAAAATGGGACTACTCAGAGTTCAACTATCCAAATCGGGAGCGTCTCGCCGGGGCTGTTCGCGCTCACCGGCTCGGGGTTGGTGGCCGCTTGGGTACTGCAGGTGATTTCGGGGACGCAGCAATCGTTACAGCCGGTGTACCAGATCATATCTGGGAGCGTGCTTCCGTTACCGATCAGCCTCGGGACGTCCACCGAGCAGGTGTATCTCGAGATGTACGGTACAGGCATCCGCAACGCCAAAACGGTCACGGCGGCGGTCGGCGGTGCGAATGTGCCGGTGTTGTACGCCGGGGCGGCACCCGGCTACGCCGTAGAGGATCAGGTCAACATAGGTCCCTTGCCTTTTGCACTAGCCGGCCAAGGTAATGTGAGCATCATTTTAACGGCGGATGGGCAATCGGCGAACACGGTCAATGTGACGATTCAATGATACCCCGGTTTAGTTTAGGCGTGACGCGGCCGACACAAAGCCGGCGTGGCAAGTCAGATTGCTACGGTGCCAACGGTCGAACGAGCTGAGGATCAACGCGCAAACTATGGAATTACCGCTCGCGCACCGCGCTTACCGTGATACATGCCGAGCCCGCGCAACAGCGCACGTCGCTGATCGCAATATGACCGGGACCGTCACTGACTCTATGGCAGCACTCGGAAGGCTACCGTGCTCGAAAGTGCTCCGCTAGGTGTTACCACGTGGGCTTTTCCAGTGGTCGCGCCGGTCGGTACGGTCGTGGTGATCAGTGAAGGTGAGACGACGGTGAACACAGCAGCGGTGCCGTTAAACGTGACGCTGGTCGTGCCGGTCAGATCATTGCCCAGAATCTTGACGGCCGCTCCCACCTTGCCGGACGTGGTCTGCGTTTCCACGAACGGGCCCAGACCTACAGACAGGCTGAAGACCGTGCCATCGCCGCTGGCCCCGCCATCGTAGGTTGTGCCGTAGAAGGCCCCATTGGTGGCCTGCACCAGCGCGGCGTTGGGGAATTCGCCGTCCGCGCAGCCGCTTTGTGAAGGCGCTAACGGCATTGAACCTTGACGATTCGCTCGCGGATGCACACACCTCGCTGGCTTTCGTGGAAATGCATTACGAATGGAAGTTTCGAGAGGCTGAGCGGGGATTCAAGCGCGCCATCGACCTCGACCCCAATTATTCTATCGCCCACCAGTGGTACGTATTCGACCTCGTGGCGATGGGACGGCTGGACGAAGCTGTCGCCGAAATAGAGCGCGCTCGTCAGACCGATCCGTTGTCGGCAATCGTCAATACCGACGCGGCGGAGATCCTATACTTCGATCGCAACTACGACGAGGCCCTCCGGCAGGCTATGCCGGTCAGGTTGGTCGTGTTTGGGTCTCAAAAAGAGTACGAGCCATACCGGATCAACGAGTTTGCTACAGCCTATTACCATCAGATTGCCGACCGCGACTATATCGTGATGAGCCACGGCGGTGCGGATACCTTTCCGATCGCCGTACACGAATACGTCCATCTCCTAGTAAGACATTTTGGCCTCAAGTTACCGCCGTGGCTCAATGAAGGGCTGGCGGAGTTGTACTCCACTCTCAAGCCCATGGGCGGCAAGATCCTGGTCGGCGATTTGATTCCGGGCCGCCAACGTGCGCTGCTCCAGGATAGATGGGTTCTCCTGGCGGTCATATTCACGATAGGCACAGTGAATACCATGCACTCTATTGAACCGTAAAACTCTTCGTGGTGGTGAAAGAACCGTTAGCCGTCGTGACGCTCACCGGGCCGGTGGTCGCCTCGGCCGGAACAGTAACCCGGACAGAATGAACCGAGGTAACCAGGACGTCGGTTGCCAGCACCCCATTGAAGGCGACCGACGTAGCGCCCAGAAGATAGTTCCCCCACAGGGTCACGGTTTGGCTCACTGGGCCGGAAGATGGGTACAATCCCGAGACGACTGGCAGGGGTTTGGGCAGCCCAAAGTCGATGCTGAACACGCAACCGATTCCGGGGTAGGCGCCGCCGATCGGCGTGACGCCGTAGAGCTTACCGTCCATCCCTTCGACAAGTTGGCAGGGGCATGCGCCTTGCGAGCCATTCGAGGCCAACTGGTAAGCACTTGAAAGCTGCTTGGTCGCCAGATTGTAGCGGAAAATAGTGTTATAGTCGGTGCTGCCGTAGATATTGCCGTCGGTGGCCTGCATCAGCGTCTCCGGCGCGGACATGCCTGTGGCCGGGAAGCTCGCCAGGGCTGTCAGCTGCCCAGCAAGGGTGGCCTGGTAGATCTGCCCTCGGTTGTTCGCGCCCCCGCCGTGGAACAAGCCATAGAGGTTGCCGTCGGAGCCGGCAATCAGGGGCACGGTGCGGCCAGTCGCTGGAAATGTGGGAAAGGTCAGGAGTTGGGAGTAGGCGCCGCCTTGGGTGAACCGGTAGATGAAGCCACCTTGGTTTTGCCAATCGCCGTGCTGTTGATTGCCGACTCCGTAAATGTTTCCGTCGGGACCGTAGACAATATTGGTCCCGACTGGATAGCCTTCAGCCGTGGAAAACTGGTGTAGAATTGTAGTCTTGCCGGCCTCCGTGATCCGTGCGAAACCGTAAACGGGCACGGTCTGGGTGGCCATCGCGACAATGTCGTAAAGTTGATCCTGGGGCACGACTATTGTTTCCCATGCGGAACCCCAGGTTCCAGGTAACGAGTATTGCTTCTCATTTTGGCCTGAGGGGCTGAGCGAGAAATAGAAGTAGTAGTTGGCGGCGACGGTCGACCCGCTCAAAAAGCCTGGGCCGTAAACGACTCCATTGGTGCCCTGGACCAGCACATTCGCAATAGTGCTTGGCGCAAGTGAGTAGATCACCTTATAGGTTGCGTTACTGGCAACGGTGACAATCGTGGCACCCCAACTGCCGCCTTCCCTGGCGGTGAGAACGCAGAATACGCCCGGGGAGACTTCGAACATCGTTGTCGGGTTTCCCCCAGGAGTTGTCAGCGGCGGGCTGTAGAGAAGCGTGTAAACCGGTGCTTGGCCTGCCGTGCTCGTTGCCGCCCAGACTGATGCGAGCAGTAAGGCTAGCGGCAGTGATTTCGTAAACATGCTTTATTCCGGGCAAGTGCTGAAGACGATGATGCCGCTTTCAATAGCGCCTGTCACTCCGCCGGCGGTCGGGCAGTTGCTGTAGGTGTTTCCATTCTTGATGGTGCACACCGTTGGGACATAGGCGGCACCGTTTGCCAGCGTCGGCTCGGTGAAAGAGGTGGCATACCATCCGGTGGCTGGCGCGCTTGAACAGTGCTGGTGGTTATAGCTGTCCCATTCATACGTCAGTTGGGGGCTGGTCGTGCTTATTTGATATGCATACAGCGTTCCCCAGATGTAACTGGTGGGTGAAGTCGCCAAGTTCGGTTGCGGCACAATACCCCACAACGTAGCCGCGGTGGTGCCGTTGGCAGCAATAGCCATCGGGGTGCCCCCCGCTGAGTGCACGTTGGCGGGGGGAAAGTTGAGGAATTGGCCGCAGTTTCCGGAGGTCAGGCACGGATCGAAGGTCGGGATCCCATTTCCAGTCGTACCGCTAACAGGAAAGGTGTACGATGTTGTAGGGCTGGTTGCGAATGTCCCTTTATACACCTCCACCGACTCATTGATTGGCCAGACCACCAGCAGGTCGTTCCAGAACGCCATCTCGTGTACCTCGTCGCAGGACGTGGTTGTATGTGTCCAGGTGCTGTCGTTGTTTATGGGACAGATACCCTGGTTAACGCAGGTTCGCCCAGCTAGGCTGGCGGAAGCGGAGCTGCCATGGATGCCAGCGGCCTGCCCGCCAATTTCGCTTCCACGGCCAACGCCTTGGAGTTGCTGGCCTTCTCGGCCAACGACGCGCTGCTGGTGGTGGATGACTTTGCCCCCACGGGAGGACCTGTGCCTACCGCAAATTCGATCTGCCGCCGAAAGCGGCTGGCACATAGCGCTTGCCAAACCGGGTGCCCGGGCCACGCTTCGTCGGAACAAGGGAGGAGCACGAGAAGAGATTTTGCGATCGAAGGGCGTGATGTTGTGTCGGGCAGCAAGAATTGGCGAAGCTGTCCTGGGTAGCAAATTGCGGCGAGGACCGCTAAATTCAGGCTGCCTGCCGCTCATAGCGGTGGTGAAGACCGCCAACTTGCGGGATCGCAATGACTGTGGGTCTCGGAAACCTTGATCTGATTGATACAGTGGAGGTTGATCTTCTTCCGCCGATTCTCGCCCGCCGTCTCATTATCGTCGGTGCCCTCGATCATGAAATTGTTGCCCTCCCGCGCCTGGCCGTTCACTTCGGTTTGCAACGAACTGGACGCGTTGAAGAATTGCGAGTGCTGCTCCTGCACGGGCGCAACCCCCGGCGCGAGGGTCAAAAGGCTTTGGAAGTTGCGATTCGCGCTGATCAAGGGAGCGTTGGCGAGGACGGTCCTCTCAATCTCCTCGCCCGTGGCGGCGGTATCGGTCTGGAGCAGCGCGGGCGCACCAGTCACCTCGACCGTCTCGCTGATACTGCCTGGAGTCAACTGAGTATCGACCCGGGTCGTGGTGTCCACCAGCAGCGTGATGTCGCGCCGCGTTTCCCTTTTAAATCCGCTGGCTTCGATGGATACCGCATAGACCCCGGGCGGCAGATCCGAAACGGTCCAGTTCCCGCTTTCGTTCGTCTGCGCCGTGCGAACGACACCCGTCTGGGTTTCTGCGATGGTGACTTTGGCATTCGGCACCACGGCGCCGGAAACGTCCGTAACCGTGCCGAGCAAGGTTGCGTTGACAGCCTGCGACCAGGCAGCTCCGGCTCCCAGCACTGCAACGCAGAGCGCCGCAAAGATCAAACGTAGATCCTTCATGGTTAACCTCCCAATCAAATCCGGTTCACAATTCGCGGAAACGAGACACGCAAATTAAATATAGGGAAGTATAGGCGCGTTCGTGGACCCTAGGAAGTTTTGTCAAGTTAATTTAACGCCAGGAAGCCGGGGAACAATGTTACTCTTCGACGACCTCGATCGCGTTGATGAGAGCGTAGTTGGCTACCGGAACAAATGCGAGATCGATCTTGCCCAGCGGTGAAGCCGGTATGTGGCGGAACACCCGCATCACGGCTCGGTTGGCAACGCCCCCTGCCTCCCTCAGAATGTCGTAGTTTTTCAGGAGCGTGGTTCCGTTGCAGTAGACGTCGAAAACGCGGCTGCCTATCCCGCCATTCGAATTCGGCGGCGTAAACCACGTTTCCGCAAAATACAGGATGACGGTGTACCGTCCGTCTTCGACGACCGGGACCGAGTAGCTGAAATGGCCAAATCGTTGCCAGTGATACAACCCAACGTCAAGAGTGCCGTCGATGGGCACGGCACGGGTGGATTTCCGGCCGCCAGCGGCCCACTGGTCGGGCGTCCAGACCTGGCCGAGGTGGTCATAAAAGACGCTATCCCGCTCAGTCAGCCGGATCGGGCGCATTTTGCCCGGAATACCCGGCACGATTTCGATCGCGTTCACAAAGCATGGACCCGGGCCTTGAAACGTCAGGTGCAGGTAGCCGTCTTTGGCGGGCGAGATATCCTTAAATATCTTCATCGTGGCGGCATTCACTCCACCTGCATCGGAGGCCACGTCCAAAGTCGAAACGGGCCTGCCGTTGACTGCAATGTTCACGCTACGCAATGCCTCGCTCACCACGCCAGTCTCCGCAAAATACAGGTGGAGTTCGTAATTATCGGGGCGTAGGGGAATGGCGTACGAAAACTGCCCCTCGCGACCGTTTTGAAACAAATCCGGATCCCGAGTGCGCTGAATTGGCGCGACGGGGCGCCGAAAAGTTGTACCGCCGGTGAAATATCGGTCGGGCAGCCAGGTCCGGCCGGCGGTGTCGATATAGCTTTCCTTCCGGTCGCCTGCTGCGATGCGGATTTCCTCGATCTGCGCCTGAACGATTGGGCGCGCGACTCCGGGAGTCTTGACGCCACCGACAGCGCCCGTTAACCCGAGTACTGCCAGTGGGCGGTGCGTGGCAGCCCATCCGCATGCCAGCACTGCAACGGCCAGTCCAACCGCGAGCCATTTCCATTTGTGTAGGATCGGCTTGGCCAAACTCAACCTTGATTTCGGCGCGTGCCATCCTCCCGTTACGGGCGGCTGAGCTACGCTCCGCAGCATGAATTCCGGGGCGTACTGCCCATTGGGAATAACAATCTGAATCTGGTGATCGCGCCCGGCGCCCGCATAGTACTCCTTAAGACGTTTTCGAAGGAGGTGAGTGTCTACCCGAACTATGGCGTCTTGCTGCGGGTCGAATTGGCTATCGCGGGCGAGGACGTCAAGCGCGATGCTGTATTCCGTGATCTCCCCAGCCATCCCCGCAAGTTGCTTATCCGACAGGTACTTGAGGAGGCGGGAAAGTTTCGGCGAGCGCCGGAAGGCTGCGGATGACAGAACCGCCCCCAGTTCGGCTCTGCATTGATCGTCAGCGGGCAAGCCCGAACCGACCCCCGCCGACGTTGTGGAGGCCATGCTTGAAAGATTCTATCACGGCCGGGTGCTGGAGTTTAACGTCTTTTTAACGTAGGTCTCCACCTTTTTAACATCTTCCCAACCGAGTAGCGCCATCAGCGGGTGCCACATAAGCCTGGCGTTATCCCGCGTTATTTCTGGCGTCAATGCTGGCGTTGGCTCGCGTTATTCCGTCAGTTCCACCGTAGAATTCGCAGGCGTCATGGGCTTGCGCGACTACTGCGCCTGCATCACCAGCGCGGGCCCGTGTCGTCGTACCGCTCAGCCCGCTCTAGAGGGCAGTAAGATTTCTAGGCGGCTGGCGGGCTGGTTCTGATGCCGGCCCTCCTCCTTCCCTCCCTGCGCAGATCGCCCCAGCGTGCTTTCCAGTTTCTCCCACATTCGCATCTGCTCCCGCCAGTCCCAACGCTGGGCCATCCCGCGCAGCATCCGCTCATTGACTCCCGCCCAGGCCGGCCAGGAAGCCACGGCATTTCTAGCTTTGCGGGCACTCCAGACGGGAGCGATCCGCAAGCGGCTGTCGTCATCGGCAAGAACGGCCCGGACGCGCGCCAACCGGACTCTCCGGGCTGGTTTTTCGGACTTGCTTCCGGGCGCCCACAGAGTGTCCATGGAACGGTAGTCAGTAACCAGAGAACCGGAGACCGTCATGGACGAATGGATATATACGGAAATCGCGAGACTGCGGAGCCTGCGCGTCCAGGAGTTGCGCGCGCGCTACCGCGAAGTGTTTGGGGAAGATACCCGTACGGCGCACAAGAGCGCTACGCTCCGGAATTGAACCAGCGGGTGCGGCGGGAACTGAAACCCACGGGCGGTTCCTGGCGCGTGGATGAAACCTACGTGTGCGTCGGCGGGCAATGGACCTATCTCTATCGAGCGGTGGATTCCACGGGGGCCACCATTGACTTCTACCTGTCGGAACAACGGGATGCCGCTGCGGCCAGGCCGAAGGGAGATGTGGCCGGGCAGGTGCTGTTCATTCATCAGATCCTCGGGCTGCGGGCTGCCTAACGAACTGACTGACAAAGCAACTCAATCGGCTCCCGCTACCAAAACCCCAGTTGCAACACTTCCTTCGAAACTTCACTAGGCTTTCGTATACAATTAATCCTACATGTCACCAAACTCACGAAAGTAGGAAACGAAATGCCAGACCAGGGACTAAGAATCCTGATCAAAGCCAAACTGCCCAAGGACGCATCGTTCCGGCTGAGCGCGACCGGTTCGCAGCTCCAGCCCTTGTTGCCAGCGAGCGCGCCGGGCGGCGATGACGCGCAATGGCACATCGCCGATGCTCCCTCCGCGGAGAATGTGTCGGACCTTTGGGACTTGTGCCACCGGTTGCAAAAGCAAGGCATGGGCGTTGCCGGCGGACCGGACGTAGAGTTTGCAGAGCCGGATCTCCTACAGGAATGGGTTTACGAGCGTCCGGCTGCGGTCGAAGACCAGGAGTTCGGCGCGACATCCATCGAACCTTGCCAGGCACCCAATCCACCGGACCGGCGCTATCCAGTGACCTGAAACAAGACGCCGTCTTCCTGGGCGAGGAACGGATTGAAGATCCCACCGCTCTGGGTGACGCCGTAAAGGTTCCCATTGGGAGCCTGAACCAGACTGGGAGAGCAGCCATGCCAACAGGCGCCGTCCGCATTACCACTTTCGAAGCTGTGCAGGACGGTCAGCGTACCGCCCAGTGAGAGTCTGAAAACGGCGCCGATTCCTAACGTGCCGCCGCCACCGGCGATCCCATAAAGATTGCCGTCCAAGCCTACCGTCAAGGGTGCGCCGGGATTAGCGCCGTCGCTGCAATTGGTCTGCGAACAAAAGTTATATGTGGTGGTAAACTCTCCCGCCGGGGTGATCTGGAAAACCGTCCCACAGCCGGGCGGGCAATACGTCGAGTTGTTGTTGGCGCCGCCAAACGCCATCGCTCCGTAAAAATTGCCGTCCGGGCCCAGAACTAATCCGGAGGCGCCCATGCCATCCGCGCAGTTCGGTTGGGAGCAAATGTTGTAGAGTACCGTCAGGGCGCCGCTGGGCGTGATATTGTAGATCGTTCCACAACCACCTGATGCCGCTGCGCACGGGCCCGAGGGGTCGCCGGCGCCTCCCACTCCGGTCGTCCCATAGAAATTCCCATCGGTGCCCAAGGCCAGCGCCGCCGGAGCGCCGATCGGAAAATACCCGTCTGCGCAGTTGGGTTGCGAGCAGAAATTGTAGATCGTCGTCAATGTGCCGGCCGGGGTCATTTGATAGGCTGTCCCGTAAAAGGTCGACCCGAAACTAGTTCCATAGAAATTGCCGTCCGTGCCCTGCGCCAAACCGCTATACGGACCGCCAGTTAAGTTAGCCAGTACGTTGAACACGGCTGTTGAAGGCTGCGTGTTCTGCGCCGGTAGAGCAACCGCCATCGCGGTGGCCGCGCAGAGGAGGCTAATACCCCGCCGCCATCCACTCGGATTAGGTTTTCGATTCCCTGGTGGCTAAGCTATGGTCACCTGCCGATCCTCGCCGGCGCAGCTCTGGTGCTCGCCCTTGGGTACGTACGAAAATGGCGGGTCTTGCCTA
>Ga0187858_10005514_pt1 | contig 11563 bp, 10 predicted proteins | sample June2016WEW_8_15_FD_133015 | JGI IMG/M metagenome (GOLD analysis project Ga0187858, IMG submission 133015) | Peatland microbial communities from SPRUCE experiment site at the Marcell Experimental Forest, Minnesota, USA - June2016WEW_8_150 | ecosystem: Environmental > Terrestrial > Soil >...
ATGCGCCGCCATAGATCGCCGAGCTGAACGACCACTCCGTCATGCATCCCTCGCAAAAGCTTCCGCCTCCGCGCGCAACCGCTGGAGGGCGGCTTCGCGATGCGCACGCTTGGCTGCGACGGCCCCACGGGCTTCACGAGCCGCATCCGCCGCTGTTTCGGCCATGGCCAAAACCTCCGCAGGGCAAGCGCCACCGACATCGCTTCGGGCGGCCACGCAGACTATCGGATCAAGTGCCGATAGCCGCAATTCTTCGGTGACGCGCGTCACAGACAACCCCGCGTCGCGCAGCGCGCCATGCATGTCGCTAAGCGTGGCTTGCGCAAGGCTCTGGCCCTTTTCCTCCAACGCCCGGAGCAGGCAGCCCACCACCCGATGGGCGGACCGATGGTCGGTCCCGGTCGCGACCATTAGCCGTTCGGCTAGATCGCTCGCGCAGACCGAGCGATCGCGCAGAGCGTCTAAGGCGCGGGCTTCGTCGAATTTCATCTCTGCGACGCACTCATTAACGAGGCGAACCGCATCAGTCGCGGAGCGCAAGGCGTCCGGAGTAACTTCATAAGCGAAGAGACGATTGTCCATCTGCGCCGACGGCGTGCGCGCCGTGGCGGCTAATTGCGCCTGCATGCCCAGAAGTCGATTGGCGAGCGCCCTGACGAAGGCGAGAGCAAATGGGTTACGCTTTTGTGGCATGATCTTGCTAGCGCGGGCATGGCGATCCGCAAGCTTAACGAACCCGAATTCGCTGGTTGCGAAAATCATTAAATCTTCAGAGAGCCGATCGAGATTGACAGTTACGGTCACCGCAAGGGCGGCTGCTTCGATCGCAAGATCGGCTTGCCACATGGCGTCGCGAGCGTGCCGAACCGGCTCACGAAAACCGAGACGCTCGGATAATTCGCGCCGGTTGCGGGCAATTGGCGAACCGTTCACGCTTCCGATGCCCGCCGGACAACTGTCGACCCGCTGATAGAGTCCTTCTAAGCGATCGAGGTCGCGTAGCGCTGGCCATGCGAAAGATTGCAGATAGTGTCCAAACGTCGTCGGCTGCGCTGCTTGCAGATAGGTATAGTCGGGCGCCAGACTTTCTCGGTAGCGCAAGGAGGCGTCGCACAAGCTCTCGACAAAGCCCGTCAAGGCCTCGCCGAGGGCAAGCAATTCGTTGCAAAGCACGAGATGATAGGCCGTCGTCAGCGCTTCGCGCCGGGCCCGGGCCAAGCCTAGCCAGCCAGCGGCCGGGGTGCGTTGGGCGAGCCACGCTTCGCGATTCGTATAGAGATCGCCGTATTCCGCTTTCGGAGCGAACGAAGATGGCGCGGTCGAGAGTTCCAACAGCGCCGCGATAAGGGAGCGCGCGCTCGCGCACGGAATAAGTCCGGCCTTGGCGAGGGATAGAGCATGAGCGAGATCGACCCAACCGATTGCCCGCGCAAGCCCCAACTGTGCCTTTAGTTCGCGCGCGAAGGCGATCGTCGTGAGGTCTCTCGACGGCGCTTCGACGAGCCGCTCCCCAATTTCCAGCACAACGGCAGCCGGGGCCTTGGGCGGGGGGACCTCGCTCATTCATTCTCCTCCTCGACCCGGATTGGAGGACCGTTTTCCACTTGCGCCGGGTCCCATTGGCCCGTAGCGACGGAATGTCGGGCGACCGCCTCGAAAGTTTCAAATCGCAGTCCGCAGCGCAGAGCTTCGAGACAGAGGCAATCTTGCGGAGCAATATTTCCGAGGCTCACGTTGGCGCCAAAGTGACGAACCAAATAGGCCTGCTGGGAGCGTAGCGGCGCTTCCCAAATAAGGCGGGACGCCGCGTCTCCAACGAGGCTGGTGATCCTCGTGAGGAAGGAGGCGCGAACCTCCCCGGCTTCGTCAAAGATCCCAATGCCGCGGCCGCTCTCCCTGCCTTCGACAATCACCCATGAGGCTCCCCAGGCTAAGTCTAGTAAGGCCTGCTCCGCGAGTTCATCCGCGTTGGGTTGGCGTAAAGGGTCCTTGCGGCCGACCTCGGTGACGGGGATGAGCCCCGCGTTGCGGGCGCAATCGATCATCCGTCGACGACGCTCCCCAGGAAGATCGATGGTCCCTTCCGAAATCTCGACAGCGCCAAAGCCCAGCTTCGCCGCGCGCATCATGAAGACCCGACAGTGCTCTTGGACGACGGCCGCTTCCAGCAGGGTGCCGCCTGGATAGGTCAGGATATTGTATTGACGAAGCGTTTCGAGTTTCTGCTGAAGCGCCGTAAGGGGCACTAAAGCGGAGGTGCCGAAACCGAACTTCCAATGGTCGACGTGATCGCCCGCCAAGGCGAGAAGGTCGCGTAATCCCACTGGGCCGACGCCAGTGTCTATGACCATTGTGACGCCGATCGACCGCGGGCGCCGAATCCGGCGTTTGATGATCGCGTCGAGGGACCACACTCCCTCCCAGGGCGATTTGAATCCGGATTCGGTCATGCGACGCCTCCCGCGACGGCGCCAACAAAAAGCTCCCGCAGCGCCCGCTCGACCATCGCGAGGTCGGCGCCCCAGGGAACCACCATCACATCGCCTTGGCGCTCAATGTCGAACTCCCACAGGCAGCATTTCAGAATCGTCGCCTCGTTCCGCTCTCCCGCGAGAATGCGCGGGCACATTTCGACGCGCGGCGGCTCGTCGCCATAGAAGTGGCGATGGAATTGGAGGCTACGCTCGCAGCCGATCAAGATCCAGTCGCCCCGTTCGGCGGGACGCTCATCGAGATAGTGAACCGGCGCGCCAAGATCATCGAGCCCCCCCGAACGACAGGGCACAAGGAAAGCCGACGCCGACAGACCCCGAACAAGCTCTTTGAGTTCGATGCGCTCAAGAAGAGGGATAATGGGGGGAAGGTCAGCATAGTCGAGGACGCGCGAAACGAGATCGAAAAGCTTTGGCGGTTCAGGCGGCGCCACCTCGATGACCTTGAGCGAGAAGGGACGAGGATGACAGATGAAATTGACGTGATCGTATCTTCCTTCGCAAATAAGCGTTTCCCGCTCCCCCACGCCGTGACGCGTGCTAAGCGCCGCAAGCGACGATCGGTTCCCGCAGTCCGTTTGCGGGTCGCGCACATAGACGCATGAACCGGGCAGAGCCAGAACCTCAACGTACGTGATCGGAGAAAACAACGGCTCCCGGTCGAGCGCGTCAACCGCGATCACGGCGAATTGATCGCTTTTCGCGCGCAACACGATGAATTCTGTGCGCCGATATGTCTCTCGTCCCATGAAATGGCCGATAAGGCCCTCTTGGCTCATGGGACCGTCATAGTTCTGCACGCTCACGCCACGATAGGGCAGCGGGATGATGTTGTATTTCATCGCCAGCGACGCGCGGCTATCTTTGGAGCTGCAGGATGATTGAGACATTCGCGGGGGCATTTGCACTCCCTTTCAGCCTGCGAGCGGGAAGACGCGTCGCCGATCCTCGGCGCGCAACTCTTTGTTATGGACGCCAAGAGAGTCGAGTTTGCGGATGAGTTCGACGATCCTTCGCTCCGGGGGCGGAATGGTGTCGATTGTCGCGGCCAACCTCGGCGCAAAGCCCATGTTGTCCATGATCTCGTCGGCGCTGGTGTCCGGATAAACGGCCCGCAGCCGCATATGGCCCTCGTCGTCGAAATCGAACAGGCCGAGTTCGGTCACCAGCCATTGCGGGCCGTGGCCGCGATGGCCCAATTCGCGTCTGGCGCGGCCATCCTCGGCGCGATGGCCGAGATTGGTGATGAAGTCGCATTTATCCACCAATCGAAAGCGCCGTCTTCCACGTTCATCCGTTGTCGAGCGATGGGCGGCGGTCCATAGCGTGATGGCGCCCGCATCACAGGACAGATTGCCGCCGCCGCCGCCGCCGGGTAGCTTCATGGTGACATTTGGAAAACCCAGCGCTGTTACATTGCAATTGCCCCATCGATCAATTTGCAGCCCCGACAAGAACATTCTGCCCATGCGGCCCGCCGCCGCCAAGTCGAACAGCTCTTCAATCCCGAGCGAGCACAGCGCGCCGCGATCCATCGCCCAATCGTTGGTTGTCGGCGCAATGAAGGCTGGATCGGGATCGACGCCATAGGTTGCGCCGGCGATGAGAATCATTCGCGGCGCGTGCGTGCGCTTCGCGACATGCATGGCGAGTTGGACCAGGGGCGAGCCGAACCCATGGAAAACCAGAGTTCCGTCGTCGATCGTGCGCGCGAGCGCCGCGATCATCGTCTCGCCGAGCGTGCAGGTCTGCGTCATCGGGCGGCCTCGTCGGCATAGAGACGTCGCCATTGGTCGCCGCCGTCTCGCCAAGCTGCGAGACGGGCGCGGGTCGCTTCGCCGCCAATGCGCGCCAGATAGGCGTCGTGATCGGCTAAGTCATAAACAAAAACCTCGAGGTACTCGGCGGCAAATATCTCCGGCCCCTTGCGCGCCGCTTCATAATAGAAAGCGGTGTGAGATCGATCGTAGGCATAGAACGGGTAACAGGCGGTGGGATGCGCGCCCATCTTCGTCTCGCTCACCGCTGTCACGTAAAAGTATGGAACGACGGCGCCGCCGAGCTTGTTTAGCTCTTCGGTCGGCACGATCTCTTCAACCGTCGCCAACACGCTCTTCGACGCCCTGACGAAAAGAAGGTCGGCGACGGGCGGCCCTTGAATGACAAGATTGCCCTTGATGTCTGCATATTGAGCGTGAATGAGCGCCACGTCCGGCTCAAGCGCCGGCGCCAGCAGCAACTCCTCCCCGGTGAAAGGGCAAATCATCCGCCGGTACTCGGGATGCAGCGAAGGAAAGCTCGTGCCGCGCATCGATCGCAAGGGCATGAAGGGCAGGCCCTGAATCGCCGCTCGCAGTTGCTGCACCAGCGTGTAGCAGCAGCTATCGTTCATCTCCACCGCGCCCGACTCGAGCGCTCGCCGGTAATTGGGCGCCATCCCGAAATCCTGTTCGAAGCCGACGTAGCTTTCCAATGAGCGCGACAGCGCTCCCCCCGCGCTTAAAAGGTCGATGTCGATCCCATGCGCCGAGCCGACGACCGTCAGCTTTTTTACGCCGCGTCGTAACATCGCCCGCAATAAGGCCATGGGTTCGCGCGAGGAAAGGCCGCCGCCGACCGCAACGATCGCGCCGTCGCCGACCAGCGCGCCAAGTTCGTCGAGACTCCTGCGCTTGTCCGGATCGGTGTAAAGCGGGCGAGCGGGCGAGATCATGGCGCGGCCTCCGGCAGGCGTTCGCGGATGAGGTCCGTCGCCTTTTCGGCGATCATAATCGCCGGCGCGTTGGTGTTGCCACTTACAAGCGTCGGCATGACGGACGCATCCACGATGCGCAGTCCTTCGACGCCATGCACGCGCAGGCGAGCGTCGACGACGGCCATGTCGTCCGCGCCCATTCTGCAACTTCCCGCGGGATGCCAGGTCGTGGAGGCGCTGCGCCTCACAAAGGCTTCGATCTCTGCGTCGCTTCTCGCGTGAACGCCGGGCGCGACCTCTTCGCCGCGGATGTCGTCGAACGGGCTGGCATAGAGAATGCGCAGGTTCCAATGCACGCCGGCCATGGCGCAACGAATGTCGTCTTGCTCGCTCAAATAATTGAAATCGATGAGCGGCCGATCGAGAGGATCGGATGAGGCGAGCGCGATTTCGCCGCGGCTTAACGGCCGGCTGACGTATGAGGTGAAAGTCAGGCCATGTCGCTTTGGAAGGCCGGCCTCGGGATAATCGGGGGCGAGCGTCATTAAAAAGAACAGTTGCAATCCGGGAGTGGCCTCTTCCGGGCGGCTTTTGACGAAGGCGCCCGCCTCCAGAAAATTGGAGCCGACGGGGCCGCTTCGATGCGCCTCGTACTCGCGCAGCGCGGCCGTCTTGGCTTCGTCGGGAAGCGCGGCGAAGGTCAATGGCTGATTGATCTCGCAACGCACTCTGACGTTGAGATGGTCTTGAAGGTTTTTGCCGACGCCGGGAAGATCGAGACGAACCTCGACGCCTTTGCGCTCGAGTTCTTTTGCCGGTCCGATTCCCGAGAGCATCAAAAGCTGCGGCGAGCGCAACGCCCCGGCCGATACGATGACTTCGCAAGCCGCATGGGCCTGTTTGAGCGCACCAAAATGAAGATAGTCGACGCCGATGGCGCGCTTCCCGTCGAACAGGATTTTCGTCGCATAGGCATGAGTGAGCACATTCAAGTTTTTGCGCTCGCGGCAGGGATGAAGATAAGCGTCGGCCGCGCTGCAACGCGCCCGGTTTACGAGGGTCGCCTGCAGGCGTCCGCACCCCTCGAGAAATGCGCCGTTGAAATCCGGATTGAATGCTATGCCGACTTCTTGCGCGGCTTTCAGATAGCGTCCAACGAGTGGGTTTTCGGGAGAATGATCCCCGACGGCGAGCGGACCGGCGGCGCCGTGATAATGATCGACGATCGAACGGTTTCCCTCGGCCCGGACGAAGTACGGCAAAACCTCTTCGTAACCCCATCCGGCGTTTCCCATACGGCGCCAGCCGTCATAATCGTCGCGGGCGCCGCGAATGTAGATCATGTAATTGATAGAACTCGATCCGCCGAGTCCGCGCCCTTGAGGTATGAAAATGCGGCGGCCGTCGAGATGCCGTTGAGGAATGGTTCGATCCGCCCAATCGTAAGGGCTGTCCTGCAAACGTCCATAAAGTGCCGGCGCGCGCAGGGCTGGCGCGTCGTCCTCGCCGCCGGCCTCCAACAATAAGACCCTGCAACCGGGATCCTCGCTCAATCGCCCGGCGAGGACGCAACCCGCTGATCCCGCTCCGACGATGACATAATCGAACATGACTCGCTCCAAACTGCGCGAGGCTAGATGTCTTGCTGCCCGGTCAGCGTCCGTGCATCGTATCTAGGCCTTGTCGTTTCCGTGCATTCGAAAGCGCTCTTTTGCGTGGATTCCGACGATGATGCCCCTCCACAACACAAACATCCAACGCCATGGCCCATTTCCCATGGATGTGGCTGTGGAGCGGATTTTGGGTCAGGACAGGCGCGCCTACCGCCGCATGAGGAGCACGCCCATTCTTCCGGCGTTCGGCATCCCGCCAGAACGAGGCTCTTGGCGACATGGCCGCAGTCGGGACAAAGGATCGCATAAATAGGCATATTGGCCGCCTCGACTGTCGGCGGCTCACGCGGAGCCGCCGATTTGGAAATTCTTTAGGCGGCCGCCTTTTTCTTCAGTCTTTCGCGAACGATTTTAGCGCCTTCGACCAAAGCGTGCAGCTTATCCTGCGCGATGTAGCGTTGCAGCAATATGAGACCGCAGTCGGTTGTGACGCCAAGCCGTTCGGCGGGGATGACTTTCAACAAAGCGGTGATCCGATCGGCCACTTGCGTCGCGGTCTCGGCGACGGTGGTTTTTACGTCGATCACGCCGGCCCAGAAGTCGACGTTGGCGGGAAGGGGAAACTGCTTAAAAGCTTCGAGGCCCGACATGTCGTCAACGCGCCGCCCGCAGTTCTCAAGATTGAGGACATTTATACGCGCTTCATAAGCCTTGGGAATAATTGCGCGCGTAGCGTCAGGAGCCTTTGGCTGCTCCTTTCTCTTCGTGAGGTCGTAGATTTCACCAGGCTTACCGGTTTCGTCGGGGTAATACGCCGGCGTGCCGCCCCAATTGCCCCAACAAACGTGGACGACGACGCGCGCGTTCTTTACGCCTTCAACGGCGGCGTTGAACGCCTCGATCGCCCAATCCTCGTAAAAATAGGGCCAGGTGAATTCGTCGAACTGTATGAAATCGACGCCGAGCGCGTCGACTTCGCGGATGTCCTCGTTCATCGCCTTCGCAATAGCTAGAGCCCGATCGCGCGAGCTTTTATAAAATAGATCATTCGTGCACTGCGCGAGAACTTGAACACCGGTGTATTGTATTTTGGTTGGTTTCTTCGTGGCCCGCTTGAGCGCCCGCGCCTGTTCAACCATCATGGCGCCGCGCCGCTTTATTTCATGCTCGATCGTCGCCGTATGCAGCCGGCTATAAATGGGAAAACCTAAGTGCCCGCCGCTTCGAAGGTCGTAACCCATGCAGCGAAGATAGTGATAGACGGCGGTGTCGGCGTAGTTGTCGCCATGCAGGCGGCCGTCGGTGATAATGTCTAGTCCGGCCCGCTGCTGGTCGAGCGCGACAGCGCCGATCGCGTCCTCTAGAGCCTCGCGACTGATCGAATCCGGTGGTTCGCGATCACCGCGAAAATGACGCGCAAAAGAGGCGTCCCACCATCGGGGATTAGGATAATTCCCGACCATACTGGTGGGAATCAGGACTTCTTGCCCGCCGAGTTTCATAATTCCCCCTCCCTAGTTCATTGTCGCCGGCCTCTTGATGTGGTCTCCAACTCTCTCGACCTAGGTCTCGCCCTTGGTCAGTCAATTACCCGAAGCGTCACATCGATCCTAAAATGCATGTAGGCGCACTGATTAGTCAGATCGCGGTCATGCCGCCATCGACCGTCATGATGGCGCCGGTGACGAAAGAGGCTTCATCGCTCAGCAGGAACAGCACGACCTCGGCAATTTCTTCGGGCTCTCCAAAACGACCAATAGGATATTTGGCTAATCGCCGGGCCTGCGCTTGTTGGTCGGCATCGCTCTTAAGCAGCATGACGCCCATTGCGGTGGAAGCGACGGTCCCCGGAGCGACCGCGTTGACCCGGATGCCCCATTTTGCATAGTCGACCGCCATTTGGCGGGTCAGGTTGTTTACCGCTCCCTTCGAAGCGCAATAGGCGGCCATGGCCGGAATTCCTACAAGGCCCGCGACCGACCCGACATTGACGATAGAACCCCTTTTGCGCTCGATCATTCCAGGCAGCACGGCCTTGGCCACGAGGAAAACTCCGGTGACGTTCACCGCCATGATCCGTTCCCATTGCCCAGCGTCAGCCTCATGGACCGAGCCAAGTCCCGCGACGCCTGCGTTGTTGACCAATCCGTCGACGGGGCCGAGCGCAGCTTCGACTCTCTGCAAGGCTTCTGACACAGCCGTCCAGTTGGTGACGTCGGCGCAGGCCCCATAGGCATTGACGCCTTGATCATATAACACGGAGGCTGCCTTTTCAGTTCGGGCTGCGTCGAGGTCGAGGATCGCCACCGCCGCGCCTTCCCGGGCCACACTGCGCGCCGTCGCCAAACCAATCCCGCCGGCGCCCCCCGTTACGAGTATTGTTCGTCCCTCCAGTCGCTTTGACATTCTGGACTCTCCTGCATACGCTTGATCGCTTACCTCAGATCGTCGAGTCACAGCTAAGCGTTCCCGAAGCCCTTTCCCAGCCAGCCACTTTTACAGGCTTCTCAGCTCCTTCTGACCGGCCCTGAGGCGCGAGAGCTGGATGAAATGAGTAGGATTAAGGAACAACTCGTCCATGTCGCCCAATTCATCGATGGTCAGACTGCGGCGGACCAGGACGTTGAGGTATTGGAAGGCGTCCTTTGCCCCGTATCCGACATGATGAGCGCCCAGCACTCGTCTGGTGTCGCCATCTAGGACCAGCTTTTGGAATCCCGACAAATGCGGATGCGCCATGGCGTAAAGCATGGTCCGGTCGCTGGCCGGCAAGCCGATGTTCAGGCCATTGGGATTATCAGGAGGCATTTTCAGGACGACGACGTTTCGATAACGCGTCCGCGCCTCCTCCTCTCCCAAGCCAAGCCAGCTCACTTCATAATGCGTGTGGAGAAAATCCGGCCAGTCCTTTGGCCGATAACTCACATCCTCGCCCATAATGGCGCGCGCGGCGTAGGTTCCGCTTTTTCGCGCCTTGAACATTTCCATCGGGGCCCCGATCAGGTCGCCGGCTGCGTAAACATTGGGAACAGACGTGCGCAATTGCTCATCGACCACAACAGCGCCAGCGTCGTCGACGGCGACGCCGAGCGCATCGACTGCGGCGCGTGACCGAGGTCGTTCTCCGAGAGCCAGGAAGACAAAATCCGTATCAATCTCCAACCGACCCGAAGTCGTGTTTGCGACGACTCCGCACACATGGCCCAAGGCGTCCCCGGCTATGGCCGAAACCGTCGCCCCTTCGATGATTTCGATTCCTTGCTCACGCATTCGATCCAGCGTGTAAGCGCGCGTGTCGCCATCTCGAATTAAATCGAGAATGCGGTTGCGAACCAGCATCACCACGTGGCGACCAGTCGCGCTGAAGAAACAGCCATACTCGACTGCCGTCTTGCCGCCTCCCACGACTACAGCGGTTTTGCCGGGTTCGCGGGTCAGATTCTCGACGATCGTTGCGTGGTCAAATACGCCCTCCAGATTGCAACCAGGCACATCCAAGCGAACCGCCTCCGCCCCCATCGCCAGCACCAGCGCGCGAGCCTGGAAGGTTTCTCCGGCCACTTCGACGGAATTAACGTCGATGATCCGAGCCTCAGCGTTCAATATGAACTCTATGTCGAGCTGTTCTTTGCTCTGGTAATTCATCACCGCATGCGGCCCGGTGCGGCCGCGGCGGAAAAGATCGACTATTTCCTTGATCGAGGTCACGCGGTTGAGCATCTCTGGAAACCAAAGGGTTCCGGAGAAAGTACGGGCCAACATCAATTCTGCGGCGCATTCCGAAAAAACGTGGTGAGGAACGCAGGCGTTGTGTGGGCACGACCCACCCAAAAACGGCCATCGATCAAGGACAAGCTGACGGCCACCCATTGCGCGAAGATATGCCGAGCCGAAGCGACCGGCCGCCCCCCCACCAAGGAAGATCGCGTCGAACTCGCGCGGGTCGGAATCATGAATGTTTCGAATGGATCCCACAGCATATGGCGTCTTCAACGCCTGCTCAATCTTCCAGCCCCATTGCTCGATGGTCAAAAAAGACTGTGACGGCGTCCCTTCGTCCCCTTTGCCTTTTGCTCCGCGCCCTTTGTCGATCATGCAAACGCGCTCCCTGGCAGTCTCAAACAAGGCTGGCCCTCAAGGACAGAAACGGCCAAAATCATGCTCCGTTCCTCACGTGGCCTCAAGCTTTGGCATTACAGCTCCCGGCACAGCCGAGAATGCCCGCTCGGCTCAAGGCCTCGGAGTCCGCAATGGGTCATCTTCACCCGTGAGGCGCTGCAACGGTCGAGTCAGCTGAACCCCAGTCTGCCGACACGACAAAAACATTGTCGAGCTGCAGCTTAGTTAGCGAAAGTTATTCCTGCATGATGACTGGCGTAACGCCCCCGCCATCTCAGCGTTAGACGCGTTGCCCGGCGGTCTGTTAGGTTTGCACTCGTAGTTCAGCTTGTTAGCCCCCCAATCTGAACCAGGTTGACTGGCGATCCTTCGGACAACTGGCGAAAGTATGTTGCATGCTTGCTATTGGAGGATGACATGGACCCCGAACTGGCTTCCAAGCTGATCAAGAACGCGAGGGACGCCACGATCACGGCGGCAATCATGATCGCTGTTGTTGTCGGCTTCCTGAATAAAGACGACATCATGGCTTCCGTCGTCGCTATGACCAATCGCATGCAGACCGCCTCAGCCATCCCCTCATTTTTCACACAACCGCGAATGTTTGAGTGAACGCCCGGTGTTGATCCAGATATTCGCGAAAT
>Ga0187858_10005517_pt1 | contig 11562 bp, 10 predicted proteins | sample June2016WEW_8_15_FD_133015 | JGI IMG/M metagenome (GOLD analysis project Ga0187858, IMG submission 133015) | Peatland microbial communities from SPRUCE experiment site at the Marcell Experimental Forest, Minnesota, USA - June2016WEW_8_150 | ecosystem: Environmental > Terrestrial > Soil >...
GGCGCCGATGGGCATGGCGCGCGTGGTCAAAACCAAGTTCTGGCTGGCCAGCATCTCGTCGCTGTTTGTCACGTCCGGCCTCATCACGCTGTCCTGTTATCTGCTCAAGATGAGTTGGGACCGCGTGCTGTTTTTTGCCGCGGTGATTACCGTGATGACATTCGCGCTCAATGGCCTCGCCATCGGACTGGGCGTCCTTTATCCGAACTTGAAGGAGGTCAACCCGAACAAAATCGTCAGTGGCTTTGGGGGCACGCTCTGTTTTGTGCTGAGTTCGTTTTACATCCTGGCCTCCGTGCTGTTGCTGTTTTTTGGCGCGGCCGGCCTGCACGCGCACGAAAGCTGGGCGGCGGAAGGCATCACCGGCTTTGTGCTGCTGTCCGTTTGCATCGGCTGGCTGCCCCTGAGATTTGGGTTGCAACAATTGAAAAATTTCGAGGCGTAATCATTGGAGCGCCGGCCTCCGGCACGGCGTGTTGAGGTTTGTTTCACCATCGCGCCGTGCTGGAAGGCGGCGTTCCATGGTCCGCAAACAAGCAGTATTTCGGTTGATTGAGTGCTACGAGGAATGCAAAAATTTGTCCAGCGCTTCAAACAACAACGGGGCACTCGACAGATGCACCACGATGCCATCCCGCGCCACCCAACCAAAGCCCTCACCGTAAGCCGGACCGTTCGTAATGCACAAATCGGTTGAACATTCGGCAATTTGCCGTTGGGCGGCGCTGATGGCATCGGCGCGCGCGCCGTCCGCCTCGAATTTCCATCCCACGATTCGCGTTTGCGGAAACCAGCCGCGCAGCCCGGCAATGATTTTGGGCGTCGCCACCAGCTCGACGAGCAACTTGCTTTGCCGGGTGGGAATTTTATTGACCGCCTTGATTTCGGCGAGTTTGCCGGATTCGTTGGGCGTGAAAATTCTTCCAAACGCAAAATCGCCGACCGCCGCCGCGTGAAAAATCGCGTCCACTTTTTTGGATGACACCGCTTTCAGCTTTTCGCGCAGATCGGCCGCCGTGGTGAACGTCTCCACTCGCTGCGCGCGCCTTTCACCGCGATGCGTGGCCATGGTGCCGATGAGCAGAATCACCTTGTGACCGCGCGCCGCGAGAAAATTGGCCAGCTCCGTGCCGAGGCGGCCGGTCGAGAAATTCGTGAGCCGCCGCACGTCGTCCAGCGGCTCGTAAGTTGGCCCAGCAGTGACGATGCAGTTCATGCGGCGAGGATAGTGGATGGAAGATGGAGAATGGAAGCGAGAATCGCGCCCATTGATCCCGTAGGAGACGACGTGAGGAGTCTCAAATTTTCGGGAATACAGTTAGAGACTCGTCACCTCGTCTCCTACGGCAGAAGAATCACGTTGAGATTGAGCTAGGCGTAGCGGCGGCTCGGCAGAGTGCTGCAAACCGAACGGGAGCATTCCGGATGGCGGCTTTCTCCCGAAAGCCGCTACGCTGCGCGAAACTATTGCACTTTTTCGACGACGAGCATTTCGACTGGCTCGTGGCTCGGCACAAGTTCAAGGCCGAGCTGGTCAAGCATGGCCTTTTTGAGAGTTTCGTTATGTTCGCGTTCAGCTTCGAGAAAAGAATACCCCTTGGGCACATGAATGCGCTTCATCTGCCAATCCACAACCATACCTAAATTATTGGTTATGCCCGTTCGGTCGATGACCGGTCTTCGAAAAATATATTCCAGTTGCGATTTCAGTGCCGAAAGCGTCGGGAAACCAACGTAATTATCCTTATATATATTGGATTTTTTCACATGTCTAATCCGGTCCGCCTGGTTATAGCGCTCGTTGCTTGCCTTCAATTTGGTCAGCGCTTCAGGATTCGCCTTCAGCAAAAAAACGTCTGCCGTGCGAACTTCTCTTCGTCCCACATAGCCGGTTACTTTTTGAATTTCGGCCTGGAATTTCTCATGCGCTTGATTGGTCACGGTAACCAGATAGTCGTAACAGTTCGTTGGAGGATCTGTCGTAAAAAGGATATACGGCCATTTAATGTCATACGCCGTTGACATCATCATCCTCAGATCGACCAGTCGTCCGACCATCTTTCCATTCGCAAAGCCGCCGCCAATGAAGGATTTCCCATGCCATTCTTTGATATGGGTTGGTTGAACGACTACAAGTGGGGGTGCTTTTAGGTAATCAGTCATGTCCGGTTTGGAAAGGTAAGCATCGATTTGAGACGTTTTGGATTTATCTAAAATGACAATTGTTGTGCTGGCAGTGAGCATCACGGCTGTTGCTATAATTGCTGCCATTTTTACTTTTCCCCACGTCATAAGATTCAAAGCACCCTTGACCAGTGCCAATGTTGAACCGCCGACCACCGCGCCTTTCACCGCTGCCGCCGTGACCGTCACCGCCAGTCCCACCGGCGCGGCTTGCACCGAGTTCGCCGCCACCGCTCCGGCAATGACCGTGGCTGTCAGCGTCACGCCGCGTTTCATGAAAATGGCGCGCAGTTTTTCCAGCGCCCGCGCCACGCGTTTCTGCGCTGAGGCCTCTTCCATCCGCAAAGCCCCGGCAATTTCGCGGGCGGTTTTGTCTTCAAAGAACCGCAGCACCAACGCGGTGCGGTCGGTTTCGCCCAGTTCGGCCAGGGCGTCATCCAGCAGCGGCGCAAGTTGCGCCCAGGCGTCCTCCTGCGGTTCGTTCAAAATGGATTGCATGTGCGCCACCTGTTCGCGGGCCTGGCGTCGGCGCCGGGCTCTGAGCGCGTCCGCTGCCGCGTAACGCGTGGTGCGATACAGCCACGCGGAGAGAACGGTCTTCGCCCCGAGCGACGCGGCTTTGCGCGCAAGAATGATGAACACGGCCTGGGTGATTTCCTCCGCCAGATGCGCGTCGCCCACCTGTCGCAGCGCCGCCGAGTGAATGAGGGCAATGTGTCGTTCTACCAACGCGGCAAACGCCGGTTCGGATTGATTGGTGGCAAACTCCCGCACCAATGTCATGTCATCGCTCATCATCTATTCATGGCCGCCCAATGCGGATTCGGACAATTTATTTCAGCCACCACGCGAGCAGCGGCGCGACGGCGAGTCCCGGCAGAAAATTCGCCAGTTCCACCCGGCGGACCTCAAAAATCATCAACGCAATGGCGCACGCAATCAGGCCGCCGACGGCATTGACCGGATCCACCAGACCGTGCGCGGCGAGAAACGGTTTAGCGTAAAACTGGCAGGCGAACGTGATGGCGCTGAGAAAAATGAAGGCCGGAAACGCCGACAGGGCGGACGGCCAGCCGAATATTTTCACAAAACCGGTCATGGCCAGACCATCCATCACGGCTTTGACCGCCAGCAGCCAAAAGTAACCGAACTGGCCGTCCTGGGGTGGCAAGCCATCCGTCACCGCGCCGAGCAGACCCAGCGGAGCGGCGCAAAATAAAATTGTGCAGGCGATGAAGCCGGCGCCGGTTTTGCGCGGTGCGTTTGCCTGCGCGGATGAGATCAAATGGCCCGCGTAACGGCCAAGACGATTCGACAATTTTTGCAGGCGCAGCAATTTGCCAATCCAAAAACCCAGAATTATGGCGAGCGCAGCGATGAACAGTTGCTTCAACACCGGCCGGAACGTTCCATTGACACTCAACCAGACGAGTTGCAGGCCGAAGAAAATGGTGAAGGCGCCGAGGGCCGAACGAAAGAAAACCTGCGTTCGGACGGACAGCGATTTGGGCATCGCCAGCCCCAACAGCCCCCCGATCAAAATGCCCATTGCGTTGAGAAATGCGCCGGTCATGTCCTGACTCAACGCAGGGTGCGGGCCAAAGTGCAAGCCGGAAAATTTTTGCCCGGACGACCTTAACCTGTTACTCAAACAGGAATGGCCGACGCTAAAATCAGTTCCCGCACCCGCCTGCGTGGCCGTAGCGTGGGCCGAAATGACGATGAATGCAAAAAATTGATCGGATGAAACAGCTTCGCGATACACTTCGGCGCGGCGGAGGCCCGTGGTTTTGGATTCCCACGCTTTATGTGGCCGAAGGACTGCCTTATGCGCTGGCGATGTCGGTGTCGCTGGTGCTTTATAAAAACCTCGGCGTGTCGAACACGGACATTGCGTTCTACACAAGCTGGCTTTATCTGCCGTGGGTCATCAAGCCACTGTGGAGTCCGGTGGTGGATTTGCTCAAAACCCGTCGGCGGTGGATTTGGATGACACAATTGTTCCTCGGCGCAGGTCTGGCAGGCGTGGCGCTGACGATTCCCGCGCCGCATTTTTTCCAGCTCACGCTCGCATTTTTCTGGTTGCTGGCGTTCAGTTCCGCGACCCACGACATCGCGGCAGACGGTTTTTACATGCTGGCGATGACCGAACACGAGCAGGCGTTTTTCAGCGGCATCCGCAGCACGTTTTACCGCGTGGCAATGATTTGCGCACAGGGCGGGCTGGTAAGTCTGGCCGGGAAATTTTACCAGCGCACCGGCGATTATTCGGCCGCATGGTTGATGGCGTTTATGTTCGTCGCCGGATTTTTTTTGTGTCTGGCCATTTATAACTATTTTATCCTGCCCAAACCACCGGCGGATCAACCCGGGGGGATTGTTTCGTCAGAAACTTTCTTCGCCGGATTTTATAAAACCTTCGCCACGTTTTTCCAGAAACCAAAAATCGTCGTGCTTCTGCTTTTTTTACTGCTTTACCGGCTGGGCGAGGCGCAACTCGTTAAAATGGTTCAACTGTTTTTGCTCGATCCGCGCGAAAAAGGCGGGTTGGGATTGGTGAACGAACAAGTCGGTCTGGTTTACGGTACGATTGGCGTCATCGCGTTGATGCTCGGTGGATTGCTCGGCGGCTTTGTTGTGGCGCGCCATGGATTGAAATGCTGGCTGTGGCCGATGCTGCTGGCGATTCATCTGCCGGATGCGGTGTTCATCTGGCTGGCTTACGCGCAACCGGACAATTTTTGGTCGATTGGCACAGGTGTCGCCGTCGAACAATTCGGCTATGGCTTCGGTTTCACGGCCTTCATGCTTTACATGATTTACATCGCGCGCGGCGAACATCAGACGGCGCACTACGCGATTTGCACGGGCTTCATGGCGCTGGGCATGATGCTGCCCGGCATGTGGAGCGGCTGGTTGCAGGAACATATCGGTTATCCGCATTTCTTCGTGTGGGTGCTGCTGGCAACGATTCCGAGTTTCATCGTCGCACTGCAAATCCCGCTCGAGGCGGAGTTTGGCCGGCGTCGTCAGGCCGGCTGAATTGACGCCGAAAAGAATTGCTTTGAACGCACCGGCCTTTCCAAAATCCAAGTTTATAATGAAATCAACCTGTTTCAACTGTTCCCGCCGGACGCTCATTCTGGCGTTGCTGTCGGGCACGGCGCTGTTCGGATTTTCACCGGGCGCCCGCGCGGAATTGTCGTTCATCTTCACCAACTCCACGCCCGCCGCCATGCCGCGCCGCCCGAGCATCATTTTGATTGTGGCCGACGGCCTCGGCTACGGCGATTTGAGTTGTTACGGCCAGACAAAATTTCAGACGCCGAATCTGGACCGGCTCGCCGCCGGGGGCATTCGTTTCACGAGTTACTATGCGGGCGACGCGGTGAGTTCACCGTCACGCGCGGCGTTAATGCTGGGCAAGGATTCGGGCCACTTGAAACAACGCGCCGACGTGGACGTGCCGCTGACGGCGGACGACATCACTGTCGCACAAATTCTCAAGCAATCCGGCTATCACACGGGCCTGATCGGTGGATGGGACTTGGGTGGTGACGGCACGACCGGCGCGCCGTGGAACAAGGGTTTCGATGAATTTGCCGGCTACTTCGACCCCGGCGACGCGGAAAATTTTTATGCCGACTTTGTGTGGCGTCACGATCCAGCAACGCATCTTCAGGGCAAGGTGGTGGTATTTGCGAATGCCGGCGGTAAAAACGGCCAATATATTCCCGACCTGTTTACGACCATGTCAGTGAATTTCATCGGCAACAATCAACCTGACCGATTCAATCATTACCGGCCATTTTTCCTGCTGGTCAATTACACCATTCCGGGTGCCGGAAATGGGCGGGTTCCCACCGATGCGCCGTTTTCCGAAGAGCCGTGGCCGCAACTGGAAAAAAACAAGGCCGCCATGATTACACGTTTGGACGCCAACATTGGCCAGTTGCTGGAACAGTTGAAAAAGCTGAACATTGAAAGCAACACGGTGATTTTCTTCACGAGCGACACCGGGCCGCAAATGAACGGCAGCGTTGACCCGAAATTTTTCCAAAGCACCGGGCCGTTTCGCGGCATCTGCGGCGACCTTTACGACGGCGGCCTGCGGGTGCCAATGATTGCGCATTGGCCGGGTAAAATTCCCGCCGGCCAGGTCGGTGACTTTCCCTGCGCGGCGTGGGATTTTCTGCCGACGGCAACGGACATTGCCCTGATCCAATCGCCGACGAACATTGACGGCATTTCCATTTTGCCGACGCTGTTTAACCAAATCCAAACCAACCGGCATGAGTCGTTTTATTGGAAGCTCCAAAGTCGCGATGAGACCCAGGCCATTCGCATGGGAGATTGGAAGGTTATGCGGTCAAAAGCCGATGCGCCACCGGAACTTTACAATCTCAAAATTGATCCGGGCGAAACCAACAACGTCGCGGACAAAAATCCCGACCTGATCACAAAATTTCAGGGCATCTTGAAGAACAACCGTTAACGCGCGGGAACGGCCGGCAAAGGGGCATTCACATCGCGTTCCTGTTTTTCCCGATGGACGGCGAAACTCATCCACACAATCGCCAGCGCCACGGCCAGTAAAAACGCCGCCAGCACAAACCATGGCCATTGGTGGCGGGGCGGATTTTCATTCGGATCTTCCACACGCATCATTGTAATGGCGGCCGGTGACCGGCGCAAACCAAGGAAAGGTCGCTTCGCCGGCGACCGCTGGAAATTTCACTGCTCCAAGGCTAACCGGCACCGGTCACCATTCCTGGGAACCGCCGCCAAAGACCATACAAAACTTTGTCCCACGTGGGACAAAGTTTTGTATGCAGCGATTCATCATCCCGATGCGTCTCCCTAGCTGAAGACCGAAGCCACCCATGGACCGGAGCGCCGGGCTCCAACCCGGCGTGACGAGAATCGCGGCGCTGTTCAACGCACCGGATCGGAGATCTGCACCTCAATCACAAGATTCACGGCCGTCCTGCAGACTCGACCCGCGCGAATTTTGCGCTACATTGACCATCATCGCGCCCATGCACGAAACCGAATCGCCAGAAGATCTGCCACCGCCACCGGTGAAAACCGATGACAAGCATCCGTATGCCATTTTCCAGAACCGGGATTTCAAACTTTATCTTATTGGCCGCCTCGTCGCGGTGCTCGGCCAGCAGATGTTCACCATGGCCCTGGGCTGGGAAATTTATGAGCGAACTTGCCAGACTCCCTATTCCGCCCTGGCGCTGGGCCTCGTGGGGCTGACGCTGATGGTCCCGATGTTTTTATTCACGCTGCCGGCCGGGCACATCGCAGACAATTACAACCGCAAACGAATCATCGTGCTGATGACAGCGGTCATGGCGGCGGCGAGTCTCGGGATAGCCGTGATTTCGGCGCTCCAGGCGCCGATTTATTGGATTTACGTCTGCCTGTTCATCAGCGGCACGGCGCGCACGTTTTCGTGGGCGGCCAACGCCGCCTTTTTGCCGGCGCTGGTGGATCGGAAGGATTTCCCGCGGGCGGTGAACTGGAACGCCGCCATGTTTCAACTGTCCTGCATCGTCGGGCCGGCGACGGCCGGCGCCATCATCGCCGCGATGTCCCGGCATACGGCTTCTCCCGCCGCGCTGGTCTATGTGTTCAATGCGCTGGCGTCGCTGGTTTTTTGTGTCCTCATCGGCATGGTGCGCCGGGAACACACTGTCACCGTCAAGGAACCCATGACCCTTCAGGCACTGCTGACGGGATTCAAGTTCGTTTATGCGAGCAAAATCATTCTGGGCGTCATCACGCTCGACATGTTCGCAGTGTTTCTGGGTGGCGCGACGGCGCTGCTGCCGATTTACGCCAAGGAGATTTTGCTGGTCGGACCCGGCGGGCTGGGGTTCCTGCAGGCGGCGCTGCCCATGGGCTCCGTGCTCTGCGTGTTCATCCTGAACCACCGCCCGCCGCTGCAAAAAGCCGGGCGCGCGATGTTGTGGGCTGTGGCGGCCTTCGGGCTGGCGACGGTCGGCTTCGGATTTTCAAAGTGGTATTGGTTTTCGTTCTTCATGCTGTTCATCTGCGGCGCGGTGGACAACGTCAGCGTGGTCGTGCGGCACTCGTTGGTGCAGATGCTCACGCCCGACGACAAGCGCGGGCGCGTTTCCGCTGTCAACAACCTCTTCATCGGCACATCCAATGAACTCGGCGGCTTCGAGTCCGGCACTGTCGCGCAAATTTTCGGACCGACCCTCGGGAACACGATTGTCGCCGGCGCGGTGATTTCCGCCGTGTCCGGCGGCGTGGGAACCATCCTGACCGTCTTCGCCGTGGCACTGATCTGGCCGGAGATCCGGCGGTACGGAAAACTGGTGTAATACTTGACGCGGGCGCACGGCGGTTTATTTTCGGCGCATGAAACGAATTTTAATCTGGTTATTAGTCCTCAGTTTTTCCGTTGCCGCCGCGCGTGCCCAGGACGACGCGACCCAGCAACAAATTAACAAACTCAGCGGCCAGATCCAGGACCTGCTCGACGCGCAGGCGGTGCAGGCCAAGCGCATCACCGCGCTGGAAAAGGACATCAGCGAATTGCGTGACAAGTCGAACGGGTCCGGCGCAAACCAGGATGACCTGCAAAAACTCGCCAATCAGGTCCAGGAACTTGCCAAAAAACAGCAGGCAGACAATGACTTGATTCTAAAGGAAATTGGAAAACTCGGCAAAGCCGGCGGTTCGTCTCCAGGCCGCAAGTCAACGCCAGGTGTGACAACGAATACCGCAACGGCCGGTTCAAGCGCAGGCGGCAAGGAAAACGGTTACGAATACAAGGTCGCGGAACGCGACACGCTTTCGATCATTGCCAAGGCGTATCGTGATCAGGGCATCAAAGTGACGGCGGACCAGATTCTGAAGGCAAATCCGGGGTTGAATCCGAACAGCCTCAAGGTCGGGCAGAAAATTTTTATTCCGGCGCCGGCGCAGTAATTTTTAACCGCGGACACGGATTGGAAAAATCGTGCAGCGCTGATTTAACGAGACAGCGCGAAGTGGAGGACCAACACGCCTGCCGCCGCCGCCAGACAGTAGTAGCCAAAGAATTTCCAACGCCCGCCTTCAAGCCAGCGGGAGAGCCATTTCAAGGCCAGCAGCCCGGCGACGAAGCTGAACACCATGCCGACGAGACCCGGCGCCAAAAGATGCAGCGCGGAGCCGTGGCCACTCAACGCGTGTTCTTTGAACAAGCGAAGCATTTCTTTTCCGATCGCGAGCGGCGTCAAAACCACGGCCAGCGCAAAACTGAATTCTTCCAGTTTTTGCTTGGGCAGGCCGAGCAGCAGTCCGATGGAGATGGTCGATCCGGAACGTGAAAAGCCGCGGAATGGCAGGCAGATCCCCTGCACGATGCCAATCCAGAATGAATGCGCTATTTGAATTTCAGAATGGCGCGGCGATTTTTCTTCACACAGTCCGGCGTAAATAATCAACAACCCCACCGCCGCCAGCGCTCCGGCAATCAGCGGCAGATTCGAGAACAGATCCTCAACCTCCGCGTGCGGCACGCCGCGCATAAAAATTTTCTCAATGACCAGTTGTAGCCCGCAAAAAACGATTCCAGTGCAGATGGTCGCAACGATAACTTGAGTTGCGAACCACTGAAATTGTGCCTTTGAGGCAAAGTAATCACGTTTCCAGCCGCTCCAGAAATAAACGATCATTGCAAACATGGTTCCGGTGTGCAGCATAACCAGCAGCATAGTCATTTCGGGACTCGACGGATCCAACTTCATGAGTTTTTCCGCTGCGATGACGTGCGCCGAACTTGACACCGGCAACAACTCGCACGCCCCTTGAATCAGCGCCAAAATCAGGATTTGAAAATAATTCAGCATGTTTATGAAATCCCTTCGCTCGTCCCGGGTATGACCGCGGTCATCCAGTCAGGCATGAATCATTTGGACGCGAAATGGGCGTTGCAGGCAAGCCAGAAGTGGTGAGGACGCTATTTTTTTGATCCCCAGAAGGATTTGGTTTCCTCGCCGCGCTGTTTGACCTTGAGCTGGCCCAGGATGGAATGCCAGGAGATGTAAATTTTGTGCCACTGGGATTCCAGGCCGCGGAGCGCGCCTTCGCTCATTTCGCTGAGGTAGCGCAACGACGGCGCGTTGCCGATGAGCGCGTGGATTTCGTCGCGCGTGGGCGAGGCGACTTCAATGGAGGCGTAAATCAGTTCAATCTCCTGCACGATGATGCTCTTAACTTCGAGAAAATGACCTTCTTCCGCCGGCCCGAATTTTTTTCCGCGCGCGACGTTGATGAAATAGTTGAACTGTTTCCAGCACTCGATGTGCGTTTCAATCTGAGTGACCAGTTGATTAAGTTCTTTGGCGGTCATAAGCGTGGTTGGGTTGTTATCGGCGAAAAAGCGGCTTGCGGGAACAGAAAAATGATGGCGCCGCCGCGCAATTCACGGGCGGTGATGTGGAGACTGGTGAAATGGATGCTGACTTCGGCCAGCGGCATTTGCGCCGCGCGCGCCTCGCGGAAGAGGGACAGCACTTCCTGCCCGATGTCGCGCAGCAACTCCTTGGGATAGGTGGACGAGACGGTGTACGTGACGACGTGGCCATTGCGGTCCACGGCGACACTGCCGGCCGGCAGTTGCTGGACTGCCGCACGGGAACGGAAAAATCGTTTTAAGAATCCCATGATGAAACAAGTTTTTTGCTTTTTTCCAATAATGGTCCGGCAGCGACATTGGGCGGCCAGCCAACGAGAAAACACTTGTTTTCCTGGTTCAAAACAAGCATCTGACGTTCCAAATTATGGCCGGCGACGTGCGAAAGCGGCCCGGCTTCGATCCGTTCCCCAAGACGTTTGGCGGTTTCGACGGCCCGGCGCGCCCATTTGGCGAGCGGCTCGGAAGGTTGCGTGCCCATGGTTTCGATTTCGCCCTGGCCTTCGGGCGGCACAACGATGACGAATTCCGCACCTTCGCGCGTGAGCTGTGCAAGTTTCCAAATGGTTTTTCGGTGAGCGGTTTGCTCAATGGAACCGGGCTCAACGGAATCAGCCGTTTCATCAATCGCCTGCGCGGATTCCAGCAGCAGGGCATTGACGGGTTTGGTAATGGTGCGCTCGCGCTCGGGTTCAGCGGGCAATTTTTCAAACGTGCCGGACTTCCACGCCAGAATCCTGTAGAATGCCGCTTCCCCGCGCGCGCCTTCGCTTTCCGCGTCAATCAATTCGCCGTTTTGAATCCAAAGTTTCGCCACGAGCGGTCCGCGCGTGATGCGCAGGACGGTGGAACTGCGCGAGAGACATTCCATCTGGATGATGTCCATGAGGCTTTTGCTTTGAATGCCGCGAAAGCCGCCTTCCATGTCGCGGCCC
>Ga0187858_10005519_pt1 | contig 11560 bp, 9 predicted proteins | sample June2016WEW_8_15_FD_133015 | JGI IMG/M metagenome (GOLD analysis project Ga0187858, IMG submission 133015) | Peatland microbial communities from SPRUCE experiment site at the Marcell Experimental Forest, Minnesota, USA - June2016WEW_8_150 | ecosystem: Environmental > Terrestrial > Soil >...
AGATCACCTTGACGTAATGCTGCGCAAGCTGAAGCGTCGTGCGGATCTCACCGTCCAATGGGCGAAGCGTACGCCGCATGTGAAACTGATAGCGCCGAAGGGCGCATTCTACGCGTTTCCCACCCTGCACATTCCCGAAGATGATCTGACGTTCGTCACTGACCTGTTGAAGCAGAAGTACGTGTTGGTTGTGCATGGATCGGGATTTGGCGAGAAATCGGGTACACGCCACATTCGCATCGTGTTCCTGCCGCCCGAGCCAGTGCTGAGCTCGGCATATGACGCGATGACGGAGTTCATCAGGGAGCAGTATTAACGTCAGTTTCGAGTTTCTGGTTTCAAGTTCTCAGCGGCAGACCATGAGCGAAACGGAACGCAAGCTGGATCCACAGCACTCGAAACTGGAAACTACGAAACTCGAAACTAATTCATGGTCGATATTCACTGCCACATCTTGCCGGGAATCGATGACGGCTCCAAGTCGTGGGAGATGACCGCCGAAATGTGCCGCCTGGCCGTCGAAGACGGCATCACTCACATCGTGGCCACGCCGCATAGCAACGATGAGTACGAGTACAATCGCGAGCGCTTCACGGAGATGCTGGGACAGCTTCACGATGCCGCCAACGGTGAGCTCACCTTCAGTCTGGGCTGCGATTTCCATTTCTCCTACGACAACATTCAGGACGCGCTGGCGAATCCTCGGCGCTATACCATTGGCGATTCGGAGTACCTGCTGATCGAATTCAGCGACTACGGCATTCCGCCCAGCGTGATGCAGGACGTCTTTACGATCACCAGCAGAGGCATGGTTCCCATCATCACTCATCCCGAACGCAACCAGCCGCTGCTGAAGAACCCGGATCTGGTGCTCAAGCTGGTGGAGCAAGGCTGCCTGGTGCAGGTGACTGCCAATGCGGTGACGGGCGCGTGGGGCAGCCGTTCCAGGAAAATGGTCGAGTGGCTGCTGCAACGCGAGGCAGTTCACGCTATCGCCAGCGACGCGCACGATCCGGTTCGTCGCAAGCCAGTCATGTCCCAGGCGCGCAATGCCGTGGCCGAGCTGGCGGGACATGAAGTTGCCGAAGCCCTCGTCACCTACAATCCGGAGGCGATTGTCGAAGGCAAACGTCTGCCCTATCAGCCGCTGCTGTACCGGTAATTTTCCGAGGAAATGTCGGGATGAAGTCTGCCCGTTCCATTCGCGTTCGCGGTGTCGTCCAGGGAGTAGGCTTTCGTCCCTTTGTCTATCGCCTGGCGCAGGAGCACGGACTCGCCGGCTGGGTCCTCAATGGCGAAGAGGGAGTCGCGATTTATGCCGAGGGTCCGGATCAGAAATTGCGGATCTTCATTGAAGCGATACGGACACAAGCTCCTCCTGCAGCTGCCATCTCTGAAATCGAAGTCCAGCCTGTCGAGCCCAGCGGCTTTACCGGATTCACGATTCGCGAGAGCGAGCGCCACGAGCGGCTTACGGTTCGCATCTCGCCTGACCTGCCGGTATGCGATCTGTGTCTGCAAGAGCTGTCTGACCCCGCCAATCCGCGCTATCGATACCCTTACATCAACTGCACCAACTGCGGACCGCGTTACACCGTCATTCTTGCTCTTCCTTACGACCGCTCCAACACGACGATGAAACCGTGGCCGCTGGACGCCTATTGCGATGCGGAGTATCACGACCCTGCGAACCGGAGATTTCATGCTCAGCCGGTCGCCTGCCCACATTGCGGTCCGCACTATTTCTTGAAGGACGCAGAGGGTACGACACAGGGCGATGATCAGGCGATTCAGCTCAGCGTGGAGCTTCTGCGGCAAGGAAAGATCATCGCCGTAAAGGGGTTGGGCGGATATCACCTGGCGTGCGACGCTCGCAATCCAGAGGCGGTAGGCGCGATGCGTGAGCGGAAGTATCGCAAGGAGAAACCGTTCGCTGTAATGGTGAAGGATCTAGACGCGGCGCGAACCGTGATCGAGGTCTCGCCGGAGGTTGAGATGCTGCTTACTTCCGCCGCGCGCCCAATCGTTCTCGCCGCTGCGAAGTCAGAGCTGACGGGCGTAGCGCCGGACAATGACGATCTCGGCGTCATGCTTCCCTACACTCCGCTGCACCACCTCTTGTTCGCCGCGGGAGCCCCCGATGTTCTGGTGATGACCAGCGCCAACCGCTCCAGCGAACCGATTGCATACGATGAGCAGGATGCCTTCGACCGGCTGGCCGGCGTGGCCGACGCATTCATGGTCGGCGAGCGTCCCATCGCCCGGCGTGTCGACGATTCTGTCGCGCGCGTTGGCACATTCGGTCCCGCGATCTTGCGGCGGTCGCGTGGCTACGCTCCCGGCGCAGTGGCGAATCTTCCGATCGAGCGGCCGCTTCTGGCTGTCGGCGCCGATCTGAAGAATTCAGTGACGCTGGTCGTCGATGGGCAGGCATTCGTCAGCCAGCACATTGGCGATCTCGACCACTACCAGGCATTTCAGGCGTTTCAGGAGACGATTCGCGATCTGGTCTCCATGTACGACGTGAGTTGGAATGATCTGCTGGCGGTGCATGACGCCCATCCGCAGTACCTCTCGACTACATACTGTCAAAGCCTTCCTGCCGTTGAAAAGCGCGCGGTGCAACATCATCGCGCTCACGTGGGCTCGGTGCTTGCCGAACGCGCAGCATGGGACAAACGCGTGTTGGGAGTGAGCTTCGATGGCACGGGATACGGCGACGACGGCAGCATCTGGGGCGGCGAGTTCTTCGTCGGCAGCGTGTGCGAGGGATTCCAGCGCGTGGCCCATCTGCGGCGCGCCAGTCTTCCCGGTGGCGATGCGGCGGCGCAGCATCCTGTGCAGGCCGCGGCTGGATTCCTGGCGCAGATCGAAGATTTGCCCGACCTGAGTGCGGGACCGTTCGATTTCCCCTCGCGCTACCAGCAGGCGCTTGAGCTGGTGCACAAAGAAGTGCGCAGCTTTACCACCACTTCGGTCGGACGCCTGTTCGATTCGGCCGCAGCCTTGCTGGGCTTCACCCGCGCGATAACCTTCGAAGGACAAGCTGCGATGTGGCTGGAGGCTTTGGCTCTCAAGGCCGATGGCTCAGAGGCGTATCCCTTTCCGTTCGCGAACGGCGAGCTGGACTTTCGTCCGCTACTGCAAGCCGTGGCCGAGGACCGGAAGCGTGGCCGCAACCAGCCAGAAATAGCGCGGGCATTTCAACGGGGAGTCGCAGAGGGACTGGGTTCGGCGATAACAGCACTCTGCCGGGAGAGGCAATTAGATGCAGTCGTCCTCTCCGGTGGGGTTTTCCAAAACGAGCTGCTGTTGTCTGACGTGCGCGACCTGCTGATCGGCGAGCCGCTGGCGATTTGGACAAACCACGCCGTTCCGCCTAACGATGGCGGCATCAGCCTGGGACAAGCGGCCCTGGCAGCATTCGACGGAAGCCCCGCCAGGATTGGCGCACGAGATGCTTGACACATAGATTTCACTCTTGAGCAGGTACAATACCAATTCCTATGTTTGTAACATCCCTGACTGTGGCAGGCGCCGGATTTCTGGAACATTCCGCTCGACACCTCTTGTGGTATCTGGCGGTATTCGGCTCCTTTACCTCCACAGTTTATTTCGGCATGGTGACGGTGGCGGCCTTCCGCTACGGGCGGTTGTCGCGACGGCTCGGGGCTCGGGCACAGGCCATTCCCGTGCAGAGTTTGCCGCCGGTGACCGTGCTGAAGCCCGTCCACGGCATGGAGCCGAAGCTGGAAGCAACCCTGGAGAGCTTCTTTCGACAGGATTACCCGGATTTCGAAATCATCTTTGGCGCACGCAGCCGGGACAACGAAGCTCTGGTGGTGGTGGACAGGCTTCGCGCCAAATATCCGCACGTGCGGACCCAGGTTGTGATTTCCGGCGACCCATCCTGGCCGAGTGCCAAGGTTTTTTCGCTGGCCAAAATGATCGCATCGTCGGACAACGACTATCTGGTCATCAGCGATAGCGACGTCCTGGTCGGGCCGGACTTTCTGCGCAACGTCGTGCCGCCGCTTTTGGATCCCAAGGTCGGCCTGGTTACTTGCCTGTACCAGGGAATTCCGGCGAGCGGATTCTGGTCGCAACTGGAAGCGCTGGGCATGTCGGTGGAGATGCCATCGGGCGTGATGGTGGCCGACATGGTTGAGGGCATGAAGTTCGCGCTGGGAGCGGCGATGGCCGTGCGTCGCGACGCCATTGAGGCGATTGGCGGGATACGTGAAACCGCCGACTTCTACTCCGACGATTTTGTGCTCGGCAACCTCATTGCCGGGGCCGGCTACCAGGTCGAGCTGTCGCACTACAAGGTGGGTCACGTTCTCGCCGTGCGTTCTTTTCAGCGAACCTTCGGCGACCAAACGCGCTGGATGAAGAGTACGCGCTTCTCGCGGCCCTTGGGACATGTTGGCTCCGGTCTGACATACGCAGTCCCGTTTGGCTTGCTGGCGCTGTTGCTTGGGTTGGGTCACGAACACAGGATTCATGCCGGTGAGGCGCTCTTTGCGATCGCCTGGCTCAACCGGATGCTGCTGGCAGTCGTAGTGGGTTGGGGAATTCTGCGCGACCCGCGCTCCTTGTGGCTCTGCTGGCTGTATCCGTTGCGCGATCTGCTGGGCTTCTGCACCTGGGTCGCCAGTTTCACCGGCAACAAGTTCCTCTGGCGCGGCGAACCCTACCAGTTCGGCCAGGAGGGACGAATCACGCCCGTACAGAGGTCTCTGGATTTCCTCAGCGACCGCGTCCCCCAAGCCCACGACTAAAGCCTTGCGATAGCCCCTTCCCCTAGCCGACCAAAACCGCGCCTCCATTCACGTTCAACACTTCTCCGGTGATGAAGCCCGCATGCCTTGTGCAGAGGAACAGGATGGGAGCGGCGATCTCTTCAGGCGTGCCCACGCGTCCGGCCGGAATGGCAGCGAAGACCTTCTTGCAGCGTTCCGGATCGCTGAGCGTGCCGGCGGTCATGTCGGTCTCGACCCAGCCGGGAGCGACGCAGTTGACCCGGATACCGAAGGGCGCGAGCTCGGTGGAAAGTCCCTTGGTCATGCTGATCACAGCGCCTTTGGTGGCAGCATAATCGCAGTGGCCGGCTTCGCCGCGCTGTCCGGCCGTCGAGCTTACCAGCACAATGTTCCCGCCGTTTCCCTGCAACTTCATCTGTGCCACGGAGTGTTTGATGAGAGCGAAGGTGCTGTCCAGGTTGGTGGCGACCGTGGTATGCCACTGCTGGTCGCTCATCTCATCGATGGCGGTGTCGTCGGCCGGCCAGATGCCGTGATTGACAACTAACGCATCCAGCGCGCCGAAGCGCTCGACTGCCGCTCGCACCAGGGCCTCGGCTCCAGTTGTGCCGGTGAGATCAGCCTGCACCGCGTGGCAGCGATCGGCACCGCACTCCTGCACCAGCCGCTCAGCTTCCGTTTTCGCGCGCAGATAATTGAATGCTACGCGGGCGCCGGCGCCGGCGAACATCCGCACGGCGGCCGCGCCGATTCCGCGCGAGCCTCCAGTGATGAGGGCGGTCTTGCCGTCGAGCGACAACTTGGGCTCAGCTAGAGTCATGTCAAAAAGCTAACACAGGTCTTCCCATTGGGCGGAAGCGTCAGCTACACTAGTCGGCGAGCTGCCTGTGACCATCGCCGTCCGCTAACCCGCTCCCGCAATCCGCCGATGGCGGCGTAGTGTCTCCATTCTGTTCACACGGTGTTCACACTAAGACACAGGAGTTTCGAATGCCCGAAATCACAGCTATTGCTGCGCAGCAGCTTCCCGATTTTGTTGACTTGGATTTCGCCCGTCGCCTGGAGATGGCGGAAACGATTCTGCCCGATTGCGTCGAGGCCCTGCAACGCCATTGTCCTGCAGACCCGATCGCAGCCGTGGAGGTCGCCGGGGGAATGGCGTTCTTCGGCGGCGTAACCTATCCCGCAAACCAGATCGTCGGCATGGGGCTTTACGGCGAAGTTACCGTCGGCGACATGGATCGAGTGGAGCAATTCTTTCGCAGCCGCGAGGTGCCGTCGACGGTGGTGCTATCGCCGCTGGCCGATGAATCGTTGCGCACTCTGCTTGGCGAACGCGGATACCGCATCGCGGAGTTTAATTCCGTTCTCATTCGGCGGATATCCCAATCGGAGCCTTTCATGCCGCCTACGGGCGCGGTGATCGAACGGGTGACTCCGGAAACCGCAAAGCCCTGGATGCGCGCCATCGCACAGGGCTTCGCGCAGGACATTACGGTAGGCGAAGAGGTATTTGGCGGATTCGGCGCGCTGCCGGGGGCCCTGGCGTTCCTGGCTCGCATCGACGGCAAAGTTGCGGGAGGCGGCGGTGGCCGCGTCATTGCGGAAGCTCGCATCGCCGCGTTGTTCGGCGCCGCAACGCTGCCGGAGTTTCGCCGGCGCGGCGTGCAGAGCGGGCTGATCGCGCAACGCCTGCATGAGGCGGCGCTGGCCGGTTGCGAGTATGCTGTGGTGAGCACGAACCCCGGCAGCGGCTCGCAGCGCAACATGGAGCGGCGTGGATTTCGCCTGGCTTACACCAAGACTGTCATGATGCGCGAGTGGCCCGACCCTCCGGCGGCGAAGGAGAATGACGCCCATGGACATTGACGCGCTTCGGCGCTATTGCCTCCAGTTTCCTCATGCCACCGAGAATGTGCAGTGGGGATGCGACCTGTGCTTCAAGGTGGACGGCAAACTGTTTCTGGTGACGCCGCTGGAGCCTGCGCCGGTCCGCCTGTCGTTCAAGTGCAGCGCCCAGAACTTTGCCGAGTTGTGCGAGCGGCCCGGAGTGCGGCCCGCGCCCTACATGGCGCGCGCCCAGTGGATCAGCCTGGAACAGCTCAACACCATGCCCGATCCGGAGCTGCGCGATCTGATCGCCGAGTCGTACCAACTGGTGTGGGAGCGGCTCCCCAAGAAGCGGCAGCAGGAATTGCAGAGCGGCGGTAAGGCGGCGGCGAAAAAAGCAAGTCCTGCCAGCAAGACTAAGAAGGCGAAGCCTGCCGGTAAGGCGCGCGCTAAGAAGGCGGCCCAGCGCGGATGAACGCCGTCTGGATCCATCGCATTCTGTTCCGGTGTGCGTTGGGAACTGGCATTCTCTTTGGCGGTTGCGTAGCGATTTCGGCGCAGTCTACGCCGGCTTCGGGGAAGTCAGATAGGCTGGTAACGCCGAGCGCGCTGGAGCGGGACTTCTTCGCGGCGATTCGTGAAGGCAACAGCAAGAAAGTCTTGTCTTACGTCCCGGAACGCGGCGTGGATTTGGGACCGCAGACGCAACATGCCACTCGCGCGGAAGTGGAACAGCAATTCCTCGCTCATCGCGGACTGTATTGCAGGCTCTTCGATTCCGCCTGCATCGATGCGCCCATCCATCTGGACAACAGCGCCCGCGCCTGCTCCTATCGCGAGTTGCTGACGCATTCCCAGAAAGTGCGCACGGCCGCCAGCGGTATGAGCCGCAACGGAGTGCAACAGGCGGTGCTGGTCGCTCAGATCACGAACGATCGCTGCCCGAACGGCAAGCTGATCGACTTCATCTTCAATCTCGAAGCCGATGGCTGGAAGCTGTTCTCGATCCCGTAACGGCTGGCGCCTACCATCTCAGTAATCGGCTTGTGGGATGGGTCGGATGGCTTCTAGTAGGCCTGGTCCAGCAGCTCGATCACGTGCTTCACCTCGGCGTGCAGGCCCTTGCGTCTGGTTCCGGCCGAGAGCTGTAGCATGCACCCGACATTCGCGGTCACCACAATCTCCGGGTTCACCATGGCAACGAAGTCCATCTTCTCGTCGAGGATCTTCATCGAGATTTCATTCTGCACCACGTTGTAGACGCCGGCGCTGCCACAGCAGGAATCGGCGCGGGGCATCTCGACCACCTCGGCGCCAATGGCTTTCAGCAGCGCCCGCGGCTGCGTGCGAATGCCTTGCGCGTGCGCCAGGTGGCACGGATCGGAGTAGGTGACGCGGCTTTTCAGTTTGCGCTTTGGCTCTCGCAATCCTATTTCGGCGAGATACTCCGTCACATCGCGGACCTTGGCGACGAACTCGCGCGCCCGGGGGGCGTACTTCGCATCGTGCTCCAGCAGCACGGCGTACTCTTTCATGGTCGCACCGCAACCGGCGGCGTTGCTTACAATCGCATCGAACTCGGGGCCGAGCATGGCATCGATGTTCTTGCGAGCTTGAGTTCGCGCCAGATCGAGAAATCCGGCATGGGCGTGCAGCGCGCCGCAGCAGCTCTGCGCCTGGGGAATGCAAACCTCAATGCCGTTCTTGGTGAGCACACGGATGGTCGCGCGATTCAATTCTGCAAAGGCCACGCTGCTGACGCAGCCGATGAGCAGCGCCACACGCCCCCGACGTTCGCCTTCCGCCGGAAACACTTTGCCCAGATCGCGGAAGGAAAAGTCACTCTCGATTCGCGGCGACAGCTCATCGAGTTCGGCGACTCCGAGTGCCTTCAGCAGTCCCGTCGCACGCGCCAGACTCTGCAATCCCGAGCGTTGATAGAAGCGCAGCAACTTGGCCGAGCGCGACAGCTTGCCGAATGATGGCAGCACGCTGGCATAGAAATGCTGGCGCAGCTTGCGCTGCAACCACGGACGTTGGTAGTGCTGCTCGATCTGTGCGCGCGTGGTCTCCAGCAGGTGTCCGTATTGCACGCCGGAAGGACACGCGGTCTGGCAATTGAGGCAGCCGAGACAACGATCAATGTGGGTAACGAACGAATCGCCCACCGCCAGCCGGCCCTCATCGACTTGCAGCATCTGGTAGATGCGGCCACGCGGCGAATCCATCTCCGTGCCCAGCGCGCGATAGGTTGGACATTGGTCCAGACACAGGCCGCAGTGCACGCACTTGGAGTAGAGGTCCCAACTGGGCTTCTCGCCGGGCGTGAAGTTGGAGACGGGATTTTCGACGATGGGAGTTGCGAAACTCAGAAGAGGAACCTCCCGCGATTCAGAATGTCCTTCGCATCGAGAGCCTGCTTGACTGCCTTCATACTGTCGGAGTGGGTCGGCGTTTTCGCCCAGGCTGACGATTGCCGGCGCATTTCCTCCGGGCAGTGAAGGATGCTTGCACTGACGTCGCGCGGCAGCCGCTCGCGGAAGGCGGAAACCGCGTCGCCGAGGTTCGCCTGCTCGCCTGCCGGCCACAACCCAGCCAGAAGACGGCCAACTCCCACCGTGCCGATAGCTGCGAACGTGAGGTGGTTCGATGTGGCGACGGACTCCAGATCGTTTAGCACGGGCAGCACGTCAGCCAGCGGAAGCGACAGCGAGATGAGCACCGAACCCGGATTGCGCTCAGGCAGGGTGTTCGAGAAGTCTTCGATTGCCCGCCACACATCATGTTCATTGTGGCCGTCGACCTCAACCGAGATCGCAGTTCCAAGCTCCTTCCGATAGCGAGCCAACACTACGTCACTACCTGCAGCGCGAAGGCAGATCGACCAAACTTTGCCGGATCGTCCCCCGCCAGGCAACAGCGCAGCGGCTTGGGGCGAGACCAGTTCCAGGCACATCGGCGAGAGCGGCGAGCGCAGCACGGCGTTGCGATATTGGATTGCCTCGGCCACGGTCGCAAATTCGGCGACGAAGGTGCTTGTCTGGCGCGGTGCGGGGAACAATTTGAAGCTGGCTCCGGTGATGATCGCCAGCGTTCCCTGGCTGCCGATGAGCAGCTTCATCATGTCGAAGCCGGCGACGTTTTTCACCACGCGTCCGCCGCCCTTGCCTTTGCGGCCATCGCCAGTCACAAACTTTATGCCGATGCAGTAATCGCGCAGCCCGCCATAACCATGCCGCAGCGGTCCGGTCATTCCGGTGGCCAGCACTCCACCGATCGTGGCTCGCTCTGGAATCGGCGCGTCTCCGGCGAAGAGCAGTCCGTCCGCTCCAACCTTCGACGACAGTTGCGCAACGGTCCAGCCAGCGCCGATGCCGATGGTAAGATCGCCGGGATCATAGTGCTCCACGTCGGTGAGACGTGAGGTGTAGAGCAGCACATCGATCGCGTTGGGAATGTTCCCAGTCTGCTGCTGAGTGAATCCTCCGGCGGGAACGACATTCAGCCCATTCACATTTGCGAAAAATAGGACAGCCGCAACTTCCTCCACGGAAGCCGGTGTAACGGCGACCGCCGGGGTCACACCCAGGATCTGCGTTTGCTCCAGCTTGGCGGGATCTTCGATGACATAGCCCGCGCCGCAAATTTCGCGCAGCTCGCGAGTGAAGCGCGCAGACGTGGCGGCGGTGCTCACATGCCCTCCTGCGCCAGCACGGCATTCTGCGATGCGCCCATGATTTCCCGGCACATGCGCGGCATGGGCAGCATTTTCTCCGGATTCAGAACTTCATCGCCATTAAAAGCGTTCCGCAGGCTGATCATGACGTCCAGCTCTTCGTCGGTGAATAACTGGCGCATCATGTCACGCTTCTCCATCCCGACACCATGTTCGCCGGTGATGGAGCCGCCGACATCGATGCAGTACTGGAGGATATCGCGACTGGCGGCGAGCACCATCTCATACTGCTCGGCGTTGCGCATGTCAAAGAGGATGAGCGGATGGAGGTTGCCATCGCCCGCGTGGAAAACGTTGCCGATGATCAGGTCGTATTTCTTGGCGACTTCGCCAATGTGCTGCAGCACTCCGGGGATCTGGCTGCGCGGCACTACGCCGTCCTGCGTATAGTAGGACGGGCTGACGCGCCCGAGCGCAGCGAATGCCATCTTGCGGCCCTTCCACAACAGCGCGCGCTCGTCTTCAGTCTTGGCGCGCCGTACCTCGCGCGCCTTCTGGCGCATGCAGACGTCGCTCACGGCGACCGCCTGCTCTTCCACCGCTTCGCGCAGTCCCTCCAACTCAATCAGCAGTACCGCACCGGCATCCAGCGGAAAGCCGGCATGGCAGAAAGCCTCGATGGTACGCAACGTCCAGCCGTCGAGCATCTCCAGTGCCGCCGGCGTGATGCCAACCGCCGTGATGGCGGAAACCGTGCGCGCCGCATCGTCCACCGATTCGAAGACGGCCAGCAGCGTCGCCACCTGCTCCGCTTTGCGCAGCAGCTTTACCGTGATCGCCGTGGTGATGCCGACCGTGCCCTCCGAGCCGACGAAGAATCCCGTGAGATCGTAGCCATAGGATTCGGCAGCCTTGCCGCCGAAGTGCACGATCTCGCCGCTGGGCAACACCACTTCGACTCCCGTCACATGATTGACGGTGACGCCGTGCAACAGCGTGTGCGGGCCGCCGGAATTCTCCGCAACGTTGCCGCCGATGGTGCAAGCTTTCTGGCTGGAAGGATCGGGCGCGAAGTACAGCCCGAGATGCGAGACATGTTCCGACAACTGCAAGTTGACAACGCCCGGCTGCACCACGGCGCGCGCGTTCTCCACATCGACATCCAGAATGCGGTTCATGCGCGAGAATGCAATGACAAGACCGCCGGCCTGGGAAATCGCGCCGCCGCTGAGTCCGGTACCTGCGCCGCGGCCGACCACGGGAATGTGGTTCGCCGAGGCCAGGCGCATAA
>Ga0187858_10005532_pt1 | contig 11542 bp, 9 predicted proteins | sample June2016WEW_8_15_FD_133015 | JGI IMG/M metagenome (GOLD analysis project Ga0187858, IMG submission 133015) | Peatland microbial communities from SPRUCE experiment site at the Marcell Experimental Forest, Minnesota, USA - June2016WEW_8_150 | ecosystem: Environmental > Terrestrial > Soil >...
CCCATTCAAAGCCAGACCGTCAAGAAACTGGACACGCTGCGCGGGAAGATGATCGTCAACCTGTTCTATGAGGCCTCGACGCGCACCCGGACCAGCTTCGAGATCGCGGCCAAACGCCTGGGGGCGGACGCGGTTTCGATCACGGCGTCGGGGTCCAGCGTCACGAAAGGCGAATCGCTGGTGGACACGCTGAACACGCTGGCGGCCATGCGGCCGGACGCCATTGTGATGCGGCACTCGGCTTCCGGCGCGCCGCATTTTCTGGCGCGGCACCTGCCGACGCCGATCATCAACGCGGGCGACGGCACGCACGAGCATCCCACCCAGGCGCTGCTCGACGCGCGCACGATTCTCGACCGGCGTCCCACGCTGGAGGGGCTGCGGGTGGCGATCATCGGGGACATCGCGCACAGCCGCGTGGCGCGCTCGAACGTGCACCTGCTTTCGAAATTCGGCGCGGCGATCGTGCTCTGCGGCCCGGCCTCGCTGCTGCCGGTGGAGCTGGAGCAACTGGCGCCGGGCGTGCGCCTGACCACGGACATCCGCGAGGCCATCCGCGAGGCGGACGTCATCATGATGCTGCGCGTGCAGCTCGAGCGCCAGCACGAAGCGTCGTTTCCGGCGAGCGAGTACTTCCGATTCTACGGATTGCAACTGGAGCACCTGGACCTGGCCAAGCCGGACGCCATCGTGATGCATCCGGGGCCCATCAACCGCGGGCGCGAGCTGTCCTCCGAGGTGGCGGACTTCCAGCGCTCGGTGATTCTGAACCAGGTGGAAAACGGCATCGCGGTGCGCATGGCGGTGCTGGAGAGGGTGATTGGATAGGCCATGCCGATCGTCATCAAGAACGGCCGCGTCATCGACCCCGCTTCCAATACGGACCGCGTGGCCGACGTGCTGATCGTGGACGGACGGATCGCCGGCGTCGCGCCCAACCTTTCGTCCCCCAGGGCCGAGATTCTGGACGCCAGCGGGATGATTGTGGCGCCGGGCTTCATCGACATGCACGTGCACCTGCGGGAACCGGGGTTCGAGCACGCCGAGACCATCGAAAGCGGATCGCGGGCGGCGGCGGCGGGCGGGTTCACTTCGATCTGCTGCATGCCGAACACCAAGCCGGTGAACGACAGCCCCATGGTGACCAGCTACATTGTGGAGCGCGGGCGGAGCCAGGCGGTGGTCAACGTGTTCCCCATCGGCGCCATCACCAAAGGCAGCGCGGGCGAGGAGCTGGCCGCCATCGGCGCCATGAAGGCGGCCGGCGCGGTGGCCATTTCCGACGACGGCCTGCCGGTCATGAACGCGCGCGTCATGCGGCGCGCCATGGAGTTCGCGCGGTCCTACGATTTGCCCGTGATCCAGCACTGCGAAGATCTGAACCTCAGCGCCGGCGGCGATATGCACGAGGGGGCGCAATCCGTGCGCTGGGGACTGCGCGGCATTCCCGCGGCGTCGGAAGACGCCATGGTGGCGCGGGACCTGTTGCTGGCCGAGCTTACCGGCGCGCGCTATCACGTGGCGCACATCTCCACGCGCCACGCGGTGGCCATGGTGGACTACGCGCGGCGCCAGGGGCTGGCGGTGACCTGCGAGGCCACTCCGCACCACTTCGCGCTGGCCGACCGGGACATGGCGCCGTACGACAGCAACTACAAGATGAAGCCGCCGCTGCGCTCGGCCGCAGACCGCGCCGCGGTAGTAGAGGGCCTCGCGGAAGGGGCAGTCAACGCGATTGCCACCGATCACGCCCCGCACCCCGGCAGCGAGAAAATGCAGGAGTTCGAGCGCTGCCCGTTCGGCATCATCGGCCTGGAGACCGCCCTCGCACTGGCGCTCGAAGAACTGGTGCACCCGGGCAAGATCACGCTCAGCCGCATGGTGGAGCTGTTCACCACCGGCCCCAACGCCGTCTTGCGCCTGGGCCGGGGCACGCTGGCGCCCGGCGCCCCAGGTGACGTCACGGTTTTCAGCACGGATTTGAGCTGGACATACGACGTGAACCAGTCGTTCTCGCGCAGCCGGAATTCCCCGTTCCACGGGCGGACGTTCCGCGGAGGCCCGGTGGCGACCGTGGTGAACGGCCAGTTCGCGTGGAAGCGCGGGTGACCGCCCCTACTTAATCTCAACTTTGACGAGAGCGTTATCGGGGTGTTGATGGCGCCACTTGAAGTATTCCTGTTGCTGGCCCTTGTTCACTTTGTTGAAATCCCGATAATCCCGATGCTGCTCCGTGAGATAGGTGCGGTAAGCATGATCCTCGTTGTCGTTCCAAGTATGGTAGTCCTTGCCGCTCTTATCGTAGTAACGTTTTTCCTGAGGGGCTCCAGCTCGCGCTGCGACGGGACCGATCATTGTGGTGCTCAGCACTAACGCGCTCAAAATCAAAAGTCGTTTCATTTTGTTATCCTCGCTGGGGATAGTGGGCACTTTGCTGGCCCTTCGGCAGAATAGGCCGGCGCAGGTCCCTACAGGCATTTCGAGACGCCGAACCGTAAAGGTGCGTGCAGAATCTGCCATGCGAGTGCAGACTCTGCGCCGCGCGGATTCTGCGCTTCCAGCGGCCACTATAATGGGATTGATGTTCTTTCGCCGGGCTCATCTCAAAATTCCCACCTTCGCGGAACGCCTCGAAAGCCTTCGCCACGCCGGTTTCACCATAGCGCCGATGGCCGGCGGCGTGGTGCGCGCCAGCCGCGGCAGTTGCGCCGTGGACCTGAAGGAAGAGAACGGCACGGTCGTCATTGCCGGATGCGCCGGCATGGCGCAGGGAAGCGAAATCGGTGTGCTGGTGGATGGCGGATTTCAGAAGTTTTTTGAAACGCCCTCGGGCGGGAAGAAGCCCGCGCTGGCAGACGAGCTGAAGGCCCTCCACAATTTCGAAGAGGACCTCAAACAGGGGTTGGGCCAGGAGAGCTACTATAACGAATCGCTGGGAACGGTCTCCACGTTTTACTTGTATGACCGCGTGAAGGACCGCGACCGCGGCGTTCCCAAGCGGATTTGGGAAAACTGAACGCCGGTCATTTCCCGGGCGGCGCTGGTTGGCGCAACTGCTCGAAATACCGCTCTACGTAAGTCTGAAGCGCGGCGGGAATCTCGTCGCGGTTGATTTCCGCACCGCCCTGGGAGTGCTGCGCGCCGCGTGGCGCATAGGGCGTGCGCAACTGCTGGCTGGTGGATTGGACTTCGATCGTCGCCTCGCCGGTGAGGTTGGCCGAGCGCTTGCCAATGATCTCGCTGATCTTGCCCATGGCGGCCAGTTGCTCCGCCTGCCGGATGTTCTTGTCGCCATCCTGGCTGCCGATGCCGCTGCCAGGCTGCTTGCCGGCCTGCTCGGTGTCGCTGGTGCCGGGGCTCTTGCCTTGGGAATCCTGCGAATCATTGGCCTCTTCGCCGCGCTGGCCCTTTTGCGAATCGCCGGGCTGCCCGCCGCTCTGCTGCGCCTTGCGTTGCTGGCCGCTCGGGTCCTTGGGGGATTGCGGCCGGGCGCCCGGAAAGCTCCGCGGCGGCTTTAAGCTGGAGAGCAGGTTCTCGACGGCATCTTCGACCTTGCTCAACAGGCTGGAACTCTCACCGGAGTCGCTCGAACCCTGCCTGGCCGCGGATTGCCGCTTCTGGTCCTGGCCGGAAGTGCCGCCTGGCTGGCCGGAGCTGCCGTCCTGGGCGTTGTCCGATTCCGGGAGACCGTCATCCTTCCCCCCGTCTTCGGCCTGTTCTTCGGAGGCGCTGTTGGGGGACGCGGCGGCGCCCGTGTCCTGAATAGGTTCGCTCGAGACATCCGGCTGCTGGCCCGAATCGGAGAACCACCCCGTCCCCTCATCCCGTGAATCGGGATTCCCCGGGGCCTTCGGGCGCGCGCTCCTGGCCTGAGCCGCTGGCTCGTTCCCGCCGAACTTCTGTCGCACAATGCGAGCCAGAGGCGGCTTGAGGTCCAGCCGAAGGCTCAGGCCATAGCGCAGCGCGAACAGGCCGCCAGCCGCCACCAGCAGCGCGGCCAGCAGATACGCGGTGCGCGGCATGGTGTAGGGGACGGCTCTACGCACATCGACGGCTTGTGAGAGCCGGTCGGCCTGCTCCAATTGGGATTGGCAAACCTCCCGCGAAACGTGGGAACGCGGCTCGCCTTCGCTGAAGTAGAGCGCTGTGGAAAGCGTGTCCGCCAGCGCCATGCGGTGGTCCACCATCTGGGCGACGGCGTAAGGCGAAGGCAGGCGCCGGCGCGCCACGTACAGCCCGGCGCCGGCGGCGACCAGCGGTATCGCCACCGCCCACCACCAGTTCAGAACTTGCGTGCCGAGCAGCAGCAGCAGGATTAGAGCGATGAGCGCGGCACTCGACGCATTGGCCCCCTGGGAAAGCAGTTCGTTATATAGTAGCCGTTGCCTTGCCCGCCGGACCAGAGTGAACACAACCCTTCCTCGCGCGCTGAAATTGAGGGCTACCTTCCCATGTGCAGGTTGTTATGGATGGCGTAGAGCGCCAGTTCCAGCCGGTCGGAGACGCCCAGCTTGTCGAAGATGTTGTGCAGATGGTTCTTGACCGTTTGTTCGCTGATGAACATCTTCTCCGCCATCTCTTTGTTTTTAAAACCCTGGGCGACCAGCGCCACGATCTCGCGCTCCCGCAGGCTTAACGGCGACCGCTCCCGTTCCCGGCCCGGGCCCTGGCTCGGGCCGGCGGGCAACGACGGAGGCGGTGGTTCGTCGGCCGCCACGAACTGGCGGATCACCGCTGCCGTGGTATGCGAATCCAGCCAGATCTCCCCCGCATGGACCCTGCGAATGCTCTTGATCAGCAGCTCCGTGGCCGTCTGTTTGAGAACAATTCCCGAGGTGCCGAGCCGCATCGCCTGAACGAATTCATTCTTGTCGTCCGACGCCGTCAGAACAATGACCCGAGTCTTGTTCTTGACCGCCTGCAGCCGCTGCAAAGTCGCCAGGCCGTCCAGACCGGGCATCTTGAGGTCGAGCAGCAGAATGTCGGGCTCGAGCTGTTGCAGGACTTCCAATACCTGCCGTCCATCCTGAGCCTGGGCCACTACCTCGAAGTCTTCTTCCAAAGCCAACAGCTTGCAGAGGCCGTCCCGAAAAATAGGATGGTCGTCGGCCACCACGATCCTGATCTTCGGACCCGACCCCATCCCCGCTCCGGACGGTGAACCGCTGGTTACGGCGTTGTCAGACATACAATTCCATTTTAGGCTTATTGTAAAGTCCTAATAGTACCAAGTCAAATCCACTCTCTCAAGATATCAGGTCTTTACCCGACCACAGCCACCTTCTTGTGGGGCTATCCGGTGTACCGAACTTTTTGGTCCCGGCTCTGATAAGGTGAAAGGAATATGAGCGAAGAATTGGCCGAAGTCGATTTTCAACGGTTCTGGCGCCGGCTGCAACAACTTGGCCTCAATGCTTATGAGTCGCGTTCGTATCTGGTGTTGCTGGGCCATCCCAAGTTCAAGGCGCTGGAGTTGGCCGCGCGCGCGCACGTTCCGCGGCAGAAGATCTATGAAGTTCTGGACAGCCTGGTGGAGAAGGGCTTCGCGCAGGTAGTGCAGGAGAAGACCAAACTGTTCTCGGCCGTGGAGCCGAGCCTGGCGATCCCCGGTTACCTGGCGCGCAAACGCCAGATCCTGGAGCAGGAACTGATGGACAACGGGCGCTCGGGCTTGGGCCTGATCGACGATTTGAAGGCGCTTTATTCGGAAGGCCAGGGCGGCCGCGGGACGCTGGATTTTCTGCGCATCGTCACCGAGCCGGCGCAGACCGGCGCCGAGTACCGCCGCATGTTGTCGGAGGTGAAGCGCGAGTATCTGGAGTTCTCGCGTCCCCCGTACGCGGTGGATCCGCTGGATGAGAAGCTGGTCAAGCAGGCCGGGTTGGGCGGCGTCGCCTGCCGCCTGCTGCTCGAGGCGGCCTCGCTCGACGAGGAACACCGGCAGCGCCTGAGCGAGTACATGGCCGCGGGCGTGGAGGTGAAGATCGCCGAATCCCTGCCCATGAAGCTGGCGCTGTTCGATGGGCAGTACGGGCTCATCGCGCTGCTCGACCCGGTCATCACCCGTCCCATGTGGACATCGGTGGTTTTCGATCACGAGGGGATGGGTGCGGCCATGAAGGGATTGTTCGAGGACCACTGGCGCAGGGGAAGAAACCTGTAGCTTTATTTCGCGCCGCCGGGCACACCGTGCTGCTTGCGCGTGAGGATTTCGCGCACCGCATAGATGCGGCGATCCTGGCTCTCGAAATATGTCCGCATCATCATCTCGCCAATCAACCCGGTGCTGAACATCATCAGGCCGCCCAGAAGCAAAAGGGCTCCCGCAACCATGAGCGGGCCGTGCGCGGCCACGATCTCGTAACCCAGCAGCTTCTCGATGGCCAGGTAGACCATGATGCCGCCGCCCAAAGTGGTGCCGGCCAGGCCGAGCGAGCCGAAGAAATGCATGGGGCGCGTGAAATACTTCAGCATGAACTTGATGGTGAGGATATCGAACATCACCCGGAACGTGCGGCCGATGCCGTAGTGCGAACCGCCGGCGGCGCGGCGAGTGCTGTGAATGGGCACCTCGGCGATGCGCGCCCCATAGAAGCTGGCCAGCGCCGGAATGAAGCGGTGCAACTCCCCATAAAGGTTGACGTCCTTCAGCACTTCGGCCCGGTAGGCTTTGAAAGTGGTGCCGAAATCCCGCAGATCGATGCCCGAGGCCTTGGCCATCAGCCAGTTGGCGATGTGCGAAGGCAGCTTGCGGCTGATTGCGTTGTCCACGCGGTTCTTGCGCCAGCCGCTCGCGATATCATAGCCCTCGTCGATTTTTGCCAGCAGCGCCGGGATGTCCTCAGGCGCGTGCTGCAGGTCGCCGTCCATGGCCACGATGACGTCGCCTTGGGATTCGTGAAAGCCCGCCGACAAAGCCGCCGTCTGCCCGAAGTTCCGGCGCAACCGGATGACTTTCAGGTGGCCATCGGTTTCCACCAGGTTGGCGAGCAGCTCGAAGCTGCGGTCGCCCGAGGCGTCGTCCACAAACAGAATCTCATACGGCCGCTGTAACTTCTCGAGCACCGCCGTCAGACGGTCGTAAAGCGGCAGGATGGAGTGCTCCTCGTTGTGAATCGGGATCACGATTGACAGCAGGGCCATGGAGAGTATTAGTTTAGCATCACGGAAACAACAGTTTCTCTGCGCTCTCTGCCTCCTCTGCGCGCCAACCCCGGGCCTGACGCAAAGCCGCGGACCTTGTTTACACCCTGCTTGGCCTCCCGCTTCTTACTCTGCGTCTCTGCGTCTCCGCGGTGGAGAATCCTTGGAACCATGGACGAATACGCGTGCCGTCCTGCGCTACGATGGGATTTGTCCCAGCCACTTCCCCGTCTGCGCCTGAACCTGGATTTCATGCCTTCGCCCTCGCCCGAGCACCCGGGCCTCTTCATTCGGGATCCGTACCGGTTTTCCGATGCCATGCTGATCATTCCGCCGATGCTGATCGACTGCCTCCGGTGTTTCGACGGGAGCCAGACGGAACTGGACCTTCGGGCCGCGCTGGTGCGCCTTACCAACAGTCTCGAAGTCGGAGAGATCGCGCAGCACCTGGCAGAGACGCTCAGCACTGCGGGGTTCCTCGAGGATGAAAACTTCGCGCGCATGGAGGCCGAGCGGCGCCGCGACTTCACTCAGACGCCCGTGCGCGAGCCGGCACACGCCGGCGGAGCGTATCCCGGCCAGCCCGATGAGCTGCGCCAGACCATGTCGCGGTACATGGCGGACGAAGCCGGCGACGACGCAGCCGCCGATGGCGACCTGTTCGCGATTGCGGCTCCGCACGTCAGCCCCGAGGGCGGATGGCAGTCGTACCGCGCGGCCTACCGCAAGCTGAAGCCCGAGCACCGCGACCGCACCTTCGTCATTCTGGCGACCTCGCACTGGGGAGAGCCCGGAAGGTTCGGGTTGACGCGCAAGACGTTCCGCACGCCGCTCGGCGAAACCCCGACCGACCAGCTGCTGACGGACTGGCTGGCCGCGCACGGCGGCAGCGCCGTGGAAATGGAGGATTACTGCCACTCCTTCGAGCACACCGTCGAGTTGCAGTTGATCTTCCTGCAGCACGCGCTGGGGCCGGATGTGCGGATTCTGCCGATTCTGTGCGGGTCCTTCGCGCACAGCTTTTCGGAAGGCGGGCGGCCCGAGGATGACGGCCGCGTGAAGCGCTTCATCGAGGCGCTGGGGGAGTTGCGCGAGCGCGAGGGCGACCGCCTCTTCTGGATTCTCGGCGTGGACATGGCGCACATGGGCGCGCGCTATCACGACCAGTTCACGGCGGTGGCCGGCCAGGGCGTCATGAGCGAGGTGAGCGCACGCGACGAAGAGCGCATCGAGCGCATCGCGGCTTCGGACGCTGCCGGGTTTTGGGAGCTGGTGCGCGAGAACCAGGACGATCTGAAATGGTGCGGCTCCGCGCCCTTCTACACCTTCCTGAAGGCGGCTCCGAAAGCGCAAGGCGAGTTGCTGCGATACGAGCAATGGAACATCGACCAGCGCAGCGTGGTGAGCTTCGCGGGGATGGCGTTTTCGAGATAGGCCGTTATTTCACGCGGTCGCGAAACGGCTGATCTGCTTCGTACAACGCGATCCTGACGCCGATGTCACGGGCCAGCGCGGGCTGGTTCTCTTGCGCGGCCCGAGCCTGAGCCCGCCGCGCCGTCAGCGCCGCATTGGCGAACTGTCCCTTCTCGGCGTACGCGGCCGCGAGCGCATCCAGCACCTGCGCGTCCTTTCCGCCGGAAAGCTCGAGCGCCCGCACCGCGAACGCCAGCGCCTCGGCGCCGTCGCGCATGGCCGCATCGGGCGAAGTCGCCAGCACCCAGGCCACGCGCCGCAGTGTCGGTGGGTCGTTGGGTTGCAGTTGGAGACCGTCGCGCCAGTGCGCCAGCGCCTCTGCCGTCCGCCCTTGCGCATACAGCGCGTCGCCCAGGCTGACGTGGGCCTCCGCGTATTTCGGGTCGAGCTCCAGCGCGCTCCGCCATTCCCGCATGGCTCCCTCGGCATCCCCCCGCCGGCTCAAAACCACCCCCAGACTGTAGCGAGCGGGCGCATACCCGGCGTCCAATTCGAGCGCCTGGCGCAGTTGAGCCAGCGCTTCGTCCAGCCTGCCCAGCTTGGCCAGCGCGCCGCCCAGGTTGGCGCGCGCCGCGGCGAAATCCGGCTTCAGTGCGGCGGCTTTTTCGAATTGCGCCACGCCTTCCTCCACGCGCCCGGTTTGGACCAGCAGCGCGCCGAGATCGTTGAATCCCCGCGCCGACGCGGGGTCGGCCTCCGTCGCCGCGCGCAGCTTCATCTCGGACGCTTTCTGGAAATGCGCCGCGGATTCTTCCCGGTGGCCCGTCATCAGCAGGACGGTTCCCAGGTTGCGGTGCGCCTCTTCGTCATCGGGGCTCAGCTCCAGAACCTTCCTCCACTTCGCAGCGGACGCCTCGTACAATCCGGTCCTCTGCAAATAGGCCGCGCTGTTGACCAGCTTGTAATAGTCGATCACCGGCCCGCGGATCTGCCGCAAGCCATCCGGCGCGACGTTCACAAACTCCGGAATATTCACCGCGCGGTTCGCGGCCGTGGCGTTGTCGATCAGAATCGGTGGGCTGTCGTTGCCGTCCGCGTCGATGTGCGTGAGATACATTTGCGTGTAGTACGACCGGGCCTTCGACGAAAACACCAGCCAGCGGCCGTTGGGCGAAAAGCTGTGCCACGAATTCATCCTGGGCGTGTTGCAGCGCATACGGCGAGCCGGCCCGCCCGCCGCGGGGACAATATATAATTGGCCGTCGGGACGCATGAGCTCCCCATTGCGGCATTGGACGAACACGATCCATCGCCCATCCGGCGACACCTTGGGAAACGTGTTGCTCATGCCGTTGCGCGAGGCGCCGGCGATCGGCTCCGGCGTGCCTCCCTCGCCATTGCGGAACGGAATCCGGTAGAGGTCGTACGCGATTTGCAGCTCGTTGGGGTCGTTGGCGAATTTCGCCAGTGGCACACCCGGCGGATTGGGGTCGGTGGCTGCGGCTCGCGCAAATACCAGGTACCGGCCGTCGGGGCTCCACACCGCGCCCATCTGCACAAAGTGCGGGTCATCGGCGCCGGCCAGCGGCCGCAGCACTCCCGTCTGGCGGCTGTACCAGCTCAGAATCCCGCGTGTCGGATAGAACACCTGGAGGAAGCGGTAGTCCTTGAAATTGGCTACGTAATAGTTGCTGGGAGGCGCTTCGGAGGCGGCCGGCATACCGGCCGGGTTAACCGTGGTCACCACGTACTGCCCATCCGGCGAGACCTGCGACATGAAGCCGATGCGCACGTTGCCCTTGAGCTTGCCTTGCGGCGAACTCCACTGAATCACGTCCTGCTTGCGGACCGTCATTTCGGGCGCAACCTGCGCCAGGATGTACATCCCCCGGTTGCCCTGAAAGCCATCCAGATCCATGCCCATGGTCTTTCCGTCCCCGGAGAACGAATGGCAGTTGGCGCACACCGGCAGGTTTTCCATCACCACCCGGCTGCGGGCTTCGCCCACGTTGCGAACCCTCCAGGCGACCAAAGGCACCGCCTCGACGGCCAGGGGTTTGATGACGCCTTTTTCCAGCTCCGAGGGCATCAGCGGCACGTCGCGATAGAAGATGGGCGCGCCCACCGCGTCCTTGGAAGTGCGAATAGCGACCTTTCCTCGAGAGACGGCCTGGTCCGGAGCATCGGCACGAAAACCGGTGATGGTCACGGTTGCGGCGCTCTCGACCGAATGCCGCTTGATGGCCTGCCACGTTGCCGGATCCGGCGTCCAGGAATGTGCCGCCGCCAGTTGGGGCGTGAGCCTGGGCGGCTCGTTGGTATCGGCGACGCAATCCGGATCGAGCTTGCCGATGCGCATGTGCTCCCCCTTGGAGGTAGCATGAATCGCCTCCGCGCCGGCGCCGAACGAGACGTCGATCCGCCACCAGGCGACGCCTTTCGCGCTGTCGTGCCACAGGAACGTCGGGGGCGTGATCTCGGTTGGAAAGATCGATCCCTCCTCGGGATAATCGATTGCGATCGCCGCCGGAGGGCTGGGCGCGCCTGCAGACAGCGCCATCAGAAGACCCAGCAGAAAGATCCCCACCATGAGACCAGTTTACAGCCCCGCGCGGCCCCTTTGCTAGAATTGGAAAGGCCCACGGGCGATATGACCCTCGACGCGATTCAAAGATCGTTGAAGGAGCGGGGCGTCCGCCTTACCCGCCAGCGGCAGATTCTGCTTGAACTGATCGACAAGACCGGCGATCATCTGGATGCCGAGCGGCTCTACCAGTTGGCCAAGGAAAAAGATCCCAAGCTCAACCGGGTCACGGTGTATCGCACGCTCAAAATGCTGAAAACCGGCGGGCTGGTGGACGAGCTGGACCTAATGCACTACGGGGGCGATCAGCACTACTACGAGACGCGACTCAAACAGGAACACGCGCATGTCATCTGTCTGCGGTGCGGCAAGGTCGAAGAGTTCTTCGGCGAGCCGCTGCAG
>Ga0187858_10005538_pt1 | contig 11533 bp, 8 predicted proteins | sample June2016WEW_8_15_FD_133015 | JGI IMG/M metagenome (GOLD analysis project Ga0187858, IMG submission 133015) | Peatland microbial communities from SPRUCE experiment site at the Marcell Experimental Forest, Minnesota, USA - June2016WEW_8_150 | ecosystem: Environmental > Terrestrial > Soil >...
GAGCTTGAAACCCAATGGAAAGAAACAGGAGGAGCGCGGACTTACCAATTGAACGGCGTCCGTTCGTTTCGGGAACATCCGCCTGGTACTGTCGAGCGCTAACAACAGAGGTGATCCAATGAATTCCTTCGAACTCCGGGGGATAGTTGTACCCGTGATAACGCCGTTGACTCAGGACGACGACGTCGATGTTGGCTCTTTGAAGAGTCTCGTTCGTTTTCTCGTTGAAGGAGGCATTGACGGGCTTTGGGTGCTTGGAGCGACCGGTCAGTTCTATACACTTTCAGAACGTCAGCGCGATATCGTGACCGAGGTGGCGATCGAAGCGGCAGCCGGAAAAGTACCTGTTCTGATCGGCTGCATCGACTCCAGTCCTGATCGATGTGTGGAACGCGGACGGCGCGCCAAGGCATCGGGCGCCGACGGGATTTTCGCCACGGCTCCGATTTACGACGCGGTCACGCAGGTGGAGGTACTGGCTCACTTCAGGCGCATCCGAGAGTGCGTTGACCTTCCACTTGTTGCATACAATGCGTTTTATGCAACCCAAACGCCATTCGGGGTTGAGACCATCGTTCGACTCGCGGAAGAAGGCACTCTCGCGGGCATTAAAGACTCGGCCGATGTGCCGGAGTTCCGACGACTGTTAGTAGAACTTCGCCATTTGTCCAAGTTCAGAATTGTCACGGGCCATACCTACCTCGCTGATGCCGCTTTCATGATGGGGGCAGACGGCTGTGTTCCTGTCCTGGGGAATCTGGTTCCTGCCACCTACGCAAATGTTCGGAAGGCCGCCGCGCGAGGAGACTGGGCTGCGGCAAGGGCCTCTCAGGACGAGGCCGTCGTGCTGGACAGAATCATACGCACGTGGAACCCAGGGGGATCCGTTTTCGGTAACTTCTTCGGCGCCGCCAAAACGGTTCTTCACATGCTCGGGGTTATCGAATGCACGAATCCCGGCCGCCCGTACCCACATCCGACCGCCGAGCAGCAGGCCCGGGTACGCGCCTCGCTCGTCAGCCTCGGAATGTTGGATCGAGAGCCGGTGCAGAAGTGAATCATCTTGAGACCACTTGTCCCGGCGGCCGACGAGGTTAACGTCACCCGCGAAATGATCGGCGGCCTTGCCACACCAAGGTGAACTCTCTCATGCGCAGTACGCCAGTAAACAACACGTCGGCCACAGGTCTCGAGTGCCATGGAAGAAATCGGGTTAGAAACGGAGGAGACGGTCAATGCCTGACGTTTGCGGAAGCTTGATCCGGATTCTACCTGGTGAAAATGCCCCGCAGGACCGCTGTCTCGTCAAACTCCGCTCTATGCTCTTCATTGGCGCGTTCATAACTTTACTTATTCCTCCCTTGTGGGCAGCGCCCGCTCTCTCAGGGCGTCCCCCTCGCGTGTTACTAGTCATCGGAGACCAGTGGGATGATCCTGCCAGCTTCATGATTGGCACCAATAATGAGCTCCATGAAATCGCCAGCCTGCTCAAGAACTGGGGTATTCCCTTTGATATTGTGCGTCTTGACCAACAGAGGCTCGATCGCAACACCTTCCTTGATTACGACGGTAAGCCGCGCTACGGGGCCATTCTGTGGGACGCTGACCCGGTGGCGTTCGCAAATCAGAATTACACCATCCTCGCCGACGCCGTCGAGAAATGGAACATCAGCCTGATCGCGCTCTCGAGCCGCATTAACCATCCCGTGCTGGAGTCGCTCTTGGGCGTTCACTACATCGGCTATTACGACTCGAGTCAGCCTATTATTCCCACGGCCCCACAGGACTACCTCGTCAAGGGCTTGCCCAATCCCCTCGACACGAACGATGATCCTCGCGTCCCCATGGTAAAAAAAGGCATATGGGATATCAGCTTCACCTGGCAGTTCGGCCTCGCGAAAAAGCGCGTGTGGGTGGAGACTCGTGGAGCACAGGTCCTGGCAACCCAGGCAGATTCTGCGCAGATAACCCGCCGCGAGGTGCACCCTGGGACGGAAGCCATCTGGATTGGCGGCGACTACCTGAATGTCCTCCACTATCAGGCATTGCGAACCGTGCTGCGACGCGCCCTCACGGAGGCAGTCGGCTACCAACTCAGTAAAGACTGGACGCAGACGGTTATCATTGAAATGGACGACCAGGGATCCGCCCAAAATACCTGGGCGGAGTCCTGGCATTATCCCACGCTGACCCAGCAGCAGATCGAAACATTGTTGATCGGACCACTGGAGAAACACCACGCGATACTCGTCTTGCATATCTGCCCGGGATTCGTAGATCAAAAGCTTCACGCTATCGTTCCCTCGTTCCAGCAGGTGTTCACGGACGAGTTCGGCACCAAGCAGGATTATGTCTCCACAAAACGGGGTATCGATGAAGGGCTAAAGCGTGGAGTCTTTGAAATCCAAAGCCACGGCTGGACGCACATCGCTCCTGATCTCGACTCCCCGCCTGGTCCCTGGTGGGATGCTCCTCTGCGCGGCGAGAAAGCTAATATATGTTGGTACCGTGAGTACGGCGACCCGTGTCGCGGCAAGGACACCCCTGCCGCAATCCAGCGAGTTCATTTTGAACGATCGACCGAATGGATCCGCAAGGAGTTTGGCGTCACTCCCCTGGAGTTCGATATTCCCGGGGACGGCTTCTCGGTGCTACCTGCCAACAACACGACGCTTTTGGCGGCTCAGGAGGGGTTTGGCTACCTTAAGGATTACCTAGGCCCGGACATGGCGATCGGTGGAACATATAATTCCGATAGCCCTTGTGGATTCAACGGCACGCAAGACGCACCTCTGGAGATATCGATTCCGCCGGATGGACACGACCGTGGACTGACTCGCCATCCTGAGCAGTTTCCTCCTATGTTCGAGTATCTCCAGGGACGCCGCTACCTTGGAATGAACGAATACATCGCCTACCTGCATGCCCACGTTTCCAGGCAGGAAGGGGACCGGTTGGCGTTGGTGGTCGAATACGATGACCATTATTGCGCCTATTTTCGAGATCACGCTTCCGAGTGGCGCCTCGAGATACCAGGGGTGAATACGGCGCTGCGAGTTGATGTGGACGGAAAGACTTTGGAAGTGGCGTTTCAGGACGGTGTAGGATCGGTTAACGTCCCCAAGGGAATCGGAAAGCATGTTATTTCAGTGCTTCAGTAATGGCGGTTCCACTTCAGAGGATGGACAGCATTGGGAGCGACAAGACGATCTCGGTTGCTGAGCTTGTGCCATACAGTATACGATAGACAGCTAGGCGCGGAGCGCCGGTTCTCCGAGACGCTCCGGATCGGCTGAGAGTTACGGGAAGAGAATGGCCGCTCCCGATCTCAAACCTTTTATAACGAGGCTCCAATGAAAAAGAACACCTTTCGAGGAATCATCCCACCACTCATTACTCCACTCACGCCTGACGGTGACGTCGACGTTCCGTCACTTAAAAGACTGACTCGCTATACAGTCGATGGAGGCGTGGACGGCCTTTGGGTACTTGGTGCAACCGGCCAGTTCCATACGCTTACCGAACGGCAGCGTGACGTCGTAACTGACACGGTGATCCAGGAAGTCAACGGGAAGGTCCCGGTCCTGATCGGCTGCATCGATTCCAGTCCCGCCAGATGCATCGAGCGCGGGAAGCGGGCCAAAGCATCCGGTGCCGATGGAATCTTCGCAACCGCTCCGATCTACGACATGGTGACCCAGGTGGAGGTGTTGGCACATTTTCGGCGAATCCGCGAATGCATTGATTTGCCGCTGGTTGCGTACAACGCGTTCTATGCCACCCAGACTCGGTTTGAGATTGAGACCGTCGTGCAGATGGCCGAAGAAGGCACGCTGGTCGCGATCAAAGATTCGGCCGACGTTGCTGAGTTTCGGCACCTTTTGGTCGAACTCCGTCATCTTCCGGAGTTCAGTGTTCTGACTGGCCACACTTGCCTGGTCGACGCAGCCCTCATGATGGGCGCTGCCGGCGGCGTTCCGACACTCGGAAACCTGATTCCCGCCACATACGCCAAGATTCGGGCTGCTGCCGAACGGGGTGATTGGGTTTCGGCGCGGAAGTATCAAGACGAAGCCGTCCTTCTGCATAATATCGAGCGCTGCTGGGAACCGGTTTCTATTTGCGGGAAACTCTTCGGGTCTGCCAAGACGATTCTTCGCCTCCTTGGAGTCATCGACTGCTCCAATCCAGGACGGCCTTATCCGTGCCCAACGCCAGAACAGGAGGATCGTGTTCGCGCGGAGCTTGAGCGCCTTGGAATGCTCAAGCCACAGTCGGTACTCTCGGCCGCGAACAGCACGCGTTGACCGCTGTTCTTGCCGGTGCCAGCGGCCCAAGAGTGTGCGCAAGCTGAAGGACCCAGATTTCCATGTCAACTTCTTATGCCAGGGTTTTAGAGAGCGACCAGGCCTTTCGGCTCGCCAGCATCGAGCAGATGCTTACACCGGTCCTGCTTATCTACCTGGACACCGTGGATTCAAACATCGGCGCAACTATCACACTAGCCGGTAACGATCCGAATCGTCTGCGACCGCACATCAAGACAGCCAAGCTGCACAGAGTCATCCGCCGTTGTGTCGAGCTGGGAATCCACCAATGTAAATGCGCAACGACACTGGAATTCGAGGTCGCGTGCGCGGCGGGCATGCGAGATGTACTGGTTGCCTACCCGATGATCGGCGCTAATGCCCGGCGTATCCAGGAACTGAGCGCGGGCCATCAGGGAACGACTCTCTCCGTGCTGGTGGACCATCGACAGCAGATTCCCCAGTGGAACGCCTCTGCCGGTATTTTTCTCGACGTAAACCCGGGCATGGACCGTACGGGCATAAGCACAGAAAAAGTTGATGAAGCGCTGGAGCTGGTTCATGCGATCGCGGATTCCGGGCACACCTTTCGCGGGTTGCACTACTACGATGGACATTTAGGCTCACTGGGATTTGAAGAGCGCCGATTGGTTGCGACTCGCGGCTATGAACAACTTGTCCAGATGGCCGCAGCTATCGAAGGCGCCGGCACGAAAGTGGGCGAGGTCATCACGTCAGGCAGCTCGGTCTGCATGTTCGCCTGCACATATGCTCCGTTGGCGCGCGCACAGTTTGTGCATCGCGTCTCACCCGGAGCCGCCTTATACTGCGATCTCAACATAATGCAGCAGATACCGGAAGAGTATGGCTATCGCCCAGCCGCGGTTGTGGCGACGCGGGTCGTGAGCCATCCACGAGCGGACCTGTTGACTTGTGACGCAGGGCTCAAAGCAGTGGCAGGATTTGCCGGCCTTCCCAACTGCGCCGTACTCGGCAGGCCTGATCTGGCTCCGCAGAGAATGTCGGAGGAGCATCTCACGCTGCAAGCCCCTGCGGGATCGGCGCTTCCGGAACTGGGGTCAATTCTCTATCTCGTTCCTCGGCACGCCGGTCTTACTGTAAATAACTTCGATGAGGCGCTTGTGGTAACCTCGGATGGCATGATTGCTGTCGAGCCAGTTTCTGCGCGCGGGCACGAGCCTCCTACCGCGCACAACCCTCGCATTTGTGATTCACTAGACACCCGGCTGCCAGAGTCTCTGGAAACTCCTCAGGATCAGAAGAAAGTCTCGACCAGGTCCACGACCTGATATTCACCATTGATGATCGGGATCACTCTCCATCTGTCGAAAGTCAAGCAGGGATGCGAGATGTCAAATCCGATCATGTCGCCGACACGCACATCGTCGCCTTTTCGGAGCTGAAGATAGGCATGCTGATCCATAATCTTCGTCAGCACCCAGTGGGAAGGCGCTGGTTTAGGTGAATTCTCGCCAGGTCGGAATTGCACTGCGGGAATTGGAAGGCCCAGATCAAACGAAGCGTCCCTCTTACCCAAACCCACAATGGCTCTTTCATCTTCGGGAATGGACTGTACGTAAGCCCAAACCTGCAAAGCGGGTTGAAGGCCCGAGTGCATCCGCCGTGCGACTGGATTCCGCTCGAGAATTCTGGTCTGAGCCTCTCGGTAGAAACCACCGTCGTGGGTGAGATAACAACCGGGACGCAGAACGATCTCGACCGGTTTTCTGAAAGCAGTTCCTGAGAAGACTTCTGCCACCACGTCGTACCACACCGAGCCCGCACCCGAGATTAGAGGTAAATGCCGGTGAAAGCCTTGCTCATCAATCAACTTGTTTGTAATACCCACGACCCTGCCCAGAAATGCCCGGATCACTGCCTCATCGTCGAGAATCCCCTCATAGAACTCAACTCCGCTTAACACTGTGCAATCGCGCCATTGGTGAAGGGCCTCGACGACCTCGGTCAGCTGTTGTTCGGTCCGCACGCCTGTGCGGCCGCCCGAAATCCCGATCTCGAGCAGAACCTGCAATCGCTGTCTACGCCCCGTGAAGAACCTGCCTAATTGGCGCACCCCTTCAGCGGAATCGACCAGACAGTAATACTCGAACTCAGGATCATCCAGCGGTCGCCCAATGAGAGCCATGTTCTCGCGCCCTACCAACTGGTTCGCCATGAGGACGCGCCGCACTCCGTGGCTCCAGGCTACGAAAGTCTGATGAGCCGTCGCCAGGGTAATGCCCCATGCGCCCTTTTTGATCTGCAGCTCAAAGAGCTTTGGCGCCATGGTTGTCTTGCCGTGCGGAGCCAACTTCATTCCGTAAGCAGAAATGAACTCCTGCATCCAGTCGAGGTTATGCCGCAATCTCTCTTCGAACAGAACGGCGACCGGAAGGCTCAACTCCTCACGAAGCAGATTCCAGCCGAGTGTCGTAATCTCTGCGGAACCCAAATCGCGTTCGAAGAAGCCCAGGCCTTTGTTGAGTGGAGAAATAGGGTAATTGGACTGCCGCCTGTTGGTCATGTACTCGTTCCTCTACTCCTGAACAAGCATGAGGGAGTGGTAAAGCTGAAACGGGCTGCCCGGTGGTTCGAATTCAATATACCATAGGCAAAACGCGGAGTTAGATTTACCGCAAATTGCTCTTGACAGCCGCAAATGTTCCGCGTTACGGTCAACAACACATTCTGTATACGGTATGCAAAGGAGCGCCATATGTCAAGATCGGCTTTGATGCGGAATCTGGGGTTCCCTGTCCTTCTGGGCTTGGTCATGACCGCTTGGGCTGGCAGGCCCCTGCATGCGCAAGGGCTCTTTGAGCAGACGGACCTTTTCGTGGGCGGTCAGGACGATTACAACACGTATCGGATTCCATCTCTGGTCTGCACCAAGAACGGCACGGTACTGGCTTTCAGTGAGGGCCGAACAGACAACAGCAGGGATGGCACACCCACTGACATTGTCCTGAAGCGTAGTCTTGGAAACACCCGCAAATGGACGCCGGCGTTCCTTCCGCTCAAAGCAGAAGAACGGTCACGACACAACACCATGATGTGGCTGCCCTTGCAGGTTCTGATTCGCAGCACGCATGGGGAAGCCTACATGAATCCCGTTCCGGTGATCGATCGCACAGACGGGACCATTTACCTGCTTGCGAATCTCTACCCGCAGCCGTACAAGGATCTCCCGGCGGACATCTGGCTGATCAAGAGTACGGACGAGGGAGCGACTTGGTCCAAACCTGTCGATATCACACCGGGCACGGGGCGTCACGAGCTCGGTCCCGGCGACGGCATTCAACTGCAATCGGGCCGATTGGTTGTTCAGGGATACGACGGAGTTATTTTCAGTGACGACCATGCCAAGACCTGGAGGTCTGGAGGCGTGGCTCAGGGTGCAGTCAATGAAACCCAGGTGGTAGAGCTGGTTGATGGCTCGCTGATGTTCACTCGGCGAGGTGCGCCCAACCGCTGGGTAATGACGAGTAAGGACAACGGAGAGAGCTGGTCCGAGCCAATACGCGATCCCAATTTGCCAGATCCGGATTGCGAGGGAAGTCTGATCCGATATACGAGGCAAGATGAAGGTTACTCCAAGAATCGTCTTCTCTTTGCGAATCCCGTGAGCGGGGCCATCGCGGCTGGAACGGTGGAATCGGACCCCAGAGGCCGGTTCAACGTGACTGTGCGATTGAGCTATGACGAGGGAAAGTCCTGGCCGGTGGCAAAGCTCATCCGGAAGGGACCGGGAGCATACTCCAGCATGGCGGTCTTCCCGGACGGTTCGATCGGGATCCTCTTTGAGACCGGCGAAACTTACGATTCGTATGCCGATCACTACGGTAAGCTGGTCTTCGCGCGTTTCACCTTGGACTGGCTGACCGATGGAAGGGATCACTTAGAGAAAATGGATTGAGGCAACATAGATTTCCAGATGAGACCAGGTGCCGGCGCAGGAGAGACCACTCTCGGCATAGAACACGATGGCTCAATCGTCAGGGAAGAATCGCGAAACAAGAGTTTTTCCCCACCTCCGATGGTGGATCGGCAGCCTCCTCTTTGCATCAACGGCCATCAACTACATTGACCGCCAGACAATCAGCGTTCTTGCACCCTACCTGAAGATCCAGTTTCATTGGTCCAACTCCGATTTCGCGCTGATCCTCATCGCGTTTCGAATTGCCTATGCCGTGGGAGAGACAGCTTCCGGCAGGTTTCTCGACAAGCTTGGAACCCGCATCGGCCTCCTGCTTTCGGTCTGCTGGTATTCGCTCGCGTCCATGTTGACAGGCCTGGCGGTGGGCCTGCGCACTTTTGTGGCTGTGCGATTCCTAGTGGGGGTTGGTGAATCTGCCAATTGGCCTGGCGCCACGAAGACCGTCTCCGAGTGGTTCCCGAAATCTGAACGCGGCTGGGCTGTTGCCTTCTATGACAGCGGCTCCGCCATCGGCGGGGCGATAGTGCCGGCCCTGGTGTTGTGGCTCTATCACCATTTTGGAACATGGCGCCCCGTGTTTTTTGTCACGGGATGCCTCGGCTCCCTGTGGGTACTTGCCTGGTACGCTCTTTACCACTCGCCTGAAGCTCACCCTAACCTTGGAACGGCAGAGCGCGAAATGCTCCGGAAGGCGAAGGAGCTGGAAGCGATTTCGGAGGTACATGCGGTCAGGGACAGTCACGCGGGGGAGAGCACCTCTTGGCGTGAGCTTTTGGCTCTTCCGCAAACTTGGGGCATTATCCTTGGCCGTGCCGTCACGGATCCCGTCTGGTTCTTCATTATGGAGTGGTTTGCCATCTATGTAGTCTCGAAGGGCTTCAAGCTGGAAAACACGTTGATGGGTTATTGGATTCCATACTTGGCCGGCGACCTCGGCAACTTTTTTGGCGGGGGATTCTCCAGCGAGCTCATCCGCCGTGGATGGCCTGTATTGAGGGCGCGCAAAGTCGTCATCGTCCTGGGCGCCATAGGAATGGTCCTCCTGATCCCTGCCGTCTACACTTCACAATTCGCCCTGATTGTCGTATTCTTCTCGATATCAAGCTTCGCCTTTGCGGCGTGGGCCACTATGTTGCTTGCATTACCTGCGGACCTATACCCTAGCAGCACGGTGGCGTCCGTGAGTGGGATGAGCCTCACGGCAGGAGGCGTTGGCACTATCCTCTCTACCTTCTTGATCGGCACAATCGTCGACCACTATTCCTTCAAACCGGTCCTTATCGGCGCCAGCCTGGCGCCTTTGATTGGCACGGCCTTTGTCCTGCTCCTGGTGCGAAACCGCGGAGTTCCATCGCAAAGATGAGCCGCTGGATGCCAAATCGTATTCGGCGTCAACTGCCGGCCCTCCTTGCCATTTGGCTATCGTTTTCCCTTTGCTCTCTCTCGGCTCAGGCTCCACCGGGTGAGGCAAAACAGGATACACCCAGCGCCCGAGATCACAACCAGCGCGGAATCGGCTTGGCTCGCCAGGGCGATCCTGCGGCTGCGATCGAGGAATTCCGCGCGGCCGTGAAATTACGACCTGACTACGCCGAAGCTTACTACAACCTGGGGATGTCGTTAGAACAGGCTGGTCAGGAGGAACCGGCCACCACTGCTCTCCGGAGTGCTGTGCGTCTTCGCCCCGAGTCGGCGGTCATGCATCTGGGGCTGGCTCTCGCGCTCGCCCAGCGTGGCGATGACAAGCATGCCGCACTCGAGTTCCGGCAAGCCATCCATCTGGACCCAAGATCCCCAATCGCCCACTACAATCTCGGGCTGCTTTTCGTGCAAACCGGCCAGCTTCAGGAGGCCGTATCGGAACTGCGCGAAGCCATTCGTCTGGAACCGGCTCAGGCCCAGGTTCAGGCTCGAATTCGCCTGGGTACGGTGCTGGATTCTATGCGTCAATCCCAAGAAGCTCTCGATGAGTTGCGCCTTGCAGTGCAAATTGCGCCAGAAGATCCCGAGGCCCACTACGAATTGGCAAAGGTACTGCGGAACTCTCACGATCTCGCCGGAGCTCTTGCCGAGTTTGATCTGGCTTTGAAATTCAAACCGGATTACGAGCCGGCACGGTACAACCGCGCCAGAGTCCTGAAGGAAATGGGACGGGACCAGGAAGCTGCTTCCGAGATGCGCGAGATGGCCGAGTTGCATCAGTTTCGAGTGGATCTTTCAAGGGTGCCGAAAATGATGAGTTCTGCGGCCGAACACCTGAAGGGAGGGGAGTCAGAACTGGCTCTCCACGACATCGACGACGCATTAAAACTCTGGAAAGACAACCCAGTCGCCTACTACCTTGCGGGCCTGGCCTGGGAGCAACGCGGCGATGTCAGGTCCGCGAGGGAGAATCTACAGCACGCCGTCCAATTGAAGCCTGACTACCCCGATGCCTATGAGAGTCTTGGGCTGCTGAGCTGGAAGCAGGGCGATGGAAAGTCGGCCATCGAATCTCTGGACCATGCTATGACGATTGAGCCCGGACGAGCTGAGTTCCACTACAACAGGGGTTTGGTCTCCGCGCAGCAAGGCGATGATCCAAGGGCAATAGAGGAATTTGAGGCGGCAGTCAAGTTGAAGCCTGATTATGCCGATGCTCGCCTCAATCTAGGCCTCGTATATCAAGCAGCGAAGCAGTACGGCCGGGCCATCAGCCAGTTTCGAAAAGTGGTTGACTTGCAGCCGGAATCGGCGGAGGGACACAGCAACCTCGGTCTCGCACTCCTGCAGAACGGCAATTTGAACGAGTCGATACGGGAACTAAGACGGTCCATCCAACTCAAACCAGACTATGCCGGGGCGCATTTCAATCTAGGTCTGGCGCTACGGAAAAGCGGAGATTTGCCGTCAGCGCAAGAGCAATTTCAACTTGCTCGTCAGCTGGAAAGACACTAGAAGTGGTTTCAAAACCTCGTAAGCCCCGAAGGGGCGGCCCAACAAAGCCCTGGGCAGCGCCCAAGGTTCTCAAGCCGATGAGTCGAATGTCGAGCCCTGAAGGGGCGAGATATCGGGGTCTGTCGCGCCCCTTCAGGGCTTGCCACAAAGAGCAAATGGCCACCCGAGACCCAGGCTGTTAGCCCATAAGCGCTAACTTAGCACCCCGAGGGGTGGTAATGTCGGTCCGAATGAGCGCTTGTGCAGGCCCGGAGGGCCGACAGAGAGTAGCCCACGGCGTAAGCCGTGGGATCGAGGAGCCTTCTGACTATCTCAGCCCCGGAGGGGCGGC
>Ga0187858_10005539_pt1 | contig 11530 bp, 7 predicted proteins | sample June2016WEW_8_15_FD_133015 | JGI IMG/M metagenome (GOLD analysis project Ga0187858, IMG submission 133015) | Peatland microbial communities from SPRUCE experiment site at the Marcell Experimental Forest, Minnesota, USA - June2016WEW_8_150 | ecosystem: Environmental > Terrestrial > Soil >...
CGTGACCAGTCACAGGTTATTCAATCCGACGCCGTCGGAGGCTGAGCTTGCCCCCGGCTACTCTCTTTCCGCCCCTCCGGGGCTCGGCCCACGGCTCTCTGGGGCGCGGCCAGCCCGTCTCGCCGTCGAGGTTCGCAACAGAAGACGGTTAGTGGTTGCTCGCTCCCCTATCAGCGAATTACTTGCCTACCACGAGAATCTGGAAAGTATCCGGCAACATCGGAGCGCGACCGCCACGTCCTCCCGCCGGCGGCGGCGTGGGGGGTGGACCATACTCGGCAGTAATCAGCAGAATCTGGTTCGTCTTGGTATCCAGCGTCAAGGTCTTAGCGCCCGTCTTGGTCTGTACGGTCTGCTCCACGACGAAATTGGTAGGGCTGTTTTCCTTGATGACCGTTAACGTGCCATCGCGTTGCGAGCTGAAGGCTTCCATGGTGGCGGGATTGAATAAGGCGCCGTCGACGCCGTTGCTGATCGGCAGGGCGGTTATGATCTTGCCGTCATCGGCGTTCATGATCACCATGGTTTGCGGGGTATCCCCACATCCGATGAACAGGATATGATTCTTTACGTCAAACCCCAGGCCCGCGGGCGCTTTGCCCTTGCCGGCCAGGTCGTAATGAGCGATTACCGTAAGAGTTTTGGCGTCTACGGCAGCGACCTGGTCCTTGTCTTCAAGGTCAACCCAGAGATGCCCCTTGCTGTCGGTGACGGCCTGCTCCGGCTGCCCGCCCAGATCAACGGTTCCTACAACAGTGCCGTCCTTCGCGTCGATCACCGTCGCATTCGGTGCGCTGTGACTGAAAACCCAGACGCGATCGTTGAACGGGTCAAACATGATACCGTCCGGACTGCCCTGGACGTCGATGGTCTTGATCGGCGCGAGGGTCTTGGTATCCCACATCACCACGGGCTTGCTGCTGCAGAAACCATGGCCTGACTTGGGGTCGACCGCGGCTCCACGCGCGCTGGCCTTGGAGATTTCGCCGACCGGCTCGAGCGTATCGAGATTGAAAACCGTCACTCGGGGGGTAGTTCCGGTGCGCGGAATGTACAGTTTGCGTCCAGCGGAATCCGCGTAGACATAGTCAAAGCCGCCATCGCCGCCGACCTTTACCGTTTTTAAGATCTTATAAGGCCCTGCTGTTGGGGCCTGTTGGGCCAATCCGATGGCTGCCACCATCGCGACTCCGACTACGAGCACAATACATAAACGTCGCATGAGGTTTCTCCTTAATGGATCACAATCGTTTCGATCTTTTATGCTAGTTCAGGATTTCACCGACTCGACCAGCATCTCGCCGCGAGCATGAAGCGGGGCCCTCACGGCTGGCTTGGATTATTCCAATTGCATCTCAATGCCCGTCGCTGCTCGTCGCGGCTTCGGAGGATCCGATGCTGAAAACTCGGTCTATCATTATAGGAACCCTGGAATCTTGCGCATTTTACACCTACGGAGGACGATAGTAGAAGAATTTGAAGAGGCTTAATATCTACAGATCGCCCTGATGGAAGTGAACGATCGCGATCGTGAGGGCGATCAGCAGGTAAATACCGGCGTAGCCGATCATCGTCCAGCTCAGGATGGAGACATCGGCAAACGGCGAGAATTGCAGGGGTCCGGCCAGAGGGGTCTCCATTTCGAACGCCGCACGCCGCCAGATCGCCTCGCTCGGCATGATCAGGCTGGAGACGATTCCGAGCTGCATTTGCTTGTTTTTGCAGCGCCAAAGGACTACATAATAGGCTCAAGACAACCCTTCATGTCCCTAGACGCGCCTTGGGACGCATGAAAACTGTGTGGTTCACAGAGTCTTGGAGTCTCAGTGGTTGAGCGAACCGGTAACCTCTAAGACCCAAGACTCCAGGACATGAAAATAATTCTCGAAGCAGCTTGCGAAAGGAGCTCGGTTCTATGAAGAAGACAGGAGTTTTTCTGGTGTTTTTTGTTGCATTCGCCGCCGGCATTGCGATCCCGCAAGGGACAGGCGCTGGAATGCAAACTCAGCAGCCGCAGTCACTCGTCGCCGAAGTGAAAGGGATGTACGATCCGATTATAGGCTATATCACCAAGGCAGCCGACCAGTTTCCGGAGGACAAGTACGGCTGGCAGCCGACACCGGACGTGCGCACCTTTGGCCGGCTCATCGCGCACATTATCGACGACAATGTCGGAGCGTGCTTTGCCCTGGCCGGAGTGGATCGGCCCATACCGCCGCTTGAAACAGGAACAGGACCGACAGCAGCCGGCAAGGACCTCAAAAAGGCGGATCTGACCAAGATGCTCGGGCAGGCTGTCGACCTTTGCGGCAAAGCCTTCGCCGCCGTCAATGACACCAATATGATGGAACGCAACGGGCGCCGGTCCAAGATCGGCACGCTCATTTATAACACGACCCACACAAACGAGCACTATGGCAACATAGTGACCTACATGCGTCTTCAGGGGATGGTGCCGCCGTCGTCGGCGGGAAGGGGAGGTCGTGGTCCTCTTCCGGCGAACGATGCTCCCAGGATCCGATAGCTAGTTTCTATCGCGAAACTCGATGTCCGGATGGTTCCATGTGGGAGCGGGCTTCAGCCCGCCCAGATGACGCAACGACTATCCGGCCGATTCCGCCACGTTAACTAGTTTTTTGTAAGATGTGCGCATAGGAACAACGATCCGTCATTTGGGTGACACGTCCGGGCTGAAGCACGGACCCACGTGGGATCCATCGTCAGCCAGGGGTCGTATCTTCAAAATTCAAGATTTCGGGCTAAATTCTGAGTCTTGAAGATACGACCCCCAAACCATAAAGGAGTGATTATGATGCGCCATTTTTTGCGGCTTGTGGTTCTAGCCGTTGCACTCTTTCCTGCTTCCTCGTTTGGCCAAGGCAAAGGCGGTGGCTCGGCCGCTTTAGTGGGAACACTGACCATCACGGCCAAGGAAGGCACTCAACTGCCCGACTCATTTTTTGTGGTCCTCTATAAAAATACGAGCAGGACTGATACGACCAAGACCGAAGCCGGCCGCCAGGCCGTAGCCAATCACGGGAGCTACCGATTCACGGGCATTTCTGCCGGCGACTACGAACTCGCCATAGAGGGAGACGACCGAACCCTTGCACGCCTGCCAATCACTATTAACTCCACGAGCGGCGGCGACGTTAAACAGGACCTGGAGCTGGCTTGGCGCGAAAGATCGAGCCCGACACCCAGCGGGACCATTTCGGCCTTGGATCTGTATACGCGCAGTCCGGAGAACAAGACTCTGATGGATCAGGCTCTAGCCGACAGCGCCAAAAAGAACTACGCCGAGGCTACAAAAATCCTTAATCAGATCGTCGCGGCCGATGCCAAGGATTTCGAGGCCTGGACCGATTTGGGTAATGCCCTGTTCGCGCAGGGCAAACAAGGGGAAGCCGAAAAGGCATTCCGCCGTGCGCTGGAAGAGCGGCCCGCCTATCCGCTGGCGCTTTTGAATCTCGGCAAGCTGAACTACGGCCAGAAGAATTATGATGCCGCGATCACTGCACTCAGCCAGCTGGTCGCTGCTCATCCGGAAATAGCCGCAGCTCATCGTTTCCTGGGCGAATCCTATCTCGGCATCAAGAAGGGCTCGAAGGCTGTCCCCGAGCTGGAGGAAGCCGCGCGTCTCGATCCGGAAAACCAGGCGGAGGCGCACCTCAGCCTGGCTGCGCTCTATAATGCGGCTAATCGAAAGGACTGGGCGGCCGCCGAGTACGAAAAGTTTCTGGCGATAAAGCCCAACTTCGCCGACAAGAAGACGCTCGAGAAATATATCCACGACAATAAGAAGTTCTGAGGATAGGACTTCCGGCATTTGCCGCGTGCTTTTTTGATTCCGGCTGCCCCGCGCGGCCGCAGCACCCGGCCTCCTGCAAAAATTTCATTTGATTTTTCCAAGCATCTGAGTAAGATGCCGCCTAGAAGTTTGAAACGCCTAACAACATAAGGCGGAGAGTCATTCACGCTGATTCTGTATCTTCGGGTAGCGTTCCACCTTCCTCCTGGCAGGGTGGTTATCCGAAAAGTGGGGACGGCATCGGCGGGTTTTATCTCCATGCCGGGATGCTATGGAACCCTTCGGGATTTTGTTAGCAGCCACTAAATAAGGGGAGAGCTTAACATGCGAAGTTTGGTTTTGTCTGCTTTGCTGCTCGTCTTGCTGACGCCTGTCCTATTCGGCCAGGCAACCAGTTCACTGGGAGGTGTCGTCACCGACCCATCAAACAGTGTCGTTCCGGGTGCAACGATCACCATCGTCAACACCCAGACCGGCGTCCAGCGTGAAACCACGTCCAACGGAGATGGAGTCTATTCTCTTCCGTCGGTGTTGCCGGGGACGTACAACTTGACAGCCAAAATGACGGGGTTTTCTGCCGTCGAAATCAAAAACATAACATTGGATGTGAACACGCCGGCAACGGTCAACGTCAAGTTTGAGAAGGTCGGCGCCGTTGCGGAAACAGTCACGGTCGAGGCTTCGGCTACGCAGGTAAACACGACCGACGCCTCGCTAGGAAATACGATCGGTGCCGCGGCCCTTAACATGCTTCCGTCTTACCAGCGTGACGTAGTCAACCTGCTCCTGCTCCAGCCCGGCGTCACCACGGGCGGAAACGTCAATGGCGGGAAATCGGATCAGGCCAACGTCACACTCGACGGTGTCGACGTCAATGACCAGGTCAATCGCAGCCTCACGAGCGTGCTGCGTGTCACTCTCGATTCCGTTCAGGAGTTCCGCACGACGACCACGAACGAGAATGCGGATGGTGGCCGCGGCTCCGGCGCCGATGTCGCCCTGGTGACCAAAAACGGCACCAACACACTTCACGGCTCGGCGTATGAATACAACCGCAACACCTATTTCGCTGCAGACAGCTTCTTCAACAACCGCGGCCTGAAGCCGCTCTACAACGGTGACGGCCCGGGCTACCATCAGTACTGCACGGCGCAGCAGCTCGCCGCCGAATGGGACAAATGCAAAGCACAGAACGCCGCTTTGCTGATCAACATTTTCGGCGGCTCGGTCGGCGGGCCGATTATCAAGAACAAGCTGTTTTTGTTCGCCAACTACGAGGGCAACCGCAATGCGAGCGCCAGCAATCAAAGCCGCACGGTCCCTACCGACAACATGCGCAACGGGATCATCACTTACCACAACGCGGCCCGTACACTAACGACAATCGGTCCCTCGGATATCAAAACGTACGTCGACCCTCTGGGCATCGGTCCCAGTGCGGCCGCTCTCTCGGATATAAACCTATACCCCCATGGCAACGTTGCCGGCACGGGTGACGGCCTGAACACGATCACTTATCAGTTCATTGAGCCGCGGCACCAAAAGACGGACACCTACATTGCGCGCCTGGATTACACGGTGGACAACGCCGGCAAGCACCAGATAATGGTGCGTGGAAACCTCCAGAATGACCACTCCGGCGGCATCCGGCAATTCGACCTCCCGGGCTATCTGGCGTCCGGCTCAACCCTTGCCAATAACAAGGGGCTGGCCGCAGGTTACACATGGGTGCTGCGTCCGAACATCGTCAACACTCTCCGGTACGGTTTCACCCGGCGGGGCGGGGAGACGACCGGTCTTCTGGGTTCCCCGTTCACATCTTTCCGTGGGTACAGTACCCTCTACTCAACCAGCACCGCCTCGACGCGCTTCGTTCCCGTGCACACCATTAGCGAGGACCTCTCCTGGACACATGGGGGACATGATTTGCGTTTCGGGGCCACCGTTCGCGTGATCTCGAATACCTTTAGCAATAACAATACGTGGAACAGCGCGGTGACAAACGCGGCCGGCCTCGCGGGGTCCGGCAGAACGTTGTATGCCAACCTCCCGGGAGGATTTTATTCCGGAGATTCCCAAAGTTACACGTGGGGAATGACTGCGGTGCTCGGCTTGATCAGCCAGCTCAACGGCAATTACAACTACAAGGCCCACCCTGACGGGAGCGCATCGGTTATCCCTCAGGGCGGTTATGTGACTCGAGATATGAAAAATCAAGAGTACGAAATGTACGCCCAGGACAGCTGGAAAATCCGGCACAACTTCACCGTCACGGCGGGCCTCCGGCTTTCGGTCATGCCGCCGGTGTATGAAGCCAACGGTCAACAGATCTCTCCGAGCGTTCCGCTGTCCGATTGGCTTGCCCAGCGTGCGCAAGCGGCGGCGCAGGGCCTTGGTCAGAACTCCCTCGCCCCTATTCAATTCGTGCTGGCATCCAGCCCTCAGGGCAGGCCGATGTATCCGGAGCGCAACAACTTTGCTCCGCGCCTGGGCCTCGCATACTCACCCGGCGGGACCGAGGGGCTGTCCAAGCTGCTGTTCGGCGGACCGGGCAAGAGCTCGATTCGCGCCGGATTCGGGATGTACTACGACATGGTAGGACAGCCCCTGGCGGGCACGTTCAATAGTACCGCCTTCGGCTTGTCTACGTCCATCACGAACCCGTTGAACACTTTGAGTCCCGCCACGGCTCCGCGCTATACGGGTTTCTATAGCATGCCGGGCGCCCCCTATCTCCCGGCGGCGCCCCCGGCCGGATTCCCTGTCACGTTTCCCAATGTTTTTCAGATTACCAACAGCATCGATGATCAGCTGAAGGCGCCTTACACGATGAACATGAACTTAAGCTGGGGCCGCGAATTCGGCAAGGGCTTCTTTGTTCAGACCGCTTATGTCGGGCGCCTCTCGCGGCGCTCCCTGATCCAGCGCGACCTGGCCATGCCCACCAACCTGACGGACCCAAAGTCGAGCATGACATACTTCCAGGCGATGGATCAGCTGGCGAATTACACCGATGTCACCAACCTTGCCAACCGCAGCACGTCATACAAAACTATCGCACCGATTTCGTTCTTCGAAAATATGTGGCCGGCTGCGGCAGGGGGCGGATATACAGCCACGCAGAATATCGCTAACTACTACGTCCTGAATAGCGCTAGTGGGGACTTCACCAACGTCCTCAACGGGATGGACGAGATCTGCGGCGGCACCACGACCGCATTCTCGAATGGCGTGGCCAGCACACTCCCCTGCTCCAGGCTTGGCGCGAACGCGATGTTCAACCCGCAGTTCAGCGCGCTGTCAGGCCCGAGCTCCATCGGTACCGGCGCCTACCACGCTGCTCAGTTGACCGTGCGCAAGCGCTTCAGCAACGACCTGCAGTTCGATATCAATTACACCTTCTCCAAGTCCATCGACCTCGGTTCTGCGGGTGAAGGCGGAACATGGAGCGGCTTCGTCGTTAACACCTGGAATAGCAGCTTGCAGAAGGGCGTCTCTGACTACGATAGTCTGCACATTTTGAACGTTTACGGTGTGTGGAGACTGCCTGTTGGCCGCGGCATGATGTTCGGCAGGCAGATGAACAAGTTCCTTGATGCCGCCATCGGCGGCTGGCAACTCACGGGCATTTGGCGCCAAAACTCCGCTACAGCGACCGCTGCCAGCAGCGGGTATGCGTTCGCCACGAACTGGCAGCTCGCCAGTGATGCCACGAGTACGGGCATTCCGCTGCCGGCAATCAACATCAATAGAACGGGGTAATGCCCAACGGCACCTCGTACCCCGAAATGTTTGCCACGCAGGCGGACGCCATTACGTCTGAGGCCTCTTTTCGGCAGGCATTTGCGGGCGAGACAGGAGACCGCAATACCATCTGCATCAACGGCAATTTCGATATCGATACCGGACTCTTCAAGGAGTTCAAGATGCCCTACAAGGAAGGGCATACAGTCCAGATCCGCTGGGAGTCCTTCAACGTAACCAACTCCGCGATAATGTCCTGCGGCAACCAATTGGCACTGGACAGTACGGGAACCTGGGGACAGTGCACCGGTCAGAAGAATTCGCCGCGGCAGATGCAGTTCGCACTCCGCTACACCTTCTGACGCGCAAGTTAACCTGATGTGAAAAAGGGGCAAGCCCGCGGGCTTGCCCCTTTTTGTTGTGCGCCCTCTCGTGGCGGCTGTCATCCGACGCCGATCAAAGCCCGACGCCAATTCCGCACCAAAGACAGGTGCACACCAGTTACAGCAGTCATTGCCATCTCGCACGGTCCATCCCTGGCATGGTATAAAGAGCGAGATCTCCTGAGAGTGGAAAAGACTGGATGAACCGAAAGGGAAAAAGGACAAAACCACCGACCAACAGCCACAGCCGCGAAGAAAAGGCGGCTTATGGATCGGCTGGTCTGCGTACTGTCCAGCAGGGGGCAAGCCGTCCAGGTGGCGCAGAAGATGCCGCCTCTGCGTCAACTTTCGTTCGGAAGGACTGGCTCCTTGCAGCTGTCCTGGTCGTTGCAGTTTTTTTGGTCTACCAGCCTGTCTGGCATGCGGGATTCATCTGGGGTGATGATGCATTCCTGACAGACAATCCGCTCATCAAAGCTCCCGATGGACTTTACGGGTTCTGGTTCACCACCACCCCCCCGGACTACTTTCCCCTGACCTCCAGCATGCTTTGGATGGAATGGCGCCTGTGGGGCTTGAACGCCTTCGGCTATCACCTCGTTAACATTCTCCTGCACGGGTTCAGCGCCGTTCTGCTCTGGTGTGTCCTTCGGCGACTGAATGTGCCCGGAGCGCGGATGGCGGGACTCATCTTCGCTGTTCACCCGGTCAACGTGGAAACGGTTGCCTGGATAACCGAGCGGAAAAACGTCTTGCCGATGGTGTTCTATCTTCTGACGTTCCTGACCTATTTCCGCTTTGAGAAGAATGGCCGGCGCCGCTGGTATGTTGTTGCGCTGGGGATGTTCCTGCTGGGGCTCTTGGCCAAGACCAGCGTTGTGATGTTGCCGATACTGCTCCTGGGATGCGCGTGGTGGCGGCGGGGGAAGGTGACGGTAAGGGACCTATGGCGCAGTGTGCCGTTTTTTGCTCTGTCATTGGTTCTTGGGCTAGTGACGGTCTGGTATCAAACCCATCGGGCTATCGGAACGGATGTCGTACGCACGGACGGTTTCGCTTCCCGGCTGGCGGTAGCCGGTTGCGCGGTTTGGTTCTACCTGTACAAGGCGCTCCTGCCCATCAACCTGAGTTTTGTCTATCCGCGCTGGTCGCTGGATCCGGCGTTGCCGGCATCCTGGCTGCCATTGGCGGCGCTGGCCGCGCTCTTTGCCCTTCTGATTGTCTGCCGGCATCGCGTTTGGGGCCGCCCGGCTTTGTTTGCGTTGGGTTGCTATGTTGTCGCACTCCTGCCCGTGCTGGGCTTCATCAACATCTATTTCATGCAGTACTCGCTTGTGGCCGACCACTGGCAGTACTTTGCCATCATCGGCGTTATTGCGATCGTGACTGCTGTGGGCTCGTGGATTGTAAAGTCTGCCGGCATTCCGCGCATCGGCTATGTGCTTGGTGCGGCGGTGGTGGCGACATTGGCGGTCCTGAGTTGGCAACAGAGCCGGGTGTACGCCGATGCCGAAACGCTTTATCGGACGACGATCACCAGGAACCCCGATTGCTGGATGGCCGACAACAATTTGGGAATGACTCTGGCCGGCCGCGGGCAAGTTGACGAAGCAATCGCCTGTTTTCGGATGTCATTGGCAATCAATCCCGAAAACGCGGAGGCCCACTACAACCTCGGAAGAGCTCTGGGTGACCGCGAGCAGTTCGACGACGCCATCGCACATTACCGGAAGGCTCTGGAAATCAAGCCCGACTACGCCGAAGCCCACAGTAACCTCGGTGCTGTGCTGGCCGGCCGCAGGCAGTTTAATGAGGCCATCACCCACTTTCAGAAGGCGTTGGCAATTAAGCCCGACTTCGAGTTGGCCCACTACAATTTCGGTCTTGTGCTGGCAAGTCTCGGACGGGTTGACGACGCCATCGCCCAATTTCAGAAGGCCTTGGAACTCGCAACGCAACAGAACAACCAGGCGCTGGCCGAATCCATTCGGGCCGGGATTCGGCTCTATGAAGCCGGCACGCCGTCTCACAAGTTGCCGCAGTCACCGCCTGACAAGATCCTTATTCGACGCTAACGTGCGATCGTAGCGCGCGGATTAAGACTGCGGCCTCCTGGGACCGCGCGCGTCCCGCGCGCAGCTTTGGGATGTGCGGGCGAGACGTCCAATGACGCATACTTTTTCTGAAATTCCATCTTTGCGTGCCAATTTCGGTTTTGGCTCCTGGACCTGGACCTGGACCTGGACTTTGACGTGGATGTGGACTTGGTTGCGGTACAGGTTTTTGAATTGCTGAGACTTAACGGTGGACGCCAAATCCCGTCTACGTCTAGGTCCACGTCCAGGTCCAGGTCCAAGTCGACGATCCTATCACTTTTCTCAGCCCCTCTTCCTGCAAAAACTATGCGGCATTGGGCGGGACGCCCGCGGTCCCAGGGAGCCGCAATCTTGATCCATGCGAGGTGTTTGTAACTGTATTTTGCGATTCTCAATAAGTTCCTCCCGACAGTTTCTTTGACTTGGCTGGGTATGGTATGGAAATCCTGGAACATACGCAAGGAACAATTAGCCGAGCTCCGGTAGTAGCGGAGCAGAGCGCGTCTCGCGACAGAAACTAATCAGCAAACATAATATTGCCTACAATTCCGAACTCGGCCGTCGTAGACGTTACGTGCGCAGATATACAAATTCTCCAGCGATTCTATTCAAATATTTGAATGGATGGGTATTAACTGATTTTGTCTCGAAGCCGGAAAAGATCTTTTCGACGACAACCATTTTCTTTGCAGCCGTGACCGTGGCCTCCGTCGTCGTGAAGATGGTGTGCGTCACGCACACCATGGTTTCGATTCCGGAGACCGCGGTCTCTACGAACCAGAAGATCTTCTCAGCCTTCGAGACCATGGTCTTCGTGGCAAAGACAATAGTCTCCGTCGCAGAGAAAATAGTCTTCTCCGCAAAGAAACTATTCTTCGTCGCAAAGAGCATGTTCTTCGTCACAAAGAGCATTGTCTTTGTCGCTATGTAAATTGTCTTCGTCGCAATGACAATAGTCTTTGCCTGCCACGAAATGTTGAAAACACTTGGGTTCCAGAAGCGGCCGATTTTGACTATGTTCTTTGTCGCTATGTAAATTGTCTTCGTCGCTATGTAAATTGTCTTTGTGGCAAAGTAAATTGTCTTCGTCGCAAAGAGAATGCTCTTCGTGGCAAAGAGCATGGTCTTCGTCGCAAAGAGAGTGCTCTTCGTGGCAAAGAGCATGGTCTTTGGCGCAAAGAGAATGCTCTTCGTCACAAATAGAATGCTCTTCGTTGCAAAGAACATAGTCTTTGGTGCAAAGAGCATAGTCTTTGACGCGAAGATAATCTTCTTTGTCGCTTTGACCATCGTCTTTGGCTGCCTTACGCCCTGCTCAATGTATTCGTGCTATCATTAGATCAGAAGCTGCAAAGAACCTTCCCGAGCGCGATTTCTCGACCGGGGAAAGGTAACAATCGGAGTTACTAGGCAGTTCATAAGTAAGCAGACAGTTTTACGCGGCGTATCTTGTGGTGTCCGCTTGGAAAAAGGAACGAATCAACACAGGGTTTCGC
>Ga0187858_10005546_pt1 | contig 11523 bp, 10 predicted proteins | sample June2016WEW_8_15_FD_133015 | JGI IMG/M metagenome (GOLD analysis project Ga0187858, IMG submission 133015) | Peatland microbial communities from SPRUCE experiment site at the Marcell Experimental Forest, Minnesota, USA - June2016WEW_8_150 | ecosystem: Environmental > Terrestrial > Soil >...
AAGCTGTAGAGCGCTCCGGTCGCGCCGGCGATGTTTAAAACGTGCCCGTCGTATTTACGGCCATAAGTGTCAACGGAAATCTCAACGTGCTGGCCCGGCCGCATATAGGTCAATTGGGTTTCCTTGAAGTCGGCGGTCACCCATATATTCTGACTGTCCAGGGGGACGATGGTCATCAGTTGCTGGCCCGGTGCGACGTTCTGGCCGGGCTGGACCGATCTTTGACCCACGATCCCGCTGACCGACGCCACGATGGTGGTGTATTGCAGGTTGAGTTGGGCTTGTTCGAAGACCGCGGTGGCGCGCTGGGTCTCCGCCTCCGCGGCTTGGGCGCGGGAACGTTGCACGGAAATCTGCTGAGGCCGGGTCTCGGCGAATTGCAACTGGGCTTGGGCTTGCGCAACCCTGGTGCGTGCCTGGGTGACTGCCTGTTCTGCCGCGGAGGCTGATGCCTTGGCCGCATCCACGGCCGCCGCAGTAGCTTTCTGGGATTCCACGGCTTGCGTGTACTGCAACTGAGGGATCTCGTCCTTTGCCGCCAGCGGCTGGTACCGGTTGACGTCATCCTGAGCTTTCAGGTCATTGGCTTCGGCCTGCTGCAGCGAAGCCTGTGCGGCTTCAAACTGCCGCTGAGCGGCAACCAGCCCGGCTTTGGCGTTCTCGACGTCGGCCTCGGCGCTCGAGAGTTGGCTCGAGGTGTTTACGGAAGTGAGGGGAACATTGGTCTGTAGAGCGGCGGCGCTGGCTTGGTCATTGGCCAGAGTCGCCTTGGCGTTCGCAGCGGCGACCTCGTAGTCTTTGGGGTCGAGTTGCGCCAGCACAGTACCGGCCTGGACGTACTGGTTGTCATCCACCATCACACGGGTCACGTAGCCGGTGACGCGGGCACTGACCGGATAAATATAGCCGTCGATCTGGGCATCATCAGTGGATTCCAAGGAGGCAAAGTGGCGATACAGCAGAACCGCAACCACAATGAGAACGAGGCCGAGCAAAACCAGCGCGATATTCCGGCCCAGCTTCCTGCGCCGTGCAGGAGGCCGTTCTGGACCCAGGGTTGTGGGGCTCGATTTCAGCTCGCCGGGATTTCCCGATTCCGGTGCCGGTGCTGTTGTGTTTGCCATAGTTATTTTACTCCCAAATATTGCAGCGCCGATTGTTCAGCAACGCCGATGGCCTGCGCGAGAGAGATTTTCGCAAGGTTAAATGCATAAAGGCCGGCGATGTAGGACTGGTTCGCCGAGGCCACAGATTCCTGCGCCTGGACGACTTCGAGATTGTCGGCGACCCCCGCCCGGAAGCGGTCCCGTGCCTGAGCCAATGTCTGGTTGGCGAGGCCGATGTTATTCTCGGCCACACTTAAAAGTTCGGAGGAGGACTTGAGATTCAGGAAGGCCGTACGCACCTGGTCGTCGATTTGGCCCCCCAGGTCGGCGAGTTCAGCCTTGCGCTGTTGCAGTGCCGAATCTGCCTGCAACTTATCTGCACGCACCCGGCTCCCTTGGAAGATGGGAACGTTCAAGGTAAAGGCGAAACCGAGTGTCCCATGCGAGGAGCCAAAGTTCGGACTGCCGATGTCCCCATAGTTCGTGTCCGTTGACAACGAGGGATAGTTTTCGGCGGCCACGGCTTGATAGGCCAGTTCCGCCGCTCGCACCTGCGCCTTGGCGCTGAGATAATCGGGTCTCGTTGAATAGGCCTGCTGGAGCGCCTGCTCCTGAGTAATCCCACCCAGCGATTTGTACGGAGCCGAGTCGGTCAACTGGAACTCCTGGCCGTTCGGCAGTCCGATCACCCGCGCGAGGGTGAGCTTGTCGATCGCGACCTGGTTTTCGGCCGCAATCAGCCGCTGCTGCTGCGTTTGGAACTCCACTCGGGCGCGCAGCAGATCGATGCTGGCGATCAGGCCATGTTTATTGAGATCCACATCATTCTGGACAAGCGTCTGAGCCGTCGTCACCTGGGCGTGGACCGAGTCCACCGTAGCCACATCCGAAATCACCAGCAGGTAGGCGTTGCCCGTGGTGAACACCACCAGATTGCGGTCGCTCTTGTAGGCATCCTGCGACGCCCGTTCACCCTCCGACGCCGACTTCCAGTTCTTGATATCGGACCAATTAAAGATTTCCTGGGACAGGTAAGCTCGGGCGTCTGCCACGCCGAAGGGCCCCACCACCGTCGGGAGCCTGACGCCGGGGAAGTGAAAGGTAATGCCTTCGGAGGGAAGATCGATCTGTTGAACTGCGCCGCTGATGCGAGCCGAAAGGTTGGGCAGCAGGGCGTTCAAACTGCGCAGGCGCACGGCGTGCGCCGCACGAGTGTTCTGGCTGCTCTCAATCTCGCCCAAGTTGTATTTCAGCGCACGTTCGAAGGCGTCCTGGAGAGAAAGGCCGAGGATTGTTCCCGTAGCTTGGCCCGTGGGCACACTGCCGAGAAACGGGCTGCGTGTCTGTCCCGCGCTCGACCGCTGAGACGCAAGGATAAAGACCACGAGGAGAAAGAGGGAGAATAGTAGATGCCGAGCCCGTTGATTACCAATCATTGCACCTCCTCGCCCAAGCTGGGCCTGTCGGTCACCACGTCCGTCCAAATTAACGAACTCTTTGAGGGGTCTATGCGGCAGAGCCTCTGATCCGCGCCCACCCAATTAAGAGCAATTTGGAAAGGCTTGGACACTCACGTCCGCTGCTTCGTGTACCGCGCCACTGCATCGAGAATGATTTCGACTGCCACTTCATCGCCCATGCCGGAATTAACCATCAAGTGGAAACAATGCCTCCCGGGCCACTCGACGTTGAAATATCGCTTGATGAAATCCGCGCGGTCGCGGTCCACCGTCTCCGCCAGTTCCTCCGCTTCCTTCTCGCTTTTGCCCGTCGATTGCAGCCGGAGCACCCTTTCGTCGAAGGGGGCGTAAATGAAAACGTGAAAGGCGTCGTGGCGGCTACAGAGGTAATAAGCCGACCCTCGCCCCACGATGACGCAGTTACCGGCCTTGGCGATCTCCGGGATGATCTTCCGCACGGCATCGCGGACGCATTCCGTATCCACCATCCTTAACCGCGAGGCGTTCTGGACCCCCTCATGACTGCCGCGCATGAAGGCTTTGAGAAGCCGGTAATACGTCGGGTCTTTTCGTTCCTCATGGTTCTCCACGGCGCGGCAATCACAATCCATTTGCCGCGCAATTTCCTGGGTCAGCAATTGGTCCCAGAGCTTCCAACCCAAGCGCGACGCCAATTTCTCCGCGATCACGCCCCCTCCCGCCCCGTATTCCCGCTCAATGGTGATGACTCGAATCATTGTGAGTGCCTCTAATCAGAGTCGAGAGTCGAAAGTTGAGAGTTGAAAGTAAAAGCCCTTAGCCTGGCTTTGGACTCTTAACTTTTAACTTTTGACTTTTGACTCTATTCTCCTCGCCCTAGCCGACGGCCACCTCTCCGCCCCCGCCCGGCTCATTTTTCCTGAGGGCGAAAGAAAGAATAAACATGATCGCCGCTCCCACGGCCAGAACCCAGAAGGTATCGATGTAAGCAAGGGTGGTCGCCTGGCCGATCAACGCCCTATAGACCCGGCCGTAGGCCTGGCTCGAGGCGCGCGAGGCGTCCAGGCCCGAGACGGCCAAGCGCGCCGCCAGAGCGTTGACCGCCTCAGTAAAGCTGGGCTTTCCCAGGGTGGTATGCGCCACAAGGTACATCTGGTGGAATTGCGCCCGGCGAGCGAGCAGGGTGGTTACCATCGACGTTCCGATGCTGCTTCCAATGTTGCGCATGAAATTGAGCAGGCCGGCGATACTGTTGCTCTTCTCCGTAGGCATTCCGACGAACGCTGCCAGGTTGATGGGGACGAACAGGAAACCCAAGCCGAATATCTGCACCACGCGGAGTATGCTGGCAAACCGAAAGCTGATGTCAAGGTCGAGATGCTGAGTGGTGTAGTACATGGCAATGGAAAGCGCGAGCCAGCCAATTGCGATGAGGTGGCGCGCCTGGAATTTGGACGTGAGTGTCCCTACGACAGGCATCATAAACAGCAGCAACAGGCCGCCACCGGAAAGCACGAGGCCCGCCGACTCGGCCGTATAACCCATGAGCGTCTGAAGGAACAGGGGCATCATGACAAGACTGGAGAAAAGCATGATCCCCAGAACAAACATCATGGCGTTGGCGCCGAGGAAGTTCAGATTCTTGAAGAGGCGCACTTCGATGATCGGGGCTTTGTAAAACCATTCCCAAATACCGAGAGAGACAAGGCAGACGGCGGCAACGATGGCAAGCGTAAGAATGAAATGCGACCCAAACCAGTCGTCCTCCTGCCCCTTGTCGAGCATCAACTGCAAGGCGCCCACGCCGAGGGCGAGCAGAGCCACGCCGATATAATCGATCTTTACCCCTGCCCCCTTGGCACGCTTCACCCAAGGCGGATCTTCGATGAGGCGATAAACCAGAAACAGGGTCACGACGCCCACCGGCAAGTTGATGAAGAAGATCCAGCGCCAGGTATAGTTGTCAGTAATCCAGCCGCCCAAGGTCGGTCCGACCGTAGGCGCGACGATGGCGGTGACGCCATAGAGCGCGAAGGCTGCGCCACGCAGCCGAGGCGGAAAAGTGTCGGCGAGGATGGCCTGGGCCATGGGTTGCAGACCGCCTCCGCCCGCGCCCTGGAGCACACGAAACAAAATGATCGCCCCGAGGCTGGGTGCAAACCCGCACAGCAGAGAACTCACCGTGAAGATTACGAGACACATCATGAAAAATCTTTTGCGGCCGAACACCATTGCAAACCATCCGCTGATGGGCAGCACGATGGCATTGGAAACCAGGTAGGAAGTGAGGACCCAGGTGCTCTCATCGTTGCTCGCGCCCAGGCTGCCCGCCATGTAAGGCAGGGCGACATTGGCGATGCTCGTATCGAGCACCTCCATGAAGGCCGCCAGGGCCACCACCACGCCGATCACCCAGATGTTGGCTTTGGGGCTCCAGGGCTCAGGGGTCAAGGGAGGAACAGGGCCCCTGCCTGCAGGAGCCTCCGGTCGCGTGTTGGCGGGGCCTTCAACGTTGTTTGCCATGTATCAAACGCTTACGACTGGACAAGGCGCGTCGCGAACTATCGCGTAAGTGAGATCCCGCAAGCGGCCTTGGGCGCCCGTCTGGGCGCTTCTCCCGATCACCAGCACATCCGCCTGCAACCGGCGCGCCATCTCGGTCAGGGCGTCTTTAATGGGCCCGACGGCGATAGCTACCCGGGCGTGCGAGCCCACAATCCTTTGTAACTCGCGGAAGCGCTCACGGGCGGCCTGTGTTTCTACTAACTGTAACCGCTCTTCGAGGTCCAGTTGCAGGGGGAGGCTTGGCTGGGCGGCGGGAATCGCATGGATGATGGATAGATTCACACGGAAGTTCTCCGCTAACTGGGCGGCGATGCGAAGCACCCGCGTCGAATCCGCGCTCAAGCCAATGGCGCAAACCCATTCCCGGTGCTCAAGCGGCCTTGGCGATATTGTCTCCGCGTGTTGCGTGGTCATCACGATACAGTCCGCGTCGTTCAGAACCTTTGCCGTGGTGGACCCGAGTAGCATCCTGCGGAACCCTCCGGCGTGAGTGGGCATGACGATCATGTCGAAGCCGCGGTCCGTCGCGACCTTGACGATTCCAGCCGCCGCATCTCCCTTGCATAACAATCGCGAACAACCATCGGCCGGGAAATACGAGCTGAGAAATGAATCGAGGGTCTCTCGAGCGACGCCCTTACGGTTCTCTTCAATCTCGGGGAAAGGCCGCACGTAGAGCTCGAAGCCGGACGCGCTAACATCCAGCACGTGCATGAGAGTGACTTTGGCGGAGCAGATCGACGCGGCCCGTTTCACGAAGGGGGCCATGGCAACGCAGGAAGGCGAAAAGTCCACCGGGAACAGGATTTTCTGTACCGTCATCATGGGTTCGCTCCGCGTAAATAGCGTCTCTTACAGGATTGCGCATCTACTCTCGGAAGACCCCCGCCCCAACAAGCATCGTCAGCGCCGCAGGGGCGCCAGAGCAATCGGGCTTCGTCGTCTCTTCCTCCCGGCGCGTTCAATAATCCCTAAATTCGAGTCCGGCCCTAAGTATTGAGCAAGTTTGAATTAGAGCAATCCGCTTGTCAAGGGTGCACGTAACACGGCGGGGCGGAGCCGCATTGAAAGTCAAGCTGTATGATTTCAATCGGCGAGATCAGGAATCTTCCCAGGGTTACTGTAACTGGGGCAGGAGCTGCACCACCGCACGATGAGACTCCTCGACCGCCTGAACGTGACCTGAAACTGCAGCCAGGTCCGTGTTGGCAAAGGCAATCCGGCCAAAGGGGGCGCTGCGCAGGATATCACGCGGCGCGGGTTGGCGGTCTACTCCGCAGGTGAATCCAGGCTGGGCAACGACATAATGACGCCCCCAACGGTTCCGGATGGTACCGGGAAAGGGAGAGAAATTGTGTCAGGTACCGTTTCTCTTTCGGTATTCTCCTGCCCGGTGCTGGCCCCATAAAAAGTGAAGGCAACCATCGTTCCAAAGCTGGGCATGGGCCGTCGGCAGCAGCTATCTGTATACAAATCAGGCGCCAGGCAGGATAGGGGAGCATCATGAGGCCGGCTCAACTCAGCGAGGAGGGCAATGGACAATGGCGAGTTATCGACAGGAGTCGGCATTCCGACTCGCACGCCATCGCCATCCTACTGTTTCGATTAGTTCGGCAGGCCTCCAGAGTCTGCTGTGAAAACTCGTGTTCGCTGTCATTCCGAGGAGCCACCGGCGACGAGGAATCTCGCACTGCCCTGAAAAACTACCCGAGCGAGATTCCTCGCTTCGCTCCGGAATGACACTCCAAAGCGGGTATTCACGCGGACTCTTCACCCGGGGTGCCGAGACTGGATTGGGATGGTAGAACGGCAAAACTGAGAATGAGAGGTAAGTCGGGGCGCCCAGATTTGAACTGGGGACCTCTTGGTCCCGAACCAAGCGCGCTACCAGGCTACGCTACGCCCCGTCATACAGTTACGTCCCTACTTTCAACCATTTACACGGTACAACCTACACTGACTAACTGCCCGAATTTGGGACTAAATGGGAACAACTAAGCAACTCCAGTACCAACCGACGCGGCTACTTGTTGGCGATAGGAATCCACAAAGTGAGTGTACCGGCTGGTCATCTCCAGCGAACTATGGCCGACCCACTCTTTGACTAGATCGCCCGGCACCCCGGCTGACTGAAGCACACTAACGCGGCCATGCCGGAAAGCATAGGTAGACCCGGCAGGCAGACCCAACCGCTTGATCAACGCCTGTACCCGACGCCTTATCAGCGCATGAGTCAGCGCCGTACCCCTCCGAGTAGAAAACACCCGGCCCGTGGTCCGACCGCCCAAGAACTCCCGTAGACAATCAACAAGCGGAGCATCAATACACACCACCCGGAAACCTCGTTTAGTCTTGGGGGTCTGCTCGTCCTGGCCGTACATACCCCGCCGAATAAACACCCGCCCCACAGCTAGGTCCAAATCCTCCACATGTAGCCCACACGCCTCGGAGGGCCGCATGCCCGTACCGGCCAACAGCGTAAACAGCACTCGCCACTGACCAGAACTAGTCTGTACCAACTGCCGCATCTCGTCAATCGTAAAGAATCGCTGTGGCTTTACCGGGATCTCAGGTAGAGTTAACCGCCAGTCGCGCCACACCCGCTCCCCGAGGATCTGTTTTACCACCCCCACGATGTTATGGATGGATTTGGGAGCGAGTGACCGAGTCACCCCGGCAGGGCTGACATACGTCGCCTGCGACAGACTAGCGATAAACTCTTGCACCTTACGCTCAGTGACCAGATCGAGCGGTAAGGCACCGAAGAACGGCAAGATGTACTTGTCCAGATGGCACCCCACCGTATCGCGGAATGATGGTTTACAAAGTGACAGCCGATTATCGCGCCACCACCCCGCCTCCGTAGCGAACGTCTTGGCCCCGTGGCCCGCCCGCTCCAGATGTGTAGCCGTATTAACCCCAAGCTCGCCCAACTTGAGAATCAGCGCCCGGCGAGCCTCTGACTTAGTCATCTCTTTGACCAACCCGAGCGGAATAGACCGATGCACCCTCTCATCCTGCCCTGGCACATCCTCATAGTACCGCCCGTGATACATGTTACCTTTTTTGACAATACAACCTGACTGCCCGAATCGACGGCTCATGCATTTCCCCCTTCGATTCGGCAGCACTTGCTCCGCTTTGGACTGTACCTCTCCCAGGACGGCCATGTCAAACTCCGAACATAAATCCTCCAGTCCGCAACGCGGAGCTGTCGAAAGTGACCTGTAAAGTTATCCTGGGAATTTACCTGGGAGTTTAGCGAATCCTGGAGCCGTGCCCCACCTACGTAGCTTATGGGGAGGACTGATAATAGAGTACACCCGCGAAATCAGAAGTCAAGCGAAATCTGCACCGGGTGGACCGTTCCCCTTACCCCGGCCCCGAAACACGCCGTGCGCCCGGTTTCCCACGCGCCGTTGCCCGCTTTGAGAGGGTTTTCCGCGCCACCCCAACGTTTCCGGCCCGACTATTTTCGATGGAATTTGAATAGATGGAGGAGGTCACCCTGCCACGGAATCCAACCCTCGCGGAAACATCGCCATAGATAGACAACACGCCATTCGCCCGGCTGCGGCATCGGGGGCGAACGGAAACCGGCCCGGAAGCAAAACGTCAAATCCTGCCCGTCCTCGTTTGGATCGTAATCGACCACGGGAACATCAATCACGCTGCAACCTCCCTACACCTGAATACCGCACACCGCCTTAAATGCACAGTGCCCGGCCACCGAAGTGAACCGGGCACCGGTACAACATGGCAGTCCGTAACCTACTCGGCCACCGGAACCACTTCCACCGCCTTCACCACTGGAGCCTCAGCAAGAGGAACCGCCTGCTTGATCTCCGCTGCCGCTTTTGCAATATCCTTCGCCATCACACCAAGCGCCCGCATCTTCTTAGACTTCGCCTTCTTGGTAGACTTGCGAGTCGCGCCGTGCAATTTCGCCTCCTCCAGCGCCGTCATCGGCTTCGCAGCCGCCTTGCGCAACCCGTACTTGATCGCAGCCGCTTTGCTAACCGAAGGGACATCCTTATCATCTCCCGCCACGTGTTTCACATGAGTCGCGTATCCCACGTAAGCGGGCCAAGCGCGAAATCCGTAAACGTCGCACTGCGTCCGATGAGCCTTGCACAAACCGTCTGGATCATCCGGCAATGCCGCATACTGGCAAGGATCGCCCGAAATCGTATGTTTTACCGCGCACAATTTTTCAGCCATACTGGAATCCTTTTTAGAGAAGGGCCGGAGGCTTGGATCGAACTGCCCCCGGCCCCGCGCGTGACGTCGTTATTCCCAATAGGTCCGGCCCGACACCGCACCGCGCACCCGAGCCAGACCCAGGTCGCGGTAAGCGGCATCCCGCATCCGCCGTGCCGCATTACGCTTCTCCCGCCGAATCGCTACCGCCACCGGCAGCCGGCCTTCCCGCACTTGCCACCGCAACCGGGAAGAAACCTTCAACCCGACCGGAAACCCATCCTCGTCCACCGGAACCGCAACCGCATCGTTAGACATGGCTTGCACCTCACGCCCTAATACTGTGCAGTTCCCCGTCCAACTAGCCGCATGAAGTAGCCTCTATGTGCTCAGTAAGATGGACGCACCAATCCCACCGCCTGCAGCATACCCTGTGTGTTTTGAGTCACATGCGGAAAAACACCACTGCGCAACTTGCCGCACCACCCGGCAGACACACCACCACACCGGCAACCGCACATCGGTCACGATGTTGGTTATGAAGTTTTGAGGGGACTTAATTTAGATGACCGGGCACCCCCAAGGCACCCGGCCATCATGGTTTGATGCAACCGTATGGGTAGTCATCGCTACGCCAGGGCATCGGCTACGCTCGTACCCAGTCCACTCGGCTATCGCCTTGCGGATCTCTTACAAAACCTGATGAGTAGATGCGGGCAAGTGTTGGGAAGTCCACTCACCCGCATCACTTGGGCGTATGGAGCTTGCGCTCCCGGCTATTGGGGTATAGCCGCTCCTTCTGGAGCTTATTAATTCTCCGGGCATGGACCATGATTCTCGGCGGGTACCAAGCAGTCTAGGTGAGCCATGCCCCGCTGGAGTGGTTGACCAGCGTTTGGATTCTCGTTAAAAACCTCATTATATTCACCAGCCTCCCAATACCTTTTTAACCGATAATAATGACCGGGTTGCTCGTTCAGTTTCGGAATCTTCCGACCAGGAGTAACAATTCGCTTGGCCATACTAGCCTCCAACCTAAATGAGTAGGACGTGGTGATGCATGAGGCCGCTGCCCGTCGCAGAATTTCTCTGCGCGCCACACCCACGCCGACTCGGTAAATAGCCGATGCTGGCAACACCGGCCACGGGAGAAACTCGCTAATATTTATTACTCAACACAACGCTCAGATCGGGCACCTCGTAAGTCTTGCGTCCTCGCCAATGAGGGGAATCCGCATTTTTGAACACCCTCAAACCCGGCCCTCTCCGACCAAACACCGGCATCGTATTTTGTAGATGATCAACGCACTTCTGCAAATCACGGCTAGTGTAGCCCTTCTGAGAACCGTGAGCCGCCTGATCCGGCAAGACTCCGTGCTCAATATCACCCGCGCCTGATATATCCCGGCCCGTAGCACGCCCGCCGTTGGCTAATGCTTCATTTGCATTCCCGGCTCCAACCGTAATACCAGAGCGATCGGATATCGAAGTAATCGCATTAGACACAGCCTTGTGCAATATGCCGTGCGCCGCCTTGGTGATCTCATGCATAGACTTATGCGCAGCAACCGCCTTGGCAATTGAACCAAGATGACCGCTGATCGCGTGATCACCACCGGCTGCCGAGGCTATCGATTTGGTACACCGTTCCAACGTCTCATGCACCTTATCGTGCGCCGCGAAATACTGATCCACCGCGCCTTGATGTTCTTTAAGTGCCTTATGAAGTTCGAGCAATGACCTGCGCATATTAACTCCTTTGCATATAAGCAATATTAGGATTAACCCGTTGCCTATATGTCGATGTACGGCTAGCAGCTACTCCCTGGCCCGGTAGAGGATACGCGGGCATCGGCCCGCCTTCCACTGACTGGCCCACTGAATCGGCATACGGCTCGGTCTCGGGATCACCGTGCCTGCGCCGATCATCCGCACTAATGTAAGCAAGTGCCTGGGACATAGATGGTCGGCTAACATTGTGAGTCGATGTCTCGCGCATCTCGCGGGCTACGGCCTTGAGCAATAGCGTAGCTACCGTCTTGCGGGCATCCCTGGATTGGAAATGTAATTGACTAGATCGGAACCGCTTCTGTGTCGGCGGCGGCGAAAAAGGGGTCCATTATGGCGGTTGAGGGGGGGGCAGGTGTCGGGGTTACGCTGCGAACTCTTGTGACGCGCAGAAGTGCGATAGAAGCACACGGGGGTGTGTTAGG
>Ga0187858_10005547_pt1 | contig 11522 bp, 14 predicted proteins | sample June2016WEW_8_15_FD_133015 | JGI IMG/M metagenome (GOLD analysis project Ga0187858, IMG submission 133015) | Peatland microbial communities from SPRUCE experiment site at the Marcell Experimental Forest, Minnesota, USA - June2016WEW_8_150 | ecosystem: Environmental > Terrestrial > Soil >...
CTTCTTCTCCTCCTTTTAGAGAGCCTGGGTCGGCGCCCCGGCTCTCTTGTTTCCGGGACAGCGCGACCTGGGCCCTGATTTTCTTCACGATCCCCTCGCTTCTCGCCGCACCCATGCCTACAGGCCGATCGCGGTGGAAATAAACTTGGATCGGACATGCAGTCGACTCCCTTGATGGGTTTTGAAGCGCCATAAGGGATCCTTCCCCATGCCCTTCTTTGACGACCCCGTTATCCGGCTCATACGCTCCACATCTTCCTCTCTGGATCAGGCTTTTCCTCACCTCACCCTGCCCTCTCGCCATTTGTTTGTTCTCACCACCGCGGTCGACCTCACGCGCAGCCAGGCCGAACTCATCGCAGAGAATGCTCCCCTGCGTCTGCAACTGATTATCCTGCATCGCCAGGTCAAGAAACCACGGTTCACGGAACCGATCGCCTATGCCTCGTCCGCCTCATCAGTCGGGTCCACCAGCGGGACCTGAGCTCCTCCAGCCCGCCCCGGGCGCGCGGGCCGGAGGAGTCTGGCGTTTGCCGGTCTTGATCATCCCCCTACTCCCGGTACCGGGAAAGCCCCCTAGCTCCGGTAGCATTTTGGATGAGCGAACGATTATCCGGTCGGTAGCTCTTCACGTGACCTAATTCGTAGTACAGCAGGACCACCTCCACTTGTGTCATAATCACCCGGGGGATAGGATCCATCGATTTCCCTCGGGGCGCTACTCTCCTTCCCTTTTCCCCTCGGGGTGGCCTGGAAGGGAGGGCTCTCCGCGGGCAGGGCGCAGGAGTTTGATGGGCGAGCGAATTCTGGTGGTTGAGGACGAAGCCGGTCTGCGCGAGGCGCTGGCCTACAACCTGAATCGCGAGGGATTCACCGTCGAGGCCGTGGAAGACGGGACCTCCGCAATCGGTTCAGCCCAGCGCAAGATGCCCGATCTGGTCGTCCTGGATCTGATGCTTCCGGGAATCGACGGCTTTGAAGTGTGCCGCAGGCTCCGCAAGCAGTCCAATGTTCCGATCTTGATGCTCACCGCCAGGGCGGAGGAGATTGACCGGGTGGTAGGGCTCGAGGTGGGCGCCGACGACTACTTGACCAAGCCCTTCAGCATGCGCGAGCTGTTGGCCCGCGTCAAGTCCCTGCTGCGGCGCGTGCGCATGATCCGCGAAGAAACCCGTGCCGAAGGAGAAACGGGAGCCGGGGTCTTGGAATTCGGGGAGCTTGTGATCGACGAATCGCGCCGCGAGGTGGTCCTCAGAGGGCAAGTTGTCCCCCTCAAGCCCCGGGAATTTGACCTGCTGGTTTTCCTCGCCCGTCACCGCCGCCAGGTGCTCTCACGGGAGCTGTTGCTCCAGAGCGTTTGGGGATGGGACTACACCGGTGGCTCTCGAACTGTGGATGTTCATGTCCGCTGGCTTCGTGAGAAGCTAGAAGTGGATCCGTCCCATCCCTCCCGGCTGGTCACGGTGCGAGGGGCCGGCTACCGTTTTGAGGGGTAAAGAGCCTTGCGGAACATCTTTTCGTCGCGGCTCGTCCGCGAACTTTCGCTCGTCCTGCTGGCTATCTCGGGCCTCCTCTTCCTGCTCGGGATTGTCTTGCCCACCTGGCTTCAGAGAAATGAGACCCGCACCTACGCCCTGATCGCTCAGCACCAGGCGGAAGACTTGGCCGCGCAAGTCGGAGAAATCTGGCCAGGGCCTTCTGGGGACATTGTCGGCTTAGAGCAAGTTCTCAGCTCCCACTCCCGGGCCCTCGGAGTACGTCTGGCCGTATTCGCCCAACAAGGCGCCTTTCTGGCAGGCTCCGAGCCGGACGGATCCCTCGATCGTGCCGCCGTTCCCGGTGCCGAGGTGCAGGATGCCAGCCAGGGTTTGCCAGCCTATGCCACTCGGCCAGATCCTGCGGATGCGAGTCTCTGGCTCTACTTGGCTGTGCCCTTCCAGGCTCTGGACGGGAGCGGCTGGGTGCTGCGCGTCGGGCTGCGGCTGGCCAGCCTGCAGAGCAATGCGCAAACGGAGCGGTCGATCCTCTGGTGGAGCGCAGCCGCCCTCCTGCTGCTTGGGGGCGCCGTCCTGGTGCAGGTGGGACGGGAACAGGTCAGGGCCTCTCAGCGCCTAGTGGAGGCCGTCGAGCGCATACGGGCGGGGGATTGGAGCGCCCGGGGATTGCCTGCGGAAAAGGGAGATCTTGGAGATCTTTCCCGGTCCCTGGCCCTGCTGGCCCGGGAGTTGAAAGAAAAGCTGGAGGAACTGGAGCCGGAGCCGGCCCTGCTGCGCACGGTCCTCGAGCGCATGAGTGATGGCGCGGTCATTCTCGATCCCGGGGGCCAGATCCGCCTGGCGAATCCAGCTGCCGCGGCCATGTTCGATTTGAGAGGGCAGCGGATCGAGGGATTGAGCCTCATGCAAGCTTTGCGCCGGCACGAAGTGTATGAGTTGTGGCAGAAGGCGCGAGATTCCGGGGAGCAGCAGGCCTGCGCGCTTGAGATTCCAGGGCAGCAACGCTTCCTCGAGGCCGTGGCCACCCCGCTCGGCCCGCGGCTCCCGGGCAGCGTGCTGCTCCTCTTTCAAGATCTCACTCGATTGCGGCAGTTGGAAACCATCCGGCGAGACTTCGTTAGCAACATCTCCCATGAACTGCGCACCCCCCTGGCCTCGTTGAAAGCGATGGTAGAGACTCTCCGCAGCGGCGCTTTCGAGGATCCGTCCGCGTCAGGGCGCTTCCTCGCTCACATCGAAAGAGAGATCGACGTTCTCATCCAGATCGTCGAAGAACTACTGGAGTTGTCCCGGATCGAGTCTGGCCAGGTCCCCTTGCGGCTGGAGACGGTCAGTCCTCTGGAGCTGGTCGGCGCGGCGGTGGGTCGCCTTCAGTTCCAAGCCGAGCGGGCCCGATTGATGATCCAGGTGGACCCAGATCCCGATCTTCCCAACGTGTTGGCCGATCCGCCCCGAGTGGAACAGGTCCTCGTGAATCTCCTGCACAATGCAATCAAGTTCACCCCTCCGGACGGGAGGATCGGAATTCAGGCCCAGGTGGAAGGGGAATTTGTGCGCTTCGAGGTGGCCGATACGGGGGTGGGCATTGCGGAAGAGAATTTGCCTCGGGTTTTTGAGCGTTTCTATAAGGGGGACCGGGCCCGCTCCGGGGGCGGCACAGGCCTAGGGCTCTCGATCGCCAAGCATCTGGTCGAGGCTCATGGCGGCCGCATCTGGGCGACCAGCACCGAGGGAGAGGGAAGCCGCTTCTTTTTCACCTTGCGCAAGGCCCCATAACCCAATGCTTGCGCCGCGATAACGGAGCGTTAACCAGACGTTGGACTGGAAATAACCTCCTTGAAATAGGATGAGAGTGAAAAAACACCCTTCAAGGAGGATTCTAGATGTCCAAGAGATCGCTCGTTTTGTCTTCCATGCTCTTGACCGCCGTGTTGGCCACGGCGTGCGGGGCCCCGGCCACGGGGGCCGTGTTGCTTCCCACCGATACGCCGGCACCCGTTTCCATCCCAACCTCGCCCTCGGTGACCAGCCCCGCTCCCGCGCCAACCCAGGGGATGATCCAACTCACCGGCGCAGGTGCTACCTTCCCGTACCCGCTCTACAGCCGCTGGTTCTATGACTACGCCTTCGTTGACAATACCGCCCAGTTCAACTACCAGGCGATCGGCTCAGGCGGCGGGATCCAGCAAATCACAGCCAAGACGGTAGACTTCGGCGCTTCCGATGCGATCCTGTCATCCACTCAACTCAACGCGGCGCCCAGCCTGCACATGTTCCCAACTGTTGCGGGTGCGGTGGTGCCGGCCTATAACGTAAAGGAATTGAACGGGAAGCAGCCGCTGGTGCTGGATGGGGCGACCCTCAGCGCCATCTATCTGGGCACGATCAGCAAGTGGAATGACCCAGCCATTGCGGCCCTCAACCCCGGGCTGGCCCTGCCCAACAAGGATATCATCGTGGCGCATCGCTCCGACGGGTCGGGAACGACCTTTATCTTTACCTCCTACCTTTCTGCGGTGAGCCCCGATTGGAAGAGCAAGGTCGGAGCCTCCACCTCGGTGCAGTGGCCAGTCGGTTTGGGGGGCAAGGGCAATGATGGGGTATCCGGGATCATCTCCCAGAATGACGGGTCCCTCGGGTACATCGAGTACGCCTATGCGGTGCAAAACAAGTTGGGCTTTGCGAACATGGCCAATGCCGCCGGTTCCACCGAGACGGCGAGCGTCCAAACCACGCAGAACGCGATGAATGATTTTGGCACTCAAATGCCTGACACGCTCGCGCGCCTGATCGTGAACGCGCCGGGCAAGGACTCCTGGCCCATTGCGGGGTACACTTACTTCTTGGTGTACTTGAATCAGACTGATTGTGCCAAGGCCACCAAGCTGGTGCAATTCCTGCACTGGGCGCTTACCGATGGAACGAAGGATGTCCAGTCCCTCGACTACGTTCCCCTGCCGGACGCGATCCGGAGCCAGGATTTTGCGACCCTCGGAACGATGACCTGCAACGGTGCGCCCGTGACCCCATAGGCGCTGGCGCAGGAGGGGCCGAATCTGACGGCAATCGGTAGTGGTATGGTTGAAAGACAAGAAAAGGAGGGACATCCCCAGAGGAGATGTCCCTCCTTCGGGATGGCCACGTAAAGATGGAGTTGCCTCGACTCAAGGGAAGCCAGGGAACAAGGTGAACAGGGAATCAGCTCCCGAGACCGCCCATCGCCCTCCATCGGAGGGCAAAACGCTCTTCCGAGCTTGGCGTCACGGGGATCTGGTTTCCGACATCCTCGTGAGGCTCTCCTCGATCGGGGTCGTCGTGCTGGTGGGTTCGATCGGCTACGAGCTGTGGACCCATTCGGCCGAATCCCGGCTCGCCTTTGGGCTTCGGTTTCTGGTGACGGCACAATGGGACCCGGCTCTCAAGCAGGTGTTCGGGGCGCTTCCCTTCATTCAGGGGACCCTGGTCACCTCCCTGGTCGCCCTGGTCATTGCTCTCCCCATGGGACTGGGAACGGCGATCTTTCTGGCGGAGATGGCACCCGCCTGGCTGCGCCAGCCGGTGGGCTTCCTAGTGGAGATGTTGGCCGCTGTTCCCAGTGTGGTCTACGGCGTGTGGGGATTGTTCGCCTTCATCCCCAGCTTTGTTTTTCCGCTGGCGCTCGGCCTGAGAGACAGCCTGGGATTCCTGCCGGTTTTTGCCGGACCGGTTTTTGGGCCCAGCCGCCTGGCCGCGTCACTGGTCTTGGCCATCATGATCCTTCCCACCATTGCCGCGGTGAGCCGAGATGTATTCAGCGCAATCCCTCAGGCGCAGCGCGAGGCGGCGCTCGCCCTGGGTGCGACCCATTGGGAGATGATCAGCCAGGTCCTCGTGCCCTACGGGCTCTCCGGATTCCTCGGCGCGGCCGTGCTCGCGTTGGGGAGAGCGCTGGGGGAGACGATGGCGGTGACCATGGTCATCGGCAACACCCTTGACCTTTCCCCCTCCCTGCTTCATCCGGGTTACACCATGGCGTCGCTGATCGCCAACGAGTTCACCGAGGCGACCGGCAATCTGTATCTGAGCGCCCTGATCGAGATTGGGTTGGTGCTCTTCTTTATTACCCTGATCCTCAATTTCCTGGCGAGGCTGCTCGTCTGGCGGGTCTCGCGGCGGGCAGCAGGGGAAGTACGGGTGTGAACCGCGGGACGCTTTCTGAAGAGCTCGGTCGGGCTCGGGCAGGGCAGAGGAAAACCGTCAATGCCCTGATGCTCGGGCTGTGCGTCGTGATGACCTTGCTCGCCGTTGCGCCCCTCCTGTGGATCCTGATCTATGTGATCCACAAGGGGGGGAGCGAGATAACCTGGACGTTTTTCACGAACCTGCCGACGCCTGTAGGCATCCCGGGGGGCGGCATCGTCAACGCCCTGGTTGGCTCGGCGGAGACGGTCGGGCTCGGGCTGGTGGTCTCCGCGCCCGTCGCCGTGTTGGCCGCTTTCTACGCTGCCTCGCATCCCGACTCCGGCCTGGGACTGGCCCTGCGGTTCGCCACCGACGTGTTGTCGGGGGTGCCCTCCATCGTGATGGGAATCTTCGCGTACACCCTGATTGTGCTCCCCATGAGGAGGTTCTCCGCCTTTTCGGGAGGCATTGTCCTGGGGTTCATCATGCTTCCTACGATCATTCGCACAACCGAGGAGATGCTCAGGCTGGTCCCCAACTCACTGCGGGAGGGCTCCTTGGCTCTAGGGGCGGCCGAATGGCGGACTTCGCTCTCGGTGCTCCTGCCCGCTGCGGCCAATGGGGTCCTGACGGGGGTCATGCTGGCGATCGCCCGCGGGGCGGGCGAGGCGGCCCCCATGCTCTTCACCGCCTTTGGCAACCCTTTCTTCAGCACGGCCCTCAACCAGCCGATCGCGACGCTTCCCTTGACCATCTACTCGTATGCCATTTCGCCATACTCCGATTGGAAGGCCAAGGCCTGGGGAGCCGCACTGGTTCTGATCATGCTCGTGCTGGTGCTCAACGCCGCGGCACGAGGCCTGGTCTGGTGGCGTGCCAGACGATTGGGAGGGCAATTGCGATGAACGATGGCGCGGTCGCTAGGCGTACAAACGAAGAAGCCTTGACCGAGGCACGGTATGGTGCTCTTTTCACAGAGGGGAACGCCCTGACCATGGGCGACACCAAGATCGCGGTTCAGGGACTGAACGTGTTCTACGGCAAGTTCCGGGCCGTGGGCGATATCGCCATCAACATCCCGGACCACCGGATCACGGCTATCATCGGTCCCTCCGGATGCGGTAAGTCGACGCTTCTGCGGGCTCTCAACCGCATGACCGATCTGGTGCCAGGGGCCCGGACCGAGGGCCGGGTGTTGCTGGATGGGAAAGACATCCTGGCTCCCGGGGTCGATGTAGTCGAAATCCGCCGGAGAATCGGGATGGTGTTTCAGCGCGCCAATCCATTCCCCAAGTCGATCTTTGACAATGTGGCCTACGGCCCCAGGCTCTACGGGACGCGCGGGTCGCAGCTCGAGGAGGTGGTCGAGAGAAGCCTGCGTTCGGCCGCCCTCTGGGAAGAGGTCAAGGACAAACTCAGGCACTCCGCTCTGGCGCTTTCCGGTGGCCAGCAGCAGCGAGTCTGCATTGCGCGGGCCATTGCGGTGGAGCCGCAGGTGATCCTGATGGATGAGCCCGCCTCCGCCTTGGATCCGATTGCGACCCTGCGGATCGAAGAGCTTATGAGGCAGCTCGTCAGCCAGTACACGATCGTGGTCGTCACCCACAACATGCAGCAGGCGGCCCGAGTCTCGGACCTGACCGGGATGATGATGATGCGCCCTGACCGCACGGGGGAGTTGATCGAGTTTGGCGTCACGGCGCAGATGTTTACCCGGCCGAAGGACAAACGGACCGAGGACTACATCACCGGCCGATTCGGCTAGGATCTGAGGGTTCCCGAGGGGGGCACGAGGGACCGATCAGCCAGGGGCTCCAAACCGGGGGAGGTGAGGGATGCCAAGAGAAACGCTGGAACGGGAGATCAAGGCCCTCCAGAACGAGGTGCTGCTTCTGGGAAGCATGGTGGAAGAAGCCACTCTGTCTGCAGTGGAGGCGTTGAAGCGCAAGGATCTGCAGGCTTCGCAAAGGGTGGTCGCAGGAGACCGCGCCATCAATGCCAAGCGCTTTGCGATCGAGAATGCCTGTCTTTCCGTGATTGCCACCCAGCAGCCAGTGGCCCAGGATTTGCGCATCATCACCGCCATCTTGGAGATCATCACAGAGCTGGAGCGCATTGGAGACTACGCCAAGGGAATCGCCGAGATCACCCTGCGCCTCGGCGATCAGCCGCTGGTCAAACCGCTCATCGACATTCCGCGGATGGCGCAGAAAGCGGTGGACATGCTGCACCGCGCCCTCAGTGCCTTTGTGGCCGGGGATGATCATGCAGCCGGACGACTCCCCATGGAAGACGACGAGGTGGACGGGCTGTACAACCAGGTCTACCGCGAACTCCTGACCATCATGATGGCGGACCCGCAAAAGATCGACGGGGCCACCTATCTCTTGTGGGTCGCCCACAATCTCGAACGCATGGCGGATCGCGTGACCAACATCTGTGAGCGGACCGTCTTCCTGGCCAAGGGAGAGATGAGTGAACTGGACACTTCCAAGGGCGATACCTCCGGCGCGCCGTGAGCGTGTTCGCTCATCCGGGGAGTTACCCACGGCCAATTGCCAGAAGGCCTCCAGGTGCCCTTCCAAGTCCCGCTTGAGGCAGGCCGGGTCGAGAGACCGGAAGAGATCCTGGAACTTGCGCTAGGTCTCATCGGACGCTTCAGGGGATTCCAGGAACGGACCCCAGAGGCGGGTCCCGGGGCCGCACCCGGGGTTCCCCCGGAACCCGCACCCGGGGTTCCTTGCGTAGCAGCTTCATCGAAGGCTGGAGGAAGAGTTGGTCCCCGGGTCCCCTGGAACCCGGGAATCCAGGTGCTTTCCGGCGGTGGCTTGGCCGCAATGAGCGGCGAACTCCGACCCACTGAAGGCGGGCAGCGGGTCATCCCCCTCGCCGAATGTGCGTCTGGGCATCGGGTTGCCCAGCAGGCTGTCCGGCTTGGTGGTGGAGAGGCCGCGGCGTTTGAGGTGGCGGCGCCCTTCGCCGCACGACGTTCCCCTTCAGCCGCGCGGTGGCGCATCCCATGAGCCTGAAAGAGCCAGGAGCCTGCCCCTTACCACACGGCCGCGAGTTGTTGGCGGAACCGTGGACGACAGCAAGGGGGGTGGGCGGCTCTTACGAACGAGATTCATTCCAATTCAATTGCGCGCCGTCGCCCTCTGCGTCAGCCGAAAGCTCCTGCAAACGCAATCGCGCTCACGAGGAGGATCATGCTGATGACAGCGCCGATGGCGCCTTCCTGGGCCAGGTGTTGGGTCTGTCCATCCCAGTAAACCGCAAAGCCCGCAATGCCGACCGCTGCGCCAACGATGGCCAGCGGACGCCACCATCCGGGAATCCAAGGGGCCAATCCAATGGCAACGGCACAGGCGAGCGTTACGATTCCGGCCATGATGTGGAGAGCCAACACGAGTGTGTGGAGTCTGTCACCCGTGAGGGCGCTGCCCAGAAGCCAAAAGCTTCCTCTCCATTTCTTGAGCGAGCCTGGTACGAAAAGTCCAAATGGGATGTATGTGAATCCATGACAGCCAACGACAAAGGCAATCAGATACCGCAACCAAGGTGTCATCTTCACTCACCCTTTCCTCTTGGCCCCAAGAGCGGCTTGCGTCATCGTCCGTGTCTTCCCCGGTCTCCCGGTTTTTGGAAACGACTCTGCCTCCCTTGGGGAGGACGGGATTTCACTATTGTGACTGGCCTGGAAGAAGATGCCGTTGGGACATGTAACACAGCTGCGACGACGTCTGCGGAGACATCCACTTGGGCAGGGCCAGTGCTGAGTGGAGCGCTGCTTCGTCCGTCAGGTCCAGTCGCAGCGGCGTGATCGAGACCAGCCCTCTGGCCACGGCCCATCGGTCGCTCCCCTCGTCGGGGTTCTTCAGAGGAACGGCAGCGAACCAATAGTGTTTCCGGCCGGCGGGGTCCTGACCCTCAACCACCTTCCCGCCGTAGGACCGGACCGATTGGTGTGTCCACCGAACTCCCACCGGATTCTCGGGAAAATTGACGTTCACCAGACGATGGGTCTCTTCTCGCCGCAACAATTGGATCACCTCGTCAACGTATCCAAGCGTTCGGTCGAAGTCCGCCTCCCCACTGTCCGCATCCAGGCTGAAGGCCGCAGCCCTGACCCCCAGCAGAACGGCCTGTTTCGCCGCTGCCACCGTCCCCGAGTGCCAGATCTCGTTGCCCAGATTGCTGCCCAGATTAATGCCAGAGAGGACCAATCGGCTCCCTCCCATTTGTAGAGCCCTAGGGCGACACAGTCCGCCGGCTTGCCGTTCACACGATAGCTCTCAAAGTCCCCCAGCTTCACAGAATGATAACTGAGCGGACGGGATATCGTGATCGCATGCCCCATGGCGGATTGCTCGACGTCAGGCGCCACAACCCGGACCGAGCCATGCCGCGCGGCCACATTCGCAAGCGCCAGCAGACCAGGACTGAAAATGCCGTCATCATTTGTGACGAGAATACGCATTGCTTCGCCTTTCTGAGAGCCAGACTGCATCCTGCAGGCCCGCCCGATGGCTGGCCTCCCGATTCGATCCGGGAAGTCTTGACAGTCGTAGTCTAGCGCACGGAGGTTAAGGCGCGACAAACGCCCGATTAAGCATTCGTAATGGGTGAGGTTGGGGATATCCTGTCCTGGCCGAAGACTCCATCCGCCCGACGACAAACCTCGACCGGGCCTGCATCATTCTCTATTGATGGGCTCTAAATTGTCCGTTGAGGGCCTTTTCTGCATGTCTGCCTTAGTCGACCGGTATGCCCGACACTTACCCTCCGCATTGTTGTCGTTGGAACACGCTGTCCGCCAGCTCACTCGGCCATCTCACTATTCTCTCCTTCTCGGCTCACCCCTCGATATTGCTCGCAGGAATGCCCGACTCGTTGCGGAGAACGTGCCCTACCCAGAAACCCCGTCCGTGCGGCAATTGATCTGAACGGTCACCTGCTGACAACATTGTGGCGTGCTTGACTTTGAGGGATCCTCCGCGGGCTGCGACGCCTTTGGCATCCTGGAGATCGACCCGGGGACGGTCTGAAGGCAGCCTGCCTCCGGGGTTGTGCGGCGGGTGGGTCGCTGCCTTTTCCGAAAAGGCCCAGGCAGACTGGATCCGGAAGTCGCGTGGAGACACGCGCGCTCAGAGCCGGGGCCCTGGCAAGGCTTCTCCCAAGGTATTGAGCAAAACAGCGGGACCGTTGTGACGGGGAGCCAAGATCCGGGCAACCCGGGCATCTTCTGCCCAGGTTAGGACCCCCGGGGAAGAAGCCCGTCCGCCGGATCAGGTAATGCGGTCCTCGATCTCCCAGGCGTGATCGAGCACGTGCCAGGCGACGCGGCGAACGAAGTAGCGGGGTTTCCAGCGCAGGCCGCCTCGCGGCCCTCGGGCGGGCGACTTGGCATGACTCGCCCACGCCAGCGCTTTCAAGACGGCTTGCCTAGTTCGAAGGATTGGCTCGGCCGGATCGCCTCTCACGCTTCCCTCCAACTTCCACCCGAGGCGGCCAAGATAGGCCTGCTCGGCGCCGAGGACATGCTGCACGATCGCCTCCAGGTTCCTGCCGCCTCCCCGGGGCCCGAGGCGAAGTTCCTTCCCTTGCGCCGACCGGGCCATCAGGTCAAACGTCCGCCGGCAAGCCTTCAGCAGCGCCAAGAACCGCCGCAGCTCGTCATCGTCGATCGGCCGCGCGTCCGCGGACGGGGAGACATCCGGCACGCCGAAATCGGTGGTCGCGTCTCCCTTCAGCCGCTGGGTCACGGAGAGGGCGGAGGCATCGGTCGGAGCCCGGAAGCCGAGCCGTGTTCCGCGCAGCGCGCGGGCATAGCGCGGGCCGTACTCGCAGAGGACCCGGAGCGCAGAA
>Ga0187858_10005549_pt1 | contig 11517 bp, 10 predicted proteins | sample June2016WEW_8_15_FD_133015 | JGI IMG/M metagenome (GOLD analysis project Ga0187858, IMG submission 133015) | Peatland microbial communities from SPRUCE experiment site at the Marcell Experimental Forest, Minnesota, USA - June2016WEW_8_150 | ecosystem: Environmental > Terrestrial > Soil >...
CACACTCAACACGCCGTACGGATGCGCGTCGTGCAATATGCGACCGGCGTACAAGAACGCGCCATTCTCGCAGTCGAATTGGTCATTCAGATTGACGATGCCCTCGTTGAGCGCACCCGAGCAGGCGACGATCTTGAAGACCGAGCCCGGCTCGGCGACATCGCTGATGCAACGGTTGCGGCGCGCGTCGCCGGGCGCAGCGCCCGGATTATTCAGGTCGAACGCCGGTCGGCAGCTCATTGCGAGGATTTCAGCGGTCTTCGGTCGAGAGACGATGATCACGCCGGCCTGCGGCTTATTCAGCACCATCGCCTTATCCAGCTCGGTCTCGGCAATGTGTTGGATGACTTGATCTATTGTGAGCACGACGCTGTAACCGTCGCGTGGTCCGATCTCTTCGTCACGAAGCGCACGGATCTCGCGGCCTTTGCGGTCGCGCTCAATGACCTCGTAGCCAGCGATGCCCTGCAGGTATTGCTCCATCGAAGACTCGATACCCTGGACACCTTTGTGCTCGGAATCGACAAAGCCAAGGACGTGGCTCGCCAAGATTCCGTTGGGATAGGAACGAAGAAATTGATCCTCAAACAAGACGCCCTTCAGTCTCAGCGCACGGATTTGCTGAGCCGTGTCTTCGTCCACTTTTGTCTTGAGGCGAACGTAGCGACCTTCACCGCTAAGTTTCGCGACAAGCGTGGCTTCGTCCATCTTCAGCAAGGGCGCGAGCTTTTGGGCGATGGTCTGCGCCTGCGGTCCGGTGATGCTGGGGTCGGCCGTGACGATGCGAACCGATTGACTGTTCGCCAGCAAATTGCCATTGATGTCGCGGATTTCTCCGCGGCGACCCTGGCGATGCACGACCTGCTCGCGGTTCGCGAGAGCTTGCGCAGCCAGTTCCTTGTGCTGCAACACGTGCAGGTCAAACAGCCTAAAGCCGAGCACGCTGAAACCGAGCGACAGGCCGACCACGACAATGAACGCTCTCGTCTTTTGCGTCATGGCAGTCATCGTTGTGCCACCACCTTGTTGGCCGACTTGCCCGGTTGCGGTTGCAGAGCCGCCGGTGTGAATTTCGTGTCCCACTCGGGTCCGGGTTCGTACAACCGCATCACTTGATTTTCTCGTGGCGAGACGAGACCCAGGTTGTATTGCTGGCAGCGAGTTTCGAGAAACGACGGCGATTTTAGTTGTGCCAACTGCGATGCCAGCATCGTATTACGTTTCTCGGCGGCCAGCAGAACCGACTCGCGCTTCTTGATTTCATCGCCGAGCCGGTAAATCTGGTTCTTCTGCCAGACGTAACCCACGCCAACCCCCGCGATGCAGATGCACGTGAATACTGATTTGGCCACCGTGCCAAACCGCAATGGTCCTCGCTTGCGATTGCGTTTCATCTTTCCCAATCTTCAGGGGTCGGCCTCCTTAACCGGCCCCCGGGGTTCCCCACCCCCAATTTGACTTTCAAATCTTTTCTGCCACCCGCAGTTTTGCACTGCGGGCGCGCGGGTTCTCGCGAATCTCTTGTTCCGTCGGCGTCATCGGCTTGCGCGTCAGGATGCGCAGCACTTCTTTTCGGCCACAGGCGCAAACGGCCAACTCTGGTGGACAAACGCATCCCGTGCCCATCTGCACGAAAAACTGCTTCACGATGCGGTCCTCCAGCGAATGAAATGAAACGACGGCAATGCGCGCGCCCGACTTCAAATGGTTCACGGCGTCTTCCAAGCCGCGCTTGAGATTCTCCAGTTCGTTGTTCACGTAAATCCGTAGCGCTTGAAACACGCGCGTCGCAGGATGCACTGAGCCGCGCTTTGGGCCGACGATGCGCTCGACCAGCCGCGCCAGTTGCGTGGTCGTCTCCATCGGATGATGCTCGCGTTCCTCAACAATCCCGCGGGCAATTGCCCGGCCACGTCGTTCTTCGCCGTAGATGTGAAAGATCCGCGCCAGTTCCTCCAGACTGGCGGTGCGAAGGACGTCCCGGGCGCTTGCCCCAACTTCACCCCGAGATTCTCGGGGCTGACGACTCATGCGCATGTCCAATGCCCCTTCGCGCACGAAACTGAAGCCGCGCGATGGCTCGTCGAACTGGCGCGAACTGACGCCCAGATCGAACAGAATCCCATCCACCGTTGTCACCCCCAAACTCATCAGTACTCGATTCAACTCCACGAAGTTTGCGCGCACCAACTGCACGCGCGCCCCAAATTCACTCAGCCGTTCGCGGCTGGCCGCGATGGCTTCTTCGTCCCAGTCCAGTCCGATCAACTGTCCGTCAGGGGCGCTGTCACGCAAAATCTCTCTCGCGTGCCCTCCACCGCCAACGGTGCAGTCCACGTACAAACCGCGGCTTCGAGGCCGCAACTCAGTAACGACCTCCTTGAGTAGAACAGGTTTGTGGTAGGTCATTCGGAGGTCCGAGTCGGCAAGAAATCGTTACCGATGAATCCAATTCGTCCATCCTTGACCTTCACTTCCCGCCCCACTCCTGAGCTGAACAAGCCCAGTGTCATTGCCTCACTTGACTGCGCTTTCCCACCGCGAGTCCTTCCTCACGGGCGCGAAGCACGATGACTTCCCAACATCCGACCGACCAAGTGTCCCAGTCCCGCACCCAGCCAAAGACGGGCACTGGAACGATCACGTTTGACATTCTCTGTGGCGTAGTTGGCGCTCGCATCGATTACGTCAGACGCCATTTCGGGCAACGAACCAAGCGTCCCGCCAACAATCACTGCACCACGCGCAGCGCGCTGCGGCGCGGAGCGCTCCGCCATCGCGCATGTCTGCCGCACAACCCTGCCGTCAACTTCGGAAATGGATTCATGCGCGGGAGCCGAAAATGCCTCGACTCATCGCCCAGGTTCGTCAAGCTTCTGTTCAAGCTCAGAAAACTCATGATTCCTTCGCTGCTCATCCCGCCACCTCACAATCCCAATTCTTTCGCCGCTTCCGCAAAATTCTCCATGGCATTTCGGTCGGCATCCGCCCAGCGTTCGGGCGACCAGATTTCAAATCGCGTTAGCACGCCGACAAGGATGGCCTCTTTTTCGATGCCCGCGTGCTTCAGCAAACCTTCCGTAAGCGCGATCCGCCCTTGTTTGTCACAAGGTGTGCCGTGCGCCCGGGATGCAATCACACGGAGCACATCGCGTCGCTTGTATTCGCCAATCGAAATGTCGTCGGCGCGTTCCAGCATCTTGTTCATCGCCGATGCGGGTAACACGACCAGACAATTCTTCGGGTCGGGCAATACATAAAATTCGTGCGAGCCTCTCGCGGCCGCCCTCCATTTCGCCGGAATCGCCACCCGGTTCTTCTCGTCCACCGCGTGACGATACGTGCCGACGAACACCGTTCTTGTCATTGCCTTTACCATGGGAGTCGTGGTTCCTCCTTGCCACCACCATTCCCCACAACGCCCCACATTCAGCCACAACCCTTGATTGGTGTCAATACCTTTTGTGAAGATTGTTAGAAAATCTTCCCGATGGGATTACTTCGCTCCACTCGGCTCGCCAAACAGGAAAATCAACGCCCGCCAGACACGTCCGCGCCAGTATCTCTCGCTGTGGTCGCCGCCCTTTTCCTCAAAATGCATCAGGTTCTTGCCCAACTTCCATCCGCAGGCCAGATAAATGTCGCGCACCTTTCGCGTCAACGGCGCGCCGTCTTTGATCGTGCCGCTGTCCAAATAAACTCGCACGTCCTGTCCCCCGCATCGCCGGAGAAAATCCGGAAACGATTGGCCGCTGCGATCCTTGAACTCGAACGCGCCGGAAAGACACGCTGCCTTGCTGAACGTCTCAGGAAGTTTGTGTGCCATCCACAGCGAAATCAGTCCGCCGAGTGATGAGCCCATCAGCGCCGTGTGCTTGCGATCTGTCTTTGTGGGAAAATGTTTGTCCACGCAACGCTTCACGACATCGCACACAAAGTTCGCGTATGGATGTCCAAGAATATCGTTGTAGGTTTTGCCCGGCGTGTAGTCGCGCACGCGTGAATCGCTGTTTGGAATTCCGACAAGAATGATCGGCTCGATTTTTCCCTCGCGCGTCAACTGGTCAGCGATCTGATTCAGATACCAACCACCGTGACCGAAGCAGCAGTGTGGATCGTCCCAGATGTTCTGACCGTCGTGGCAGTACAACACCGGAAACCGCTTGCGATGATCGTGCTCGGCCATCTCCGGCAGATAGACGTAAATCGGGCGCGGCTCGACCCTGCCGTAACGCGGCATCACTTTGCCGGCGTCGATGATGTGGAATCGGGGAGAATCAGGGAACCGGATCACGTTCGTTTTGGAAACAACGGAGAAGCCACTCCGATTTTTGTGCCGGCCGCGAGTCCACCCCACTCGATTTCCTGCGCCAGCCGTCCTGTTTTTTCTTCCACGCCAAGCTGGCCGCGTATCTGTAAGGAAACGGTTGGCATGACGGGCGCCACCAGGACGGAAATCAGACGGACCGACTCCGCCAGGTTGTACAGCACCGCATCGAGTCGGGAGGTTTGTGCCGGATCCTTGGCCAGCTTCCACGGTGCACTCTCTTCGACGTACCGGTTGCCGCGCGAAATGAACTGCCACAATGCTTCCAACGCGCCGTGCAGGTCGAGACGGGCCATTGCTTCCTGATACGCCTTCGTCATCGTCGTTGCTTCCGCGCGCAAATCCGCGGCGCTGCCGGCCGGTACTGCGCCGGCCCGGTAACGACCGATCATCGACAGCGTGCGATTGATCAGATTGCCGAGATCGTTGGCGAGGTCGGCGTTGTACACCTCCACGAATTTCGCGTGGGCAAAATCGCTGTCGTTGACTCCCATCGGCCCGTTGCTGGCGAGGTAATACCGGAATGCATCCAACCCGAAAGCGGCGACGTACTGGTCGATCTTCTCAAGATCCACGAAGTTGCCGAGGCTCTTGCTCATCTTCTGGCCTTCGCTTTTCCACCAGCCGTGCGCATACACCTGCCGCGGCAGTGGCCGCTTGAGCGCCAGCAGCAGGGCCGGCCAGATCACCGCATGAAACCATAGAATGTCCTTGCCCACCAGATGCACGTCGGCGGGCCACCAATGCCGGCGGTCGTCCGTGTCCACCGTGGAAAGATAATTGATCAGCGCATCAATCCACACGTAGATGACGTGCTGATCGTCGCCCGGCACCTTGATCCCCCAATCGCCCGTGCTGATGCGGGAGATCGGCACGTCGTTGAGTCCCTCGCGGATGCGGTTGACCATCTCGTTGCGGCGCTCGTCCGGCTGGACGAAGTCCGGTTGTTCGTCCATCCGCTTCAACAACGCCTCAGCATAACGGCTCAGACGAAAGAAGTAATTCTTCTCGGTTTTGCGCTCCAGGGGGCGACTATTCACCGGCGACTTGTACTCGTATTCTTTCGCCTTGTTGTCCGGGATGTACTCTTCTTGGCCAACGTCGTACCAGCCCTCGTACTCGCCGAGGTAAACGTCGCCGGTCTTCATCAACTCGCCGACGTACCGTTGCACCTTCGATTTGTGACGCTCCTGCGTGGTGCGGATGAAATCGTCGTTCGTGATGCCGAGCTTGCGGAACGTGTCCTGAAACTCCTGCGCGTTCTTGTCGGCCCACTGCAACGGCGTCATCCCGTGTTCCGCCGCTGAGTCCACCACCTTCGCCGCGTGCTCATCGGTGCCGGTCAGAAAAAACACCTCGTCGCCGCAGGCCCGGTGATACCGCGCCAGGATATCGGCAATCGTCGTCGTGTACACGTGCCCGATGTGCGGGCGGTCGTTGACGTAATAAATCGGCGTCGTGACGTAAAATTTCATCGGCGCCGCATCTTCGCAGCTTGCCGCAAAGCAGTCAACGCTGGGAAGAAGGGAGTTGGCCGCAAAAAGGCGCAAAAGAAACGACCGGTTCAACCGCGGATGACACAGATGAACGCGAATCTTCGGAGGGCCACGCTTCCGCGCGGCTGCTTCTTGAGTTTGTCATTCTGAGCTTGTCGAAGAATCTCTCCCTGCGACCGGCCGAGGCGATCCAAACCGCAAAAGAAGCAAGTAGGGCTGGGAAAGCCAGTGGGGGAAACTTTTGTCTTGATCGGAACCTTTAATGGGTGACCCCACTCCCCCTTGCGTTTTGCGCCAGCGGCGGCAACATTTGGTTTGACTCGGTCAGAATTCATGGCATTGTAGCGGCACGGTTTCACCAAGGAGGAGCCGTGATCAAGTTTCGCTGCCCGCGTTGCACGCAAAAAATCGCTGTGGACGACGACGGCGCTGGGGTCGATATTTCATGTCCCACGTGCGAGGAAAAGATCGTCGTTCCGCCCAGATCCACTGCTGAATTTCAACTTGCGACTGAGAATCCTCAAGCCCTGGTGCCTTCGCCGGCTGTTCGGTTTGACCAAGAGTGGCAGCAACGCGCGGAGCAGGCGGAACAGCGCGCCGAGAATGCGTTGACAACGGTGCGCGCCGCCTTGGTGCCGCACCTGGCCCGGTTGATGATGGACAAGTTGGTGCAGGCGCTCGTGCACCAGCGGCGCAGCCTCATGGAAACGCAGGAAAATGCCACCCAGCGGGTTGCGAGTTTGGAAAAGCGTCTCGAAACGCTCCAGGAACAACTGCAGCGTCGGCTCCAAACGTACGAACGCCGCCTCGGCGAACTTCAAGCGGAACTCGCAGCGAAGGAAAAGGAAAACGGCGAGTTGGCGAACGTCAACATGCGGCTGGCGCGGCGGGCGATGGAACTGGAGAAGCTCAGAGACGCCGTGGAAGCGGAATCAAGGGACATTGACCTTCTGCTGCGCGCGTAACGCCTGCTCGTAGCACTGCAATGCCTCGCCGTAGCGCTCCAGCCGGTTGAACACGCCGCCCTTGCACAAGTAAGCCATCGTCATCGAAGTGTCCAACGCGATGGCGCGGTCATAACAATCGATCGCTTCGTCGAGTTTACCGAGTTTTTCCAGCGCCGTGCCCTTTTTGACGAACGCCTCGGCGTTGGTGGGATCAATCGCGATCACTTCATCGAAGGAGGCGAGCGCCGTATCGGTCTGTTGCAGGTGCAGCAATGACTGCCCCTTCCCCAACAGGAGCGCGACGCGCGCGGCGCGGTCGGCGTTCGGGTGAGGCGCGGCGTGGCCGACGGTCTCTGCGGCAGGAGCCGGGTTGGAAGGTTCAGGTTGGACCTTGGCAACGGCAATTTGGGAATCAATATCCGGCTCAGAGGCTTCAGCAGCGTTTTCGAGTTGGTTAATCCGTTTTTCGAGCCGCTCGATGGTGCTCAGGAACCGCGCGCTCACTTGCTGCGCCGGATCGACCGCGACCAATTGGGTCGCGCCAGCGCCGAGCGCCGCAGCCGCAGGATAACCCAGACCGAGAGGCGTGCCCATCGGTGGCGCGACTCCGACCTCAACGCGGCGGTTCAGCGCGCGCAACAGAAACAGGGCGACGATCAGCATGCCGCAGAAACCGCCGCCTGCAAAGAGCGCCACGATAAGCAGTGTGAATTGATTCGTACTGCGCAACGTTTCAAGCTCATGCTCGCGCTGGGTCGTGACTGCACCTTCCAGTTGCTTGAGGCGCGCGTTGAGTTCTTCGGCGTCGCGTTTCGCAGCGGCCTCGGCATCCTGGCGCGCCTGCTCGACGGCGCGCAAAGTTGCCTGCTGCTGTTGTTGCAATTCCTCGTAGGACTGCGCGGGATGGCGCGCCGAAGCGGCGTCCACTGCGGCGGGTGGTGTGTTTGTTTCGGCAGAGGCGAGCGGTGCCATGATGAGAAGTGCTGCCGCGACAACCATGAACCCAAATCCAAGTTTGCGCATAGTCCAGAGTGTTCCCCGAGCGACCGTATAGAAAAACTGCGGGCGAAAAGCAATTCCAAAATTGTGGGAGCGATTTGCTTCGCATGACGAGACAAATGGAGTGAGAACTCCATTTGTCAGAGGCCGACAACGCAGAGTGCGTTGTCGGGGTACACCCCGGCAATTGGGTCGAGATCCCAATTGTCGGTCCTGCGGGCGCATGTTGCACGAAGGCTCGTGCAGCATGCGGGTTATGGTGAGGCATGCACCAGCGTCTTCGATTCCGCGAACACCCAGGCAACACCGAATCCAGCCATCAGGGAATGATCGGTCCTCATGAGCGGGCTGTCGGCAAATACCGCGCCGGACAGTTCATCATAGCGGGCAAATGCACCAAACCAAAAGTGGCCAAAACGCTTGGTCACTGACAGGATCAGGAGCGAACCGCTGTATCCGGCGCGCGCATCATAGGCCGGTCGAATATCGGGAACAGCAAACCGAGGGGCTACCTCGTAGTAATAGTCGTGGTACGGTTCCGTGGCAAAGAGCGGGCCGACGGACAACCCGAAATTCCACCCTCCGCCCGGCCCGATGTTTCTCCAATCAAACGTAAGCTCGGGATGGACAACGAAACCGATGCTGTTCCACCGGGAAAGATCCGTGGCAATGACTGCACGGACCGGGAGACAGAACTGCACCACGCGCTCGGAATTCGTGTCTTTGAAAAGACAAATCTCGAGTGAAGGTCCGAGTTGGACTGTGGGATCGAGGTCCGGCATCCCGCTCCGGGCCGTGTCCTTGGTGCTCTGGACTGGCATCGAGGCATCGGCGCTGATGTTGAGGTGCACTCGCTCCGAATGGAAGAGCAAACCAGATAACCCATTGCTGTCCAGCCGCAGGAAATCACCGCGATAGGCCAGATACGGCAGTGGTAACACATAGAAACGTTGTTGGTCAGAACCGCGGTAATCGGGAAGGCTCAGGCCTGTAAATCCGAGTCCCGCCTCCCACAAGGGAAGCTCTTCCGCACGGCTGATGTGAGTGGACGTGACGGCCAACAGGAATCCCACCAGACAAGTTATCAGTCGTCTCATGGCACTGACTCAACCCTGTAGTTCCGCGAAAATAAACCAATGGTGTCCAACACGCTCTGTTGATCCTATCCAGAATACCCCTCATTTTGGTGCCCAGACAGTTCTGAAATCAACCATTATTCGAAATGTGGGGAAAGCACGGGCGCATCCGAGTACTGCCCCCGATGTCGTGGCTGGGCCGGTGTAGCGGCGGCTCTGCGAGCCGCCGAAACCCCGAAAAATCAACGACTCCGCGCTTCACAGTCGCCGATGCGCCATAGCGCTTTGGCGACGGCGCGAAGCCCGGCTACACCGAAACGGACAGATAGGGTGGAAGCTGTCGGACCCCAATCTCACGAATGAAATCTCACATGGGTTAAACACCCCATAGCGCCCGCCCGGTTTGCATACGTATTGTCATTCAGACTGAGTGAATTCGGGTTGAGCAATCAACAAATACCGCAAACGCAACAACGTTGTTCGGCGCGGACAAGTGGACAAGAGAGAAAGGGTTTTACTCCTGCAACGTGGACTGGTATTTTTTCCCAGAATGGTACGGAGGAAGAGAGACCTTACTGATCCGATCGTGGAATTTTCCACGCTCGTCGAAATCCTTCGCTGGCGAGCGCTTCAGCAGCCTGAACAGCGGACCTATACCTATCTGGTCGATGGAGAAGCAGAAGGGGATCATCTGACCTATGCGGCGTTGGACTGCCAAGCCCGGAGTATTGGGGCGCTGCTCCAAAGCTACCAAGCAAGTGGGGAGCGTGCGCTGTTGCTTTATCCAGCAGGTCTCGAGTTCATCGCCGCGTTTTTTGGTTGTTTATATGCCGGGGTGATTGCCGTCCCTGTGCCTCCGCCCAATCCGGCTCAGCCACAGCGGAGCCTTCCCAGGCTTCGGGCCATCATCCGCGATGCGCAGCCTTCGGTGGTGCTCACCACGTCAGCGATTCTCGCCAACACTGAGGGTCTGTTCACGCAAGCTCCCGAGTTGCAGAAGATGCGCTGGTTGGCCACCGACAACGTGACCGGTAGCCTGGCGCAGGAATGGCGGGACCCGGCCGTGACCAGCAACACACTGGCGTTGCTCCAATACACTTCCGGCTCCACCGCGGAACCGAAGGGCGTCGTGATCAGCCACGGGAACCTCCTTCACAATTCGGGTTATATCAACCGCGTCTTCGCGCTCATCCCGGACAGTGTCACCGTCACCTGGCTACCGGCCTTCCACGACATGGGACTTACCAATGGGATTATCCAACCGGTGTACAAGGGACGTCCGTGTTACCTGATGCCGCCGGTATCCTTTCTCATGCGGCCGATACGGTGGCTCCAGGCCATTTCGCGCTACCAAGCCACGATTAGCGGCGGTCCCAATTTCGCGTATGAATTGTGCACCCGCAGAATTACTCCCGAACAACGTGAAACTCTCGACCTCAGCAATTGGGATGTGGCTTACAACGGCGCCGAGCCAGTCCGCGCCGACACCATGAAACTGTTTGCGGCGACCTTTGCCTCGTGTGGTTTCCGCCCCAGCGCCTTCCATCCCTGTTATGGACTCGCCGAAGCCACGCTGCTGGTTTCCGGCGGTTCTTTAAGAGAGGAGATGTTCCGCACGATTCAAGTGGCCGCGTTTGAACAGAACCGCGTCGTGGAGGCCGGCGCCCAGGACCAAAATGTGCGGACACTGGTCGGCAGTGGCCACGCCCTGCACGATACCAGGATTGTCATCGCTCATCCGGAATCGTTGACCGCTTGTGCACCCGATGAAGTGGGCGAAATCTGGGTGTCCGGACCGAGCGTGACTCAGGGGTATTGGAACCGACCCGAGGACACAGAACGCGCTTGTCGGGCCTACCTCAAGGATACCGGGGATGGACCGTTTCTCCGCACCGGGGACTTAGGATTTATGAAAGAGGGCGAGTTGTTTGTCACCGGTCGCCTGAAGGATCTGATCATCATCAGTGGTCGCAAGCTTTACCCCCAGGACATTGAATTGACGGTGGAACAGAGTCACCCGGCCTTGCGGCCGGCTTGCTGCGCGGCGTTTTCGGTCGATGGCACCGGCGAAGAACACCTGATCATCGCCGCCGAAGTCGAGCCCCGGTACCAACCGGCGGTTCGCCACCCGCCGGAGGGGGAAGCGCGCGCTCATCCCAACGGGCGTTTGCCGCTGGATGTCGAGGCCGTGGTTCGGGCCATTCGGAGGGCGGTGGCCGAAGAGCATGATGTGCGAGTCCACACGGTGGTGCTGCTCCGGGCTGGGCGCATTCCCAAGACCACCAGCGGCAAGGTGCAGCACCATGCTTGCCAGGCTAGTTTCTTAAAGGGGACGCTGGAAAGACCCGGTGAGGAGTGAGCGATGGCTGAGAATTCCACCAACGCAGAAATCATCCAGGCGTGGTTGGTCTCCAAACTTTCCGAGCGGCTGGGAATCGAGTCTCACGAGATTGACATCCGGGAGCCCTTCGCCAGCTACGGACTCGGGTCCACGGAGGCGGTCAGCCTGGCCGGTGAACTCGCCGAGTGGCTGGGACGAAAACTTTCTCCGGCTCTGGTCTATGAGTACCCCACCATCGAGGCTCTCGCCCGGCATTTGGCAGGATCACCGGACGTATCGGAGTCGGCGACCAGGGCTGGCCACGACCGGAAGGCGAAAAACGAACCGATCG
>Ga0187858_10005551_pt1 | contig 11516 bp, 5 predicted proteins | sample June2016WEW_8_15_FD_133015 | JGI IMG/M metagenome (GOLD analysis project Ga0187858, IMG submission 133015) | Peatland microbial communities from SPRUCE experiment site at the Marcell Experimental Forest, Minnesota, USA - June2016WEW_8_150 | ecosystem: Environmental > Terrestrial > Soil >...
ACGTTCCATTTCGGCGTATCTACGCCGTTCCCTCCGAGATAGGGATTCCCGATCAGGTCGGCGCGGCAGTCATTGGCGTGAGAGGCGTTGCAGTTTGCCCCGCTAACCTCGGCGGAATGCAGGTAGAACCCTGTCTCAAAGGTCGTGACCCCACTTAGCTCCCAGCCGCCTAGAGCTTTGGCTGCCAGCCCGTTCAGGCTCCCGCCGAATCGTTTGCTCGGTCCGAACGGCAGTTCGTAAATGTAGCTCGCGACGAAGCGATGGGTTGCGTCGTCAACCGTCGGGCCGTACTCCGCCTTTCGATCAAAGTAATTCTGCATGTAGCCCCCGTTGCCGCCTATATCCTGTCCCCCTAGGCCGGTCAGGTCCCTGCCCCAAGTCCAAGAGGTCTTGAAAGACAACCCATGAGCTAAGCGATGTTCTGCCGCAACCAGCAGCCCATTATAGTTCGCATTGCTCCCGAAAACATATCCATAGAGCCGCCCCCACGCGGGGTACGGCAGGCGAGGCTGAAGCGGAAGGGCGGACGGGGTAGCTTGATTAATGTCCACCTGGTCTTCCATGTGTGTGGTCTTTGAGCCTATATACGTAATTTCCAGGCCGGTCGAGTGCCCAAGTTCCTGACCTAAGGTCAGACTCCATTGTTGAACGTAAGGTGTCAGGTAGTGCTGCTCGTCAGCGGTAAGCACCCCGAAAGTGGCAGTTTTCAAGTAGGACGCAGGACTTACTCCAATTGGCCCATTCCAGGTCAGATTCGGGATAGTCAAATTCCCCGCCAAGCTGGGCCATTCCGCACTGGGCGGCGCTATTGTGGAATTTTGGACCAGGTTTACTAGTTGGGGGGAGGCATACATCCACCCATAACCACCCCGAACAACGGTCTTGGTATTGTCGAACGGGCGGTAGGCAAAGCCGAACCTCGGAGCAAAATTGTGTTTGTCGGGAGTCCACATCGTCTCGCGGTTCAAAAATCCAAACGGCAAGTCAGGTCTCACGTTCTTATAGAATGCGGCGGCGCTTGTATTCTGCTTCGGATAAAGCAATCCGCCTTCGCCTCCACCCAGGGTAGGATCGAAAACCGCAGTCTCCCCGGCGAGCTCTCTCGGTACCTGCGAATACTCGTAACGCAAGCCTATGTTCAGCGATAGTTTTGGCGTCGCCTTGATCTCATCCAAAACGTAGTAAGCCATTTCCGTCCTGCGAAACCGATTAGTGGCGTTGGGCACGAGTGGCAACGTGAGACCGGCCGGGTCACCGAGTAGGAAGTCCGCAAATCCATCTCCTGTATATTGCCCGCTAAAAGAATAGTCCCCGTTCTGGTGTGTGCCGTACTCGTCGTCGGCACGGGTCCGTTCGATATCCAGTCCGGCTTTCACCGTGTGCTTGCCGCGGACCCATGTGACGCCGTCATACCACTCGAAGTTGTTGTTAAACAGCCACCATGCCTGGGTCTCGTACGTACCAGAGACGATCGTCTGACTCAAGCCGATCAATTCCGGGAATCCCTCCTCAAACGCCGCCTGACCGCAGAAATCCAAGCCGAGTTGCTGGCAAATCGGTTTGCCGATATTTTGGCCGCTCAAGAGGTTAAGTGTTCGTTCAAATCCAAAGTGAAACTGGTTGAGAAAGGTAGGGGTGAAATTGCTTGTCAGGGAAATCACGCCATTGTGAAATCCTTGCGGTAGCTGCTGGCCACCCACGCGTGGGAAAGGTCCTCCACTGACATTTCGGACGTCCTGAAAGGCGTAGCGGACCGCCAGTGTATGCTTCTGGGAAATGGTGTAGTCAAGTCTGCCGAGGGGAGAATCCGCATTGATCACCGCCCGGGGACTGATGATGTAGTTAGCTACGAGGGTTCCGGGGATATTCGGCTCAGGGTAGTAATTTAGTACGGCTTGCGAGATTGGGCTAATGAGGTTCGGCGGAATAACTGACCCTTGAAACGGTGTGCCCGTGGCGGGATTCGTAATCGTCTCCCCTAGAGCCGAAAGGTCGCCCCCCTTCATGGCGTCGGTCGGAACTGTCGAAACATCGGTACTCGATGTGACCTGGCGCTCGCCCTCATAGTTCACAAAAAAGAACGCCTTGTTCCTTATGACTGGACCCCCAAGCGAGAATCCAAACTGATTGCGCTTCAAAGGCGGCGTCGATGTGGCGAAAAAGTTCTTTGAATCCAGTGCGTCATTGCGGAGGAATTCAAAGACGGTCCCGTGTAATTGGTTGGTCCCTGACTTTGTCACCACATTGATCACGGCGCCGGCGCCATGGCCAAACTCCGCCGAATACTCGCCGATTTGCATCTTGAATTCCTGGACTGCATCCACCGAAGGGGCGACGGTATAGGAGTTGAAAAAGCCCTCCCTGTTGTCCGCCCCATCCAACTGGTAATTGTTCTCGGTAGGAACCTGGCCCATGGCCGATGGGGCATACCCCTTGTTCATCAAAGAGCTCACTGCAGTGGAGTCGCCGCTACTCTCATTCATGCCGGCTGAGAGGGTGGTCAGCTCCATAAAGTTTCGCCCGTTGAGCGGCAGGTCGAGAATCCGCCTTTCGTCAATGACCGTGCCAACTTCTTGGCTCTCCGTATTGATCGTTGGCGCCGCTCCCGAGATGGTTACGGTTTGATGGAGCTGACCCGTTTGCAAATTAATATCGATTCGCGCCGTTTGATGTACTTCGAGCACGATTCCAGTGAGCACCGCCTTCTTAAAACCTTGTAACTCTGCCGTCACGATGTATTGGCCGGGGTCCAAAGGTTCAATAGAGTAATCGCCTGAAGCATTTGTCGTGGCTTTGCGGCTAACGCCCGTGGCGACGTTCGTAACCGTAACGTTGGCATTGGGGACGACTCCGCCGGATGTGTCTTTAACCGTTCCAACAATGGTCGCGTTGACTACCTGAGCGCGCGCCACCTGCGCCAACGTTAAGAAGCACGCCGCCGCTGCCGTGAGCGTCATGTCGAGAACCAGGTTCATCCTTCCTCGAGATGATTTCCTTATGTTCATTGCTTCCTCCTTGGCGAAATTCGCTAGACCCGAACGTTAGACTCAAAAAAGCGGTCGCTGCTTACGAGCCTTGCCCCATGGGCCGGGCTGGAACCCGCAAGTCCAATTCACTTGCGTTCTACTTCGATGGGCAAAACAAAGACGCGCGAGAGGTCATCGGGACCTGACGGCGCTCGTTCGGGATCTCGGTCGTAGGCAAGCAACAAGCGATTAGGGGCCACTTCGACCAACCCCGTGTAGGACGAGGTCTGCCACTGCGTGGTTTCGGAAAGATAAGGGGATGGTTTAATCTCAAAAGAAGAAATACGCTCATTGGGGGTCGGCGCCCAACGGTTATGATGCGCGACGATGTCAATATCCTGCCAAGTCGTTCCTCGCGGGTCGTCTGAGAGCCACAAGTGTATGCCAGGGCGGCCAGTCGACAAGGCGATGCATCCGTTCGCAATGCGCTTTATCTGTGGCGATACACTCCAGGCGGGGAGAACGTCCGACTTCGTCCAGGTCCGGCCTCCGTCGTGGCTATAGGCTCGCCGCAGGTTCCAACTTCGACCGCTGCCCACCCTGAATACCGCCATCACATCACCATCGGCGAGCTGGATCATGTTCGGCTCAGTCGGGCCCTCATAGGACCTTCGCGATGCCAGCGAGCGGTCAGGCTCGGCAACTGTTGAGAAGTAGCGCCAGGTATACCCACCATCTTCGGACGCCCACAAAATTGCACTCCAGAGCTTGTCTCCCTTTTTCTCGAGGTCGCCGGTGCCCAGGAGTCTGCCTCCAATCTCCAGCGTGCTGCCGGTGATGCGAGCCCCCACCGGCCAGTTCTCCCTCGGTTGCGGGCTGGTCCACAGGTAGGCGGGCCAGGGAAAGTCCACCGCACGAACGCCGTCGGGAACCATCTCCATGCGCTCTCCGCCTTGTTCGAACAGGTAGTAAGGCCCGCGATAGTTGTGCTCGTCACCAGGCGTTTGCTGAACCATTTCCGACGGTAGGCATAAGAGTGAATCGGGTAGCTTTGGCACGAACGTCATGGTCATGTGCTGCATCAGCAGGCTGTAGCGTCGGCCCCAATGCTCGCCCCCATCCTTGGAGATCTGAAACCCGCTCACCGTCACCGGGTTGGCGACGGTGTCGGAGTCGAGGGTGTAGGTTACGATCAACTCCCCCTTGGGGAACTTGGCCATATACGGCGTCAGGTGGATGAACGCCCACGCAGAGGCTCCACGCGCGTTGGCGGGTTCTCCATTCTCATTGTGTGTGTCGTACCACGGACCGCTCTGTTGCCAGCCTACCTGCGCTGTCACCTGGACAGGCTGTCCAAGCCACACCCGCAACCCTTTTAAATCTACCGCCTGCATCTTGGCCCGGGAGAAAAGGGCAGGGTTGGCGGTTTGGCCGCCCCAAGCAGAAGCAGGCAGCAGGGCGCTGAGCATTACGAGTCGCAACCAGGTGCGATAATGGCTCGCATGGACTAGCATTTTCCCCCACCTCACTCTTAGCGTCACACCCGATTAGGAGTTTTCCCCTCCAGAACCGTACTGTAAAGTGCCATGCGCACCTGTGCCTCACGCCTGCTGAGCGGGCGAATGAAGGGTGGAACCGCGCATATCGCGCCTTGCCAAAAGCCGTGTGTACATTGCCCGAAACTAACGATAAGAAGTACCGGTGTCTTTGTATACATATTTTCTATTTATCTGGCCTAGTTGATAGGAGTTTTATACAAATTCATAGACCAAATGTCAAGAACTATCTTCTTCCCGATGCGGTAGGCGAAAGGGCATCCTTGCGTCAATTACAGCCACTGCCGCGCATTTACGCTTTCCCGAACTAGTCGCGGATTTTGGCCCCCCAAGTGGCATTGAATTGTCCTTGTCCTTGTTATTGTATACTGACTTCTGTTCGATATTCCTGATCGCGGGATGCAAGGCTGAAATGGCCAGGGTGATTTCGCCAATAACGGCGGGCTTAAAACGCCCCCCTCATTCCAATTCCTGGCGACGCTCAGGCTGGTAATTACTCGCCAAACGCCCGGCGCTTGACGCCTTTTCCCGTGACATGGTTCAATGCGTTTTCACTCTTCTGCAGCAAGCAAGGAACGAAGCCAATTTGCAGCCGGTTGACCGGTGGTTCGACCTCTTCCCCGGCTCTCAGGGCATGATCTCCCATGGAGGGAACAGTTCATGGCGGGCACGGACCTGAATGCGATTGTTATCGGCGGAGGACACAACGGCCTCGTCTGTGCAGCGTACTTGGCGAAAGCCGGGATGAGGGTGCTGGTGCTTGAGAGATCAGACCAGGTTGGCGGCGCCTGCGTCACTCAGGAACTGCTTCCGGGTTTCCGGTTTTCGACTTTTGCCTACGGCGCTCACGGGCCGGGTCCTAAGATCTGTTCTGAGCTTGAAGTTCCGGCGGATGCGTTTCCCTTGGCTACACCGGATCCCGCCTTGGTCCAACTTTTTCCAGACCACGACCGGGTAGTACTCTGGCAGGATGCGGAATTAACGAAGCGGGAATTGGCGCGATTCAGTCTGCACGACGCCCGATCGTATGATGGGTATCGTGACTTCTGTCGCCGCGCTTTGGCCATTTGCGAGGATTTTCTGCTGCAGGATCCACCTGATCCGCTGCAGCTCACAAGAAAGTGGACGGATCATCAAGATGCTGAAGTACTGGACATACTCTTACATGGCAGCCTGTGGGACGCAATCTGCCGCTACTTTGGGCACGAAAAGGTGCGCATGGCTTTCGCTAGGGCGGACGATGCCGGCCCAACCAACTACCCCGGTTCCGCGCTGGCCGAGTTTGTGGAGTCTGCTTCCTCCGGGGTGGGCATTAACAACCAGTGCGGGCTTCTTCGGGACGGCATGGGACGCATCACACAAGTGTTAGTGGAGCGGGTGAGGGCTTACGGCGGAGCTATACGTTGCAACGCCCACGTAGGCCGAATCTTAGTCGATCACGGCACAACAGCCGGTGTTGAACTCGAGACTGGGGAGCGTCTCTTTGCCACACTTGTTGTGTCGAACGCCGATCCCAAGCGGACGTTCCTGAAACTGCTGGACCCCGCCAGCCTCGACCCTGAGTTCCGGAGATCCGTATCCCAGATCACGACCAGGGCGTCTTATATGAAATTCCTGGCGGTCCTATCGGACCACCCGCGATTTTCAGCTCTTCCAGATGCAGAGCGGGAAAATCCGAAATTCGCTGCTTCCGCGCGGATACTCCCCTCACTGACCTACTTGGAAGAGTCGTGGCAGGATTGCATCTCGGGCAGGCTGCCGCAGAACCCGGTCCTCTCATTGCAATTGCCCACCGCCTACTGGCCTTCGCAAGCACCGCCGGGGAAGCACATATTCGGGGCTTGGGCGCGCTGGGCTCCATCTCGTCTTGCGGATGGGTCCTCGTGGGATGGTCGACGAGAAGAGATGACGGACCGCCTGCTTACGCTTATGGACACGTATGCTCCAGGTTTCAGCGACTCAGTGGAGTGGCGGAAACTTTATACCCCGACCGATATAGAACGAGAAACGGGAATTACAGATGCAAGCATTCGACACGTCGATATGACACTGGACCAGATGTTGGATCGCCGGCCCCTGCCTCGCTGGTGCCAATATCAGAGCCCCGTCAAAGGATTGTGGCTGTGCGGTTCCGGTACGCACCCCTGTGGGTCTGTCACCGGTGCTCCCGGGCACAACTGCGCGTCCGCGATTCTCCGCAGCAATGCAGAGAACCCACGCGCTTAGGCAGCGCATGCGTCTCGCTTTCATGAACGCGATCAGAGTATTGGTTTGTGGCGGTGTGCTCTTCTCGGTAATTCTCTGTTTATCCCCGCATGGCGCGGCTGGTCCCTGGGATGGTTTATCTCTGCGATGGACCAAGGCCACTCCCTTTCCGGAACCAACCTCAGATTATGCCGCCGGGGTTCTTGACGGTAAGCTCGTGATTGCCGGGGGCACTTTTTGGGAGGGGTCGAAAGGCCATTGGGTCAAGAAACACTATTCCGCGAGTACGCATGCCTTTGACCCGATCACCCAGGTTTGGCAGAAGCTCCCGGACCTCCCTACACCTTTGGCTGGCGCAGCTTCAGTGGAGATCGGAAACTCGCTGCTCGTGCTGGGGGGCTACACAGGAACCAAAGTCAGTCGCAAGATGTATACCTTGGCAAAAACACTTAACGGTTACGCCTGGATAGATTCCGGCGCCTTGCCGGTGGATCGCCTTTTTGCCGGAGCTCTTAGCGTGGGGAAGCAACTCTACTTGCTGGGAGGAACGACACGTTTCGAACCCCTGGATCCAGCGGGGAGTTGCTGCGCCTCAAAAACGGCGGTCAGTAGTTTTATGGTGCTCGATACCACTCATCCTGAACAGGGTTGGAGTCAGCTCGCTCCTTTGCCTGGTCCTCTGCGCGCGTTCTTTAGCACCGCGACTGATGGGAAATCGATCTGGATTTTCGGGGGGAGATTTCAGGCAGAGCCAAAAGCTCCGATCACCAGCTTTAGCCTGGTCTTCCGCTACGACATTCTGCAAATGCGCTGGAAAGCCATGAAGCCTCTGCCAGAGGAGAACCCCAATGCTTCTCCTCCGTCGCCTGTCTTTGTGAAGGACAAATTCATTTTAATTACCGACGTCAAGGCAATCTGGCAGTTGGACTTAAAGACGCTGGAATACCGGGAGCTGTCACCATTGCCGGAAAACGCCTTGGTCGACAAATTTGTCTGGCTCAAGGATCGAATTATCGGGGCTGGGGGTGAGAATAACGTGGAAGGCCCCCGACGGCGATCGGAATGGACGTTTGTCGGACAGTTCAATGCCCAGTGAATCTTCCTGGGGAACATTGCATGTGTCGCAAGAATCGTTGACCGGGGAAGGCGACGCTCGAGGAACGAGGGTGTAGCGTCCGGCAGGTTTCCTGAGCCTCATTAATTGGGAGCAAACGCGGGGAGAACAATGATCGGTTTCCACACCCACCCGGTTCCTAGCCAGGAATTGGCAGGCAATTACCCGGATGTGGTTTAATCAATATCGTGAGCTTATCTACCCACAACATGCGTAAGCCTGTGGTCCCGTGGGTGGGTCGGATTCGTCCCCACCATTTGATTCTCTGGATCCTGCTGGTTGGCCAGTCTGGCCTGGCGCAGGACCAAGGTGCTCAGGCACATTATGCGCAGGGCCTGACGCTATTCAATGGCGGCCAACTTGGGCTGGCGGAGCAGGAGTCGTCAGCCGCAATGAATCTGGCTCCCAACTGGGCTGAGCCCCGTCTCTTGCTGGGGAGGATTTACGCGGCTGAGAAGAAGCCCCACCAGGCGGAGGAGATGTTTCAGAAAGCCATCCTCCTAAAGCCGAATTTTGCAGAGGCCTATCTCGCCTTAGGGCTACTTCATTTGCAGCAGAAAGACAGGGAGAATGCTGTGCAATCGCTGCGCGAGGCCATACGCTTGCAGCCCCAATACGCCCTTGCCCACCTTAGTTTGGCCAATGCCTACGTCAGCGCCGGGAAATTTGAAGACGCGATCAAAGAGTTTCAGTTGACCCTGGACCTCGCCCCTCAGGATAGTGCCTTCTCGTTCTTTGCTGACTTTAGCTTGGGATCGATTTATGACAAGCGCAATGAGCCTGCCCAGGCGCTCGCTTACTATGAAAAGGCTCGCGCCCTAAAACCCGGAGACCGGGAGGTTTTGTTTGCTTTATGCGGACTCTACCTCAAATCGAAGCGCGATTCGGAGGCCCTGTCGATCGAAAAGGAGCTTACCGAAGCTGCGTCACTCCATGGAGAAGACAAGATTCGGCTGGGACTCATGCTCATGGAGAATGAGCGGTACGCCGAGGGTTTGCCGCTTTTGGAGGAAGCTCAGGGGAAAGGCGTTGCGACGTTTGAGCTATTCGAGGCACTAGGGACGATCTACTACAATCTGAACCGATACGTGGATGCGGAGCGAGCCTTAACCCGAGCGCTTGAGTTCAATTCGAAGTTCCCGCAGACCTATTTCATCCTGGCAAAAGCTTATGCGGCGCAAAACGATGCGCGAGCCGTGGAGGCGTTTAAAAAGTGTGTTCAGCTCGAGCCGAGTCGCGAAGATGCATGGGAGGAACTGAGCCGGGAGTTGACGAGGCGAAAAGCTTCAGACGAAGGCATTGAGGTTTTCGACCGCTATGCAAAATCCTTCCCTAAAGAGCCTCTTGCCCATCTGCTGTTGGGAGAGGCTTATTTCAACAAGGCACAATTCCTGGCTGCGCTGGATGAGTTTCAAAAAGCTGCCAGATTGGCGCCGACGCTGGGGCGGGCATACTACTCGATGGGTTTCACGTATAAGGCAATGGGAAAATTCAGCGAGGCGAAGAAGTATTTCCAGCAGGCGCTCGCTCTGGACCCCCATTTGTCCCTGGCTGCTTACCATCTGGGCGCTATCCTGGGCTCGGAAGGTGATTACGAAGAGAGCCACAGGCTGTTAAACCAGGCGATCGACTCGAATCCCGATTATGCCGACGCCTATCGTAAATTGGGAGAGAATTATTTTCGCCAAAAGAAATACGCAGAAGCGGAGCAATACTTGAAAACAGCCGTGCGATTACAGCCAGATGGTGCTCAAGCACACTTCCTTTTGAGTCGCGTTTACGTAGCTTCAAAGCGGCCGGAACTCGCCAAAAATGAATATGAGGTGTTTCGCAGTTTGAGCGAGAAAGAAGCCGAAACAAGCGGGGCCTCGCGGCTCACCTACAGGAAGTAGAACATCGCCGCACAATCTTCAGCCGCGAGGTCCAGGAAGAATGTGATCGCGAGGCTCGACAGCGCATGAACGCGGGGTCTATGGAAACGCTGATCATGGCTGCAAGATCAACAGACGAAAGGGACGATAGGAGTGCAGCCCAATACGACCGTGTGAACGGAGGCGGTCATTCGCGGGCTGGAAACTTACTTACGCGCCGGGCGGCGCTGTGCGCTGGCCTCTCCATCCCCTGTTGGTTGAGCCGGATCTTTTCGAAAACCGCGCCGCGCTCAGTCGCGCCAACACCGGAACAAGAAGGGGTGATTTTCAGGGATGTTACATCTCCCGCAGGAATCCGCTTTAAGCATACCAGCGCGGCGACCGGGCAGAAGTACCTAGTCGAGACCATGGGTTCGGGTTGCGCCTTTTTTGATTACGACAACGATGGATACCTGGATATCTATTTGGTGAACGGCGCTCCGCTGCCTGGATTTACCCCCCGGCAGAGGATCTCGAACGCCTTGTATCGTAACAATAAGGATGGGACCTTCACCGATGTGACTGCCACCGCCCACGTGGACGGTGGCGGAATCTATGGCATGGGAGTCGCCGTCGGCGACTATAACAACGACGGGAACGAAGATCTTTATGTGACAGGGTTTGGCCGCAGCATCCTGTATCACAATAATGGGGATGGGACCTTTACGGATGTGACTGAAGCAGCCGGCGTTGGCAACGGCGCACAATGGGCCGTGAGCGCAGCCTTCCTCGATTATGACAACGATGGCCGGCTGGACCTCTTCGTGAGTAATTACCTGGATTACACCTTATTGAACAATGTGCAGTGCGGAGCCCGGGACAAGGGTTTAAGGTCCTACTGCCATCCCGCAAATTATCGGGGAACGAGGAACAAGCTCTACCACAACAACGGCGATGGGACTTTCACTGACGTCAGCGAGAAATCCGGCATTGCGCTTGCCGAGGGCAAGGGCATGGGAGTGGTTGCGGCGGACCTCGATGGCGATGGGTTTGTTGATATTTTCGTGTCCAACGACACGGTGCCCAATTTCTTGTACCACAACAATGGCGATGGAACTTTCAATGAAGTCGGGGCGTTTTCCGGCGTCGCTTACAGCCTGGATGGACAGGCCAAGTCCGGAATGGGAGTAGACGTTGGCGACTTCGACGGGGATGGAAAACCGGACCTCCTGCTCACCGCTCTCTCGCAGTACGGCGCCAGCCTGTATCGAAATGATGGCGACGGGTTATTTACCGACGTAGCCTCGCAAATCGGCTTGACAGAACCGACGTTTCTTCTCGGTGGATGGGGTGTCAAATTCCTGGACTACGATAATGATGGCGACCAGGACATCTTCATCACCAACAGTCACGTAATGGATGACATTGCTTCTTATTCGGATGCTCTGACCTATAAGCAACCCGACCTCCTTCTTGAGAATCGGGGAGGTCATTTCGTAGACGCTACCAACCGCCAACCGGCTCTCACGGAGCCAAGGGTAGGACGAGGATTAGCGTTTGGAGACTTTGATAATGATGGCGACATGGATATCCTTGTAAGCAACAACAATGGTCCGCCGAGTCTGTTACGAAACGATTTCGGAAATCGAAATCATTGGGTTAAATTCAAACTGGTAGGAACAAAGAGCAACCGAAATGGAGTTGGGGCGAAAGTCACGGTTATCGCAGGAGACCTGGTCCAGACAGATCAGGTGAAAGGCGGAGGCAGTTACCTTTCAGCGCATGATCCGAGACTACACTTCGGCCTGGGAAAGAGAGAGACCAT
>Ga0187858_10005563_pt1 | contig 11498 bp, 14 predicted proteins | sample June2016WEW_8_15_FD_133015 | JGI IMG/M metagenome (GOLD analysis project Ga0187858, IMG submission 133015) | Peatland microbial communities from SPRUCE experiment site at the Marcell Experimental Forest, Minnesota, USA - June2016WEW_8_150 | ecosystem: Environmental > Terrestrial > Soil >...
GATCTGGTGGTACTGCGCCATCGTGATCCCGCCATAGATGCCCGACAGGAAGTCCGGCTGCACAGTGCCGGTCCGGTTCTCCTGCGCGGTCCTAGCCCCCTTCGGCCGGACCAGGATGTCGTAAGCGGGCTGGAAGTTCGCCGACACTGCGCCGGTCGTGCGCAGCTGCGCGGTCCGCGACGCCGCGGTGAGCACGGTGAACGCGGCCGCATCGCCGTGTGATGATGTCCGGGTGACCGACGAGGTTCTGGCTGATCAGGTTGATTACTACCGTCGCCGGGCGGGCGAGTACGACGTGACGGCGTACGGCGACGTGGTGGCGGCTCGCGCGCGTATCGCGCGGCTGGCCGCGGAGATGCGCCCGGCCGGAAGCGTGCTGGAGATCGCGTGCGGGACTGGCTTGTGGACGGAGGCGCTGGCAGGGTGGGCTGACACGGTGACGGCTATTGATGCGGCGCCCGAGGCGGTGGCGATCGCTCGTGACCGCGTGCGGCCGGCAAATGTCAGCTTCGAGGTTGCCGACGTGTTCTCGTGGGACCCGGGTACCCGGTTCGACATGATCTTCTTCTCGGCGTGGCTCTCGCATGTCCCGGCGAGCCGGTTCGGGCAGTTCTGGCAGTTGCTGGGGAACCTGCTGGCCGGGAACGGACGGGTGCTGTTCATCGACGAGCACGTCGATGAGCGCGGGAAAGAGGCTTATGTCGCGGGCCGGGATGAGGTCGTCGAGCGGCGGCTGCGCGATGGCAGCACGTTCCGCGTGATCAAGAACTTCGTGGACCCACAGGAGCTGGAACTCCGGCTGCGCCGGCTGGGCTGGGATTGCACGATCCGCCGGGACGGCAGCGACTGGGTATATGGCGAGGCGCGTCTCGCGAGGTAGCACGGCTTGCTCCAGTCCTCGCCATCAGCACCGCACTGACGGGTACGGCGAGCCTCGAACCTCAAAACCGCGAAAGTCGAGCGGCAAAGCACGCCGCGGGAAAAGTATCCTTCGCGGAAGTCTAGGTTCCCCTCAGGGAAATCCCTTGGCAGGCTCCAGTCGGTCCTCCGGCGCCAGCCTGCGGCGTCATGGTGGCGCACGGCGGGATTGGCCGCGGACCTGAAATCCCCGCCCACCTGGTCATCGAGTCGCTGACGGCGCGCACTGTCGCGTCGGAGGTAGCGCAGGAGATCGCCAGGCGGGCGGCATCCCGCCCGTGGTCAGGCTTGCATCCCGAGCTGGCGCGGCGAACGGAGCTCCCCGTCGGCGACGTGGACGACAGGCCAGCCTACGGGGTCCGGATCCCGATCAGGCTGCGCCCAGGCTCGGACCCGGTAGCCGTGCGGGACCAGATCGCGACGATCGAAGGGTCTCGGTCGAGGTGTCCTGCGCCTTCCCTGTCCCGCTGGCCAGCTTGCTCCGGTCCTGGGTAGACCGCTACCGCAGTGAGGACATCGCGGCCAGCCTTAACGAACTGGAAAACGCCACCACGACCGGCAACGTGAGCAACGCAACCGCTGACCTGGGAAGGCCGGATACCTAGCTCACCGGCGACGAGGGCAGGCGTTGCGGAGCCTACAGATCCAGGCCCCGGTAAACCTCGCGTCGGTGTCCGGCTACTTGCTTGTTCGGCGCCGCGCTCATGCGGTGGGAAGCTGGGCTGCGGTATGGGCCTTCTCGAGGCCGTCGAGGATGAGGCCGAGGCCGTACTCGTACTCGCTGCCGAAGTCGTAGCCGGGCTGTAGGACGTGCCCGAAGGTGAACTCGGCGAGGTGAGGATAGGTGTCGGCGGGAAACTGGGCCAGCATGACCTGGGCGAGCGCCGCGGTTTCCTCGGGGGTGTCGAATGGCAGGCCGCGTTCCTGCAGCGCGAACCCGTAGATGTAGCTGTCGAGGGCTGCATAGGCGTGCGCGGCCAGTTCGAGGGAGAAGCCGGCGTTCCGCAGGCAGCCGAGAATGGCGTCGTGGTGCCGCAGCGTCGCCGGGCCAGGGGAGGTGCGCGACTCCATCAAGCCGACCGCCCAGCGATGACGCGACAGGACGGTCCGGACCGAGATCGCCCGCCGGCGCATGGCACCCTTCCAGCCTTCTCCGGCCGGCGGCAACTCGATCTCGCTGAATACCAGGTCGATCATGCCGTCAAGGAGGTCCTCCTTGCCGGCGATGTGGTTGTACAGCGACATGGCCTCCACCCCGACCGCCTCGCCGAGCTTGCGCATCGACAGCGCCTCGATTCCGTGCTCGTCGGCGAAGGCAGCTGCGGTACGGACGATGCGGTCGCGGCTGAGGGGGATGCGGGGCGCTGACTCGGTACCGGGCGTCGCGGTCAAATCGAAAGCTCCTCATCTCGTGCCGCCGCTGGGCGTGCGGCGGGAACAGCTTGACGAACTTACATCGTAAGCGTAACTTACAACGTAAGTTTACATTGTAAGTCGAACACGCCGGCCTCCCGAAGGGACATTCCGATGACGATCCGCACCGCGCCACCAGGCGCCCGGCATCATGCACCCGACGCGCCGCCGCCCCTCCTGCCAGACGGGGGCACGAGCCAGCGCGTGCGCAGAGCGAGCCTTATCGCCGGGATTGGGCTGCTGCTTATGTCCGCGCTGGCAGGCTTCGGCTACAACTTCGCTGTCCACGGGCTCATCACGCCCGGCAACGCCGCCCGGACAGCCCACGACATCACGGCACACGAGGGGCTTTTCGGGCTCGGGATCGTGAGCCTGTTCCTGGCTGCTGCACTTGATGTGGTGGTTGCCTGGGCGCTGTACCGGGTGTTCAGCCCGGTCAGCCAGGGCCTTTCAGCGCTCGCGGCCTGGCTGCGGCTGGTGTACACGGGAGTTTTCGCGGTGGCTGTCTTCCAGTTGGCCGGAGCCCTCCGCCTGCTCGGCAACGGCACCTCCCGCACGGTGTCCGGTGCGGGCCGGCTGCACGCCGCGGCGCTCGCCGACACCAGCCGGTTCACCGGCATCTGGCACGCCGGGCTCATCCTGTTCGGTCTTTACCTGCTCGTTATCGCCTGGCTGGCATGCCGATCGGGCTACCTGCCCAAGCTGCTCGGTGGCCTCGTCGCGATCTCAGGCCTGGGCTACATCTACGACAGCATCGGCGTCCTGCTTGTCCACGGCTCCTGGACCCAGGTCTCCACCGTCACCTTCATCGGGGAGTTCCTGCTGGCGCTGTGGCTGGTGACCCGCGGCCGCCGCATCACTGTCAGCCAGCCGGTCACACCAGCCGAGCCGGCCGGGGCAGCGCGATGAGCCCGGTGACACCCGCGGCAGCCGCCACAGGAACACTGTCGGCCATCGTCCAGGACAAATACGGCGCCGCTCCCGAAGAGCTCCTGCGGCCCGCCGAGACCGCCCGGCCAGCGATCGCAGACGACGGGATTCTCGTGCATATCCGTGCCGCCAGCGTGGACCGCGGCACCTCGCACCTGATGGCAGGCCTGGCCTATCCGATGCGGCTGGCCGGCTTCGGGCTCCGCAAGCCCATCGCCACCAACCCGGGCCGCAGCATGGCCGGGACAGTTGAGTCTGCCGGCACGAACATGACCCAGTTCCAGCCGGGCGATGACGTCTACGGCACCTGCGACGGCTCTTTCGCCCACTACGCCCGGCCCGGGCGGCGCGGATCGCGCCCAGGCCGGCGAACCTGTCCTTCGAGCAGGCAGCAGCCGTCCCTGTCTCCGCGCTCACCGCCCTGCAGGCCGTGCGGCGTGGCAAGGTGCAGGCCGGACAGAAGGTACTGATCATCGGCGCGTCAGGTGGCGTCGGCACGTTCGCCGGGCAGATCGCCAAGAGCAACGGTGCCGAAGTCACCGGCGTGTGCAGCCCGGCGAAGACCGACCTGGTCCGCGCCACCGGGGCAGACCACGTGATCGACTACAACGCGGAAGAACTTCGCCGACGGCAAGCAACGCTACGACGTCACCTCGACATCGGCGGCTGCGACAGGCTGGCACACCTGCGCCGCGCCCTCAAGCCTCACGGAAGGCTTGTCCTGGTCGGAGGCGAGGACGGCGGACGGTGGCCCGGCGGGATGGACCGCCACCGCACCTACCTGCTCAGCCAGACACCCGCGGCCATCCGCCACGTCCAGGAAGGCCGCGCCCGCGTCAAGGTCGTCATCCTCATTTGAGGACTGCCCGCCCCCTGACCACACTCGACGGCGGCTCACGAGCTTCGGGTCAGGCACATAGTGATGCATGGACAGATGTCCCCTCGAACCGGCAGCCGCCGCGCCTGAGGCCCCGCAGGGTGAGCTGCTCGGCTTCCCGCCCGATGCCCGGGTGCTCATTGTGAACGCGGACGACTTCGGGATGTATCGGGCGATCAACGCCGCGGTCTTGCGTTCGATCGAGGAGGGGATCGCCAGCTCGTGCACCCTGATGGTGCCGTGTCCCGGGGCGCCGGACGCCATGCGCCTGCTCCGTCAGCATCCGGGGATCTCGTTCGGGATCCACCTCACGTAGCCCAAGTAGAGTGGCCATCGATGGATACAGTGCCGTCGGGGGGGCTAGCTAACCGTGGACCACTGGACTGACTTCAAGGTGGGTCAACTACCCTCCTTCTCGGCGCGACGGCCGGTTGATATTCCCCCGCCGATGCAGGCAATGTTCCGTGAACTGGCAGAATCCCTTGAACAACCGCTGCGTGGGCTCACCTCGGATGGGGCACTGCGATCGGGATTGTTTCCCCTCCGGTCTTCTGGCGTTACCACCGCGCCCATTACCGACGCCGCCCTCGACTTCCTGGGTGCGCTCAGCGCCGAGCAGCGAGAGCGTGCCGTGTTCCCCCTCGATGCTGAGCAGCGTCGGATGTGGCTGAACATTCATCCCTTCGTGTTCCGTCACGGCGTGATGCTCGAGGATCTGCCGCCCGCCGCGCGCCAGCTCGGACTGCGGCTCCTCGAAACCACTCTGTCGGCTCGTGGCTTCGCCCAAGCCCGCGACATCATGCGGCTGAACCGCCTCCTATCGGAGGTGACAGGCCTCTCAGACGACTTCGGCGAGTGGCCGTACTTCCTGTCTGTTTTCGGTGAGCCGAGCGCCGAAGGGCCGTGGGCGTGGCAGATCGACGGTCATCACCTGTGCGTCAACGGCACGATCATCGGCGATCAGCTCGTGCTCACGCCGAGCTTCATGGGCTCGGAACCGTGCCACGTGTTCGACGGTCCACTGGCCGGCACGATGGTCTTCTGCGCCGAGGAGCGGGCCGGCTTGGAACTGATCCGCTCGCTCGATGACCAGCAGCTAGCCCGCGCCGTCCTCCGGTCCTCGATCCATCCCGACGACCTTCCCCGAGAGCTGCAGCACCCCTTCGATGGCCGGATGCAGGCTGGCGCGTTCCGGGACAACGCCGTGGTTCCCTTCGCTGGAGTCTGCGCCGCCGACCTGACCGATGCTCAACGCCGCCGCCTGCGGGCCTTGGCCGCCGCCTACGCTGGCTGGGCCGCCGAAGGCCACTCCGGGGTGAAGATGCGCGAAGTCGATCGGCATCTCGATGAGACCTACTTTGCCTGGATGGGCGCGGTAGCCGATGATGGTCCCTTCTACTACCGGGTCCATAGCCCCGTCGTGCTGATCGAGTTCGATCATCATCCTGGCGTTGCGTTCGACAATGTCGTGCCCTCTCGTAATCACATCCACACCCTTGTTCGCACGCCAAACGCGGGTGACTACGGTGTCGATCTCCTCCGGCAGCATCACGAGCGGTTTGATCACAGCACCGGTACCCACGTCGCCCGGACACGCTGACAGTCGACTCGCAGACTGTACCCAGCGCAACCGATCATCGCCTCTTCGCGGCACGAGTTCGCCGCGCATCGCGCCGGGCGACCAGTCGAGGCCGCCATCTTTTAGCTTTTGCTTCCCCGCTGGTGGCAAGGGCATCGCGCTCATAGCGGCATCAGCCCGTGCAGAGGAAAGACTGCATTCCGGGTGGCCATGATCGCCTGATCGGCCAGATCGGCTGGGTCGTACCCGGACTCGAACGGCACGAACTTGGCGAGTGCGCCATCTGTCATCTGCTCGGGTGCGGACAGGCCAGTTCGCCGTGCAACGTACTCACGCCACGGGACGGGGGTTGGCGTCCCTGGGTCGATCGGCTGGCCTGCGGCCTCGGCTATCAGGTGCGTCCAGGTCCGCGGTACGACTTGGACCAATTCATACCCTCCGCCGCCGGTGAGGAGCCAGCGTCCGCCGGCCAGGTCGTGGGCTAGCGCATGGATCGCGGCATGAGCGGCGCGCTGCGCGTCGATGGTCAGCTGCAGGTTGGCCAGGGGATCCAGCCGGTGCGTGTCGCACCCATGCTGGCTGACAAGCACCTGCGGCTGGAACTGCCGCAGCAGCGGCGGGACTATCGCGTGGAATGCGCGAAGCCAGCTGGCATCCCTGATCCCCGCGGGCAGCGCGACATTCACCGCTGAACCCTCAGCGCCGGGCCCGCCGGTCTCCGTGGGCAGGCCGGTGAAGGGAAACAGGGTCGCCGGGTGCTCGTGCAGGCTTACCGTCAGCACCCGCGGATCGGTGTAGAACGCTGCCTGCACCCCGTCGCCGTGGTGCGCGTCGATGTCCACGTAGGCGACGCGCTCGGCGCCCTGTCCCAGCAGCCAGCTGATGGCGATTGCCGGGTCGTTGTAGACGCCGAACCCGCTGGCATGAGCGGCCATGGCGTGATGCATGCCGCCCGCGATGCTCGCGCCGTGCCCAGCCGGGCCTGACCAGGCGGCGCGGGCCGCTGCCAGGGTCGCGCCGGCAATCAGCGCCGATGCCTCGTGCATGCCGGGGAATACCGGGTTGTCCTCGGTGCCCAGCCCGAACATCTGCGCAACGCGGAGCTGGGTCCCCTCCAGGCCGTCGCTGGCATCGGGGTGCTCAGCCCAGCGGCTGACCGCCTCCACTGCTTCGACGTACTGCGCGTCATGCACACGCTCCAAGTCCGCGTCGGAGGCCGGGGCCGGAACGGCCACGGTCACGCCGGGCTGGCTCCACAGCCCGAACTCATGCGCAAGTCGCATCGTCAGCTCCACGCGCACCGGTGCCATTGGGTGGCCAGGCCCGAAGTGATAGTCGGTGAGCCGCTCGTCCCAGGCCACATGCAGGGTGCAGGTCATCTGCCACAACCTCTCTGCCGCCACCGGCTGGCGTATCGAACGCACCAGACGAGGATCTACCGCACACGTTGGTAGATATCCCCGGCCCAGTCCAGCCCCCGGCAACCGCCAGCGCGACACCGGCACTCACGGACCCTGTGGGCCTCGATTACTGGATCTGTCCTGGCCTCCCAGCCTGGTCTGGCTGGCCTGTGCTGCCTTTGAGGGTCGGGACCATCCGTGCCGACCTCGATAACGCCGTGCTGGGACGTCGGTTGCTATCGCCGGACCAGCGGCAGACTTGCACAACGAGATACTCGCCGTGGAGACCAGGAGCCAGGGCTTCTACGAGCTGGCAGGTGCGGTCAGTTGCCGAGACTGCGCCCGCCGTCGACGATGATGCGCTGGCCGGTTATGAAGCCTGCTCCTTCAGAGGCGAGGAAGCTCACCGCGTGGGCGATGTCCCCGGGAGTCCCCATCCGGCCGGCGGGCACCGAGGAAAGGTAAGCGCTCCTGGTCTCTGGTTTCCCGTCTGCGTGCCGCTCGACGGGGATGAAGCCCGGCGCGACCGTGTTGACGGTGATGCCGGAGGGAGCGAGCTCGCGGGCCCAGCTGCGGGCCAGGCCGATCTGGGCGCTCTTCGCGGTGGCGTAAGCGGTCCGGCCCGGCGGCGGCCGGTCCGCGACCTCAGAGTCGATCTGGATGATCCGGCCGTATCGCCTCGCCCGCATCCCTGCAACCACCGCACGCCCCAGCAGCACCGGGCTCTTGACGAAGAAGTCCAGCTGGGCGAGGTGATCCTGCCACGCCACATCAGCCAAGGGAGCTTCGGGCTGCGGGCCGGTCGCATTCAGCACCAGTACGCCGACCGGGCCGAGGCTGGCGGCCACCGCGGCGACGAGCTCGGCGACCTGCCGCTCGTCGGTCACATCGGCGGTGAAAGCCCCGGCGGTCCCGCCCTCGCTGCGGATGGCCTGGGCGACCTCACGTGCCTGGGCGTCCGCCAGGCCATTGACGGCGACGGCCAGGCCATCGCGGGCCAGGCGCCGCGCGATGGCCTTGCCCAGCCCCCGCGAGCTGCCCGTCACCAGAGCGACACGCTGCTGAGCCAGATCCATGCGCCCGATCATGCCGCCTGGCCCCGTAAGCCGCCAGCCCGCACTGGCGCGCTCCCAGATGCGCCCCATCACACCATCGATCGACCACCACCACTGACACACGAAGGCGGAAACCAGCGACGACCGCACCTCCCCGACCCAATCCGACAGGCAACGCACGCCCCGCGGTCAGAAGAGCGCAGGTCCGGCCCGAAGGATCTGCGTAGTTAGCTGGCTGCTTTTCGCGCCTTGGTCATGGCAATAGCGATCTTCGAGGAAAGAAGGATCTCTGTTCATCCATGAGAGTGCGCTTTTCGCAATACGGGGCTGCATCATGCTGAGCAACATTGACGTACCCCCGCTGGCGGCGACGCCGACCGGATCCGGCCGCCCGGGAAGGGGGCGCGATGTTGGGAGACCGGGCGCCAGGCCGTGATCGTGACTCGACATGATCGACGGCGACGGCGTAAAGTCCGCAGGGCATCCGCCTGGAGATCGTCTGGGGAGGCGCTCGCGGGTCCGGGCTAATGGGGATCGGGGGGAACCACATGGCGTACGGCGTGGTCCATAAGTTCGCTGGTGGCACCAAGGAGCAGTACGAAGCATCCATAGCGGCAGTACATCCGGAGGACGGGGGGCTGCCTGAGGGGCAGCTGTTCCATGCCGCGGGCCCATCGGCCGGCGGCTGGATAATCATCGCAGTGCATGACTCGCGGGAGGGCTGGGAGCGGTTCCGCGATGGCACCCTCATGCCCCGCATGGCGAGGGGAATCGCCGGTGGCTTCACGGCGCCGCCCGAGGAGACCGGGTTCGAGATCTACAACGAGGTCACGGCCTAGCCCCGCGCAGTTCCAGGGCAGCTGCCTGACGACGGGTAAGCCCGGCGGCCATCGCAGGGAAGGAACAACGACATTCTGGTGCGGGAGCCCCGCTCATCGCGCATCCGAGGATGCCCCCTCTATTTGGCGAAGAGGAAGATCGAATAAGTGGCAGGTACCCGGGCTCCGCAGATAGCCTGCCGCGGCTGGGCTCGCTCTCTTCGCGGGAGGCACGGGGTTTCCTAGGGTAGCCAGCGGAGTGCCGCAGGGTTTCTGGATGGCCGTGGGCTCAGGTGGTGAGTACAGCAGGAAAGTACCGCAACAGGCCCGGACCTCAGCCAACTCCCGGGGACGCGCACGGACGCTGACCTGCGGGATGGACGTGGGTGGACGTGCTGCCCGTTGTCTGCAAGCAGGGGGTCAGGGGCTCAAGTCCCCTTAGCTCCACAGGTCAGAAGCATAATTCGAAATCCTGATCCCCAGATTTGGGCGAGTACAGCAGCAAGGTACCGCAACCGGGATCGCGTGAGATGCCGTACACGCGTTCGAGCAGGGTTTCGCCCTCGCGGTCGGCTGCGGCCTGCGGCGCACCGATCCCAGGTCTTGAGCCGAAGGCGGCCGCCATTGCCGTATCGAGCACCGATCAGCCCGTTCGGGGCGACTCACAGCGCCACCCGCTACAGGTGGAGGCGTGCGGCACCCGCCGCGATTGATCCCGGCGCGGTCATGGGGAAGCGGCCCCGGGGGACGCAATCGTGATGGCAATCTAGTCGTTGGGGCCCGCGGCCCTGCGTTTGTAAACCGCACGAAAGATGAACCCGATGGCGACCGCAATGGCGGCCACGACGATCCCGCCCATGATCGAGGCAACCGCCGAGGCTCCGGTCGCGAAGGCAATGACGAAGTAGATCACTCCGGCGGCGAGGCCCGGGATTACAACAGCGATCTTGGAGGCATTGATCCTCATGGCGATAGCCCCTTCTCGCTGCGCGCTCTCCAGCCCTGCATGCAGGCTACTGCGCACCGATCACTGCGAAGGGGATGACGGATCGCGCATTCGCTGAGGTGTTCGCTCTGACGAGACCTCCCGTATCCGGAACCTGATACGGGAACGCCTCGGGTCGGAGGGACGCCCGCGAGAGGCCGTCCCGTGAGAGCACCCGGGTGCACACCATGCCCGTCGCCTTGGCCACGTCGATCGCCGCGGCCCGCGCGATCACCGGGCCGTCGTCGCTGTCGATCGGCCAGAACACCGATGCCCGCATCCCCCGTCACCACCCGCGCCGACGCGAACCGGGCCCTCGGATACGCAAACGGGCAGGTCATCGGCCGATTTTCACGCCGTCTCGGCGTCCCCGCACGGGGCCTTGGGACTAACCGTCGGCGGGCCGCCATGCGCGTCGGCATTCTCATCCACCGGGATGCGGCCCGAAGGGCCCATCAAGGTCTCTTGGGCTTTCAGGGGTTAACTCTGTTCTCACTGTCACCCACGCCACTGAGCGTGCCTTGGCGCCATTTGAGTGCCCCTGGCCGTGGGAGCTCAGGCGGCGCCGAGCGGTGCGGCCTGCCGGCTTGAAGGGCCGGCCCGGGCCTTGGGTCTTGGGTCTTGGGTCAAGCCGGGCGTGACCTACACTGCTACTCCTCGGCTCGGGCACTGCCGTGTAGCTAAATTTAGTTGCCCGGGGCCAGAACCCTTGGCTGCCGGGGAGCCACCTGGCTAGGGCGCCTTTGCGCTCAGGGGTTCCGGGGGATCGCCCGGCCTGCAGCTTCTTGCGTCGGTGTCCAGTCTCTGGTTCGTCCGGTCTGCGGCTGCAGCCTGCTGTCTGGCATTAGCCTGGCGGGCCTTGCGATGTCTTCTCTCCTGATTTGCTCGGGCAGTTCGCTGCCTAGTCGCCGGCTAGTTCGTCGGTGGCGGTCCGCCCGGCGTGTGCGGTCCGGCGGAGGAAGTCGGCGAGCAGCTGGAGTTCGGCGTCGCCGTATTCAGCGCAGATCTGGTCCATTGAGGTGTTCATCCCCGAGTAAAGGTGCAGCAGTTCGGAGTTGCGGACGCGTAGCGCCCGGATGAGGACGGCGCGGCGGTCGGAGGTGCCGCGGTCGCGGGCCACCCAGCCGCCGCGTTCGAGCCGGTCGATGATGCCGGTCATGGTGGCGGGATGCAGCCCGGCGCGTCGGGCCAGGGCGCTCGGGCTGAGCGGGCCGTGCCGGTTGATGAGATCAAGGCAGTCCAGGTCGACGTCCTTGAGGTCAACGCGCGCGCCGACGTGATGGTTGAGAAGGGACAGCTGGATGCTCAGCTCGCGCAGTGACTCCTTGATCGCGGTGCTCAGCCGCCGCCTGCGCCGCGCCGAGCCCGCGCTCTCGGATGATATGGAATCCATATGATATGATCCTAATGTCTTCTGGAATACAGAGGAAACGATACCCCGGGAAGGGGTGCCCGCGCACAGGGAAGGCTTGCCATGATCTTGGTTACCGGAGCGACGGGCAACGTCGGGCGTGAGCTGGTGA
>Ga0187858_10005566_pt1 | contig 11496 bp, 10 predicted proteins | sample June2016WEW_8_15_FD_133015 | JGI IMG/M metagenome (GOLD analysis project Ga0187858, IMG submission 133015) | Peatland microbial communities from SPRUCE experiment site at the Marcell Experimental Forest, Minnesota, USA - June2016WEW_8_150 | ecosystem: Environmental > Terrestrial > Soil >...
CGGAACGAAGCGAAACGCAGTTCAGTTGAGCTTCGTTCCTTAGTTGAGTGGGTTCCGCTTTTGCTCGAGCGCCCTCGTCGGCACATTTTTGATGCCCCGGCGGGGGGCCGGGCAGAGTGTGGAAGAGGTTTCCAAAACCAAACCATTGGCCTTTAACGGTCTTCCAGCAGCAGCGACGTGGAGGTGCTAGGGAATCTTCGTGCTATGCTACACTGTTTCAATTCAGCCGGGCTGTGGGCTCTTCCGTCCCACTCCAAATCATAGAGATCAACCGTGGCTAACCAACAACGTGCGCTCATTACCGGGATTTCAGGACAGGATGGAAGCTATCTGGCGGAATTGCTCTTGGAAAAGGGCTATGAGGTTCACGGCATCGTCCGCCGGGTAGCGATTGAAGACCCCCAGCACCGGTTGTCACGGATCCAGCAACTCCTGGATAGGGTTCACCTGCATGCGGCATCTCTTGAGAGCTATCCCAGTCTAATGAAGGTGGTTGCTGCCGTGCAGCCGGACGAGATTTATCATCTGGCGGCTCAAAGCTACGTCAGTTATTCCTTTGAAGACGAGTTCTCAACCTTCGAGGTCAACATCAACGGCACTCACCATTTGCTATCCACCTGCCGCGACCTCGCGCCCAAGGCAAAATTTTATTTCGCCGGATCAAGCGAAATGTTCGGTTCCGCGCCGGCTCCGCAAAACGAGCACACCGCCTTTCGTCCGCGGTCGGCTTATGGGATCTCGAAAGTCGCCGGCTATCATCTCACCCGGAACTATCGGGAAGCCTACGGTCTGCATGCATCCTGCGGCATGTTGTACAACCATGAGTCTCCCCGGCGCGGCATGGAGTTTGTCACCCGCAAGATTTCTTCCTTGGCGGCGCAGATCAAGCTCGGGCTGGCCACTGAAATCCACCTGGGCAACCTGGACGCAAAACGCGATTGGGGACACGCGCGAGAATACGTGGAAGCCATGTGGCGGATGCTACAGCAGGAACAACCAGACGACTACGTGATCGCCACCGGGGAAACTCACTCGGTGCGGGAATTTCTTGAATGTGCGTTCGGCTTGCTGGAACTCGATCCTTACCAATATCTCGTGCTTGACCAGCGCTTTATCCGGCCCGCTGAAGTCGATCTTTTGCTTGGGGATGCGAGTAAGGCGCGCCAGCGCCTGGGTTGGTCGGCGCGAACCACATTCAGCGAACTGGTGCGCGATATGGTTTATTCTGACCTGAATCTGTACTCACGCGTCGCAGGCGACGAGATCCCAGCGGCCCCTGCCACGCTTTCCGCGGACTCTGAAACTCAGCGCACCATGCAACCTACAATCGGCAAGTGATGACGGAACGTCCGCCGCTTCTCGAGGAGCGTTTACCACGCGAAGCCGGCGACATCGCCGATGCCTGCGCTTCGGTTCCGTCGTCGTCCGGCTACTGCGCAACGCTGCAAACGCTGTTTCGCGGGAAGATGAGCGGCGCCGCCATTGCCCTGAACATTCGCCAGGTGGTCATCATGCAGCTCAGTGTGGGCAGCAGTGTGAGGATGGCACTCTACCGCTGAGTTATGCGCCCAACGCTTTCTATTCAAACAGTTACAGGCGTTCCCGTCAACAGTTTGGGAACGTTTGGGAACGGAAGCGCCCGCACGATGCGTGATTGTGCCTCGCGCTTGTCCGCACTGATGGCTTGGAGGTATTTATCCATCGTTATGCTGACATTCGCGTGACGCATGAGTAGGGGGATGCCGCTCCAAGTGGGAAGCTCAACACCCCGGCTTCAATTACAGTTACCCAAAGTAAACATGCGCTCGGGGTCCGCGTGTGCAATTGGGCAGCATTCCGGCGCGATTAGGCACCCTTCCCCCATTTCCCAGCGAGCAGAAAGACCGCACCGCACAACCCGGTGACAGCCAAGACGCGGGAGGCAACAGCCGCCATGTCGGGCACTCCAACTCCCTGGGGGAGGGCCATCCCCAAACTAGCGCATAGCCTTCCTTGATGCCTTTGACGTGTTCCATATCGTAGTGCCAAGGCACCCAGGCACCGCAGTAAACGATTAGCAGGCAGTAAATGACAGCAACAATTCGTTGTGCTCGGGTCATCTCGTGAGCAGACTAACCTTCTCATGGACCGCCTGCAAGTCCCCCGTCACGAGGTTCGCGCCTCCGGCCGGGCCGTTGGTTTCGTTCAGTCAGGCATCTTCATTGCCCACGCCCGCCCAGCGTCGGTTTTCGCTTTTGTGTAAGCAATTGCCTTGGCACAGGCGTTATGGTGAGCAATGATGGTGGAGGATGCTGGATTATCCTCGCAAAGTTGAGCAAGGCTCACGAAACTATCCACCATCTCTTTCTGCTCTATTGCATCTGCCTTCGCTTTGTCAGCATTTGCCAGTGTCTTTGCGACTGAGATTGTGCACTTGTCTTCTGGAATGTGATGCCTCGCACAAGTTCCATACTGCGCTTCGAGTTGCTCCGCAGTCTGTGCGCGTGCCGATTGCAGCAAGCAAGTAAGTAAGGGCTATTACCATTGCGACTACTGCGACTGCTTTCCTCATTTTGTCCCCTTCGTGCTGCGCTCGGCTTTCTCGCAGCGTGCCAAGTAATCGTCAATCGCCTTGCGAATGATGGCCGCCACTGGGGCCATGGTCCGGGCACTCAGCGCCGCCAGCTTCGTTACCTGGTCAGCACGGGAGAAAGAGGCTTAAGCGCTTCACTTGGCCCCCTGAAGCTCCGCGCCCATGTTACAGGCCATTTGGGCGTTGATGATTTCGGTGCCGGGCACGTACCACGGATGCACTGCATAATTCTTCAAGCATTCCTCGACCGTGTCGTGAACCGAGCGAACCCGTTGTGAAGTGTCCCGATCTGTGGGATACTCCGCCTTGTATGACCCTCGACGATTACCGTCGGTTCTATGCAGAAGAAATCCGCTACCTTGCCAACCTCAGTTCGCCTGCGTTGATCCAGGCTTTTGCGCGTGTGCCGCGGGTTTCTGGGGGTGGATGCTTAGGATGACAAGCGAACAAGTCCAGGAAAGAGTCAGCAGCGTGCCGTTCTGGTGGCACTCCATTCAATTGAACCCCGAGGTGGTGACGCCGGGCTTCAAGTCACCTGATATTCTTGCGCGGGAACTGGAGGCAATCCACCTTCCCGATTTGCGCGGCAAAAGCGTGCTCGATGTTGGGGCGTGGGATGGATTTTTCTCCTTTGAAGCGGAACGCCGGGGAGCGAAGCAGGTGGTTGCGCTCGATCATTACGTCTGGTCCATGGACATTCCCCTTATGACGCGCTATTGGAAGGAATGTCAGCGGCAGAACGTAATCCCTGAGCAGTGGGATACCGTGCCGGGCGTGTGGCGTCCAGATGAACTGCCCGGCAAACGGGGCTTCGACACCGCGCGCGAAATCCTTGGCAGCCATGTCGAATGCCAGGTGGGCGACTTTATGAAGATGGACCTGGAATGCTTCGGTACGTTCGACGTGGTGTTATATCTGGGCGTGCTCTACCACATGCACGATCCGTTCGAAGCGCTGAAGCGAGTGGCCCGTGTCACGCGGGGGCTGGCGGTCATCGAGACCGAGGCAATCGTCGCCCCCGGTTTCGAGAAGGAATCGCTTTGGGAATTCTATGAAACCAATGAGCTGAACGGCGATGTGAATAACTGGTGGGCACCCACATACGAAGCGTGTATCGGGATTTGTCGCGCCGCCGGGTTCCGCGACGCGGAACTGCTGGTCCCACCGCCAGTCAGGAACGCATGGCGCACCGGCGTCAAACTCCTGTTGGGGCGCAAGCTGCGTCCGATCCATTACCGAGCCACATTACATGCGTGGAAGTAAGTGGACTGAACGTTTCCGTTTGAGTTCAGCACCTCGCATTTTCCAGGCACCGTCTGCACGACGAGTTGAGTGGAAAGGAGCACAACCTGCACGGGTCCATACGATGTTGAAATTGATGTGAAGTAGGCAGCCCATCGGTCTCCAACGGCGGGTGGCCCTCGATAGGAGCAAAGGCGCTGTCAGGCAACCTTGCGGTGCCAAGAACGTATTCCTTTGCCATGCTACTCACCAGCGGAAGCCCGTTTTCCCCGCGGAAATGCAGGGTTTTCTTGTTGGTGTGCCGAGCATGAACGACAGCTTGGAGGTGGAATTCTCTTACTGGAGGTGAATTGATGGCGAGGCGCAAGGGCGTCGTCGCGCCATCCCCAAGAACGCAGATTTGCACAGACCCGACGAGACGGCACTGCTCCCATCTCGTAATCTCTTCGGGCTAAGTAACTATAAGGCGATTTCACTCATTGGGACTGCGGCGTATGGTTCATTTCTCCCCCCATACTCAAACAACCTTCAACTCCAATTCCTTGGGCGCTAGACTTCTTTTCATTATGGTTTGTCGATTATGGGTTTGTTGATTATGGTTTGTTGCCAAACATCGCTCGCAGCCGTGCCTGCAATCGCAGCCCGGTAGCCGGCAATGGTTTCCTGGGCGCAGCGGGCCCAACTGAAGCGGGCAGCCTGCTGGAGTGCGCGTTCTGACATCTGCCGGTGAAGCTCACGGTTGCAGTACAGTTCCAGCATAGAGTGCGCCAGCGCATCCCGGTCGTGCGGATCGACCATGATGGCCGCCTCTCCCACCACCTCCGGCAACGACGAGGTATTCGAGGTAATGGCAGGTGTGCCGCACTGCATGGCTTCCAGGGGCGGCAGGCCGAAGCCCTCATAGAACGATGGATATACGAAACACAAGGCCCCCGAGTAGAGGGGGGAAAGGTCGCAGTCGGGCACAAAGCCGGTGAAGATCACGCGCTCCCGGAGGTGGCCGAGAGCGGCAGCATCAAATATGCGGTCGAAGTCCCATCCTTGGGTCCCCACCAGAACCAGGTAAAGATCGGGCAAGCGCTCCTGCTGCAACAACTGGGCGAAGGCGCGAATCACGCCGTCAATATTCTTTCGGGGTTCCAGCGTTGCCACCGAGAGGCAATACTGGGCCTCGACCGGGATAGCAAACTTTTGGCGGGCCGAGGCCACCAGCGCCCCATCGGTACAGCAATAGAACAACTCTGACGCTGCCAGATGGGTGACGATCACGCGCGCCGGGTCCGCCCACCGGCAGAGCTCGAGAAAATCGTTGCGTGTGGAATGCGAAATACAGACGATCCAATCTTCAGGCACTAGGCTGCCGAGCATTTGCCGGATAAGGTGATTCTGGTCGTCGCGGAAAAATTCCGGATGCATCAGCGGGATCAGGTCGTACACGGTCTGGAACTTCTTAATACTGCCTGCGCGCCGGACTTCTGGCGGAATCGGATGAAGTCCCGAGTGAAACACGTCGAAGTTGGAGAGTTCCCTCGCGGCGATCTTGAGCCCGGACCTGCGCTCCACCTCCCACAACGCCCTCCGCACTGCCCTGACCGGCAGTGCGTTCCCGGTGAGCCCCTCTCGCCAACCCCTAACATGTTCCAGCATTTTCGTCTTGAAATGCCCTTCAGGAAGCAGCGGTAGTCCAGTCGTGCGGGTATTCGAGTCCAGGTGCTTGCGCGTTGGCTGGATCCAGGCAGCCGATGTCGTGACGCACGCGGTAAGAGCACACTCGCCGGAGGCCGCTATTCCCTGCACCACATTATCGATGACACGAAAAATACCGGTCCGGCATTGGGGAATGCAGTTCGCCTGCCCCAGAACGGAAGTTTCGTAGAGCACTCTTATGCGGCCGTCAACCAACTTTTCACTCCCAGCCTTCGCACACTGCATTCACGCCTGCGCAGCCGCGCGATATGCCTGGAATGTCTCTTCCGCGCACTTGCGCCAACTGAACAGCTTCGCCCTTTCAATGGACTTGCGTGACATTTCGCGCCGCAGCTCAGAATCCTTGTACACCCGTAGCATGGCCCCGGCAAGCCGCGTCCAGATCGTGCGGGTTCACCTGGATGGCGGCATCGCCCACGACTTCCGGGATCGATGTGACGTCGGAGGTGATGACCGGAGTTCCGCACTTCATGGCTTCCAGCGGTGGCAGGCCGAATCCTTCATTCAGAGGATGGAAACACGAATCCCAATGCGCCGCTATAGACGGTTGCAAGATCCTCGTCCCGTAAAAATAATTCTGTCGCGCACGGCGCCCTCAGCGGCGGCGAGAACTTCTTCCCAGGCGAAGGTTCGAGCGCCGCCAAGAAGCAGGTATAGATCCGGAGCATTTTCCTGTTCGATGACGGATCTGAACGCCTTGATTGCAGCCGTGAGATTCTTCCGGAGCTCCAGTGTGCACACACTCAAAAAATACACGGCTTCCTCCGGCACCCCGTTCTTCCGACGTATCAGTTTGATGCGTCCTTCATCTTTGCACGGGCGGAATTCATCTCCTGCCGCCAGATATACCGTCCGCACCTGCTCCTGCGGATGTTTGGGGCAGTATCTGAGAAATTCGTTACGGGTATGGTCGGAATCGCAGAGCACCCAACCGGCAGGGGAAATTGATTGCATAAGGGCTCGCTGGTGCGCGACCACGGGCGCGGGCGCGGGCATCCATTCCGGATGCAGCAGCGTAGTCACATCGTGAATCGTCACAAACTGAGCCAGATGTGGCGCCCTTCGCGCCGCTGGAGCAATGGCTGAAAATGGCGTATGAAACACCTGGCAACAGCGCAAATCGCCATCCCACAGGATTGCAGTTCTGCGTTGCAACGCATCGGAGAACCGCTTGCCAATTCCGACGCCGAGTTTCCTCCCAACCCCTTCCGCCAACCGCCCTAACAAGCTGCTGCAGTCGAGCAAAATTCCACGCGGAGCCATAGGCAACCGACCGCCGCAGCACGCTGATGATACAGCGTACCACATCGGAATGGAAGGGCAGTCGGACCCTGGTCAGCGATTTCGTAAAACGCCATCTGCGCATCAGGTACGCCGCTGATTTGACTCCAGTTGTGGCAGCCAAGGAAGCTCGGGTAAGTTGGAATGCTCGCGGTATGGCAGAAACCGTTTGATTTTTCAGGTCGGAAGGAATACGGCGAAAGGGCGTCAGGGCGGACACCCGGAAAGATTGCCGGACACGCGAAGGACAAGCGCGGCGGAGATCAACTGGTATTCGGCGAAAGAGCGACGAACCAGTAGGCTAAGCGCTTGGCGAACTCATGAAGGGTCTCGCATGTTCGGCGGGCATGGCTGCAGACCTGACGCTGGTAGAAAGACCCGGGACAGGGTACATTTCCGTCTTGCCTTTCGTTCCATGAGCGTCTCTTTCGCTGACAGTGACGCGGCGCTGGTGTTCGATGCGAACCGTTTTGACGACACGCACCTGGGAATCCGACGACGGGCCATCGATCTCCGGCAAGTGCTAGTATCGAATCTCCCGGCCCGGCTCCGTGAATGCCGGTGGGAGATTCCTGCGTGAGACGCTCCGCCTCGCGCAATAACTCGGGCTGGTTCTCGTTCAAGGTGAAGGCCCTGCCCAGACTATCCGCTCCAGTGCCCTGACGAAGGGCGCTGGCAGACACAAAGCATCCACCACCAACACATCCAGGAAGCGGCGGCCCAACTGCCCGACCAGATTTGGAGCAGAGCCACAGCGCAGGAGAACTCGGCTTCGCCGTTCTTCTGAAGGCGGAGACCCAAGGCGATGGCGAAAGACGTGCTGACCAAGACCACTACCACGATGCGGTGATAATACTGAATCTCGGTTTTCATCTCGCCGTTCACCTAGTGCTGAACCTTCCGCTCCATACAGGCATCGCAACACCGGGCAAACGAACTGCAGATTTCAATGCCATCGACCGCCCCCACTACCAACCCTCGAGACCAATCGGAGCGTAGAACGCCGTTACGTTTCAGGCAGCGGCCAATTTCACAACTGAGCGCGAACACGGGCGCGCGGCTCGCCTACAAAAAAATCATTTTTTGGAGGCAGTCGTTGTCGGTATTGCAGAAAGTTTATTTGTCTCTGTGGTTGTGGGGCAAGTGGGTTGAGCTCGTTCAGAAACGCTTTTTGCGCCGTGTATTTGCCCGCGGCTGGAACTTTGGACTCAAAGCGGCTATTCTGGCTCGGTTTCAGGAAACACGTGCGCGTCCGCCGGTAACGCGTTATTCTAGCACTGAAGCAAACCTTTGAAGTGGCCCGATTTGCAAAGCTACCGAAGACCAACATCAAGCAACTGCGGCAAACGTGGGAGACGATGGCGCAGCAGGACCCGCTTTGAGCTATCTGCACCGATCCCAGGCGCCGCGATGGTGCTTGGGTACCCAGTGGAATTTTTTGCCACTGGAGAGAGGGAAGTGAGCACGGTCATCGAATACGTCCGAGCCTGACGGTATTGCAGTGTTTCAGGTGCCAGACCGTGCAAGGTCATTGCGCGAAAAGCTCGGTAAGGGGAGGCGTGTAAAGCGGCTGTTTTCGGTCGCCAATATGAGACTCGGGTCATCCATGGAGCTACGGGCGGAGACCTATGCCGCCCCTAACGGCGGCAGGCAGAATGGAGATGCACTCTATTTTCGAATCCGACGTGCGCCGAGCAGTGCGGGTTGCTGGCGCAAAAGTATGCGAGGTGAGGTTTACTAATTCTGTTGATGAAAATTTCAATCGTAGCCTACGCTACGTTGGGTCGTCACCAGAGTGGGCACGCGTAAGTAAACAGTACTGCGTCATAAAGCGCAGGTGAAGCAGGCCTTGGAGCTTAGATGTCAACTGATCAACATCTGCGGCCTCTGCGCATCTGTATCGACGCTCGGTGGAATCCTCACTACACAGGTGGGGCGGGTCTAGTTCCTGTCGGTCTTGCAAGCGGATTTTCTCAACTGGCGGACGGTGATGAAGAGTTTTATTTCCTTGCGTATCCAGGTAAAGATGAACACTTGCGTCCGTGTTTACGGAATCGGTGCAGAATTCTTTACTGCTCGGAGCCTGCCGGACCTCCACCAGACCCGATGTGGAAACGCGCCGCCCGCCGTGTTCCGGGACTACATCGGGCGTGGCGTGCGTCACGCCGATGGAGAAGTGTTCCCTATGTCCCAACCGACGTTCCGTATTCCGACGGCACCGTGGAGAGTGCGGGCATGGACCTTATTCACTTTACCCAGCAGGATGGTTTTTTGACTGCTTTGCCGAGCATCTACCAACCACACGATTTGCAGCATTTACATTTCCCCGAATTCTTTACCGCTGCAGAATACGCGCAACGAGAAAAAACATACCGTACCTGCTGTGCGCAGTCTTCGATGATTGCCATGATGACTCACTGGGGCAAGCGTGACTTGGTCCAGCATTACGGGATCGCGGAAGATAAGGTGTGTGTTGTCCCAGGGGCACCGATGTTGAGCATTTATCCACCGCCGCGCCCGGAGGATCTGGATGTAGCCCGACAGAAGTTCGCTTTGCCGAACCGGTTCGTGTTTTTCCCGGCCCAGACTTGGGCGCACAAAAACCACATAAGACTGCTCGACGCACTCGCCCTCTTGCGCAATCGTGATGGATTACGAGTCCCGCTGGTTTGCACGGGCTTCCAAAACAGCTTCTTTTCTAGGATCCGGGAGCACGCTGCGAAACTAGAGCTTGATTCTCAGGTGCAGTTCCTTGGCTTTATCACACCGTTGGAGTTGCACTGCTTATACTCTTTGTGCAGTTGTTTAGTATTTCCAAGCCTGTTTGAGGGATGGGGACTACCGATAAGCGAGGCGTTTGTTGCTGGTACGCCCGTTGCTTGCTCGTCCCTCGATCCGTTAGTCGAGCAAGCTGGTGATGCAGCACTCTTTTTTGATCCACACGACGCCGCGCAGATCGCCGATGCAATTCGACGTCTCTGGCTTGATATACTACTCCGCGACACATTAGTCGCTCGTGGCAAAAGACGCGCACCAAATTTTACTTGGGAGCGGGCGGCGCGAATCTTTCGCTCGCACTATCGCAGGCTAACGAACCGTCCTTTGAGCGAAGAGGATGACTTGTTGATCCCCCACATGTTGCATTTACCACAAAATCGGCGGTCCATCGCTGATCCGCCGTTGTCACCGCAGCGTGATGGCCTACCCTAGCACCTGAGTGTTGGGTGAGCCGGGCCTCTGCGGCTATTGGTACAAGGCTGCCGGTCTTCCGAGCGAGAAGCGGCCGCATCGTGAATGCAGGGATCTAGCGTCGGCGCCCAAGACTGGCGCGCCGCACGAGGCTACTAGCTTGTACCTTCATCGCAGAAGAAGCCGTGGTCGACGAGGAATGTGGAATTGTGGGGATGTGGAAAGGACAGCGCTTGTGTTGACCCGTGGAGTTATTACTAGCGACGTTGCCGTACTTAGGACTCGGACACAACAGCTCGAACTTCCGACAGCGCCAGCCGGCAAAAAAGGCTGGCCCTGGACTGGCGCAGTCAAGAAGCTGCCGATGACGATGCCGAACGGGAAGCCGTGGCCGAGGATCACAGTCGTAACACCCGCATACAATCAGGGAGAGTTTTTGGAAGAAACCATGCGTTCGGTGCTGATGCAGGGATATCCCAACCTAGAGTATATGGTAATCAACGGCGGCTCGACTGATAATACGGTCGAAATCATTAAGGAATACGAGCCATACCTAGACTATTGGACTACGCAAACGAATAGCGGGCAGCCGACGGCCGTCAACACTGGAATGGCGCGGTCTACCGGAGAGATTCTTGCTTGGCTTAATTCCGACGATCTTCTGTTACCTCGGACATTGGAACGGGTGGCCCTGGCGCGGATGCACAATCCCGAGATCAAGATCACCTGCGGCTTCAGGGAAGTAATTGACGCTCAGAGCCGGGTACTCGGCCACTGGGTGCACCCGCGCCCCTGCAACTACGATTTGATGCGAATCTGCTATATTGCCCAGGAAACGGTGTTCTGGAGCCGCGAAGTTTGGGAAAAAGCGGGCCCCCTGGGCGCGAACTGGCGTTACGCTCTCGACTTCGATCTCTGGCAGAAGTTTATGGCCGCCGGCTACACATTCCATTTGCTGCCGTACTTCATGGGAGCATTTCGTAGGCACCCCAAGAGCAAGGGCAGCACGATGGAACACATACGACAGGAGGAGTTGCGCGAGATTTACAAGAGGTACCTCGGCCGTGACATTTACGAACGCACTTTGCTGGACGAAACGCGCTGGTTGGAGCGGACACGACTTATGGGGCGCTTGGCGAGACTGAGGCTCTTTCACTGTCCGCCTCTTGCGGACTTTTTGCTAGACCGGGTGCATAAAACACAGGCTACTTAAGGACCAGGGAGAAGGCGATCATGAAATCCGTATTTGTGACTGGCGCTTCGGGCCTGATTGGCTCGGAGTGCGTCGCTTATTTTGACCAGATTGGCTGCCGTGTCCACGGTATCGACAACAACATGCGCATGACGTTCTTCGGGCCAGATGGCGATACCAGCTCGAACCTGCAGCGTCTGCGCAATAGCTGCTCGAATTTTGAGCACCACGACTTAGACATTCGCGACCGCGATCGCATCCTCGCGCTGGTCAAAGATCTACGTCCCCATTTGCTGATCCATTGCGCCGCACA
>Ga0187858_10005575_pt1 | contig 11481 bp, 9 predicted proteins | sample June2016WEW_8_15_FD_133015 | JGI IMG/M metagenome (GOLD analysis project Ga0187858, IMG submission 133015) | Peatland microbial communities from SPRUCE experiment site at the Marcell Experimental Forest, Minnesota, USA - June2016WEW_8_150 | ecosystem: Environmental > Terrestrial > Soil >...
CTGCTCATCCACGATGGGTAAGTCGACGGGAGTACCTTGCTGGGCGGAGAGGTACATGGCCAGGGCCCACTCGAGCGTGGGGCGCACACTCGCCAGGCTGATCATCGGTTCCGAACCCTCCACAATCGCCTTGATCATATCTTCGATGACGGCCTGATGATCCACGAAACCCAGGTCGGCCGCGCCCCGCGCCCCGGTGGCCGCGGCGGCGCTTCCCAAACGGCGGACCGCCTCGTCCTCGGGCCGCTCGTCCTTGAACTTCCACGTGTCCATGCGCTCGCCGACCATAATGGCCGTGCCGTTTTCGCCGTTCACCTCAATGCGCATGTCCGTCCCTGGCCACAGCGCCGTGGAAGCCTGCACCACGCCCTGGGCGCCGTTCGCGTAAGTCACAAAAGCCAGAGCCGTGTCTTCCAGGGCAAATCCCGGATGAGCGAGGTTGGTCATGTGGGCCTCGACCCGCTGGACGGGACCGATCAGGTACTGCAGCAAGTCGATGTAGTGGAACGCCTGCTGAATGGTCACGCCGGCCCCGGAGCGGCGCGACGAGCGCCAAGCGTCCATCCGGTAGTAATCCGCGGGGCGAAACCATTTCATGATGGTATCGGCGTGATAGATCTTGCCAAAACGTCCCCCCTGGATGGCCGTGCGAATGGCCTGGACGGCGCGGCGCGTCCGGCACTGCAGCACGACGCCAATCTTGACCCCCGCCGCTGCCGAGGCCTCTTGCATCGTATCCACTTCGCCAAGCGACATCGCCGGGGGCTTCTCCACCAAGAGGTGCCTGCCTGCCCGGGCTGCGGCGAGGACGGCCTCCGTGTGCAGATGGTTGGGCGTGAGGATGTTGACAACCTGAACCTCGGGATCGGCGAGCATTTCGTCGAGGCCGGCGTAGGCCTTGCAGTTGAATTCACCCGTGAGTTTCGCCAGGCGCGTTCGATCCAGGTCCGCTACGCCCACCAGGCGGGCGGATCTCGAAGCCTGTATCGCCTTGGCATGAAAGGGAGCTATCAACCCGGCGCCCAGGAGTCCAAATCCTATTTGCGCGTGGTTCGTCATGGCCACCTCACTCCGGAACCAGTAGCACCTTCAGTTCCCGCTGCGCTTCGATGCCCTGGAAGGCTCCCTGCCATTCCCGCAGGGGCAACCGGCGGGTAATAACTTCGCCGGCGGGCAGCCGGCCCGTCGCGATCAAGTGAATCGTGCGATCCCAGCTTGTGTAGCTGGTCGACAGGTTAAAGAGCACGTCGCACACCTTGAACGCCGCCTTATCCCAGGGGAAGGGGATCGTGTCTTTGCCGGTCAACCCGATCACGCAGATGCGGCCCTTTTTGCGGATGAAGTCCACGGTCGAGGCGATCGCGGCGGGGGCGCCGCTACACTCGATAACCAGGTCGGCTCCCAGCCCGCCGGTGAGGTCCAGGACCCGATCCACGGGATTCTCCTGCGCCACGTTGATCACCGTATCGAATCCCAGCTCCCGGGCTTTCTTTAGGCGGAGGGCCTCGTCCGCAGGCGTTCCCACGACCACCACGTGCCGGGCGCCGGCGGCACGGGCCGTCAGTCCGGCCAGAAGGCCGATGGGTCCCGGCCCGAGAACCACGACGAAGTCACCCGCTGTGACCTTGGCCCGCTCCACGACGTCGTGAACCGTGTTGGCCGTCGGTTCCACGACCGCGGCCAAGTCATAGCTCATGGTGTCGGGAATCCGATGCAGAAGCCGCTCCGGCATTTTCAGGTATTTGGTGAACGCGCCGTCGATGCCCCAGCCCGGCGAGCGCTTCAGCGGGCAGATCTGGATGTTCCCGGTCCGGCACAGGTAACAATGGCCGCAGGCGCGCGTGTGCGGCTCGCCCACCACGCGGTCGCCGACTTTGAAGAGTCCGGTTTCCGGCCCCGCCTCCAGGACTTCGCCGGAGAACTCGTGCCCCATAATCACCGGAGGCCAATAGGGGAATTCGTCGTGCCACACGTGGATATCCGTGCCGCAGATGCCGCAGGCTTTGACGGCGATCAGCACCTCACCCGGGCCGGGCTGGGGCTCGGGAACCTCACGGAGTTCAATAAAACCGGGCCCTTTTTGAGTTTTTACGAGAGCTTGCATCACGTGCTAACCCCCCACCATCGATGCCGTGGGTAAGAAGGTGTGAGACCCCTCACCCGGCCCGCCCCGGCTGATGAAAACGCCGGCGGCGGTCCACCCTCTCCCCCAAGGGGGCGAGGGTTGTAAGTCGACACCTGACACCTTCCCCATCAACCACACCATTCCCGGAGGAAGCGCACCAGGATGGCCGCCGCCGTGCCGATTTCATCCAGGCCAATCTGCTCGTCATTGGTATGGGCAAAACGCAGGCTACCCGGGCCGAATACCACCGTGGGAATATGAAGCTGGTTATTATAGAACCAGGAATCGCAGGAAGCGGTCATGGCGCTGACCTCGCCGGGGGCCCCGCCGTCGCGGCAGGACGCTCGGAGGCCAGTCACCAGCGGATGCTGCGGGTCCAGCACGTGGGCATCGTGCCGGTACATGAATTCGAGCTGGAAGTGCTCGCGCAACCAGGCGTCGCCACTCTCCAGCAGGGCCTGGCGCATCTCTTCCATCACCTGGAAGCGGGTTTTATTCGGGAGGAGGCCGAGCACGCCTTCGACGGTGGCGCGGGCGGGCGCCGTGGCCGGCCAATCCCCCGCCGACAGTTTGCCGAAGGTGATCGGCATGGGATTGGGAAACGGGTCGAAGAGCGGAATGCCCCGCGACGACGCCAGCAGCCAGGCGTGATATTGCTCCAGGATCTCGATGGCACGGATGGCCATTTTCAGTGCGCTGACCGTATCGCCGGCACGCCCGCTGTGGCCGGGCCGGCCCGTGCAAGTCAGGCGGAACCACACTGCGCCGCGCACCGAAGACAGGATGCGGAGGTCGGTGGGCTCCATCACGATGCAGCCGTCCGCGCGTTCGCCGCGCCGGACCATGGCCAGCGTGCCGTTGCCGCCCACCTCTTCTTCCACCACGAGGTGCGCCAGGACATCACCCCGCAGCTTCAAGCCCAGCCGCCGGGCGGCCACGAGCGCGGTGTAAATCGCAGCGACTTGCCCCTTGGCGTCGCAGGCGCCGCGCCCATGGACCCGCTGGGCTTCCACGCGGGGTTCGAATGGGTGAGCTTGCGCTTGCGAGGCCGGCACGACATCGAGATGGGTGTTGAAGAGCAGGGTGCGCCCGCCGCCGCTCCCGGGCAGGCGCACGCGCAGGTTTGACCGTCCCTCGTACTCCAGCCCAGGCACGGGGTCGGAGTAATCCTCGTCATTGAGGAGCGAATTCCCGAGTGCTATGCGCTCCACTTCCGCCACTTCCGCAAAGCGGCCGGCGGCATAATCGACCGCTGCCTGCTCCTGGCCGGACAGAGAAGGAAAGCGGATCAGATCGCACAAAAACCGCTCCGTCTCCTGCTGGACGGCCTGAACGGCAGCGTGGATTTCGGTTAGGGAGGGTTCGATCATAAAAGTGACAGTGCCTTTGCGAAGATGCCCAGACTCTCGTGGGCTTCGGCTTCGGAGATCACGAGAGGCGGCGCCACCCGAATCACGTTGCCGAAAATGCCGACGGAACCAATCAGCAGGCCGTTCTCAGCCGCCAAGTCGATCAGTTTGCAGGTCAGGTCCGGCGCCGGCTCTTTGGTTTTTTTGTCCTTGACCAGTTCGACGCCCATGACCAAACCCTGGCCCCGCACCTCGCCCACGTAAGGAGACCCCTCCTGCATTTCCAGCAGACGTGACTTCATCAGCTTGCCGATGCGCAGGGCGTTTTCCTCCAGGTGCTCGCGCTGCATAATCTCCACCACGGCGATGACCGCCGCGCAGGCGAGCGGATTGCCGCCCATGGTGCTGCTCATTTCCCCCGGCCCGAGCGTTCCGATCACCTCGCCGCGCGCCGCAATCGCCGAGGCCGGAACGCCACTGCCAATCCCTTTGCCGATGGCCACCAGGTCGGGAGCCAGCCCTTCCCACTCCATGGCCCAGAATTTGCCCGTGCGGCCATAAGAGGACTGCACTTCGTCAAGCGTGAAAAGCAGCCCACGTCCCCGCAGCCATTGCTCGAGTCGTTTCAACCAGCCTTGGGGGGGAAAGATGAAACCCGCCGCCCCCAGGTAGGGCTCCACGATCAATCCTGCCAGACTACCCGTGCTGTTGGCGCGCACCGCGTCTTCCAGGTAATCGAGGCAAAGCATATCGCAGGTGGTGGGCTCCGCGTGGAACGGGCAGCGGTAACAGTACGGGAAAGGCACGCGGATCGAGCCGGGCAGCGTGGGACCGTAACCTTTCTTGGGGCCCGGCAGTCCGCCCGCGCCGGCGGCGGCGGAAGTGCGCCCGTGGAATCCGCCATAGAAACTGATGATTTCGAACTTTCCGGTTTTCCGCTTCATGATGCGGATGGCGCCTTCCACTACCTCGCTTCCCGTGGTAAGAAAGAAGCACTTGTCCAGGTGGGGCGGGAGGACGGAGGTGAGCTTTTCCGCGGCTTCCACCCGCCCGGGATGCAGGCACTCGTAATTGTTCAGAAGCTTGGCTGCCGCCACTTGCACGGCCTTGACCAGGTCCGGATGGCAGTGCCCAACGTTGGTCACCAGAACGCCCGAGGTCCAATCGATGAAGGTGTTGCCATCCACGTCGGTCACCACCACACCGGAAGCGTGGTCCCACGCCACCCGGGCCTGGTACCCCGCGCATTGCGCCTCCACGCGCGCCCAACGAGTCAATAGTTCTTTCGAGCGGGGACCGGGCAACGGTCCCGTGACGGAGGTTACCTTCTTGTCCATCTTGTTCCTCTCACGCGGCAGGCACGGCGGTGTAGCGAGGGGATTGGCCGGCCAGGAAGCGGCCAATCTCCAGGACGATCAGCTCCCGGATGCGCCGGCCCGCGTTCTCGGAATACCAAGCCAGGTGGGGCGTCAGGATCACAGTGGGCAGGCCAAAGAGCGGGAAGTCGGGGCGCGGCGGCTCGATATCATAAACGTCGATTCCCGCGCCGGCGATCACGCCGTTTCTTACGGCGTCCGCCAGCGCCGCCGCGTCCACCATCTGCCCCCGCGCCGTGTTGATCAGGTAGGCCGTGGGCTTCATCATCCCGAGGGTGCGGGCATTCATCAGATGCCGCGTTTCAGCCGTCAGCGGGGTGTGGATGGTGACGAAGTCCGCGTTGCGCAATAGGGTTTCGCAGTCCACAACCTCGATTCCCAATTCGCGTTTCCGCTCCTCCGGGAGATACGGGTCGCAAATCAGGAATTTGAATCCGAAAGATTTCAATTTGCGATAAACCAGGGACCCGATGCGGCCGCAACCGATGACGCCCAGGGTCTTCCCGGCCATCTGGAATATGGGGACCACCTCGCTAAAATCCCAGGAACCGCGGGCCGAAGAAGCCTCGAGCACCCGCCGGCTGCTGACCACCTTCCGGCCGCAAGCCAGGAGCAGCGCGATGGCCTGCTCGGCCACTTCTTCGGCGCAATAATCCGGAATGTAACAGAGTGGGATGCCGGCCTGGGCGAGCGCTTTCACGTCCACGTTGTCGTAACCGACGCCGTGGCGGATTACCAGCCGGCACTTCTCCCACTGGGAGACGACCTCCGGCGTAATCGGCACCATGTTGACAATCACCAGGTCGGCGTCGCGGGTGGCAGCCACCACTTCCGTGGTGGGCGCGAACTTGAGCTGATGGGTATGGAACTCGACGCCCCGTTGGGCCATCTCCCGGGCTTCCCAGTCGAGGTCGGGCTCGATGTAGTCGGTAACGACTACCTTGACTGCTTTCATGGTTTCACGCTCCGGCCACTCTCCGCCGACCGATAGATGGCCTCGACAATTTCCAGGGCTTTCAGCCCGTCTTGCCCGGTGATGGCCGGCGGCTTGCCCGTGCGGATCGCATCCACGAGGTCCACGAGGAAGCGCAGACCCATGACACCCGCGTACCCGGGCTGCGGCGGGAGTTCAAAATCCAGGTGTTGGCGAGCGGCCTCGGAGTATTCGCCCTGGTCGCTGCATACGAACAGGCGCTCGTGCACGCCTTCAAATGAAGGGCTCCAGGAGAGCACGCCGGCGGTGCCGCGCAGGGCGAGGTAAAGGTCGCGTCCATAAGGAAAAGAGTCCGGCACGGTGTAACTGATGTCCAGGGCCAGGACGGTTCCCCGCGAGAAGGTCAGAAGCGCAAAGGAATTGTCTTCGATGTCGTACTGTTCGTTGACGCGCACGTTCTTGCCCAGCACTTCCGCGACTTCGTCCGCCAGGAGCCACCGGTAAAGGTCGATCCAGTGGACACCCAGGTTGAACATGGGTCCGCCGCCACTGCGCGCCTTCTGAAGCATCCAGCCAGCGTGGCCCTCAAGGTAGCGTGAAAGCCGGCCCGCCGCGCAGCGGCCTTCGCACCCCACGATGCGGCCCATCACGCCTTCCTCAATCAGCTTCTTCATCTGCCGGACAACCGGGTGGTAGCGCCAAACGTAAGGCGTGGAGAGGATCACCCCGGATTTCCCGGCGGCGGCCATCGCGCGACGGACGCCCTCGGCGCCGGCCGCCATGGGCTTCTCCACCAACACGTTTACGCCGCGCGCGGCGCAGGCAACGGCCGCCTCCGGACAATCGGCATGCGGCAGGAAGATCACGGCCAGGTCCAACCGCTCCTGGGCGAGCAATTCCCGCCAGTCGGCGTATCCGCGCACGCCGAATTTCTTGACAAAGTCCTCCCGCACAGCGGGGTCGGCATCGGCGGCAGCGGTCACTTCGGCCCCCGGTATCGCCTGGAACAGGGTCATGTAGCTGGGCGGATGCAGATGGCTGAGGCCCAGGAAACCCACGGAAAGGTTTTGGGTCAGGGTCACTAGAATTTTCCGTCCCGGGTTTCGAAATGCGTCGGCTTGTTGATGGTCGCGCCGCCCGCCTGGATCCATTGCCCTGTCCACTCAATCATCTGATCCACCGACACGGAGGGATAGCCAAACATGCGGTGACAACGCCCGGAATTGTTGAGCAGAGCTGTGGTGGATTCCTGGCCTTCCAGGATCGGCTCTTTGCCAAAGATGGCGCCGAAGCGTTTTGCCACGGCGCGGATCGAAAGCGTTTCCGGCCCGGTCAAGTTCAAAACAAAAGGTGGGGACTGGCAGTGGGCCAGGCTCCGCAGCGTAACGGAAATGACGTCGCCCTGCCAGATCACGTTGGCGGCTCCCATGGTGACATCCACGCTGCGGCCCTCGAATACCTTGCTCCCGATGTCGAGCAGCACGCCGTAACGAAGATCGATGGCGTAATTCAAACGCAGCAGCGTAACCGGCGTGCCGTGGCGTCCGGAAAAATACTCGAATATCCGCTCGCGCGCCAGCACCGACTGGGCGTACTCGCCGAGGGGCGCGGGTGCGACCTCCTCCGTAGCGCCGCCCGAAACCACGGGCAGGAAAGGATAGATATTGCCGCTCGAGAAGGCAACGATGCGGGAATGGCGATACCGGTCGGCCACGAGCGCCGGCACGTAAGCATTCATCGCCCAAGTCAGGTTCTCAGCTCCGGTCGAGCCGAATTTCCGCCCCGCCATGAAAATCACATTGGGCGCATCAGGCAAGGTGGCGAAGGACGAGGGATCCAGTAGGTCGATACATCGGATCTCGACCCCGGCCTCGCGTAGAAGGCCGACCGGCAGCTCCTCGCAACGGATGTCCGTCCCAATGATGCGCACCTTCGCGCCAGCGGCTTGCGCGGCGCGCCCGGCGCGGCGCGCCAGGCTGGGACCAATCTTGCCACCCACCCCGACGATGAGGAGGTCCCCCTCCAGCTTGCGAAAGGCTGCGACGTCCTCCGGGTTGGGTGTGGACAGAAGATCTTCCAGTTCTTCTACCGACCGAATTGATTTTGGCATGCTCCGCAATCTATGGCCGGTCGAGGCGCCAAGTCAAGAGGTTATTTCAAATTACGATATCCTCGTGTCATATATTGAAACAATTTCGGGATCGGCCCCGTCAGGGGCTCGTACGGTCGGCCGACGAAGAACCTCGTGCGGCAGTGGGGGCGAGCCGGCGTGTAGAAACCCGGCACGTGCCGAAACCGGCAAGCACAACGCACAGATCCGTGCTTCCGTCTTGCCGTCTTTTGCACTAGAATGGGCAGCCTAGCAGTTTGTTGAGAAACATTCCGACGTTGTCATTTGGAGCCCTTCGCTGTCATCCTGAGTCCTTCGCTGTCATTCTGAGCGAAGCGAAGAATCTCGCTCTGCCCGCTCAGGGCAGACTTCGCGAAGAATCTGCTTTTGTGGTACTCAAGGACTTACGAGATTCTTCCTTCGCTATGCTCAGGACCGCCTTCGGCTCCTCAGAATGACAGACGGAGCGAGTTTTTCAACAAACTGCCAGGGGGCTGCCGAGGAGCCGCGCGAGTGCGGGTCTGACCATCATCGTGGTCGCCGCTGGACATCTCGGTAGTACCGGGCGGGGGGATCTCCGGCCCGTGCGAGCTCTACCCCGATTGGGCCATATGCGGCCGGTCGGGGTGCACAATTTTAGTGCAACCGACCACAATTCTATGTCCTTGTCCCGTTTGCTCGTTCGCCTCTGCCTTTGGCTACTGGCTCACACGTTCTATCGCGTTGCGGTGTGCGGCGCCGAGAACCTGCCAATGCGCGGGCCGGCGCTGCTCATCTCGAACCACATCACCTTCCTCGATCCCTTCCTGATCGCGGCGCGCACGCGGCGGTCCATCCGTTTTCTGATTCCCCGGCGCTTTTACGAGGCATGGGGAATCCACGGGCTGGCGAAGCGGATGGGTGGGATTCCGGTTTCTGCCACCGACGACCCGCGGGCGATGGCGCAAGCGCTCGAGGCGGCGCAGGCTGGCTTGCGCGCGGGCGAACTGGTGTGCTTGTTTGCAGAAAGTTCCCGCATGCGAATCGGCGATTTGCCCCGCTTCAAGTCCAGTCTGGAGGGCCTCCGGCGCGGACTCACGGTTCCCATCATTCCCGCGCACCTCGACCGCGAGTGGGGCGACATCTTCAGCGTCGAGGGCGGGCGTTTCTTCTTCAAGTGGCCGCGCCGCATCCCCTACCGCGTCACCGTCAGTTTCGGCGCAGCGCTTCCCCCCAGCGCCAGTACTTACCAGGTGCGGCAGGCTTTGGCCCTGCTCAGCGCCGCAGCCTTTTCCCGGCGCGACCGAGTGCAACGGCCGCTGCCGGAGGTCTTCCTGGATTGTGCGCGGCGCAACTGGCGGCGCTTCGCCATGGCGGATTCTTCCGGCCGCGAGCTCAAATTCGGGCAGGTGCTGGTGGGCGCGCTACTGTTCCGCCGCTGGCTGGTGAAGCGCTGCCCCGGCGAGAAGATGGTGGGCGTTCTGCTGCCGCCCACGGTCGGGACCGCGATAGTGAATCTTGGCATCTGTCTGGCGGGCCGCGTGGCCGTGAACCTGAATTACACGGCGCCGGAGCAGGCCATGGACACGGCCATCGAGCGCTGTGGAATCAAAACGATTTTCACCTCGGAAAAACTGCTGGAGCGATTTGGAATCGCCAGGCGGCCGGGCATGGTAGGGGTCGAGGAGGTGGCGCAAACTTTCTCGAAAGGCGACAAGCTGGTCTGGGCGGCGCTCGCCCGCCTGGTTCCCACGGCGTGCTTGCGGCGCTGGCTGATCCCGAGCGACGTGAAGCTGGATTCTCTCGCCACGGTCGTCTTCTCCAGCGGCAGCACCGGGGCGCCCAAAGGCGTGATGCTGAGCCACCGCAACATCCTCTCCAACGTGGAGGGCATGCAGCAGGCCATCAACGTGGACCGGCGCGATTGCCTGCTGGGCGTCCTGCCGTTCTTCCACGCCTTCGGCTTCACCGTGGCCTTGTGGTTGCCCGTAATCTCCGGCTTCGGCGTGGTCTACCACACCAACCCGCTGGAGGCGCGCACGATCGGAGACCTCTGCCGGAAATACGCCGTCACCATTCTGATCGCCACTCCGACCTTTGTGTGGGAATACATCCGGCGCTGTGAGAGGGAAGACTTCGCCTCGTTGCGGGTGGCCATTGTCGGCGCCGAAAAGATGCGGCTGGAGCTCGCTGACGCCTTCTGGGAGAAGTTTCATCTCGACCTTTTCCAGGGCTACGGCGTCACGGAGACTTCCCCGGTGGTTTCGGTGGAGACCGCCGGCCACTTCGCGCAAGAGCACCTGGGCGCGACGCACCGCGGCACCATCGGCCGCCCCATTCCGGGTATCGCCGTGCGCATCGTGAGTCCCGAAACCTTTCAGACGTTCGGCCCCGGCCAGCAGGGCGTACTGCTGGTGAAGGGGTCGAGCGTGATGACGGGCTATCTGGACGAGCCGGGAAAAACCCGCCAGGTCATGTGGGAAGATGGCTGGTATATTACCGGCGACGTGGCGCAACTCGACGACGACGGCTTCATCACGATTACCGACCGTCTCTCGCGCTTTTCCAAGATTGCCGGCGAGATGGTTTCGCACGTCCACGTGGAAGAGGCGCTGCACCGCGCGCTCGGCAGCCTGGAGCCCCGGCTGGTGGTGACGTCGGTTTCCGATGATCAGAAAGGCGAGCGCTTCGTGGTGCTGCACACCGAACTGGGGATGGGAGTGGACGAGCTGCTCAAGCGCCTGCGCGATTCCGGCTTGCCCCCCTTGTGGATGCCACGCCGGGAGCATTTTTTCGCGGTCCGGTCGCTCCCGATTCTGGGCAGCGGGAAACTCGACCTGAAACTTGTGAAGGAAACCGCCCAACGGCTCACCGCGGGAGTGGCGGTGGAGAACTAGCCTCCCCGGACCGCCAAACCGCTTCTCATCCTCGTTGCTGACGGCTTATCGTAGGAGTATACTTTTCTTGTTCGGGTGGCGCATGAAGGCTGAAGAACTTGTCCAACTCGTTTCGCAACTTTCGCCGGCGGAACAATCCGCGGTGCGAGAGTTCATCACCTTCCTGAAGGAACCCAACGGGAAGTCGCCCAAGACCTCCTTTCAGGCGGCGATTGACGAATTCATTTCCGCTCATCCCGAGTTGCTTCGCCGGCTCGCCCAGTGACGCTCTACCCTTCCCTCGACGAAGTGCTTGCCGCTCACGCGCGCCTGCTCGTTCTGTTCGGCGGGGCACAAGGCATTCGCGACCGCGGCGCCCTCGAAGCCGCTCTGGCCAGGCCGCAAAGCGGCTATTACCGGGCCGTCATCGAACAGGCTGCCGCTCTGCTTGAGAGCCTTTCCCAGAATCACCCCTTTGTCGATGGAAACAAGCGCACCGCAATTGCTGTGACCGCTGCGTTCCTGCGCATTAACGGCTTCCGACTGGATTTCGACGACCTCGAGGCCTATCAATTCCTGATCCAACTCTACGAAGCCGGCCAGTTCCGGTTTGAGCACCTGGAACCTTGGCTTCGGAAGCACGCCCGTCCTGCCCCTGAAATCTGACTCCTGCTTTTCAATGGCCCGATCACCCAATGAACCGATGGCTCAATGCTCGATCACACTCAAAAA
>Ga0187858_10005586_pt1 | contig 11461 bp, 8 predicted proteins | sample June2016WEW_8_15_FD_133015 | JGI IMG/M metagenome (GOLD analysis project Ga0187858, IMG submission 133015) | Peatland microbial communities from SPRUCE experiment site at the Marcell Experimental Forest, Minnesota, USA - June2016WEW_8_150 | ecosystem: Environmental > Terrestrial > Soil >...
AAACTCTCACGCCAAGCGAAAAACGGATCAACTAAACAACAGCACCCCGCGAAATTAACTCGCAATCCCCAATTCGAACAAACTTCATTCCTCTTCTGCCAAGCTGTGAGAAATGTGGGCTAAAGAGAAATGCAACGAACCTTTGGGACACTACGCTAGGCTGTGAGCGAGGGGGGAGTGGCACCCTCCGCAGCGCCAAATTGCTTGTTGGGCTCGCTGCCCATGGTAAACACGATCGTTGCGCCATTCACAATATCCGCATGGCGAAACCAGAGCTTTTCGTAGGGCTTGCCGTTGAATGTTACGGACTGAATGTATTTGTCCTCGGGCGAGCGGCGGTGAGCTTCGACAATCAAGCGCTTACCATCGCCCAGGTCAACTTCAGCGCGATCGAACAGCGGAGTGCCGAAGACATAGTTCGCGCTGACGGGATCGACGGCGTAGAAACCCAGCGCGCTGATCACATACCACGCTGACATTTGCCCGCAATCCTCATTCCCGGCAAGACCGTTGGGCTGATTGTCGTATTCCATCTCCAGCAAGCTGCGGATACGTTCCTGCGTCTTCCAGGGGGCTCCGGCGTAGCAATAGAGATAGGCCATGTGGTGGCAGGGCTCGTTTCCGTGGGCGTATTGGCCAACCATTCCAGCGATGTCGGGTGGGGCATCGGGAGGAAGCTGCGAGCTCACGGTGAAAAGAGCGTCGAGCTTGTCGAGGAAGGCTTGGCGGCCGCCAAAGAGTTCGATGTAGCCCTTGGGATCGTGCTGGATGGAGAAGGTCGTTTCCCAGGGATCGGATTCGGTGTAATCGCGCCACTTTTTGGAAAAGCCCATTTCGGTGGGATCGAAGGGCTCGGACCAGTCTCCGTTCGCCATGCGCGGCCGGATGAAGCCCACCTTGGGATCAAAGAGGTTGTGGTAGTTCCTGGAGCGTTCGAGGAGGAGTTTGGCATCGTCGGTTGCGCCCACGGCTTGGGCCACATGGGCCACGGCCCAATCGTCGTAGATATACTCCATGGTTTTGCTGACGGATTCCTCCTCTTTGTCGCAGGGGATGAAACCCAGTTTGCGGTAATAGTTGAGGCCGCGGTAGTCGTCCATCATGGTGCGCTGCCGCATGGGGGGATAGGCCTTGCTGAAATCGATGCCCTGGAAGCCCTTCGCCAGCGCCTCTGCAATAACAGCGGCGGAGTGATAACCGGTCATGCAGCCCGTTTCTTTGCCCTGCAACGGCCACACGGGCATGCCGGCGGGACTTTCCTGGGCCATGCGAATCAGGCAGTTGACGAAATCCGGAACGCGTTCCTTCAGCGCAATCGTGAACAGCGGATGAGCTGCGCGGTAGGTGTCCCAGAGGGAAAAGGTGCTGTAGTTGTGAAGCCCGTGCGGCAGGCGATGAACCTCGCCGTCCATGCCGCGATACTGCCCATCAACGTCATCGAACAAGGTCGGGGCAACTTTCGTGTGGTACAAGCTGGTATAGAAAATCTCCCTGTGGATTCGATTGGAGGTCTTGATTCGGATGCGTGAAAGCTCGCGCTGCCAGGCTTCGTGCGCGTCGTGGCGCACCTTGTCAAAATCCCAGGAGGGGATCTCGGCTTCCAGGTTCTTCATGGCCCCTTCGGTACTGACGCCGGAGAGGCCCACCTTTACGAGAATCACTTCTCCTTCGCCGGTCTTGTAGTGCAGGAGGCACTTCAGGGATTTGCTGCTGGCTTCCTTGACGGAGGGGTCGACGTGTTTTTCTTCGGAGACGATTTGCGAAGACGAGAAAGGCTTGGAGAATTTCATGGCGAAATAGATTTGACGCCCGGGCGCCCAGCCATTTACGCTGCGGCCGCCGACGATCGTGTCGTCACCCAGAATTTTGAGTTCAGACGACAATATTTCAGCGCCTCCCCAATGGTGGTGGAGATCCATGATGAAATGGCTGGTGTCGCTCTTCGGAAAGGTGTAACGCTGGATTCCAGCGCGTTCCGTGGCGGTGAGTTCGGCGCGAATGTGGAAATCGCGGAGCAAGACCGAGTAGTAACCCACTTCCGTGATTTCGTCGTCGTGGCTGAAGCGCGAACGATAACCTTCGCCGGGGTTCTCGCGAGCGCCGGGGAGCGTTTTGGCGGGCCCGGTGCCGGGCATCAAAAGGATGTCGAGCATGTCTGAGGCGCCCGTGCCGCTCAGGTGCGTGTGGCTGAAACCCATGATGGAAGAATCGGAATAGTGGTAACCCGAGCACCAGTCCCACCCTTCGTCGAAAGTGTCCGGGCTAAGCTGGACCATGCCAAAGGGCATGGTTGCGCCTGGGAAGGTGTGGCCATGGCCGCCGGTGCCGATGGCGATTTTCACGAACTGCGTCACATCTTCGCTCACCAGTGACGCCGATGACGGCGTTGACGCGCTCCCCTCTCGTTCATGTGCGACTCCGCGCGCAGGCAAAAGGCCAGAAGCAGAAAGAGCGGAAAGCGCACCCAAAAATCCTCTTCTCGTAATCACGGGAATGTTTCCTTCCGGGCCGCTGGAGGCGCGGCGGTGAATGTGGTGAGCGGAGCGGCGGCACTCCGACTATGATACGCCGGAAATAGCAGGAGTGGCTGTGCCTGAGGCACGGCGGGTGGAGGAATTATGGTTTGTTGGCGGGGCATGCAGCCGTAAAAGCGGCGGCGAGCCGCCGCACTCCAAAGTAAACCCAAGAGCACAGTCAGGAGTGACTGTGCCACAGTGTTGTGCCGCTATAAGGTTCTTCATGCCAAGCTGAACCTTTGTAGAAATCCAGGCTAATCGGCGGCGGGGGTGACGGTGGGGAGTTTGGAGGCGGGACGCTCGAAATTGAGGACGCTGGAGACGAACTGGCTGAGCGTGCCGCCGAGATGGCCGAGGACGCGCTGCTTGAGCGTGGTGTAGTCCTGCGTGCCGCAGATCAGATCGGAGAGAAGCTGGCGGAAGACGGCGTTGCGCTGCAGGAATTGCACCATGCGTGTGGTGACGGAGCAGCCAAGGAACGATCCGCGGTAGAAGCGGCGGACGATGCGCGCGGCGAATTCGAGTTCCGCGGAGAAGGAGGCTTTGACGCGCGCGGGATATTTGTCGGGGCAGCCTTCGGCGAGGGACTTCCCAAGGAGTTCGCCGGAGCGCATGGCATAGAAAAGGCCTTCGCCGGTGAGGGGATCAACCCAGGCGGCGGCGTCGCCGATGAGCGCCCAGTTCCTGCCGATGACGCTGCGATCAGAGAAGGTGCGCACCTGGGGCGAGGGCAGGACGTGGCTGTAAAACTTGGCGGATTCGATGGCGAATTTCTCGGAGGCCGCAAAAGTATGGAGATGCGAGCGCAGTTCGCTGCTGGTGTGCGCGCTCATGCTGCCGCAAATGCCGAGGGAGAGATGGTCGGCGCGGGGGAAGGACCAAATGTAGCCCTCGAAATCGGGAAGAAACTTGATGATGATTTCCTCGGAGGTTTGCGGCACGAAGTAGCCCTGAGTCATCTCGAGCTCATCGCGCTGCAGTGGACGCGTGCCGGGCAGAAACTGGTTGCGGGCCCCGGCGGCCAGGACCAGGAAATCGGCGGCGCGCCACTGGCCATCAATGGAGTAGCGCGGCTTGTCGGAGGCGGTATCCACTTCGTGGACGTGGGAGCGGTGAACCTGGCAGCCGGCTTCGCGAGCGCGATCAAGGAGCATGCCGTTCAGAACGGTGCGTGAATAGATGACGATGGGATGCTGGAGGTCGAGCTTGACGCGGTGATTTTCGGCGCTGATGATTTCGACGTTGTGAACAAGCTTTTTTGGACTCGGATTATCCAGAAGGAACGGGTAGCACTGCGTCGCTTTGTAGGTGAGCCCTCCCCCGCAGGGTTTCTCCCAGGCGAGGTGTTCATCGAAAATGTGCACGGAATGGCCGGTGCGCGCAAGTTGCTCTCCGCACATCGCGCCGGAAGGCCCACCGCCGACAATGACAATTTCAGACATCCGTTAATTCACACAGAGCAAAGCAAAAAGCTTAAGCATCCGTCTCCAGCGCGGGGAGGATAGCAATAATACCGGGCGCCCGGTAGCTCTTAGGACAGCGGGAAGAGCACCAGGCAAAAACCTGTAAGGAGTATAGCACCGAACAGGGCGGCGGCTGTCGGGGAGGCAGTCTGGCGACGAATCAATTGAGCACCCATGCGGATGAGGAGCAGGACGAGGACGAAATACGGAGCGAGCAGCACCAGCAGGATCTCGCCGCTGTGGAGATAAAGTACGCCGCCGACCAGGGCGAGCCAGACAATGGCGAGAAGCAGCAGCGAAAGAATAAGGCGGCGGGCCGGGCGGACATCATAGGCGGGGCCGAGAAGGGCCTCGAGGGCGTAAAAGAAGAGGAAGACGGCGAGAAAGAAGACGGGGAAGCGCGCCCAGCGGTGGACGGTTAGCCAAGCGTAGGAGAAAGTGAGGTCGAACCAGCCGGTAATGAGGAAATGGAGAAGGAACGCTGCGAATGCCGCGGAGAGAAGCACGAGGGGCTTGGCAGAGAATTGCGATTGGGCTAGCCGGGGATGAAGCAGGAGCAGAGCGAGTCCCGCGAGGAGGAAAAAGCTGGCGAAATAGTTGCCCTGATAGAGAGGCAAAGGACGAAGCGGCATCCAATAGCGAAGAAGAAAAATCACGGCGAGAGAGACGGCGGTGAATTCGAGAAAGAGGCGCGGGAGGGAAGGAAGAGAGGTGGATCGCGGCTCTGCGGGAGGGTCGCCGCCGAATGTTTCGCGGAGAAACGGGCCGGCAAGGAGCACGATGCCGCAAAGGCCGAGAATGCAGCCGAGAACATTGGCGCGGGAAGGGATGACGGCGCCGCTGGGAAGATGGAGGAGGTGCGCGGTCCAGTCCTGGACTTTTGCGGCGACGATGGGGGAGAAGAGCACGCTGACGTGGGAATTTCCGGGGATCGCGGCGAATTCGATGGTCGGATCCGGGTGCGATGCGGCGAGATCGGCGGCGTTCCCGACCAGGCTCGGGAATTCATACTGGCCGACGAGGATGAGCGTATTGGGCTGGAGCGGCGGGGGAGTAAGGTAAAGAAGATTTTCAGCGGAGACGCCATGCGCGGTCTGCATGGGCGCGGGGGAAATGGCGATAACGCCCGCGGGGCGAATCTGGGGCGCGATACGCAAAGCGATGTTGCCGCCCATGGAGTGGCCCAGGAGGATGGTGTGGTCCGGAACTATCAAGCCGCGTGCGGCAAGGCCGCGCACAAAGGAACTCGCGCAGGTTTCAGCCTGGTCGGGAGAAAAGGGGCCGTTGGAGCGGCCATGGCCGGGGAGATCGGGGACGTAGACGGTGAGGCCTTGCGCCGCAAAGCTGCGCGCAAGATAGGACATGATAATTTTGTTGGCGGCGAGGCCGTGAAACAGAATGACGGCGCCGCGTTGGGGATCTTCGGCGAAGCCGGATTTTTGGACGATGTCCATGGTGAGGGGGCAGGAGCCAGCGTTCACAAGGTAGTGGCGCACGGTAAAGCCGCGCGCGGAATAGAGGGTGAGGGCCGCGCCGAGGAGGAGAAGCACAACGCCTGTGGCAGCGAGAAGCCCTTTCTTGTGTTTCATGATGAGGACCGCCTCCGGGAGCGAGGGCGCGAAAGAGCGTGATAAACTGACAGTTTGCGCAACGAACGGCAGCAACGTGGTTGAGCGGGCATGGTGAACCTTTGCATCCAGCGGTCCTGACACTTGAAGAAATCATTTTGCGGTTTGGGAAGGAGAAACGCAACGGCAAGCGCGTGGTGTTTACGAACGGGTGTTTCGATTTGCTGCACCCAGGGCACATTGCAAGCCTGGAAACGGCGCGCGGCTTGGGCGATGAGCTGATTGTGGGTTTGAACAGCGACGCGAGCGTGCGCATGCTGAAGGGGCCGGGAAGGCCGATGTTCCCGGCGGAGGAGCGCGCGGAAATTCTGGCGAGCCTGGAATGCGTGGACGCGGTGCTGATTTTTGAGGAACTGACGCCGCAGCGGGTGATTGCGGCGCTGCTGCCTGATGTGCTGGTAAAAGGCGGGGACTGGCCGGGGAATCAGATTGTGGGACGCGAGGAAGTGGAAGCGGCGGGGGGAAAGGTTGTGCGCGTGGAGGTGAGGGCAGGGTATTCGACGTCGGAGATGTTGAGGAAGATCAGAGAAACGAGGAAAGAAGGACTGTAACACAGAGGTCACAGAGGAAGACGAAGCGCGAACTACGAAATACGGATGACTTAAAACTTAGAACTTAGAACTGCTTGCTGCTACAGGGTGGAGTGGGAGAACCAGTAAGAGAAAAAAGAAAAATCGGGGAATGATACTACCGGCAGTCAGGGAGCGATTGGAGGGCTTGCTGCGCCACGCCTCGATCGAGGGCGTGGTGGCGGAGCTGCGCGCGAGCGGCGGGCTGGCGGGGCTTTCGGGATTGCACCAGGTGGCGAAGGCGCTGGTGGCGGCGCACGTGACCCACGAACTGCGGCGACCGGCGTTTTTTGTCACGGAGAACAACCGCCGCGCGGAACAGTTGGGGGAGAGCCTGCGTTTTTTTTCGCAAATTTTTCCTGGGTCCACGGGCGGAGTGGCGGTGTTGCCGGCGTTCGACAGCTTGCCGTGGGATCCGCAAGCGCCGCACGCGGACATCCTGGAGCGGAGAGCGACGACGCTTTACCGGCTGGCGAATGGCGAGGTTTCGCTGGTGATTGCGCCGATGGCCGCGGCGCTGTGGAGGTATCAGGATCCGTACGTGTACCTGACGCTGGCGCGCACGCTGGCAAAGGATTCCGAGGGGGCGCACCAGGAACTGATCATGCATCTGGCGAGCACGGGCTATGCGCGCACGGAAATGGTGGAATTGCCGGGGCAGTTCGCGGTGCGCGGCGGGATTGTGGACGTGTTTTCGCCGGAAGCGCCGCGACCGGTGCGCATTGAATTGCTGGGCGACACGGTGGAGAGCGTGCGCGAATTCGATCCGCGAACGCAACGCTCGATTGCGCCGGTCGTGAAGACGACGATCCTGCCACTTACGGAGTGGAGCGTGCCCGCGCCGGGAAGCGCGGAGGCAGAAGCGTGGGAGCCGGGAAGCTGGTTTGGCGGAGACAAAACACCCGCGGGAAGCGCGCTGCTGGAGTTGGCGGAAAGCTCGCTGAAGCCGATTGTGTTTCTGGATGAGCCGGAGAAACTGCGCGACGCGGGGAAGAAGCTGCTGGCACAAGCCACGGAGAATTATGAGCGCCACGGGCAAGCCAACGCGCCGACGGTGAACGACTATTTCTGGAGCGAGGAAGAATGGGAGCGCGCGGTTACGAAATGTTCGCGAATTGAGCTGGAGCAACTGGGGCTGGCGGGGAGCGGCGGCAAGCGGTTTGAGCTGATCGCGAGGTCCAGCACGCGGTATCACGGGGACGTGGTGGCGTGCCTGGGCGACGTGAAATCGCAACTGGCGGGCGGGGGAACGGTGATCCTCACGGCGGCGAGCACCGGCGAACTGGAGCGCTACGCCGACATTTGCCGCGAGTACGAAGTGCCCTACGTGCTGGGAGAAACGGAAGAAGCGGCGGCGGGCTTCACGGCGGAGAGCGCTTCGGAAACGGCGGCGCTGCTGTTGGTGCGTGCGCCATTCGCGGAAGGCGTGGCGTTTCCGGAAGCGAAGCTGACGCTATACGGCAACGCGGACCTGTTTGACGTGACGCCGGCGGTGGAACGCCCCGGACGGAACATCCGCACGTCGGGATTTTTCAGCGATTTTGCGGAACTCAAGCCGGGGGATTATGTGGTGCACGTGGACCACGGCATCGGCCAGTTTGAAGGCTTGCGGCTGATCGAATCGGCGGGGCGGCGCGGCGAGTTCATGCTGCTGCGTTATTTGGATGACGCACGGCTGTATGTGCCGCTGGAACGCATGGACCTGGTGCAGAGCTACCGCGTCGCGGAAGGCTCGCACCCGGCGCTGGACAAATTAGGCGGCACGGCATGGGTTTCGCGCAAAACGCGGGTGCGTAAGTCGCTGGAAGACATGGCGGACCAGTTGCTGGCACTGTATGCCGAGCGCAAAACCGCGCAGGGCTTTGCGCTTTCGCCGGACGGCAACTGGCAAAGGGAATTCGAGGATGCGTTTGAGTTTGAGGAGACACCGGACCAGGTGACGGCGATCGCAGACATCTAGCGCGACCTGGAAAAGCCTTCGCCGATGGATCGCCTGCTGTGCGGCGACGTCGGCTATGGCAAGACGGAAGTGGCCATGCGCGCGGCGTTCAAGGCGGTGGTGGACGGCAAGCAGGTGGCCGTGCTGACGCCCACGACGGTGTTGGCGTTCCAGCACTTCGAGACGTTCAAGCAGCGTTTTGCCGCGTTTCCCACCAGGATCGAAATGCTCAGCCGCTTCCGCACGACGGCGGAGCAGAAGGTAGTGCTGGCGGATTTGGAAACGGGGAAAGTGGATGTGGTGATCGGGACGCACCGGCTGCTGTCCAAAGATGTGAAGTTTCAGGATTTGGGATTGCTGGTGGTGGACGAAGAGCAGCGGTTTGGCGTGGCGCACAAAGAGCGATTGAAGGAGATGCGGAAGAATGTGCACGCGCTGGCGCTTTCGGCCACGCCGATTCCGCGCACGCTGCACATGTCGCTGGTGGGCTTGCGCGATATGTCCGTGATTGAGACGGCACCACGCGACCGGCTGGCGATTCAGACGGTGGTGACGTCGTTCGACGAAGAGGTGGTGAAGCGCTCGATTGAAAATGAGCTGGCGCGGGAAGGCCAGGTGTACTTCATCCACAACCGCGTGGAGTCCATCTATTCGCTGGCCAGCCTGGTGATGAAGCTGGTGCCCAAGGCGCGCGTGGTGGTGGCGCACGGGCAGATGGGAGAGAAGGACCTCGAAAAGGTGATGCTGAAGTTTATCCGCGATGAAGCAGATGTGCTGGTGGCGACGACGATCGTGGAGAATGGCCTGGACATCCCGCGGGCGAATACAATTCTGATCAATCGCGCGGACCGGCTGGGACTCGCGGAACTCTACCAATTGCGCGGGCGCGTGGGGCGCTCGCACCAGCGCGCCTACGCGTACTTGCTGGTGCCGCCGGAACGCGCGCTGACGGACATTGCCCGGCGGCGCCTGGCGGCGATGAAGGAGTTCAGTGAACTGGGCGCGGGATTCCGGGTCGCGGCGCTGGACCTGGAGTTGCGCGGGGCGGGGAACATGCTGGGGAGGCAACAGCACGGCCACATCGCGGCGATCGGTTTCGATTTGTATGTGCAGATGCTGGAGCGCGCGGTGGCCAAGCTGAAGGGAGAAGAGGGGGCGCCGGAATTGCGCACGACGATCAACCTGGGTATGGATGTGCGAATTCCCCAGGAGTATATCCCGAGCGAGAATCTGCGGCTGCGGACGTACAAGCGGATTTCGACTGTGGCGACGGAAGCGGAAAGGCAGGATGTGGGCAAGGAGTTGGCGGATCGCTTCGGGCCGCTGCCCAAGTCCGTGGAAAACCTTCTGGAGTTTGCGATGCTCAAATCCATGAGCGAACGGCTGCGCATCGCGGCGGTGGAGCGGCAGGGAAGCAAGATCGCACTGAGGTTTCATAAGGAAACACAGTTGGACCCGGCGGCGGTGGTGAAGGTGGTGAGGTCGCGGAAGGGAATCAAGCTGGACCCGAGCGGAGTATTGTGGATGGAAGTGCAGAAGGGCGAGGCAGTGGCAGCAGCGTTGCGAAGTGTGCTGGTGGGCTTGCGCGGGGAATGAGGGGGCGGGGCGGGAGCAGCGGGGAGATGGGCTGGGTAGCCCGGCGAACACCTTCACTTCTCAGTCGCAGAGGAAGTTTTTCTCTTGACTCTCCCCTTTAGAGAACGCGGTTATCAGAGAAGTGGAGTACTAGGAGCAAGATGTCCGGTGAGGCTAATCAGGCATGTGAATGCAGCTAGGCGCGCTACTTCAAGTGAAACCGCACTGTACAGAATCGCACAGTCTGACTGATAACGTTTCCCGTAAGCTGTGATATGAGAGCGTTTCTATCTGCGTGCCCGCGACAGGGCCTGATTCCGCGGCTGTTGCACTGGGACGCGTGGGTCGTTTGAACGGGTTACTTTACAGAATTCTGCTTGCCGCATAGCGCAGTCCAGCGAAGCACAGGACGGTGAAGAGATGACCTCCAACGAGCCGGAGACCAAGTCTGCCACGACTGTGAACTTAGAGCAGACATTAAGCCAAAACGAGCAAGTACAATCCACAGTCGCGAAATGTGGACAGGAACTCTCCGAGGTGAATGTACAGCTCAAGGATGAAATCGCGGAACGGAAAACCCTGGAGTCAGAGCTGTCTGAGAGCTTATTGGCCGAAGAAGAGGCTCGGCGCCGCAGTCTTCACGACGAGGTGACGGGCCTGCCCAATCGAGCGCTCTTAAGAGACCGGCTAGAGCATGCGCTGGCTCAGGCAAAGCGCAATTCGTTGAGTCTGAGTCTGTTGTTCATCGATTTGGATGATTTCAAGAAAGTCAACGACTCCCACGGCCACGAGGTTGGAGATAAGGTTTTACGAGCGATCGCTGAGCGACTTCAATCTTCCGTGAGGGCGGATGATACGGTGGGCCGTCAAGGCGGGGACGAATTCGTTTACCTGATACTCGACCTTGAGAAAGAAAACCATGTTGAAAAGATCGCCAAGAAAATAAGGAACACGATTTCAGCAACATGCGAAATCGAAGGAGTGCCGTTCACAGTCAAGGCGAGCATTGGGATTGCCATTTATCCCCAGGACGGCCGCACCCCGGAAGAACTCTTAAAGAGCGCAGATAAAGCAATGTACAAAGCCAAGACAAAAGAGGCAGGGTACTGTTTCTTTCATGAGCTCTCTGCTTCATAAACCGAATCAGAACGCATCTCTGCTCTGGCTGCAATACCTCGGAACCGAAAGACTTGATCCAGGGCGTGGTGGTGAGGGACGGACGGAAGCCTCGAAGGCTAGGTATATACCATCACTACACCGAGACCGGGGGTGAAAAAATGCCCAGCTTTCCTATCGCCGAGGGCCGCCGCTCGCAGCGGGTGGTGTTGAAGAGGCCCGCCAGCCTGGTCATCAATCTGGACCGCAATCAGAAGAAGCTCCCCTGTCTCGTCCTAGATTCCTCCAAAGGAGGTTTCAGGCTGCGCGGGACTTTCCACCAAAGGCGTGGCCAGGCGGTCGAACTCATCCTCGATCACGAACCGTTCCACTCCGTGCGCTGCAGGGTGGTCTGGCTCGGCAAAGCCGGCTCCGAGCAGGAAGACGAAGTCGGTCTGGAAATCTTCTAGCGATTGGCATATTGCCTGTCCCACCAACCAAGGGACCCAATGACTGGTAAACGCTAGTGCTTAATCGGACGCGCGTTGCCACAAAGAACCGAACTCAGACGCGGGGCTCTTCGCGCGTTCGATTAAGCCGTTTGAACGTGGCCGCCCGTGGTTGCGGCAGACGCGGGCTCTATGCAAATTCAATGTTGGGATGGAGCCGAGTTGCG
>Ga0187858_10005587_pt1 | contig 11460 bp, 5 predicted proteins | sample June2016WEW_8_15_FD_133015 | JGI IMG/M metagenome (GOLD analysis project Ga0187858, IMG submission 133015) | Peatland microbial communities from SPRUCE experiment site at the Marcell Experimental Forest, Minnesota, USA - June2016WEW_8_150 | ecosystem: Environmental > Terrestrial > Soil >...
CTGGGCCCATTGCTGGAAAGTCTGGGGCGAGGGGCCGGTCGCTTGTTGCTCGCATAAGCCGTAACTGACACTTACTACCGGCGCCAGGTTCTGATCGATGGCGTATTGGACCGCGTCCATCACGTCGTTCGAATACACGAACAAAATGGTAGCGTTGCGCGCCACCGCGCCGGACCATTCCAGGTCGAGATTTGCCTCCGTCAGATCGGCCTGGCTGATCCCCGGGTCCGTCGTATTGGGGACCAGCATGGTTTGGGGATTGTTCGCCGGCAGCCCGAAATAGCTGCGGAACTGCTCGATATCCGCAATCTTGATCTGCGTCTGTCCGGCGATCACCAGCTTCTGCCCAGCGCCGTCGATGCCGGCCTGGTACAGCGGATTGATGTCGTAAATGACGGCTATGTCACCTGGAGCGAGTTCATGAACGCCATTGAACATGGTGTCGCGCGGGTGTACGGTCCCCGGCCGCGGCTTCAGCCGGAAATCGTGCAACCCGCGAATGGCGCCGACGAGGCTTTGGAAAGCGGCGGGAATGGATGGGTCCGTGGCATTCGCAAAGTGCCGCTCGCCATCGACCTGGTAGTAATGAATCTCGGTGGCGAAAGCGCTCTCGATTTGGCCCGCCGTGCCCGTGAAGGAAACCTGGTTGCGTCCGCGGGCGGTCGCCAGGACAGCGAAGTGTTGCTCGGCGAGCCAGGAGACTATCTTGTTTATGTCGGCAGGGCTGGCTCCGAAGCGGTCCGCGAACTGCTCCGGCGTCAGCCAGCGATGGTAGTTTGGCGACGACGGGTCCTGCTGCTGCGCCAGCAATTGATCGAGATCGGCTTGCTGGGCGGCGGATGGCTTGAGCACCAGAGTGACATACGGAAGCACCAGGGAAGGGTCCACGCGGCCCTGGTCGGATGCGGACTGCACCCGCGGATCGATATTGCCGTGGAGCACGACGCGGCGTGTGTTGTCGATGGCTTCGGTGATGCGGTCCTGTTGCGCCAGCAGGGAAGGCGCGAGGCAACTAAGGACCAGGGCGGCAAACGGTATAAATCGGACTTGGTGCTTTGGCATACGCTAAGGAAGATATGCGGATATTACGCGTGCAGATTACACCTATATCTTGCGACGAACCGAACTGTAGCTCGGTTTCTGAAAACAGAACTCCCGGCGGCCGCCAGGGTACTAACTTTGGGTAGGTATTTCACCGTTTCCGGCTTCCAGTGTCATCACGACCAGTGCAACCCAGAGCAGGTCCGCGATCAGCAGGTGCAGGACCTGCATCCACACCGGCGCGAGCAGCACGATATTCAGAAGTCCCACGCCGAGTTGTACGAAGACCAGCAGTGCAACGAGCGAGCCGGTGCGAGCCGCCGCCGGTCGTCCGCTGCGGATCGCCGATGCAGCCACCCACAGCAGAAATACTCCCGCAACAACTGCCACCGCCGGATGCAGCACGCGCAATCGCTCGAGCATGCTGGCGGCGCTCGAGAACTCCTGCCGCATCCCGGCCGCCACGGAAGCCGCAGGAAACAGCGTGTCGCCGAGGGCCGCGATTGCTCCGCTGACGGCCACCACCAACGCGACCGGAAGCGCGGCCATGATCAGGTTCGGCACTGCCTGCCACTTGCGCGCAAGCGGATCGGCGCCGAACCAGGCCGTTATCGCCAGCATCGCCAGCAGGATTTGGGTGTTCACCAGGTGCGCCGAAAGATACGCGGCACGGCCGGCGGAGGCATTATGGGCTACGTACCGCAGCAGCACCAGCCCCGCTCCGAGCAATGCCTCGGTGACCAGGAACACCATCGCGAGCGCGGCAAAAAGCCGGGCGCGGTGGCCGCGCGGGAACAGCCTGAATGCCCAAATCGCGAGGCCGGCGACGCCTGCCAGCGCCAGTCCGCTGGTCGCCCGGTGGGTGAATTCGATGATAGTTTCGATGCGCGGGGCGCGCGGAACCACCGTGCCGTTGCATAGCGGCCAACGGTCGCCACAGCCGGCGCCCGAACCGGTCGCGCGCACGAAAGCGCCCCACAGGACCACCAGGATGTTGTAGGCGAGCACGCCCCACGCCGCTAGGCTAAACCGCCGATAAACCGTCCGCGGCGCGCGCTCCGGAAGCGTGTCCGCCAACGCATGGGCCATTGCTTCCAATTTACCAAGACGCGCGTGCTACGCTGAGGGGCGGTGTCTTAAATGGCGACGCTCATCGACTTGAGCCACACCGTGGAGCACGGGCTGATCACCTATAAGGGTCTGCCCGCGCCGCTCATCTGCGACTTCCTGAGCCGGGAGGAATCGCGGCGCATCTATGCCGAAGGCACGGAATTCCACATCGGCAAGATCGAAATGGTGGCCAACACCGGCACATATGTGGACTCCCCGTTTCATCGCTATGCGAATGGGAAAGACCTCTCGGAGCTGCCGCTCGAGTCGCTCGCGAATCTGGAGGGTATCGTGATCCGGCATGCCGGGCGAGCGATCGGCCGTGCCGCCTTCGGCGATCTGGATCTGCGCGGCAAGGCTGTGCTGGTACACACAGGCTGGGACCGGCACTGGGCGACTGAAGATTACTTCGCAGGCCATCCCTTCCTGACCGCGGAGGCCGCACAGCACCTCGCGGACTCCGGGGCCGCGCTGGCCGGCATCGACTCGCTGAACATCGACGATACGGGCGATATGTCGCGGCCGGCGCACTCGATTCTCCTGGGCGCAGGAATCCCTATTGCGGAGCATCTCTGCAACTTGCGGGCCTTGCCGGATCGCGGCTTCCGGTTCTTCGCTGTGCCGGTGAAGGTCAAGCGGTTCGGAACTTTTCCGGTGCGAGCCTTTGCTGCGGTGTAATGGCGCAAAATGCACGATGGTTGCGCGCGAGATACTCGCGAGGGGCTGCGGTAGCATGGGAACAGATTCAGGTCTGCGTGCTTGTGCGCGGCCACTGCTATCGGCTTGGATAGGCCAAAATCGGAATTATGGTCGCGTATTGAAGGACCGCTTGCTGACGCGCGCGGCTCTAATCGGAGCCACGACCGTCAGGGAGTGGTCTTCGGGGCACACGACACCGTATTTATGAAATGGTGTCCTAAGATACCACGAGACAACCGTAAGCCGGCGCCATGAACAGAAAACCGTCTCGTCGCGCAAGGATGGTTTGGTGGGCGGCGCCTATATGCCTGGCCGCCGTTTGGGTGGCTGCTTCCGCCGAGAATACGCAATCTCCCATCCATTTCGTTTACCGGCCGATCGATTTCACGCTCGACAGTTGCGAGACGCTGGAGCGGCACGCGCCGGAAACCATGGCCGGCGGGGTGGCAGTTTTCGACTATAACAATGACGGCTATCTGGATATTTTTTTCACCAATGGCGCCGACATCCACACGTTGAAAAAGACTTCCGCGAAGTACTCCAACCGGCTCTTCGAAAACGACGGCAAGGGTAACTTCCGCGATGTGACCGAAAAAGCCGGTCTCGCGGGCGTGGGGTTCGATAACGGCGTGGCGATCGGCGATTACGATAACGACGGCTACAAAGACATATTCGTCGGCGGGGTACATGGCAATCATCTGTACCACAACAACGGCGACGGCACTTTCACGGATGTCACGGCGAAGGCGGGGATCGACAAGCCCGACAGCCAATACGGCCCATTGTGGTCGGTCGGCGGGGCGTGGGTGGATGTGAACAACGACGGGCTTCTGGATCTGTTCGTGGTGAACTATCTGGCTTGGGACGTAGACAACGAACCGCGCTGCGAGGCGGCTCCGGGCCGGCTGGACTACTGCCACCCCAAGTTCTATAAGCCGACCCCCAACCAGTTATTCCTGAACAACGGCGACGGGACCTTCCGGGATGTTTCGGCGGAATCGGGAATCCGCGCGCATCCCGGAAAGGGTATGGGCGTGGGGGTCGCCGATTATGACCTGGATGGTCTGATGGATCTTTTCGTCACGAACGACAAAATGTATAACTCGTTTTTTCATAACAAGGGTGGCGGAAAGTTTGAGGAGATCGCCTTCCAGGCCGGCGTGGCGCTCCCCGAGAACGGACAATTTATTTCGGGGATGGGCGTCGACTTTCGAGATCTCGACAACGATGGCTACCCCGATATCGCCTTAGTGGCGCTCGACAATGAGACGTTTCCGTTGTTCATGAACGATGGGAAGCGCGGCTTCCGCGACATGACCGAGAGAAGCGGCATGGCCCGGCTCAGCCTGCCGATGGCAGGCTATTCGCCCACCATTGCCGACTTCGACAACGATGGCTGGAAGGATATATTTGTCACGCGCGGGCACGTGCAGTCACTTGGGTATTCGACGAACGTGCAGGTAGAGCAGCCCAACACCGTGTTCCGCAATCTGGGGGGCACGAAGTTCGCGGCACTGACCGCGGAAGCCGGACTGACTGCCCAACCGACCCGCCGGCATCGCGGCTCGGCGGTGGGAGATCTGAATGGGGACGGGCGGCTGGACGTGGTTGCCACCGCCATCGGCGCGCCGGCCGAGCTTTGGATCAACGACAGCCCGGGCGCGCATCACTGGCTGGAAGTGCAGTTGGAGGGTGTTAAAAGCAATCGCGACGGAATCGGAGCGCTGATCAAGGTGGTGGCTGGCAGAGCGGCCCAATACAATCACGTCTCTTTCGCCGCCGGGTATGCCTCGTCGAGCGCGGGGCCCACGCACTTCGGCTTGGGCGCCAATAAATCCGCGGACCTGGTCGAAATCCGTTGGCCTTCCGGGATCGTCCAGGAACTGAAAAACGTGCCCGCCGATCGCGTGCTCAAAGTCAAAGAGGCGGCCAAGTGAATTGAGTGCGTGGCGCGGGCTTCAGCCAGGCTTCAGCCTGCAGCGGGACTTCAGTCTCGCAACGGCGGCGAACTGAAGCTCGCGGCGGCAAGCTGAAGCTTGCGCCACGACCGCTTGCTTAATGTAGAAACTCCAGAGCGGGACTTCAGTCCCGCCGGATCGACAGCTTCCAGCCTAGGACATGCCCTCGTCATGGCTTCGGCTCGCCGCTCCGTCCTGGCATCGTGAGGAGCGGCGGCTGGGGCTTCTCTTTCCCCAGCTCTTTCACCTTGGCGAACTCGGCTTCCGCATCCTGTTCGCGGCCGAGCGAAAGGAAGAGTCTGCCCAGACGGTAGTGGGCATCCGACTGCGACGGATCCAGGCGGATCGCCTCGCGGAAGTGGTGCTCCGCTCCCGAGGCATCGCCCGCCGCGGCCAGCACGATACCGAGGTCCAGGTTTGCGAGCCGCAACCGCGGGTCCAGCTTCAGGGCCTGCCTCAGGTGATCCGCGGCTTGCTTGTCGTCGCCCGCGTGCATCTCCGAGTCGCCCAGATAGGCCAGCGCCTGAGAATGTTGCGGCTGGTTGGCCAGCTCCACCTGGAACTCGCGCCGCGCTTCTTCGTAACGCTTCTGCTTCCAGTACATGTACCCCAGGCCGAAGAGAACCTCGGGATCTTGGGGCGCGGCCTTGACTGCCGCTTCGAATTCCGCCGTGGCCTCTTCTTCCTGGTTGGCGGCGTCGAGCACCTCACCCAGCAGCATGTGGACCGGCGCGGAGTTCGGATCTTTGGTGAGCAGAAGCCGGAACTCGGCGGTGGCCTCCTTGTAGCGTTTGGTCTGCAGGTAGCTTTGGGCCAACTTATAGCGCAGCTCCACGTTGTCGGGCTGCTGATCGGCGGCGAGCTTCAGGTGGACCGCGGCGGCGTCGAAGCGGCGGCTGCCGTAATAGCTCATCCCGAGGAGCACGCGCGCCTGAAAGCTGGACGGGTCGGCCTTAGTCGCGCGCTCGAAGGCGGCGGCCGCCTCGGGAAGCCGGTTCAGCTTGAAATAGGCCAGGCCGAGGTTGAGGTCGATGCCGGGAAGGTGGGGATCCAGAGCGATGGCGGCCCGGTAGTGAGGGATGGCGAGTTCGTACTTGCCCTCGTGAGCGAGAGCCAACGCCTTCTCGGCTTCGGCCGCGGCTTTGGGATCGATCGCCGCCCAAAGGCGCGCGGCCGCGAGCAGAGCCAGCACGCACTTCATGACGCTGCTGCCTTGGTACACGATTTCATAGATACGATGTCGAATGCCGGGAACACCACTCCCTTACGGTCGTGGCTCCGAACAGAGCCGCGCGCCTCAGCAAGCGGTCTTTCGATGCCGTCCCGTATTATGTTACCGCGAGCTTCCGCTCCGCAGGTTCGATTGGCAGCTTTCGCGACCAGCCGCAGTGGCAAAGATCTTGGGTGAGAACAAAAAAGCCCGCCCGCGCCCTTGAGAGAGCGCGAGCGGGCAGGAATCGAACCGTACAGCGGTTAGAAGTGGAACTTCGCACCGAGCTGCAGGACGCGCGGATCGAACGCGGAAGTGATCGCGCCGGCGCCGCTACCGAATGAGGTATTCAACCCGTTCCACTGGGTGTGGTTGAACGTGTTGAACGATTCAAAGCGGAGCTGCACGCCAGCAGCGCGTTCCCCGAAGGCGAAGTCCTTGAACAAGGACACGTCCCAGTTGTCCCGTCCGGGTCCGCGGATAACGCCTTTGCCCTCGTCGCCGAAGACCCCCGCAGCGGGAGCGGTGAACGCCGCCGGATTGAACCAAACGAACCGCGTATCCGGATAAGAGAGGCTTCCAGTCAGGTCCGGCCGTTGGGTGACGTTGCCACCCATTCCCAGACCGGCATTAGACATCGTCTCGGTGTATGCCAAGCCAGACTCCGCGGTAACGACGCCAGACAGTGTCCAACCGCCCAGGATCGTTTTCGCAGCGCCGGTAGAGCGTTCGAAGAGGGGAATGTTCCAGACATAGTCGGCTATGAAAACGTTCGGCCGGTCATAGGAACTGAGTCCCCAATCGTAAGCGCGATTGTAAGGATTCGACAGCGTGGCCAGGTCGCCTTCGCTCCCGTTGACGGCTACCCCGGTACTGGTGTCATAGTTTTTCGAGTAGGTGTAGGCGAATTGCAAGGTGGCGTTTTTCCAGGCCTGCACGCGGAATTCAGCCTGAAGCGCGTTGTACCTGGAACGGCCCGCGTTGTCGTACAGCAGGATCTGGCCGTAGCCCGGGTAAGGCCGGATCGTATCGACGGGTATGGTTCCTGCGGCCACCTCAAGGCGCTCGGCGAGGTTGGCGCTTGAGTACAGTGGAGCGTTGAGGTCCGCCGCTTCGTTCTGGTGCGTCCCGACATTGCCGACATACGATACCTGGGCAACCGCTCCATGCCAGAACTCATGCTGCACGCCCATGCTCCATTGATAGCTGGTGGGGTTCTTGTAGTTGTATTCGCTCTCGCCGGTGATCGACGTGGTCGTGATCGGCGCCGTAGCGGCCTGACCTGTGGCGATACTCTGCAGCGGGTTGTTGAAGTACACGTTGTTCACGGTCGGGCTGGCGCTGAATGGGGCGTTCGGACCCATGTTGTACACGTCGTTACCCTGAACGCGTTCGTACATGATGCCGAAACCGCCGCGAAGCACGGTCTTGCCGTGGCCGCCCGGGTCATAGGCAAAGCCCAGCCGCGGGCCCCAGTTGTTCCAATGGTTTTGGACGATATCCGCTGGAATGCCATTCTTGCCTTGAATGCCTATCCCGTTCTGATATAGCAGGAGGCTGGAGGCCCCTCCCACGCCGGGAACCAGACCCGGGCTGTTGGGGCTGAGGTTCCCGCTGTTGGGGAGGAAAACTCCCGCGTCTGCCGGGTTGTACAGTTGGGGATAGAAGTTCGACATGCGATCGTTCAGTTCGTATGTGTGGGGGATGCCTTCCCAACGCAAGCCGAGATTCAGGGTGAGGTGATTGCTCACGCGCCAGTTATCCTGCGCGTAGAAAGCGACCGTTTTGGTATGCCAGTCTCCGCTATCCTGAACGGCCAGTTCGTTATACGAGTTGGCATAGCCCAGCAGGAAGTCGGCGAAGCCAACGCCGGTGTAGGTACCGTTAAAGCTGAAGGCGCCCTGCGCCTCGCCAAAGAGTTGCTGGTTCTTTACGTTGAACATATACTGGCCGCCAAACTTGAAGCTGTGCTTGCCGTGGGTCCAGGAGATATCGTCGCGTGGCTGGTAACTCCTGTAGTTGTTGATCCAGGGAAAGCTGGACGCATCGTAATCGTCATTGAGGCCTAAGCCGCCGATGGAGATGCCCGGGAGGCGATTGAGGGCGTCGCTCGGGAACAACTGGGGCGGGTTCACGGCTGTGGTGCGCTGGTAGATCCCGGTCGGCGTGACAGCGATGTTATTCCCGGCGTAGTTGAACGCCGCCTCGTTGACGAGTGTCGGGCTGATGGTGTACGTGGCGTGAAGCACGCCGCTCCAGGACGGGTTGCCAAAAACGTCGCCGACGGTGGGGAGGTTGGAGCCGGCCCAGAGGGTCGTCCCATAGGTCTGGCTGAGCTGTTCCGACACCCAGTGGCCAAAGATCCAGAACTTGTCGGTGAAGTGCTGGTCGATACGAACAATCTGCTCGCCGACGTAGGTGGGGGCGTTGGCCCCGCCAGTAAACGCAGGGAATCCCCCGCTAGTGGTATTGGGGGAAGGATAAACGTTAAGCCCTATAAACGCCGTGGCCAGCGGGCTGATCAGGCTGCTGGGAATCGTGTTGTTGGGGAAGGGCTGGCCGGGGACAAGACCCAGCGAGGTGAAACGGGAGAGTTCCGTGGGGTTCAGGGCAGCGGCGGAAGGCACGGTGATGGGCATATTAGATGGGAATACGCCATTCTCTATCGCGGTCGTGGGCGTCTGCACGGTGTTCGAGCCGCCCTGGATAAAGCGTCGCCACTCCTGGTTGTAGAAGAAAAAGGTCTTGTTGCGGTCATGATTGTAGTGAGGAAGAATCACCGGACCGCCGATGTTGAAGCCAAACACGTTATAACGCAATTCCGCGGGTTTTGCTCCGGCAGCGTTGGTGAAGAAGTTCGCTGCGTCTAGGTCGTTATTGCGGAAAAACTCCCAGGCTCCGCCGTGGAAAGCCGTGGTGCCGGACTTGAAAACCAGGCTGAGGGTCGCGCCGGAATTGAGTCCGTAGTCGGCGGAATAGTTCGAGGTGAGCGCCCTAAACTCGGACACGGCGTCTATGGACGGCATGATATTGAATTTTCCGCCCGAGCCGCGATCATAATCCTCGCCACCGTCCACCATCCAGACATTGTGGTCGGGACGCAAGCCGTTGAAGCTGATGGAGAAACCGCTGCCCTGTGCGCTGGGGCCGTTGAAATCCGCGACGGTGGAAGACACGCCTGGCATCAGTGACGCAAGGTTGACCAAGTTGCGGCCGTCTGTGGCCAATAGCGACATTTGCTGGCCGTTAACGACTTCACTGACTTCACTGGAATCCGACTGTACCTGGGTGGTTTCCGCCTCGACGGTCACGCTCTCTTTGGTTTCACCAACCTGTAGTTGGAAATCGACACGAGCATGAGCGTCCACGTCCAGGACGATGTCGTTCTGTTGGCTGGCCTTGAAACCAGGGGCTTCGGCCTTGATACTATATTTGCCGATTCCCAAACTCGGCACGGTGTATTGGCCAGCCTCGTTGCTGACCGTGCGCCGAACAGCGGCAGTCCCGTTGTTTGTGATGGTAATCGCTACGTTGGGAATTGAGGACCCGGAGGGGTCCGTAATCGTTCCAACGATGGTTGCCTCCTGCGCTGCGGCAGGCAACACGAAGGCCAGCGCGAGAAGGCATAATAGCAGTAACTGACACACTCTCGCGTGGCTCATATTTCTCTCCTTTTTAAGCGACGTGGCATATTTATTTGACCCCTTTCTAACCTCATCTCTTGCTTCTCCGACCAAAGACTTGGCCTCCAAGCACACCAGAACACGGCACGCCACAAAGGCCGAAACTAATCGTTCGGAAGTAGCATAACCCCACTACACCATCAAGTCAAGGACATTCAGGTCTTTTTCAATCTGAACCGGTGTGGTCGACGCCGTACGCAAATCTACCGGTTAATGATGGTGGCGTCTAACCCCGGCGTATGTTATTGAAATAAAGGAGTTTGAACTGTATAGGGAAGCCTCCGTAAAGATATAATTCAGCAGCCCATTATCTATTATTTTCAATAACGTGCGTTTTGTTACAGAGTTGAGATTGCTCAGCCGGAAATTCAATTGCCGGGTGAGCCGTGGGCCCCCGCGAACGGGCCTGCCGGCAATGCCACCGGTTACAGGGTTCCGGATCGGCCGCATCGAGCCGTTGGGCCATGCCAGCGCGTACGGCGACGGGCGTTTCATCGGCTCGCCCACGGCTTGGCCCTGTCCCAGTTTGCGGGCGGCATGCGCACCACCAGGGCCATGTTGGCCAGAGCAACCATCCCAAAAGTACTTTCACTTTCCCAAGCCTCTGGCCACCGGAGAGCGATTGCGCGCGCGTGAGATAATCGCAGAGGAGCGGCCCCGGTGGGCCAGGATAGGTTTCCACGCCTGCTCGGCAGTTTGGCTGAGGCCGACGAGTTTTGCCTTGTATGCATCATACCCAGAGAGCAGCGTGTCTCCCGCCCGGTTTCTGATTCCGGCGGGCGTGGTGGCGGGGATGTCGCTCCTGGCCGCGGCATTTGCCGGAGCCGGCGCCGGCGACAACGCAACGCCGCGCTTCGACGACATTACGAAACAGGCTGGAGTCACTTTCGTCCACCTGAAGGGCAACCAGGGCGTCGCCAATATCATGGACGAGGCCGGCCCGGGGGTCTGCGTGTTCGACTATGACGGAGACGGCTGGCCGGACATCTACTTCGTAAGCGCGCGCGATCTCTACGGGCGGGGCCTGGTGGCGCGCAACGCTCTATATCGCAACAATGGCGACGGCACGTTCACGGACGTGACCGAAAAAGCGGGCGTGCCGGGCACCGGGTATGGCCTTGGCTGCGTAGCCGGCGACTACGACAACGACGGCCATCCCGATCTCTACGTGATGCAGTACGGCAAGAACGTGCTGTATCGCAACAACGGGAACGGCACCTTCACCGACGTCACAGCCAAGGCGCATGTGGACGGCACCGACTTTGGGACGCGTCTGCATACGGGCGCCACCTTCTTCGACTACGACCGCGATGGAAAGCTCGATTTGTACGTCGGCGGCTACGTGGACTTCGGCGCGGAGGTGAAGCAGACCTGTATCATCGCCGACGCGGAATCGAGCTGCCCGCCGGGCCAGTATCACGGCAGCCCGGACGTGCTGTATCACAACAACGGCGACGGCACGTTCACCAACGTCACCAAAGCCGCGAAGATCTATCAGCCTAACGGCAAGAATCTGTCGGTGATTGCCACCGACTACGACAACGACGGCTGGCCCGATCTGCTGGCCGCCAACGACGGCATGGAGATTTACCTTTATCACAACAATCGCGACGGCACATTCACCGAATCCGGATTGACGGCGGGAGTGGGCTTGACCGAGGACGGCGGCACTATGGCGGCGATGTGCCTTTCGGTGGACGACTACGATGACGACGGATTGCTGGATCTCTATGTCTCCGACTTTGAGGATGTGCCCCAC
>Ga0187858_10005588_pt1 | contig 11459 bp, 9 predicted proteins | sample June2016WEW_8_15_FD_133015 | JGI IMG/M metagenome (GOLD analysis project Ga0187858, IMG submission 133015) | Peatland microbial communities from SPRUCE experiment site at the Marcell Experimental Forest, Minnesota, USA - June2016WEW_8_150 | ecosystem: Environmental > Terrestrial > Soil >...
AAGGGACCGCGCCCGAGCGAACTAAGGCGCGCTCGAATGAGCCAGCATCGGCGTTTTCCAATTTCGCGCACCGCGCATGATCGGTGCGTTGGTTGACGAGCGTCCTACGGAGTCACTTCGAACGCAACGCCCCATCCGTAGAGCCCTCCCGAATAGGTCGTGCCATAGATGTTGCCTGCGCTATCCAGAATTAAGCCGCCAACCGGAGTTTCTCCGTCAGTGCCATTGAAGCTCCAAAGAACCTTCTCTGTATAGCCTTTGCTTTTATCAACTGGGGTCACTAGTTCGAAGACAGTTCCATCACCGTATTCGCCGCCGTAGGCCGTAGTGCCGTAGATGTTCCCAGCCGCATCAAACACAATCTCCCCGAAAGGGTCGTTGCCATCTCCATTTCCCTCTCCCTCGAAAGCGTAGAGAACTTTCCTTGACCATGTTCCTCCCTTCTTTCTCGGACTCAGCCTGAAGACCGTTCCATAACCACCCAAGCCCCCCTTGGCAGTGCCCACGGAGGTTGTTCCGTAGAGATTCCCAGACTGGTCAGTCACGATGGTACGATTTGGAAAGTAGCCACGTGCATTAGGAAAGTTGAAGATCACGCTTGCATTCCAACCACCGTTACCGTTTGGTGACAGCTCGGTTATTGTCTGTCTGGAGACGCCGAAGATATTTCCAGCAGCATCCATCGTAAACCCGGTATTGTAGTCGAATGGTCCTCGACCATCAAAATTGTAGATCGTTTGCTCCGTCCAGCCGCCACCGGACGGGCTCATTTCGTAGATAGTTCCGTAATTTACTGACCCGCCGAAGGCCGTTGCGCCGTAAAGATTACCCGTTGCATCCATCATCACACCGCTCGCGGGCTGAAGGCCGTCGCCGGGCGTGCTACCAAACAGGTACAGGACGGTTTCCGTCCAGCCTTCTTCCACGGGGCTAAGTTCGAAAACAACGCCCCAGCCAGTAATGCCACCCCCGGCTGTTCCGTAAAGGTTTCCGACGCTGTCTAATATCACGGTGTCAGATGGAAATGCTCCGTCCGTCCCTCCGGTGAAGCTGTAGAGCAGGGTCTCGTTCCAGCCTCCGCTGCCGTTCGGCGAAAGCTCAAATACGTCTCCATTTTCATGGGCACCCCCTGAGTTGGTCGTCCCATAGAAGTTGCCCTTACCGTCAGAAGTGAGGCTGCCCTCGGGATTAGCGCCATCGGGGCCAAATAGACCGCCTTCGAAGTTGTAGAGCACGGTCTCAGTTTGGGCGGGCGCTGGGCGAGCGGCAAGCAGCAGCAGCGCAGAAAGCATAACTAGTGTCAAAGCGGAAAGGTTCAGACGTGCTGAAGGCATGATTCCTCCTTAGATAGCGTGGGCGGCCGGTTACTGTTCCGAAGGGGGAGAGTCGGTGGAAACCTGGACGGCGATAATTGTTCTCCCGCGAGGGACGGGTGTCAAGAGTTATTCCTTATTCGTGGAGTGCCAGATTCGTGGAGTGCCCGGCGGCCGCACGGGGAGAACGCCTTGACACTGAATGGGGAGTGTCGAATGCGTAGGGGTCCCCTCGGCTTCGCTCGGGGCTTCGGCAAAGAAGAGCAGGCTCTTCGACTGCGCGGCTGCTCCGCTTCGCGAAGCATCCACTGCGCTCAGGATGACACTTTTCTGGGAGGCCATCTCGTAGTTAACATTGCCTTTACGGACGACTTGCTAAAGTCCTAAGGGCCCTTCCTGCAGGCCACGCCACCCTTGGCTTCCTGGCTGCAGTTACTCATGACATTGGCCCTCGTATCTTGCTTTCCGATCCATGCATCAAACCGTCTATAATGATGTATCGGTTCCTCGATTTCCCTGGAGCCAAGGATCACTTGGGGCTAAATCAAAAAGATTAAGATTAAAAAGCGAAGACCAAAACTATGTCGAAGAAGTTGAAGGTCACAATCATTGCCAGCTCGCTGGCCATTCTGCTGTTCACTATCGTTGGCGGTTTTGTCAACGTTCGCGCTTCTTCGAATGATGGCGCGTATCGCCAGCTTTCGGTGTACAGCGAAGTGCTGTCGCGCATTCGCCTCGAATACGTGGAAGAGCCCAACATCGCGGGCGTCACCGACGGCGCGCTGCACGGTCTGTTGGAGTCGCTCGACGCGAATTCCAGCTACCTCTCGGCGGACGAGTACAAGCGCTACAAGACAATGAAGAGCGACGGCAAGGCGGACATCGGCGCCGCCGTCTCGAAACGTTTCGGATACGCCGCCGTAGTCGCGGTGATCCCGGGAGGCCCCGCAGACAAGGCCGGGATCGAGAACTCCGACATCATCGAGTCGATCGAGGGCAAGAGCACGCACGACATGTCGCTGGCTGAGATTCACGGCGTGTTGTCGGGCGAGGTCGGATCCACGATCACCGTGGCGGTAGTTCGGCCGCGGCGCGCCGAACCGCAGAAGATTGTGATCACGCGTGACGTGGTTGCCATCCCGCCTGTCGCCGAAAAAATGCTCGCCGACAACGTCGGCTACATTCAGGTGGACGCGTTCCCTGAAGGCAAGTCGCAGGAGATCGCCGGCAAGATTCGCGATCTGCAGCGGCAGGGAGCGAAGAAGCTGGTGCTCGATCTGCGTAACTCCGCCAGTGGCGCGGAATCTGAAGGCGTTGCCACCGCCAATCTTTTTCTGGACCATGGCACCATCACCTATCTGCAGGGGCAGAAGTATCCGCGCGAGGCATTTAATGCCGACCCCGCCAAAGACATCACCAAGCTTCCCGTGGCCGTGCTGGTGAATCGCGGCACGGCGGGCCCGGCTGAGATTGTGGCCTCCGCGATCCTCGAGAATGCGCGGGGCGACGTCGTCGGAGACAAGACCTTCGGCGACGGCTCAGTGCAGAAATTGATCGAGATGCCGGACAACTCCGCCCTGATTCTTTCCATCGCGAAGTATTACTCGCCGAGCGGGAAGGCAATTCAGGATGCGGCCGTCACACCCAACGTTCTGGTCGCGGACGCAGCCGAGGACGACGGCGGATTACCCGACGAAGATCAGGCCGCGCCTCCCGACGAGAAAAAAGACGTGAAGCCCAAGAACCAAACCGACGACCAACTGAACAAAGCATTGGAAGTACTGAAGAACCGGGAATCGAAGGGATAAAGGTTCAGAGTTTCAAGGTTTCAAAGTCTACCATCGCTCGCTTCGGCGGGCGATTTCTTTTGCCGGGAGTTGAACGTCGTCGCGTCGAATAAATAAATGAATTTGTCATCCTGAGCGTAGCGAAGGACCTGCTGTTTGTCAGTACCATCGGAAAACTCGGCGTTGAAAAAGTTGTTATGCTTTGCGTTAACATTGAAACCTTGAAACTCTGAAACCTTGAAACCTGCGCTCTCCGATGAAAATCATCTACCAACATCTTCCGACGATAGAAATTGCCGGACGGAAGTTGGTGGGACGATTCCTGTTCGGATTGCTCGTCCTGCTCTCTGCCATAGTGGGCGCAGCCGCCGGGCTGCTTCTCGTTTACTCCACAGACCTGCCCCAGGTCGAAGAACTCGAACGTTACCGTCCCAGCTCCGTCACAGAACTCTACGATGGACAGGGGCGGGTCATCGGCACCTTCGCTTTACAGCGCCGCGTCATCGCCACCTATGACGACTACCCCGAAGTTCTCCGCAATGCACTGGTCTCGATCGAGGACAAAGATTTCTACAAGCACTCGGGCATCAACATCTGGCGCATCGTAGGCGCAGCCTATCGCGATATCGAATCGGGCGGGAAAGTACAGGGAGCGTCCACGCTCACCATGCAACTCGCCCGCAATCTTTTTCTCTCTCCCGACCGCTCGTTTTATCGCAAGGTGCAGGAGGCGCTCCTCGCCATTCAGATCGAGCGCCGCTTCACCAAGCCTCAGATCTTCACGCTCTATGCCAACCAGATTTTCCTCGGCCACGGCGCCTACGGCTATGAAGCCGCTTCGGAATACTATTTCAGCAAGCCGGCCAGGCAACTAAAGCTGGAGGAAGCCGCGCTGCTAGCGGGTCTTCCCAAGGCTCCGCAATACTATTCGCCGATCAACCATCCGGAACGCGCCCGCTTCCGGCGCAACCTCGTGCTCAACGCCATGCTTGAGGACGGCAAGATTACCGCGGCCCAGGCTTCGGAGGCGAAGAGCAAGCCCATCGTGCTCGACTTGCAGAAGGACCAGAATTCGCTGGCTCCGCACTATGTGGAAGAGATCCGACGGTATCTCGAAGCGAAGTACGGCAGCGACCAGGTACTCCAGGGAGGGTTGCGGGTTTACACATCGCTCGATATGGATCTACAGAAATCGGCGCGCCAGTCGCTGCTCGATGGCCTCGCCGCCTACGAGCGCCGGCACGGTTGGCGCGCCCAACTCCTGAATGTAATTGCGCAGGGTCAAAAGCTCGACAAGTATGTCGATCCAGATTGGGATGAAGAGCCGGAAGTAAATGGATACCTGCACGCGCTAGTGACACAAGTCTCACCGGCCGCCGCCGAAATTCGCTTCGGCCAGCGCACGGCCACGCTCTCGCCGGCCGATTTGGCATGGCTGAAGCTGAAGCCCAAATTCAAACTTCCCGACATTCTTCACACCGGCGACATCGTCTACATCAAAGTGCTCACGCTCGATGCGGGCGGAAAATCGCGCGTCAGTCTGGAGCAGGATTCAGGAGCCGAAGGAGCGCTGGTCGCAATCGATAATGCGACCGGAGAAATCAAGGCTATGGTCGGCGGCCGCGATTTCAATCTCTCCAAGTTCAACCGCGCCACGCAGGCGCTGCGGCAGGTTGGGTCGTCGTTCAAGCCCTACGTCTACACCGCCGTCATCGATCAGGGTGGCAGCCCCGACGACACCATTCTGGACGCGCCGGTAACTTTTCAAACCGCCTCCGGCCCTTATGCGCCGCACAACTACGACGCCAAATTTGAGGGAACGATCACACTGCGTCGCGCGCTCGCCCAGTCCAGAAATATTCCCGCGCTCAAGCTGGCCGATCGCATCGGCATTAAGACTGTGATCGACTATGCGCACGGCTTCGGCATTACTGCCAACATTCCCGCCTACCTTCCGGTGGCGCTCGGTTCGGCGGAGATCACGCCGCTCGAGCAGACCTCTGCCTTCAGTGTGTTTCCGAATGACGGAGTGCGCGTCGCTCCACGCTACATCACCGCCGTCACCGACTACGAAGGCCGCGTTCTGGAAGAAGATTTTTCCGACATCAAAGACGTAGTCAGTGCGCGCACCGCGCGCGTCATGACATCCATGCTGCGGGAGGTCGTGCTCCATGGCACCGCCATCGCGGCGGCCAAAATGCCGTATCCGCTCGCTGGAAAAACGGGGACGACTAATGATTTCACCGACGCGTGGTTCGTCGGCTTTTCTCCCTCCCTGACCTGCGGAGTGTGGATCGGATACGACGAAAAAAAGTCTCTCGGCGAGAAAGAAACGGGAGCCCGCGCCGCCCTGCCCATCTGGATGCAGTTCATGACCGTCGCGCTGGCCGGCAAAGATCCGGGCGAATTTCAGCCAGCGCCGGCTCGAGGAAATACGGCAGTCGCGCGGAAAGTCGACACGCCAGACATCGCGCCGGGCGACGGCGAATTGCATTAGTGGAGCGCCCCTCGCTCGGCTGAACGACTCAGCACCCGCTTGCGGCGCAGCGAATCCAAGTCTCGGTCAGGAGACCAACTTCCGCATCAGTCGCCCCATCCGCACGATCCGATAAAAAGGAAAAAGCGCTTCCGGCAATCGCACGGCCGCGATATCTCCCACGCCCGGCGTCCACACCAGTCGCCAGACATATCGCCAGCGGTCGCCGCGCCGCTCGCGCAGTTTCAGGATCAGCCGGAAGTATTCTGTGGATTCAAAATCATAGGCCGCGCCGCGAGCGAGGCGCTCGGCGAATTCGCGCCCGAAGGCGGGCGCGCGAGTATCGTCTGCAATGATTTCCTCCGCAGGTTTGGGAATCTCAACCCGAAATAAGTTTTCCACCAGCCAAAAACTCACGCCAAGAATCCGAACGATCCCCAGCGCCCGTGCGCGAGAAAATAACAGCGCGTAGTCGATTGTCTGGGCTTGAGTCTGAGCCCGCAAAGTCTCCGCAATGTCCGAAAGCCAAATCAGTCGCATCCAAAGATGCTTCGCGGCATGCACACACAGCACCAGCAGCGAATCTTCGGGAGACAGGCATGGCACCTCGCACCCGCCCACAACAGTGCGGCCAGCGCGCACCAGCAGGTCTTCGACGCGCAGATCGTTCAAATGACAATCGACCGCATAAAAGTGCGGCAGCAGCGTCCACTGCAATTCGACGAGGTTCTTTCCCGGTGCGCCGTCAAACGAACGCTCGTTGCCGGTGCGCAGCCAGAACCGCTCGACCGCCGGAGTGAGAACCGCAGATGGGTGATATCCAATTTCGGCAAGGGCCTGCTTAGCGCTCTCGAAGTCGCCGGAAGAAATCAGGAAGTCGAGATCCGAAAAGCTTCGCAGCCCCACGTCGAGATAAACCGATTGCGCCAGCACCGGCCCCTTGTATGGAATCACCCGCAACGGTTTGCGCTCGAAGTGCCGCATGATGCGCGCCAGTTCGGAGGTGAACCATAAGCTGCGCCGCAGGTTCGCTTCGTAGGCAGACCGCAGCGAGCGCTCGATTTCCGGTGGAAGCCCGCGCGCGGCTTCGACGCGACCAGCTTCGGCGTGACCAGGTTCGACGCCAAAAAGCCCGATCAGATTTCGGGCCACAAGCGGGAGAACGCCATGGTGCTCCGCCAGAGAAACAAATTCGCTCCAGTCGAGCGCTGCGAGATTCCAATTCGCAATGCGCGCGCGGCGCTCCATGGGAAGATTCGTGCCCGTCAAAGCGCACAAGAACTCGAATTCATCTTCTCTTTCTCTCTGCGCACTCTGCGGCGCAGTGCTCGACGGCGAAGGCAAGAATTCAGGCAGTGTCATCGCAGCGGATCTCGGGGCCATAGCCGCATGGGTTAAACTCGAATTCGAAATCCAGCGCCGGAACGTACGTCGACGGTGTGCGCGCCCGGAGCGTCCTGCGACCGTTCGCCATCATCTAATTAAACGATGGCTCAATTTAGAACCTTCGACGCACGCCTGGTTCGCTCCGTCCCGCTCTCCGAGTTTACCAAGCACCTCGAACTCGAAGTGAACGGAGTAACTCGCTTCGGCTTTGTTCCAGGGCAATGGCTCTCGGTGAAGACCACCACTCCTGATGGGGAGGAAATGACCCGCGCCTATTCGATCGCATCGCCGCCCTCCGGCAACGGACATGTCGCCTTCTGCCTGAATCGCGTGCAGGATGGATTCATGTCGAACTATCTTTGCAGTCTCGACGAAGGCGCAGAGATCGTGTTTCAGGGGCCGTTCGGCGATTTCATTTTGCGCCCGCCGCTGCGCGACACCGTGTTCATCGCCACCGGAACCGGCATAGCGCCCTTCCGCTCAATGCTGCACTGGCTGCTGGCTGAGCAAGGCCGCCATCAGGGACGCCAATTCTGGCTGCTCTTCGGCGCGCGCCGCGAACAGGACATTTATTATCGTGAGGAGTTCGAACGTCTGGCCGCCGAGCACGCTAACTTTCATTTCCTGCCCACGTTAAGCCGCGCTTCTGCGGAATGGAAAGGCCTGCGAGGCTACGTGCAGCAACATCTGGCAGAAATCGTTGGAGCCCGCACCGACATGCACGCCTACATCTGCGGCCTCGACAAGATGGTCAAGGCAAATCGCGAGTTGCTGAAGAGTCTAGGCTGGGATCGCACTTCGATCCGTTACGAAAAATACGACTGACCTGTAAAATGATCGCCAATCAATGATTGCCAATCTAAGGATCGCCAGTCAAGAAACTTGCAACTCAAAACGGTTCGTATCAGCGCATGCCTTCAGGCATGCCGAACGCATTGCATGTAGGAATGCGCCTTTAGGCGCCGAGGGAGATGCAGCATGTATGCAGCAGATAACCAGCGTTACGATTCCATGCAATATCGCCGCTCGGGACGCAGCGGCATCCAGCTTCCCGCCGTCTCGCTCGGACTGTGGCACAACTTCGGGGGTCTGGACAATTTTGAAAATTCCCGGGCTATGCTGCGCCGCGCCTTCGATCTCGGTATCACGCATTTCGATCTCGCCAATAATTACGGCCCTCCCTACGGATCGGCGGAAGAAACTTTCGGTCAGATCCTGAAGAAAGATTTTCTTCCCTACCGCGACGAACTCATCATCTCGACCAAGGCCGGCTGGGATATGTGGCCCGGGCCCTACGGAAATCTGGGCTCGCGCAAATACATGCTGGCGAGCCTCGATCAGAGCCTGAAGCGCATGGGACTCGATTATGTGGACATCTTCTATCATCACCGTCCCGATCCCGACACGCCGATGGAAGAATCGCTCGGAGCGCTTGATACGGCCGTACGCTCGGGACGAGCGCTCTACGCCGGCATTTCCGCCTACAACGCTAAGCAGACCGCCGAGGCAGTGAAGATTCTGCGCGCTCTCGGAACGCCGTGCCTGATTCATCAGCCAAAGTATTCGATGTTCGTGCGCGACCCGGAGCAGGGACTGTTCGATGTGCTGGAGAAAGAAGGCGTGGGAGCGATCGTCTTCAGCCCGCTCGCCCAGGGACTCTTGTCCGATCGCTATCTAAATGGAATTCCCAGCGACTCGCGCGCCGCGCGCGATTTCTTTCTGAAGAAAAAGGACATTGGGGAAGCGACGCTTGCCAAGGTTCGCGCGTTGAATGAAATCGCCAGGCAGCGCGGGCAGACGCTGGCCGAAATGGCGGTCGCATGGGTGCTGCGCGATCCGCGCGTCACCAGCGCGCTCGTCGGCACGAGCAAAGTGTCGCAGGTGGACGACAATGTGGCCGCGCTGAAGAACCTGAAATTCTCAGCCGAGGAGCTGCGCATGATTGACGGCGTTCTCGCCGGCAAGAAAGCGGCGTGAGGCGTCGAGAGCCGGTTTTCACCGATGAAAGCACCGAAGAAAAATGTTGTCCGCTGCGCCTGGCCCAGCAACGATCTCTCCATTCTTTATCACGACCAGGAGTGGGGCGTCCCGCAACACGACGACCGCGTGCTGTTTGAGTTCTTGATTCTGGAGGGCGCGCAAGCCGGGCTCAGCTGGGACACGATTCTCAAGAAGCGCGAAAACTATCGCGCCGCCTTTGATGGCTTCGACGCAAAGAAAATCGCTCGCTACGACCGGCAAAAGACGCAGCGGCTGCTGCGCGATGACGGAATCGTCCGCAACCGCCTGAAGATCGCTTCGGCAATACGGAATGCCAAGGCACTTCTGGCGGTGCAAAAGGAGTTTGGCTCGTTCGATCGCTACATCTGGCAGTTTGTCGATGGGAAACCACTGGTGAACGCATGGCGATTGGGCGAGAAACTTCCGGCGCGCACCGCTGAATCGGACGCTATGAGCAAGGATTTGAAGAAACGCGGCTTCAACTTCGTCGGCTCGACCATCTGCTATGCCTTCATGCAGGCCACCGGAATGGTCAACGACCACGCGGTCGAGTGTTTCCGCCATCCGCGTCAGAGGCGCTGATGCGGGCTGCAATTCGCCGCAGGATTTAATGCTTATGACCAGGGCAAACTTTTTTGATTTGCGGGTATTGTCCTAAAGATACAGGACTTTGCGAGCACAAGTCGTTGACAAGGGCTACAGGGCTGGGCTATTCTAAATGTCTTTGGAAGTCCTGCGGCTGCCCGCCTGGAACACCTAGCGCGCGTTCTGCGTGGATAGATCATGATTCGATAGACGTTAGATCGATAGATCATGGTTACGGCATTTAGGATCACGGGCACTCAGCGGTCTTCATTGTTATAGCGTTTTTTAATTTCTGGGAGATTTCCGATGTCAACCTATTTCCCCAAAGAGGGAGATATTACGCGCAAGTGGTTTGTCGTGGATGCTACCGGGCTTCCGCTCGGACGGTTGGCCTCGCGCGTAGCTCGCATTCTGATCGGCAAAGAAAATCCGAAGTACACGCCGTTCATCGATACCGGCGACCACGTGGTAATCATCAATGCCGAGAAGATCAAGATCACAGGCATGAAGGCGGACCAGAAGCTCTATCAGCACTACACCGGATATCCCGGCGGAATCCGGTCCGAAGAATTGAAGAAGCGCATGGTCCGCAAGCCGGAACTGGTGATTGAAGACGCCGTGTCGCGCATGCTTCCCAAGAACAAGCTGGGGAAGCAGATGTTTACCAAGCTGAAGGTTTACCGCGGCGACAAGCATCCGCACGAAGCGCAGAAGCCGGAAGCAAAAGTGTTTGCGTAGGAAGCTGCTGGCCACTTGCTTCTAGCGAGCGAGTCGCGATTGCAGCAAGAGAGATTTTTCTGAAAGATATTTGGAAAGGTTGATTGGTGGAAGGCGCTGTCTTCGCCCTCAGGTGGCTAGAAGCCGGCAGCAAGAAGCCAGAAGCTAAACATGGCAGAAACAGTTCAATATTACGGAACCGGCCGCCGCAAGGCGGCGATCGCGCGCGTTTTTCTTCGTCCTGGCAGCGGCGAGTTCAAGGTCAACGGCAGAGTGTTTGAAGAATACTTTGTGACGCCCTCGCAGCGCATCGCCGCCAAGTCGCCACTGGTCTCGACTGACACTACCGCCAACTTCAACGTGCTGGCAAACGTCTGCGGCGGCGGAGTCGCTGGGCAAGCCGACGCGGTGCGCCTCGGCATCACGCGCGCGCTCATGGAATTTAATGCGGAACTGCGGGCCAAGCTCAAGGCCGAAGGCATGGTGACTCGCGACCCGCGCGCCAAAGAGCGCAAGAAGTACGGACAAAAAGGCGCAAGGAAACGGTTCCAGTTCTCGAAGCGGTAAGGTTTTGGTTCTAGCTGAAGGCTGAGTGCTGACGGCTGATAGCTGTTGTAAAATTCATCCCCCCACCTCCCCCATGAGGCGGGGTGGACGGGAATGGCAATCCGGAAAATGCAGGTGCCGGTTGCCAGCAGCCAGTATCCAGTGGATCTTCACTGGCAACTGGCCACTGGCCACTGACCACTGCCACACCCCGGATGCAGACCAACTGAGGAGGTTGATTGGCGAATATCACAATGAAGGAGTTGCTCGAAGCCGGCGTTCACTTCGGGCATCAGACCAAGCGGTGGAACCCAAAGATGAAGGAATATATCTTTGGCGAGCGCAACGGTATCTACATTATCGATCTGCAGAAGACGCTCAAGATGTTCAAAGAAGCGTCGAAGTTTGTGCAAGACCTGGCCGCCGAGGGCAGAATCGTCCTCTTCGTGGGCACCAAGCGCCAGGCGCAGGACGCAATTGCCGAAGAGGCGCAGCGCTGCTCGATGTTCTACGTGAATCAGCGCTGGCTGGGTGGCCTGCTGACCAACTGGATCACGGTACAGAAATCCGTGAAGCGGCTCAAGGAACTCGACGAAATGGCCACCGATGGCCGCTACGATCTGCTTCCGAAGAAAGAAGTCATCAAGC
>Ga0187858_10005592_pt1 | contig 11453 bp, 9 predicted proteins | sample June2016WEW_8_15_FD_133015 | JGI IMG/M metagenome (GOLD analysis project Ga0187858, IMG submission 133015) | Peatland microbial communities from SPRUCE experiment site at the Marcell Experimental Forest, Minnesota, USA - June2016WEW_8_150 | ecosystem: Environmental > Terrestrial > Soil >...
AGCGTGGCGGAGCGGTGGCGGCGGACGGCGGCCACAGCGTCGTCGACTTGGGCGCGTTCTTCGGGGCTCAGGCCCTCCAAGCCAGCACGGACGTGTGCGATGAGGCGGCGGACGCGGGCGACCTCGTCCTCGGAAGGCATCGCTTCGGCCAGCGCCCAGCTGTCGAGGCCGGGGGCGGCGAGCACCCGTTCCCGGTTGCGCAGCAGGTCGTCCAAGTAAGCCTGCAGGTCGGGCAGGTAGGAGACGTCGGTCCGGAAGTGCCCGCAGCCCACGCAGCGGAACCGGAACGGGCAGGCGTGGCCGCCCGCTTTGGCGTTGGACGGCTCGGTGCAGGCACCGTAGGGGACGGCGACCTCGCCCATTGCGTAGCGGGCATGCTCGGACTCGAGCAGTGCCTCCGCCTGGGCCCAGACGCGCTTGCCGTGCCGGTCGAAGCTGAGCGCGGCCACGCGCTCGACGGCGCCACGGCGACGGTCCTCCCCTATGCGGTAATAGCGGCGCGTGATGTTGAGGTTGCGCTGGTCGAGAAGGTCGGCCAGGAGGTCGAGCGGCACACCTGCGTCAGCGTGACGCTGCGCGTAGCTGTGCCTGTAGCAGTAGGGCACAACCCGGTCCGGGCCGAGCTCGACGCCGTCGCTGGCCACGAGCGGCCCGAGGCTGGCTACCCAGTCGTGGTGGCGAGCCTCCAGCATGTCGATGCTGATGGCAGTGCGGCCGTCGGGGTTGCGGCGCGGTGCTGGTAACAACTTCAGCTCGCTGCGTGGAATGCCGGGAAAGCGCCCCCTGACCCTCTCCTGCTGCGCAGTGATAACCGCGGTGGTGGCCTCGCTGATCGGTAAGCGGCGGCCGAAGCGGTTGGCCTTCTTGTTGTCGTAGACCAACACCGTCCCGCCGTCTTTGCCGGCGGCCAAGCACTCCAGTGGGAGCGAGCGGATCTCTTCGGGCCGGCGGCCGGTGTCGATGGCGACCTGGACGGCGACCCTCACTTCCGCCGGCTCCAGGCTGTCGAGGTTGGCGCAGAGCACCGCCATGACCTCCGGCGGGAGGTCACGCCCCGCTTCGGCGCGTTCGGGGTCGTCAGGGATGTCGCCCGGGCCGATCACGAACACGTCGGGCAGGCCGGCGGCCGCCTCCCCGGCTCGGGTGATGCCCAAGCCACGGATGCCGCTCAGGACGAGCCGGGTGCCCCGGCACACCACGTTGCGGTGGTAGCGGCTGATCTTCCCGGTCGACTCCAAGTAGGCGAGCCGGTTCAAGAAGTCCTCGATGTCGGGTCGCCCGAGCGCAGGCGGCAAGTCCCCGTGGTCTTCCCGGCAACGCAAGCTGGCCGACAGCTCTGCCAGCGCGTGGACCTTTTCCTGCACTTTGGCTGCCCCCTTGCCGCGGTGGCGGGGGAGGTCGTCGGCTGCCCATGCCTTGGCGGCCTGGCGCAGCCAAGGCTGGGTGATGCGAGCGAACGCCAGCCTCCCGGGATGGCCGAAGACAGCCAGGTCCCAGGTGTCCTTGGCCTGCTCGGCACCGGGGTCGGCCAAGGCCCGCCTTATGTCGCGGGCGAAGGCCCGCAGGAGCTTCCGGCTCGTGTTGTTCGGCACTCGGTCGGCCTTGAGCTCCTCGAGCGAAGAGGCCTGTTCGCGCCGGGCCAGGTCACAGAGGGGCCTCAAGTCTCTGTCGCTCAGCTTGCCCCCGGCCTGGGTGCGTCCTTGGGCGCCAAAAAGGACCTCGACGACAACGAGTGGTGGCAGTGCCCGCAGGTTCACCTGGCCGGGCTCTGCGACACCGCTCTCCCTCACCTGGAAGGACCGGGGATCCAGGCCGGGGTTGACCCGGCAGGCTACCCGCCAGCGTTGGTCGTGGGTGTTGCAATAACCGCAGGCGCCGTCGGCCGGCCGGGTGCACGCTGCCACGAGGCACGCCCGGTGCGGAGGCATGGGCCGGGCACGGCCGTCGGCCAAGAACTCCTCGAGCCCCACCCGCGGCCGCCTGGCGCGGAACTGTTTGGCGTGCGGCTGGCACAAGAGGGCTTCGCGCACTGTCGGCCTGCACTGGCACCCTGCCACCGCGCAGCGCTCGGCCGGCGAGGGGGGTGGTGGTAGTTGCGGGGCAGCCGCGACCTCCGCAGGGCTCAGGCCGAGCCCGGTCAACCTCGTGAAGCACCTGTGGCACACCCCAGGCAGGCCGGCGAACACGCTCCTCGAGCAGCCGGGGGCACGGCATACCTGGCGCCCGAGGATCCGGTGCTCGGCCGGCAGGTAGAGCACCCGAACGCGCGGGTCCCAACCAGCCTCGTCCAGGAACCCCCGGTCGAGCAGCCGGGCCAGCTGCAGGGCTGCCCCGTTCAAGGGGGCCCCCTCCAGCACGTGGGGGACCTCGCACGGCCCCTCGACGGCCGGGGAAGACAGTAGCGCTGCTGCCGGCCTCATTTGCCTGGCCTCGCCTGCTCGCGGGGGCTCGGGACCTTGTCCACGGCGGCGCGCAGCCGTCCCGGGCTCGGGTGGACGTACACCCGGGACGATTGGACGGAGGCATGGCCGAGCAGGTCGGCCACGACGTCAATGCCGGCCCCGGCGTCGGCCAGGTCGCTCGCCCGGCTTATCTGTAGTGATTTCGATGAAAGCGCAGATAACAGGCTGTTTTCGAGCCTGAGGCACGTGAGGCACATGGGAGAACCGCTGGACGCTGTGCTCCCGGGGGTGGTGACGAGATCATCCAGCTGGTAGGTTGCCCGCCGCCCAGCAATCCGTCAGTGACCGCGGTTCTCCGTTCGGATGACCCGGCGCAGGCTCTCGCGGGCCGCGGTGAGATCGTCTTCTAGTTCGGCGACGCGCCGTCGAGTGGTGTTGGTTTCGGCGGTGCGGGCGTCGCGCTCAGCCACCAACTGGCGGTTGACCGTTTCGAGGTCGGTGACCCGTGCGATCAGCTGGGCGCGGTCCGGGCCTTCGATCTCGGCACCGAGGTGGAGGCGGAGGCGTTTGCGGAGCTTGTCGTGCTCAGCTCGGAGCCGTCTGATCTCCTGCCTGGCAACGGCCAGGTCCGTGCGCAGGCTTGCTGATGTGGCACGTTGCCCATCGGGCAGGCGAGCTTTAGGAGCAGCATCGGCACTGTGGTCGGCTTGGCGACTGCGGGCAGCTTCTAGGTGTTCTCGGATCCCTTCGCTATAGACGAGCCAGGTGGACACCCTGGCAGCTTTGGCCACGGCCGGGAAAGTGACCGGCACGCCAGCGGTTTCCAACGCCTCGATGGCCGCCAGGGCCCGCTGACGCTTGTCGTGGCTGTCTTTTGCCCTGGCCGCTTGCAACGCCGCTGTGCGTGCCGGGGCCGTAGTGGTCATCCCGTCTCGCCGGCGATCAGCGGGATGCGCCGGGCAGCGCGCGCTCGCCGGAGGAGCCGGGCCGAGGTTTCCACCTCGGCTCTCTCGGCGGGGCCCAGCTCGGCCAGGCGACGACGCATCTGGTCCGCTACTCGGGAGAAAGCGTCGACCTCGGCGGTCATATTTGCGGTCACGTAGTCGGCCGCCCCCATGGCCAGAGCAGTCTCCCGGTCAGCGCGCAGGCTCGCTACGTGCTCTTCGAGAGCCGGCAAGTACGAGGGGTCTGGTCGGTAGAAACCACAGCCCGCACATTGAAAACGGAGCGGGCAGTGCCCGCCTCCAGCCTTCACGTTGGACGGTTCGGTGCAATTGCCGAACGGGACCGAGACGGACGCTCGCTCATAGGCGAGCGCGTCAGAGAACGGGGCCGAGCGGCCCTGGGCGTCCACCGCCATGGCCCCGACCAAACTGATGGCTTTTTGTTTGCGCTTGAGGCTGACCGAGTAGTACCCGAGCGTGGTCTGGATGGCAACGTGGTCGAGAAGTTCTTTGAGCACATCGACCGGTACGCCGGCATCAGCGTGACGCTGCGCGTAGGAGTGCCTCAGCGCGTAAGGGATGACAAGCGACCGGTCGAACGGCAGCGGTGTGCCCCCCGGGCCCAGCAGCTCGCCGTCGAGGGTGGGGATCCGCCGCACCCACGCCCGGAACGCTCTGCCGACAGCCGACGCGGTCAGGTGGCCGAGGGCCTGGTGGGAGCGCCGCTGAGGGGACGGGAACAACCATTGCCGGGTCGCTGGTGGGGTGGGCAACCCCATCCGGCGGTGCTCCCAGGCCAATATGACCTGCGCTGTCTCGGTGGTGACCGGCAGTCGCCGGCGCAGCCGGGCAGCCTTGTGGTTGTCGTAGACCAAGTTGTGCTGTCCGTCGATGACCTCGATGCAGCCAACCTTGAGGCTCACCACCTCACCGGGGCGCCGGCCGGTGTCCCGCAGCACCCGGTAGATGACCTGGTGCATCTGCTTCATGTCGGTGGCGCTCATGGAGCCCGCCCGTCCCTCTTCGCCCAGCAGGTGCAGGTGCCGGTCGAGCTGGGCGATCACCGGCTCGGGCAGCGCCTTGCCCACCTGGTCCTCGTTGGCCTCCTCGGCTACGCGGTAACGGCGCTTTGTGGGCCGGAACTGGTCGGGCACCTCGGCCATGAGCCCACTGGCGCGGCCATGCTCGACCACTTCGCAGAACATAAAGAGCATCAAGTTGCGGTGGCTGGCCGAGTAAAGGCTGCCGTCGGCACGGCGGTGGCCGGAGATGGCGTCGGCGACCCGGGCGAAGTCGCCGGCGTCGAGGCCGGCCGGGCTCGTGCGGCCGTAGGCCACCAACGTCTGAGAGGCCAACCGGCACGCCTGCAACGCCTCCCGCAGCCGCTGCAGGTACGGGCGGGTGGTGCGGGCCCAGTGCTTGAGGACATGGCGGAGCCAGCCCACCTCGACCGGCCGAAAATCGATGGCCCCCTCGGTGGCCGGGGGCCAAGGACGGCTGGCATTGGTCTGCAAGCCCAGCAGTGCTACCTCCCACACATCTCCGGCGCAGGGGTCGGCGCCGGTGCATGCCACCCAGGCCTGGTCCAAGTAGCGCCGCAGGTCACGGAACAGGCTCCTGATATCCGAGTTGTATTGCACGCCCCCGCTCTCGCACACCTCCTCCGGGACGCTGTGGCGGACCGAGCTGGCCCCGGCCAGACGGCTGATCAGGATCCGCACCTGCAAGGGGTCCAACGGCGGTGGTGTCGTGTCCCGGCGTTGGAGGGCGTAAAGCAGCTCGAAGCGCGCCAGCTCCGCCAGGCCAGCCAAGGAGAACTGGTGGTAGCCGAGCCGCGGTGCTTCGCCGGCCGCCCACGCCGCAATGTCGTCCTCCGATAGCGGGCCGACCGGGCCTTGACGGCAGAGGCGGTTGTCGTGGAACCGGCACAGGGCCCGCCGGTAGACGCGTTCGCGCCCACAGCCGGGGACCCCACAGGGCTCGGCCCGCTGCAATGGCCGAGCTTGGGCCGCGAACTTTTGGAGCGGCTCGCCTCCTCTCCGCCAGGCGCGCTCGTGCCGGGAGCAAAGGCCATTGCTGTGGAGCTCGCTTTGGCAGCCAGCCACCGTGCATGCCCCAGGTGCGACAGGCCGGGCGGGTGGGCGACTGGGCTGGCGGTCGAACTCCTCCTCGGGCACCCCGGCCGCCACCCTCGCCCGCCGGCAGGCCCCGCAACGCCCGTTGTAACGACGGGTGGCCGAGGGGCACCCCGGGGTCCGGCACGGCCACGCGGCCGTCCGGTCACTGGCCAGGTCGCCGGTGAACAGCCACAGTAACTGGTCCCACTCGGTCGCCCGCCAGGCGGCATCGACATGGGCCATCAGCCACTCGAGCCAATGGGCTTCGGTCGCCGGCTGTTCCTCGGGCTCGAAGCCGCCGACAAGGCGCAACGGTAGTTGGCTCACCGGTAGCGCTCCCCGGCTGCGACCGCTTCCACCGCCCGGCGCTTGTCCTGGTCCCGGGCGTGCAGGTAGACCGAGCTCGAAGCAGGGCTGGCATGTCCCAGCAGCCGCTGGACGACGTCCAGGTCGACCCCGGCGCGCACCCAGTTGGTCGCTGCCGTGTGCCTCAACATGTGGGGCCGTGCCGGGAACCCGCAATCTTTCGCCAAACGCTCGAAGAAGCCTTTGGCCGCCCGGTAGCACATCGGCGTGCCGAGCGGCTCGTGGTAGAGGTTGACGAACACCATGTCGCTGTCATCGTCACCAACTAGCTCGGCCCGCTCGAACTGGTAGTCGGCGTACGTTGCCAGCACCGCTTCGCTGGCCGGCACTGTCCGGGGGAACCGCGACTTGGCCAGCGCCCCGTTCGGGTTGGCCCGGTGCCGGACATGGACATGAGGGCCCACCACCGTGCACCCCAGGCGGCGTGAGTCGGGCAGCAGGTGCATGTCCTCTCGGCGCAGGCCCAGCGCCTCACCGATGCGGAGCCCGCTGTCATGCAGCAACCTGACCATGAAGCGTTCCCGGGGCCGGCGACAACAGGCGAACAAAGTCTCGGACTGCTCGGGCGTGAGCGCCTCAGGGAACGCCGTTCCTGCACGCGCCCTTACTTGTCGGGCCCGCACCGTGCGGAACTGGCCGCGCTCGCCACCATCGGAACCGGGCGGCAAGAAGCGCAACCAGCGCGGCTCGGACAGCCGGTCGGCCACCGCCTGGTCGATCACGCCGGTGCGGGCACAGAACCGGAGGAACTCGCACACGGCGATCAAAATGGCGTCGACCGTCCCGCTCCGGCGCACCCGGCCCGTCTTGATCGGTGTGGCCTCCAGCCAGTGCTTGAAGCGGCCCAGGGCCGGCAGACCGATGGTCTTCCAATCCTCACCGTGGTCCTGGCACCAGCTCAAAAAAAGCGCCACCCTGCCGGTGTACGCCCGGACTGTGTGCGGAGAACGGCTGGCCCCGGACAAGGCGCGGCAGAAGTCGCTCGCCTCTGCGTGCACCACCAGTTCTGCGTCGAGCACCACCCACAGCTCGCTCCCGTCCGCCGCCGACACGGCTCGTTCGGCGCAAAAATAGGTAGAGGACCGCTGGGCTCTTCCTTCCAACACGGCAGCTCCTTTTGGTTTATGTGACGGTTCCGGCAAAGTCAGCTGCACCACAGCGCTCAGGCGTGCGTGGGGCCCGAGCTGTTGCGCCAGCGGGTGTAGCCGCCATAGCGCTCCTGGACGCTGTGAGCGCTCTTTCCAAGCCGGTCGGCTATCTCGTCCCAGGTGTAGCCCTGGTGCTGTGCGTCGGCCACCGCGTCCCACAAGCGGCTCTCAGCCTCAAAGACCAAGAACACGAGGCACGACAGGACTGCACCGGCGTCAGCGCGACTGGCCGGGGACCAGAACGCGGCCAGGTCCGCCACGGCCTTGTCGACCAAGGCGACGGTGTCCAAGTCGTCGCAAGGGGCTGTCTCGTCACCGAGCGGGCCCGAGAGCTCGCCCAGGTCGTCGTCGACGAGCCCGCAAGAGCGCCAGGAGTTGCACGAAGTGTTCTCCCGCTCCGGCAAGGCTGCGGCCAGCCGATGGTCCATTCCCTGAATGTAGATACGTTCAAGGTTGGAAGTGGTGGATGCCTCCGACGCGATAGCAACGGGGGCATGCCATCAGCAGAACAACAAGCCAAGCGCCGCCAACGTCAGATCACTGCCGAGATCGCCAAGCTCGGCTTCTGCCTGCCTGGCAGCCTGGTGACACGCACGACCCGCTGCGGCACCCCCACCTGTCGTTGTCATAGCGACCCCGGTCAGCTCCACGGCCCCTACCCGACTTGGATCCGCAAGGTCGGTGCCAAGTCCGTGACTCGCACCCTCAGCCCCGCTCAGCTCGAGCGTTATCGCCCCTTGTTCGACAACACCAAACGTCTCCGGCAGCTCGTCACCGAGCTCGAAGAGCTCTCCACCCAAGTAGTCGACGAAGCCGAGGGATGGAAAAGGGGGGTGACCCCTCGGTGACAGGCCCTCACTACAAAGGTGCCTCACGTGCCTTCCGCACTGGCGGATACTTGTGAGGCACGACAGCCTCAGGCCGCTGGGCTCACGTCCCTCGCGCGGTCTGAAGCACGGCAGATAACCCGGCTGTGCCTGAGGACGTGCGGGCTGAGCTGGGCGTTGGTGAGCGTCGGGTCGGCTGTCTGTCCCTGGTATTTGTGGAGGATCCAGGCGATCCCGCCGCGACTGAGTTTCGCGTGGTGCTGGTTGAAGAACACCGGGCGGTCATCGTGGCCGGGACGGTCGAGCTGCCGCTCGGCGAGGTAGGCGCCCAGCAGCGCCGCGGTGTTCGCGTCGATCGGAACGTGCCTGGTTTTGTTGCCTTTGCCGGTCAGCGCGATCATTGCGGGGCCCTTGAGACGGAGGTCCCGGACTGTCAGATCGGCGGTCTCTTGGACTCGGGCAGCGGTGTCATAGAGGGTGGCCAGCAGTGTCGCGTCACGTCGGCCTTGACGGGTGGCGCCGTCGGGCAGGGCGAGCAGCAGCCGAGTCTGCTCAACGGTCAGGTGCGCTATGGCCGGCTGGTCGTGCTTGCTTGAGGGGATCTGGAGAATGTCCTGGCAGCACATCATCCGCGCAGGGTCCTGGAATTGCATCCAGCTGAAAAACGAGCTGATCGCGGCCAGGCGCTGGTTGCAGGTTGACGGGCTGTTGTGCCGGCTGGTGCGCAGCCAGGTAAGGAATGCGGCGATCGTGTCGACGTCGATCAGCTCGAGCGTGAGTCGTTCAGGCAGGATCGATCGCTCGTCACGGAAGTAGCAGATCAGTAGCTTGAACGTGTCCCTATAGGAGCTGATCGTGTTCGGTGAGCAGCCGCGCAGCCCGGCCATGTGATCGGTCAGGTATCGGCGTAGGCTGACCGCGAAGTCAGTCGCCATGAGCAGGCCGTCCCGTCACAGAGGGGACGATGTCGCCGAACGCCTGCTTCACCCGGGCGGTGATGTCGGGATAGGACTCCGCGGTCAGGTGCAGGTAGTAGGCGGTATCGCCGATCGACGAGTGCCCCAGGTACGTTTGCAGGACCGGCAGCAACGCATTGACGTTCTCGCCTTGAGCGAACCAGGACCGGAGGTTGTTCACGGCCATGGTGTGGCGCAGATCATGAACACGGGGGCCGTGCCCGCGGCCGCCGTGCGGGATGCGCGCCTGCCAGAGAAACCGCCGGAAGTTGCGGTTGACGTTCTGAAGCGTCAACGGCACGTCCAGCGTGGCGCCGGGAAAGAACCACTCCCAGCCTGGCTGGCCGGCGAGCTTGGCGTGGTAGCCGGTGAGCCTTTCGCGCAGCGGCTCAGAGACGGGCAGCTGCCTGTCCTTGCCGCCTTTGGCATCACGGATCTGCAGCACGCCGGCAGTGATGTCAACGTCGCCGCAGCGCAGCAGCCGAGCTTCGGAGCAGCGCAGCCCGCAGGCGTAGATCAGGCGGAACAGGACCGGCATGACCAGGTTGCGAAATGGCACTTCGGGACAGCAGTGGCAGCGGTCGGTCGCCGCGAACAGCACGGCGAGTTCCTGGTCGCTGTAGATGTGGGGGACATAGCGAACGGGTCGGGGCAGCGTGGAGCGGGGCAGCAGATAGGGGCTCTGGCCCCGGCGGCTGAGCCAGCGGGCCAACTCCCTGGTCGGCGTGGCCAGGTTCTGTAAGGTCGCGGGTCTGACCGCTCGCTGTTGGGCTGCGATGATCCACGCCTGCACTGAAGCCTCGGTCAGCGTGTTCAGCTCGGGGAACTCTCGACGGCTGAACGCTTCGAACCGGTCCAGCATCAGCGCCTCGGTGCGGTACTTGTAGCCGACCGCGCGTTTCTCGGCCACCAGGCCGCTGATCGCGTCAGCCAGCGTGATAGCGGCGCTCATCGCTTCGCCTCCAACGTTGTCGAGGCGTCCGGGTCCAGGGCGCACTTGGCCAACAAGCCCAGCGACGACTTCAGGTACACGCCGGTGGACTGGACGGACTGGTGCCCGAGAATGTCGGCGATCTGCTCCACCGGCGTGCCGTCCTCCATCAACCGGGTTGCCAGCGTGTGCCTGAGCGAGTGCATGCCATGGCGGCGTTGCTCGCCTACTCGAACATGCGCGACCCGGGCGTGCTTGACCAGGATCTGGTGCAGGTGATCCTGGTCAGAGAACGGGCCGATCGGAGCGGTATGCCGGATGAACACCTGCGGCCAGTCGCTGACTGGCCGGCCACCGCGGATGTAGTCGATGATCGCCCAGCCGACATCCTTGAGCAACGGCAGATCCACCCGCCGGCCGGTCTTGGCCTGCAGCACCGAAACCTGGTTGGCGGGCCAGTCCAAGTCAGAGAACCGCAGCCGTTTGACGTCCACAGCACGCAAACCGAGCCGACAGATCAAAAGGACGATCGCGTAATCACGTTTCCCGGACGGGTTGCTGCGATCGATCGCCTCAATGATCTTGGTCACATCAGCCGGATCCCACACCGACGGAACCCTTGCCTGCCTGCTCGACCTCACCGCCGGGACCTTCTCAAGCACAGCCCGGTCGATCAGTCCGCCCGCAGCAGCGAACCGCAGAAACGACCGGACCGCGCACAGCTTGTGCTCCACCGTCTTGGCCTGATAGCCGACCAACGTCAGGACGAACGCTCCGAGCACCTCACCATCCAGCCCGGCCAGACCACCCCGCCTGCCGGTGAACGCGAGGAACTCCCCGGCGACGGTGCCATAGGCCCGGACCGTCGAAACCGCGCAACCATCCGCCCTCAGCCATGTCTGAAACCCGGCAAGAATGCCCGCCTGCTCGACGCTCAGTTTGTCCACCGTGCGGGAGTAGCGGCGCAGCACCGACCCGTGGACCGCGAAGTCGTCCAGCATCGCCGCCACCCGGAACAAGTACACGTCGTTCGCCCTCAGCGCGCCAGCCTGCTCCTTCTCAAAGAACCCGCCGCACGCCTCATCGACCCAGGCCATCGCCACATCCAGCGAGAACTCCTGCACCCCCCGGGACTCAAACCATCTCTCCAGCCGCAGCCAGCAGCCGCGGTACCAAACCATCGTCGACGGCTTGTACCCCAGGCGCACCAACTCGGCATCCAGAGCGGGCACCAGCTCAGAAACGGCAGCCATGACAGCTCACCTCCGATCACGAACGGCCCGGCACCATGTCAAGCCGCGTGACCGGAGTCTCACCCCGTTATGCGCAGCGCTCCGCCGTCGACCCCGCACCCAGCGGGCACTACACGCCAACGCTGCGCATAACCCAACGCTGCTCATATGGAGGGTTATGTTCAGCTGAACATAACCCACCCTGAGGCAGCCGTAATCGGCATGTTCGCTAGGCTCGACCTCGTAGGGAGGACCGATCTAGAGGACCGTACCCGGGCCATATGTCTGGCATTTCCCGGAGTGACGGAGCGTCGAAGCCATGGAGCTCCGGGTTTCTTCGCCGGCAAGCAGTTCGTGATGTTGTGGCCCCGCGGCCACCACGACCACGACTTCCCACACATGTGGTGCGCTGCCCCACCAGGAGCCCAAGACGAGCTCGTCACGACAGAACCCGACCGGTTCTTCCGACCACCGTACGTGGGAGGGCGTGGCTGGATCGGGATCCGACTGGATGGTGACGTGGACTGGGG
>Ga0187858_10005596_pt1 | contig 11449 bp, 12 predicted proteins | sample June2016WEW_8_15_FD_133015 | JGI IMG/M metagenome (GOLD analysis project Ga0187858, IMG submission 133015) | Peatland microbial communities from SPRUCE experiment site at the Marcell Experimental Forest, Minnesota, USA - June2016WEW_8_150 | ecosystem: Environmental > Terrestrial > Soil >...
ATCATCGACGAGTACCAAGCGTACATGGAGAACATGGTGCTTGGCTTGAATACTGCGCTGGAAATGGACTCGTTCCGTCACGGGCAGGCTTCAAGTGGCGCGAACATCAGCGACAACCGCATCAAGGCGATCAATGGAATGGACGAAGCCTTGAACAACGGCATCGATCCCTCCGTCTACGGCAACATCTACACGAATTACGGCGGACAAGCGCGCAATGGCAACATCGGCACGGCGCTGAACACGACGCCGCAATATCTGGGAACATCGGCTGGAGCACCCGGCCAGATCGACTTTGCCGCCCTGATGCAGTTGTGGTCGACAATCAAGGTCGCAGGCGGCAATCCGACGCTGGGCATCACCAACGTTTTCGGGTTCAGAGCCATCGCCGTCGCGCTCGATGCGCAGCGCCGCGACATTTCGAACACCAAGCACGACATCAAGTGGGATGGCCTGAACTTCAACGGCGTCGACATTTATGCCGATCCGCTGGCGCCTTCAGCCCAGGCTCAGAACTACATCGAACTGGCTCCGGCGAACGGCGCAGCCGGCAATACGAACCTTCAGGACGGCGTTGGATCGAGCACCACAACGGTGTCGTTCACGACTCCGCAGTTCACCAAGAACGGCGCGAACGTCCTTGTATCGCCGACCGGTTCCGGTTTGCCTTCGGTCACCACGATTCAGCCCAGCGAAGTGATTTACTTCCTGGAGCCGGAAAGCTTCAAGATTCGCCCGACCAACAAGAAGGGCTGGAACTTTGGTCTGCGCCGTGCGCCAATGCCGAATAACGTGAGCATCGATGCTCTGTTTATGCGGCTGGGCACGAACCTGTACAACGTGCAGCCGCGCCACAACAACTATGCTTTTGGATTCTCGGTCTAAAGGCCAGCAGGCAGCGATCAGCTATTCGTTGCCTGCAAAATCAGGATTTTCGAACTGTTAGCTGCTGGCTGTTAGCTGGCAGCTAGTTTCAAGGAGAAGGACGATGCCACTGCAACAGATTGTTCCAACTTGGACAGCATGGAATAACGCGAACTTCACCTCGCCGACCGCGCTTACGGATCTACGCACTGGTTTGCCCTTTGCGGCAGGTGGCCTGAACCTGGGCGACTACTTTGACGCCACGGAGCAGGAAGCCAACTCTGCATCCTACACGACCAACGGCTTGCTGCACTCGGGACGCTATCGCTATGTGCAGGTGGCGTCGAATGCCACTGCGGCCAATGTGAAGACGAACACGGTGGGATACATCCAACCAGGCACTTTTGTGCAAAACGTTTACCAGCTTGTAGCTGGCTCTGGCATGGCACCGGGCACCTACATCGTTACCACTGCAGGCGGCGGCGGTACGACACAAGCGACGATTCAAATTGTGGTGCTGACCGCAACGACCATTGCCCCGCCAATCGTTTTGACACCGGGTACTGGATTCACATCGCTGCCAACCGCCACACTGACAGGCACGGGTGGAACACCTGCGACGCTTACCGTTGAAATGGGTTATAGCGTAAACCAAGTTACCAGCGCAGATATTTCCACCAACATGGTTCGCCCAGTGGTTTTCTTAAACTCAATTACACCGGGCAACTATGGATTTGTGCAGGAACTCGGAGTGGCTACCGTACTGTCCGTGGCAGGAGCTGCGCAAGCTGTAAACAATTGGGCAGTTGCGACTGCTATGGGTTCCACCCCAATTGGCTTGATGCCTGCTTCGGTTACGACCATCACACCATATGTGATCGGTCTTGTCCTTGATCCTGTGACTACCGGATCGACGGCGACTACGCCATTCAAGATTGTTCTTGGATATGCTTGCGCGACGGTTCAGGACTAACACCTTTCCGGCGACGGTAATCCGTCGCCGGAACTTCAACAAGGAGCGGCAATGCAACTTACATTGCTTCATGGTTACCCGGATTTTGTTGGACTGCGCTGCACATGGTGCGGTTACGGAAGCGGTCCTACGTCGTTGCTTTCGACGGGCGATCCGATTTCGCTTCCGCGCTACAACTACTACATCGATGACATTGGCGGAAATTTCCTCAGCGTGAGCGGAACCTACGACGTGATTGGCCAACCGGCGGCTGTCGGACCGCGCGCCAGTTGGTCCCTGATCTGGCGGTTTGCGACCAGCGGCAGTATTGCAAGCGCAACAATTGCCGGGGCTGGCACTGGACAAACGCCTGGCACCTACACCCTTACCACAAGCGGTGGTGGTGGAACGGGAGCTGCAATTTCCATTACGGTTGCCGCAGGAGGAACCGTAACGGCAACGCCGATTGTTCTTACTCCTGGAAAAAACTACACTTCGGCGCCAACATTTACGGCAGCGGCAGGAGGCACACCGGCAACATTTACAGGTGTTCTTTCCACCATCGGCGCACCAGTGGCAGCCGGTGCCAACCTTTCCGCCGAGCAGGTGCAACTGATGGGATTTGGCGGACAGTATTAAACGAGGTCTTTCCCCCGAAGACAAACCAGACGCCTCTTGCGGGGTAACTCGCAGGAGGCGTTTTGGTAAGAGAAGGGGTCAGGGGTCAGGGGTGGCGGCATGGCGTTTCAAAACATGATTCAAGAGTTGCTCGGCATCCCTGGTTGCAATCTTGGCTTGGTCAAAACCAAGCTCAATGAAGCCCTGCAGGCCATCCAGAACGAAAACGTCTGGAGCTTCCAACTTCAAACCGGAGGCTGGCTGACGCCCTCGCTGCTGGGCGGCCCTACGACGCAGTTTCTCAGCCCCGGAACAATTACCGTTACGCCCTTTACCAACACCATCACCGGCGACGCCACGGCCTCGGCCGCATGGATTGCCACGATCACCAACCCGCCGCTAATTACCCAGTACCAGATCCGCGTTCCGTATTATTCGCTCTATAACGTCGTTGCCCTCGATGCGACAAACACCTCCGCCGTGGTGCTGACGCTGGACCGGCCATGGATGGAACCCGCACAGACGAACGGGACCTACATGGCCTACCAAGCCTACTATCCAGCTCCGGCAGGCTTCAAACGCTGGTACAACATACGCGACACGACCAACAACAACCAGCTCGACTGGTGGAGCAAGACGCAAATCGACTTGGCCAACGAAGACGCGGAACGGACCGATTTCGACGAGCCACTTTACGTTGTTCCCTACGGCCAGGACACGCGAACCGGTTCAGCAACTTATGGACAGATGCTGTATGAGCTGTGGCCGCATCCGATTACGCAACTGCCCTACACCTTTTGTTGCCAAGCAAACTGGCCGGCGCTGACCAATCCAGCCGATACGCTGCCCTTTCCGCTGACGGAAGAGCTGGTAAAGCTGCGCGCCTACGAGATGCTCTATCTCTGGAAAGAGTCGCAAAAGGGCGACGAGATGGAGCGCGGCTCGGGCGCCAACTGGCAATTCCTGATGCAGGCGTCGCGCGCCGAATATGCCAACCGGCTGCAAATGATTCGCAACATGGACAGAAATCTTGTTGATCTGTACTTCACCCGGATGGAACGGTTCCCGTCGGCGTTTGGCGAGCCGTACAGCACGGTGGAAGGACAGCTCAATGTTGGCGGATGGGGATAGAGACAGGGATTAGGGGTTAGGGGTTAGGTGACAGGGATTAGGGGTTAGGGAACAGGAAGGTGCAGAGATGCCAGCATACACAGGACCAGCACAAGCGCAACTTCTTTACGAGAATCGCCAAGCGTTTCTCTTTCAAAACGAAACCGTGGCGGCAGGGACGGCCAGCATTGCCTATCAGCTGCGCCGGGAGCGCGGCGCATTTTATCCATGGGGCATCTCGCTGGAATTGTCATTCAGCGGCGATCCGGGAACGTTTGAAGTCGACATTCAGACCGCCGATGTGGATACGGATTCGCATTTTGTGACCATCAACACAATAACTGGCGGGTTGAATACTTCCTATGTCGGTCGTCTCGAATTGCCTTCTTTCTGGGCAAAGTATGTGCGCGCACAAGTGGTTGCATTAACAAACACGGTAGCAGTCACCATTTTGCTGACGAGGTAAGAGTATGAGTGGACAAGTTCAGGTTGGAGATTATGGATCAACGTCGGTCGCGACAAGCCTGGCGGGCGGCACCACTGGAGCGGAGCCCTACCAGTCTTCGGCTGGCACCACATCGTTTGCGTATCCTGGATCGTCAGTAGCCTCGTTTTATTTGGACGGCACGCGCACGGACAGCTATACGCCCAATGGAACGGAATTGCTGCCGTACACAACGCTGACTCAGCTCATTGCAGGCGTGGCCAGCGCAACAGGGCCGTGCGTAATCTATTCCACGCCTACCGCATCCAGCTATACCTATACCGGCAATGTGTCCTTCCCTGCCTATTTCATGACCATCTTTGGCAATGGCTCGACATGGGCGTTCACGGGCAATGTGCAATTGAACGCGGCCTTCCACATTGAAAATCTGTACACCACGGCAACTGGAACGCTGACCTATGCGGCAACAACTGCGACTGAATCGGAGCGTATTGGCGGGTCGTTGACCATCACTGGCGGCATCTTCACCAGCGGCTACGAACACTTCTTCGATATGTCGATTTTGACGAACACACTAGTAACACTGAATGTTGGCGCAACGCCAGTCTTCACGAACGTTGTCGGCACGCCGCGATTCAAGAGTGCATCGAGCGCTACGGCAGCGACTGTGTTGACCGTCATCGATAGCCAATCGTTGGCTACGGGCGCTTACACCAACATCGATATGAGCAATGGCGGACTTGCGCTTTTGCGCGGATTTCTTGCCACAAACAATAACAGCGTGGTCAACATCAACCTCTCTGGAAGTAGCGCCGTCAGCTCCACGGTGGCTAATTATCTGACGGGCGTATCGGCTGGACAAGTCACTTGTGGATCTGCCTACACATATGTCGCTCCTGACGGAATTATGGCTCTGTTAAGTGGCACTGCGCTTCACTTTACGGGGGCGCTGGAACTGGCGCAGTACAGCTTGCTGACTCAATCGTCCAGCGTTGCCGCGACTACGCTCTATACCACCCTGGCAACAGGAATCTACCGTGTGACGGCATCCGTGCAGACCACTACGGCTGGTTCGGCTGGAACAGTATTGGCTACGGTCAACGGGACGGCATCCGCTACGGCATCCTTAACAACCTTAGCGGCTGCACAAAGTCTTTCAACGACGTATTACGCTGCTGCTGCGACTGTAATCCAATACACAACCACGGTGGCCAGCAATACGGGTGGCGTATATCGGATCGACGCGATTGTGGAGCGCGTGGGATAAGGATGAAGATGAAGAGAACTGCATTTTTGTATGTTTTGGTGTCTTTGCTTGCGGCCCCAGCGTTTGCCCAGACGGCGGCAGTTGAGAATTACTGCGTTTTGGGCGCAAAACAAGCGTCTACCTCCGGCCTGAATTCCACCAATTACTTGCAAGGCGTCATTCCGTCCTGCAGGGTGACCGTGTATCTGACCGGCACAACAACGCCGGCGACAATCTACTCCGATTCTTCTTCCACGGTTCTGACGAACCCGTTCACGGCTAACACGGATGGTTCCTGGCTGTTCTTCGCAGCAACCACTCAAGGCTACGATGTGGTACTGAACGGAGGAACAAGTCCGAATGTCTATCCTTCGCCGGTGACGTTGACTGACCTCTTCCCAGGCGGCGGTTCGGGGGGAGGCACGACTGTCAACGTAAACGGAAGTTCTGTCAGCAACCCCAATTTCAACAGCACGACGCCAGCCGCCGCAAGCGGCTACGTCAACGGCGTGTTTCAGGTAAGCGGCAGCAGCGTCAGTGTGGAGGTGCCAACCAGTTCAGCCGGAGGAGTTACCCAAATTGTTCCTGGCGCGAACGTGAGTGTGTCGCCTTCCGGCGGCGTGGGTACGGTAACGCTTGCTGTCACCGGCGGAACGTTTACCAGCCCAACCACCGTGTCAAATACTTTTGCCGCCAAAAATCTGACCAGCATTGGTCCTCGCTATGACGTGACACAATACGGCGCGGTGGGAAATGGCTCAACTGACGATACAAGCGGCATCCAAGCAGCGTATGCGGCGTGCTACAACAACGGAGTTGCCCCTCGCGGTGGGGTTGTTGAGTTTCCTGGCGCAAAAACATATGTCATCAGTTCCACGATCAACGTATATGATGGATGCGCCACTGAAGGCGTAATCGAAACCTATACAGGTGGCCAAGCTCCGCCAGAAATCAAATGGAACGGCGCGGCTGCGGGAGCGACCTCGGCCACCACTGGTTTTGTTGTAGCCAGCAATTCAGCTTATATAACCACCCCGAGTTCGCCGATAGCGAGTGTCGCCCCATCGCACCTTGCCACCTTCACGGGCACTAACTCATTTTCCGTGCATAATTGGGCGATTATTACCGGTTGCACAAGCACTTCGTCACTGGGCATGAATTATGCAATGGGTGAGGTTACCTCAGCCTCTTCCTCGCAATTTACGATTGCTACTGGTGAACCACTTGTATCGAATGGCACCTATACCGATACCTGCACGGCTACAACGATTAACGTTGCAATTGCGACTGACTCTGCAGCACGCTATCAAGAATCGTTTACAAACATACTGGTTCAGGGGCCAACGGTAACAAGCGCTTCCGCACTTGGAATCAACATATATTATGGGTCTCGGGTAGACACAGGAACTCGGCTGTATAACACATGGATGCAGGACGCACAGTATTTTGGCTATTATTTCTCCGGCGGCGGTATCAATACAAATATGGGCGGAGGCTGGCGGTGCGATTCTGTCGAAACATCGTGCGTGTACTGGCGGCTTAATGCTTTCGATGATTTAGAGATGGGTGTTGGCACAGTCGATAACAGTTGCTCCTCATGCACCAGCGGCAGCGGCGGGGTAATTATGGTGGACGCCACCGGTCGCACGGGAGACATTTATCTCGACATGCACGATATCAAGTTCGAGAGCAACACGAATCTGCAATCCGGTATAGGTATGGTCACGTTGCTCAATAACCCGAACAACACAAGTACGTCTCAGGCTTTTTTCAATTTCAATACTGTTTGGAACCAGCATGGAGGAACCGTGACGACTTATCCGTCAATTGTCGTTTCTCCTGCCAACGACGCAGCTCTTGAGATTACCGTAGTCAATAGTTTGATGGGAGGCAGCGCTCCTTTTGTCGGTATTCCCGCATTGTCCCGGATCAATACAATGGGATCTGCCGGTTCGTTGCCTTTTCTTTCCTACTCGCCATCGTGGAGCATGGGCATACGCGCTGGCTCCTCGAAAGCAGTCTTGAGTTTGCTGGGCGACGTGAACATCGGTCAGTTGTATCAGAACGCTGTTCAGGCTTCCGCATTTTTGTATTCGGATACCGCCTTTGGCGCACTGCCAAACGGAACGACCTTGCTACCAGGCCAGATTATTGCTCCGCCAACCTACTGGAAGGGCGTGAATGGCAACCGATATGCCATCGACGTGGTTTATCAATCTGGAACAACTGGTACCCTTAACAGCGGAAATACAACCTGCACCGGCACAAGCGGGACTTATGTGCTCACTTGCAGCAGCGCTACCGACCTGTCGGCTGGGCAAAGAATCAGCATCGTGACAGATACAAACAAAAGTATTTCTTACATTGATGCCACGAATTCCAGCGCGGTGACTGTAAACCTGCAAAGCACCCTCGGCTCAACCTATTCCACCGCAACGGCGCTGACTTTCTTTACCCCGACGTTTGGCCCGGAGATGCAGTTCCCGACGAAGTCCTCTGTCGCACCCACGACGCTCACCTGGTCGCAGGGAGACATGGAGCAGAACTCCGGCGCGTCTGTGAATGGCATCGCCGCCTGGGTTAACGTGGCGGGAGGCACGCCGGGAACCTGGGCGGGAATCCCGCTCGGCAACAGCAGCGGACAGATCAACACTTCGCAGATATCGAACACGACCGGTTCCGGCGCGGCAGTGCTGGCTACATCTCCGACGATAAGCAACCCCATCATCACAGGGGCACCCACTTATTTGGGTACAGTTGCCTATGAACAAGATTTTCTGATCAAATACTCTTTGGCTGTAAGCTCGGGTACAAATTCTCAGGTGATTACCGTGACGGCCCCAACCACCGGAGACCCGGCACAAGCTATTAGCGCAATTGCCATTCTTACTTCAAGCGATGCACTTCGCACAGCAAATATTTATACCATCACCGGATATTCTACGGATGGCATATATATAGAGCAGATCGCTTCCAACAACGGCAGCAGTTCAACGCAGACGCTCTATTTGACAGCAGCAACGAGTGGCAGCGGAACAACGTGGACTTTTTCAATTGTGAATATGAGCGCCTCTTCCGCTGAAACTGGTGTTCTTAAAATGATTTTTCTGAACGATGGCGCCGCTTTCATATCCACCGTGACAGCGGGAACAGCGGTCAACTCGACAGCCACTGCCGCGCCATGGGAATATGCGCCTTCCTTCCAAGGTTCATTTTCAACATCCTTGGTGCCGTTTCAGTCCCTCACCACAACCGGTTCCGGGGCAGCATCATTGTCCGGCGGCGTCCTCAATGTTCCCACACCATCGGCAAGTACACTAGCAGGCACAACGCTGAATTCCACCATAGTAAATTCGAGCTTAACCAGTCTTGGCGCAGTCCCAAATTATGTAGGTGTATCCACAAATTTCTCTTGCACCCCTGGCGCGGCGGCAGGCACGGGAGCAACATGCGTTTGCGAAACGAACCACACTTGCACAACCAATAGCGGCGATCTGACGCTTACGACCGGAACAGGTACAACAACTGGCACGGCAGCTACAGTGGTGCTCTACGGATCGGCACAAACGACTTATCCAAACTGTTCAGCCGAGGTTCACACGGCGGCGGCGGTATCCACAGTTGGCTACACGCTAGAAAACAGCACTGGATTCACTCGCTATGCGTTCTCAGCACCGGCAGCAAGTACGGCGTACACCGTTCATTATCGTTGCGGATATTAAAAGCAAGAAAGGGCCAAGCATGACGAACGAAGACGTGGCGGTGGAACTGGGAAAACTGAAGACGCGGTTGAAGCCGGTAGAGGAGGGAGTCAGCAACTTTCGCGCTTTTCAGCGCCGGATGGAACGGCACATGGGATTTGAGAAAGCCGCAATCTGGATCTCCGGGGGATTGTTCGCAATCTTCCTGGCTTTTACCAGTTGGGCGCTCGATCAAATTGTTCCTGCCGCGAAGCTCGTCATTGAGGATTATTACCACAATCATCCAAGTGCGCAAACTCAGCAAAAGACCGTTGTGTCGCAGCCACCAGTACCTTATGATGCAGCTACCAGAATGCCGCAAACCGCGGCCCAATGAGGGGATTTATGAACAGCATCATTACGTGGTTCAAAAGCAAAAACATTACTTCGCACACGGTACTCGCGGGCGCGGTAGCGCTGGCGGTGTTGATTACCACCGATCAGCAGGCGCAAAGCTTCATTGTGTCAATCCTTCAAGCGCATCCAGTCGCGGCGTCAAACATCATTCTACTGGCGGGCGTTGTCGCCAAGTATTCGCACTCAACCATCCAAGAGAAGCTGCCCGTGGACGGCACAGCCACGCTTGGCTTGAACAAATGAGGGTTGTATGAACATGCTCGATAAAGTTGTACTTGGTGGCTATGTTGTCCTAACCGTTGGAACCTTTTTTACCTTGGTGGCAATGGTTTGGAGCGATAGCAGAAAGAAACAGAAATGATGAATCTGAACGGGCGACCGGCAAAACGGTTTGTTTGGACCATTTCGGAGAAACAGTTCCAGGTGGCGGTGGAGATCGATGACAAGTATGAAATCTTTGCCGAGAGCAGTAGCTGGAGCACTCTGGAAAATGCGTTTTCAGACATGATGGCCGTGATGGGCGACGGCAAACGCCACCAGTACAGAATCGAAGAAGTACCGGAGAAAGCAGGAAAGGAATGAATCTGCTGCAATTTCACAAGTCGGTTCCCGTTCTAAAACAGCACGCCCGGCACGACAAGCGCAATCTGAAGCTGGCAACCTATACGCAAGCTCTAGCCCCGGCGCCGGAAGCCTATGGTCTGCTCGGCATTCCTGACACCACGCCCAGCTACTATGACAATGACACTTTGGGGGACTGCACCAAGGCGGCCTATGCCGGCATGGTCTACAGCCTCTCGACCGCAGCAGGAAAGCCCTTCGATTACACAGATGCTCAGGTATTGCAGATGTATGAAGAGTGCGACGGATACAAGCCGGGGGACTCCAGCACGGACAACGGCAGCGACGGCCTGACCACGCTCAAATACCTGCAGAAGTCGGGGGCTTTTGGTCACGCGCCGGTTGCCTATCTGGCGCTGAATCTTGGCAAGCCGGACGAGATCAAGCTAAGTGCGCGGTACTTTGGCGGCCTGTATATTGGCGTAGCGTTGCCGACGGCCTGGCAGGGAGAAACGACGTGGGATGTGTCGCCGCAGGGGCTGACGACCGGCTCGTGGGCTCCGTGGAGCTGGGGCGGGCACATGATCTATGGCAAGGCCAGATACACGCCTGACTACCTGGAATTCTTGACGTGGGAGCAAACCTACCGCATCACCTGGAAAGCGTTGGCGCTGTACCCGGACGAGCTATACGCCGTCATCGTTCCAGACTTTAAATCACCGGATGGATTTGACAGCGAACAATTGCAGACGGACTTGGCGGCAATCCAATGAGCTATTTCGTTCAATGGCGCGTGGTGGCGGATAACGACCCGATCGGCGAAGCCATCAAATTTGTCAGCCGGGGACAGGCCACGCATGTCGAATTCTGCGTTGACGACTGGACGCAGACCATCGGAGCGCGAGCCATGGGCGGAGTGCAGATACGGCCGATCAACTACGCCAAATTTCAGGCGGAGTGGCGCTTTCAGGCGGAAGTCTCCGAAGAGCAGTTGAATAACGGCATGAAGTGGCTCCATGCGCAAATCGGCAAGCAGTATGACTTTCTGAATATCGCCGCTATTGCGCTGGACCGGAATTGGGATGATCCAAACAAGTGGATTTGCAGCAAATTGTGGGTGGAGGGCTTGGCGGCTTTCGGGCTGCTTCACCCGCTTGATCCCAGAGTCGTCAACTGGTTTACACCAGAGGATAGTCTTTTGATTTCCCTGGCGGTCTTTACGCAAGTCAACTGATAAGGAGCTAACACATGAGTATTTTCAGCAAGATTGGACATGTGCTTGAAGATGCGGGGGATATTGTAAACGCTGGTCCGGAGCCACCACTTCCACCCGCTCCCGGCCCTGGTCCGCAACCGTTTCCTCCGCCTTTTCCCCCACCGGATTCTCAACCTCAACCCGGTCCACCACCATTTCCGCAGGGCGCTCCGGAACCGCAACACGAAAGGACACTATGAATCGCAGAAACTTTTTGAAGACTTCGGGACTTGGCGGCGCCGCGCTGGTGGCGGCTCCGGCGCTGCTCTCGATGGAAGGCTGCACGATCAGCACATCGACC
>Ga0187858_10005605_pt1 | contig 11446 bp, 14 predicted proteins | sample June2016WEW_8_15_FD_133015 | JGI IMG/M metagenome (GOLD analysis project Ga0187858, IMG submission 133015) | Peatland microbial communities from SPRUCE experiment site at the Marcell Experimental Forest, Minnesota, USA - June2016WEW_8_150 | ecosystem: Environmental > Terrestrial > Soil >...
CCGGACGGAATGAGGCCAGGCGGCATTCCTTCCAAGAATTGGCCAGGCAGCAAAACCAACAGGTGCTGCATGCTGAGTGCTCAACTGCTACGCCCCTAAGTCGCTGTACTACCGACACTTCGCCGCCCTTGTTCCATGACTTCCGTAACTTTGCATTGCCCATGCTGGGGTGTAATCTCGCCCTGAAATGTGCACATGCTCAATCGGAGTGGTGCATGGCTCGAACCGGAAGGAAGGTCGTCGCAAACGTGTCTGAAACCGCCAAGGGAACCGTTGCTGAAGGCAGCAAGAATCGAAAGGGTTATACGGACGTGCAAGGCGCGCCGCGCTTTCCCATCAAACTGCCGGTGGCACTAAAGTCGACCTCGGCAATCAATCAGGCTGGAGTCTTGAGCCAGGGAATCGCGGGAAAGACAATCGAGACCGAGAATATTTCCGCCAACGGCGTCCTGTTCCGCATGGATGCCGATGTGCCCGTAGGTTCTGCCGTCGATTTCACGCTCTCTCTTCCCGCTGATGTCGTGGGCGCAGAAGCCGATGTGCAAGTGGACTGTCGGGGGCGAGTGGTCCGCAGCTTTGAAGATGGTGGCCGGCGTGGAGTCGGCGTGGTCATTGACGAGTACCGGTTTGAGCGCAAGTAGTTTGCAAGAATGCCGGGCGCGCCAGTAGGGCGCGAAAAGAGGACGGATGGGCAGTACTTCTGTCAGTAGTTCAGTCGGCAGTTCGGTCAGTGTCGAGCCAGGCGCAGGTATTCAGCCTGAGGATGGCAAAGGCACGATCCGCGTGATTGTGGCGGATACCCAGGCCATATTTCGCGCCGGGCTGCGCAAAATATTTGCTCTCGAAGACGATATACGGGTTGTCGGCCAAGCCGAGAGTTTCGATCAGACGGTTATGGCGATCCAAAAATTCTCCGCTGACGTTGTGATCTTTGAGGCCATTCTGGCCCCGAATCCAGCCGACGCAGTTTCCGATCTTCTCCGCCAAAATACGAACTGCCGTTTAGTCGTCGTACTGCAGGAGCCAGACCAGGAGATGACGCTTGAGTTGTTCCGACGCGGAGCGCATGGCATCGTTTCGCGCGAGATTGAGCCGGAAATGCTGGTGGAATGCTTACGCAAAGTCGCCCAGGGTGAACCCTGGCTCGATAGCCGCGCCATCGCGTGGGTGATGCAGGCCTATCGCACACAGGGCATGCGTCCGGCAGGGTCGCGTCCCAAAGTGTCGCTCACGCCCAAAGAGTCGCTCATCGTTTCGTGCGTCACCCAGGGCATGAAGAACAAAGAGATTGCCCTGCGGGTTGGCACCACCGAGCAAGTGGTCAAGAATTATCTCCGCAAAGTTTACGACAAACTGGGAGTTGCCGACCGTCTGGAACTCGCGCTCTACTGCCTGAATCACCGCGTGGTTGAGGGAACGGTTCCAGCCAAGCCTGCCCAGCCAACCAATGGCAACGCTACGGTGGCGCCGGAAACGCCCAACGCCACGGCTGCTGCTTTGGGATCCCGCTCCTGATTCTTCTCTTCTAGTACAATTCTCTGTTCAGTTCTCAGTTAGAACTGTTGTGCTTTTCACTGGGCACTGTGAATCGGGAACTGGGAACTGTCCCCCAAGAGAGGCGAACTATGAAAGGCGACGCCAAAATTATTGCTATTCTGAACGAAGTGTTGAAAGCCGAGCTCACCGCCATCAACCAGTACTTTCTTCACGCTGAGATGTGCGAGAACTGGGGCTATCAACGAATGGCTAAGCAAATTCGCAAGGAATCCATCGAAGAAATGCAGCACGCCGAGATTCTGATAGAACGCATCCTCTATCTCGATGGCGCTCCCAACATGACCGACTATTTCAGGATCAATATCGGGCAAACCGTCAAGCAACAACTGGAAAACGATTTGCAACTCGAATACACGGCCGTGAAACGCCTGAACGAAGGCATCAAGGCCAGCGTAGCGGCCGGAGACAATGGTTCGCGCGAACTGATGGAGAAGATCCTGCTCGATGAAGAACATCACATCGACTGGCTGGAAGGCCAACTCCACGCGATTCAAGAGATGACCTACGAGAACTACCTCGCCCAGCAATTGAACAAGCCCGAGGAGAGCTAGGAATAAGAGCTAAGACGAGTAGATCAGCTCACAGTCCGCGATCTCCCCGCCCAGCTCGAATACGCAGCGGCCACGGACCAGCGCGTCGATTTCCCCCGATATGTTATAAGCACCAGCAACGGGCAAGACGGTGCTGTCGACGCCGCTGCCGTCCAGGATAGGGCTGTGCCGCAGGGGCTGGCCGGCGCGCACAGCGATGGCCTCCTACATTGAGCGCGACACTCACATCCTCCGCGCGAACGTCATCGAGAACAAAAGGCGTCACCGCGGCTTCTCGTGTGCGGCCCGATTCGGCCGTAGTTCGTGGACAGTAAGGAGTGGCTCGGTCGCGTAAGCAAAGTGGGCAGTGCGTTGGAATTCTCGTGCCAGTAGAAACATGACAGACGATCACATGACCGCATTCGGTTTCTGTTGTGGTGGCGGCATTGTCGAACTAGATCAACTATCGGGCCGGGCTCTTTCACTCTTTCGCTCTTTCCATCATGCACCGGAGCGGGTTGCGAATCTGATTGCAATCGTAAGATTGGCACAGAAGTAATCGGGAGCGGTAGGAAGTTCGCCGATGAACGGCTGAAATTTAGGTCAAACAGATTCCTCGCGAGCGTGTGTACAATAATTTGAAGGAATTCTGTTAAGTCAAGAAAACGGAGAGATGGCCGAGTGGCTGAAGGCGCACGCTTGGAAAGCGTGTTTACTCGAAAGGGTAACGTGGGTTCGAATCCCACTCTCTCCGCCAGATTCTAAAGCACTTATGTCCTCAAACTGATTGCATCGGCAATCAGTTTGCCTTGCCCAGAGCCAGCCCCGCTACTTTGCCACTGGCAACGGTCATTTCATCCGTCACGATGTCCCCGTAAACGTTCATCGTGGTGCGGATGTCGGCGTGCCGCATCAGCTTCTGTTGCACGGCCAGCGAGGCGCCCTCGGCATCGAGCCAACTGCGGTAGGTGTGCCGCATGGTGTGAGTGCCTATCGCCCCCACGCCGGCCGCAACTGCACTGTCCCGGAAGATCCTCCAGACCCACGGATAGGACCATGGCAGCCGGCCCCGCTGCGCAGGACTGGCAAATATCCAGTCGGATTCCGACCGAAAATGAGTCAGTTGCTTCCAGCGCTGGAGCACTTCCAGCATGGCGCTGTCGACGGACAGCGCCTTGCGCGAAGACTCGGTCTTTACCTCGTCCACCACCTGGCCCACGATCCCACGCTCGATCTGCAGCGTGGCATTGAGCCAGTCGACGTCACTCCACCGAAGGGCCAGAGCTTCGGAAATGCGAAGCCCGAAGCAGACGCAAACCAGGGCCAGGCTGCGAAAGGGTTCGTCCAGTTCTTTGGCGAACTTTTGGAACTCCTCCACCGTCAAGCTCCGCGGTTTCCGTTTCCGTTTACTCGCACCCTGGACGGTAACCAGTTCCATCGGATTGCGCTCGATTGGGATCAAACGAGCCCACATCGCGAAATCCCAGAGCCTACGCAGCAGCCCTCGAATGTGGGCTCTGCTCTTCGGCGCTAGTGACAACTGGCCCAACCACAGCTCCACCTCGCGGGGCTGGGCTTCGGTCAATTGAAGTCGGCCCCAACGCGGCAGAATGTGATTTCGCAGCCAGCATTCATAGGCCTGGCTGGTGCTGTGCCTTTTCGGCATCTTCTCTAAACGGTACTGCTCGACGATCGCGTTCAAAATTGGAGGTCCTTGCGACTTCCGATCAGCAGTGCTATGGTTTCGCTGGTCTTCAAGGGCCTGCAGCGCACTCGCCTTCGTTGGCAAGTCGCGTAGCAGGCCAATTTTTTTGGTTCGCCGATGCCCATCTTCCGACGCCAGTTCGTTCCAGACGCCGCGGCGCTTATCCAGTACAACGGAACCTTTCTTTTGTCGTGCTCGCTTCATTGACTAACTCCCTTCCTCGCGAGCACAGACGGCAGTTGCGATGGTACCACCTCGATCCCATTGATCCCTGTGGCACGATGAAGTGCGGCGTCAAGGTCAGCGCGCCTGAACCTCCAAACGTGACGTTTCGTTCCCGAAAGAATGAACCCGCGGACCTTGCCCTGTCGGGCCCACAACAGCAGGGTCCTGGTCTTTACTCGCAAGATGTCTGCCGCCTCTTCGACGGTCAACCAGTCGTTATTAGCATCGGTCTGCATTTTCAGACCCCCGGTTCTTTGTCCTTGCTGACCTGGACTTTGAACTTCCTCAGCGGAGAGCCTTGTGTCTCGATCGTGTGATCTTCGCCCTCGTAAGTGATCGTCATCCAATGGCCCGCGTGGGCTGGCTGGATTTTTCTCAGTAAGTCGTAGGTTGCAAGAAACGTGAAGCGCAGCCCGAAGTCATCCTGCAACATGTACTGGGTTGTGTCCCTGCCTTTGACCGTGACCTCGGCAACGCCAATGAAGACGCCGCTTAAGGTGCGGTGCTGATCGCTGAACTGAAACATTTCCGGCGCCTTCACTTCTTGCATTTGGCGACGGGGCTTTACTTCCTCTGGGCGTGATCCAACGGGTGACGTTGCCATTCGCTTTCTCCTATGCGGCTAGTTGCCGCGAAACCGAATCACGATAGCGCTGGTACAGATCGGCCGATGAGATGCTCACCTCTTTCGGCGGATTCGCCGCGGCCACAAAGGGAGCAAACTTGGCGGCGATCGCTTTCGCATTCTTCTTCCTGTTCCAATAGGCATAGAGTTGCTGGTAGCTCATGCCGGTTTGCAGCCATTCCTTGAACTGCATCCCGGCCGCGAACTCAACCGGTGAGTAGTCGTCCATATCGATCTGCGTCTGCCCGGCGAACGAAGAAAAATCCAAACGCGCGAAAGGGTTAAAATCGAGGGCCTGTTTTGAGAAGAGCTTTTCGAATGTGTCGAGTTCCGATGGCACGCGCCCCGCAGCCATCTGCCGTTCCACGCGCGTGAGAACTTTGGGCAACTGTGGCAGCAGATCCATCTGCTCGGGGTTTTCTTGACCCGGTAATCGCATCTGCACAACATTGCTCATGGGACCGATGCACTGCGCGGCAAACCACGTCTCGAAATCGGGGAAAGGCAAGTAGTAGCGACCGCTGCACAGCAACTCCTTACGCCGCTTGAACGCGCGATAGGATTGCACTGCGCCAGACGCGAACGCATCAGGCGTGTAGCGGAACTCTGGCGCGCCTTCAGTCGCTTTCTCTATCACGATCTTCCGGGCAAGCTGCTCATGCTGGCGCTTCTTCGAATTCCACACATGAAATTGCTCTACCAGCTTGTTGTAGAAACGGAAACAATTCGGACGCTTTCCCTCGTATACCGTCTGCACCTCTTTTTTCCCCAGCTCCGCCCAGCTCATCGTGTGGCCAGCTCCATCGCGGAGTTCCACCGTGCCGAGCTCGGCCTGCCATTGCGCAAACCGAGCGCGCAACGACTGCGCAATCCAAGAGACGCTGGGGCCGTTCACGATGTCCACGCAGGAATCGACACGGGACACGCCCAGCAGATCGGGATGCTCGTTCACAATCTCAGCGATGGTGTCCGCGATCTGCCCGTGACACTTCTTCCCCGCCTCAATGACCTGGATCTTATGGGTGCCGGTTTTTTTGGCGTTCAAATGCAGGACGGCGTCAATGTCGGCCACGCGCCGAAGATCGACCACCTGGCGGTAGTAGAGACTCGGGCGAAAAGGGATCTCCGATTTCAAAGGGTCCGAGACGGACTCAACCTCAAACTTGAACGAAGCAATCCGCTCCGAAAATGACGTTCCAGGCACGAGCAGGATCTCCAAAGTGTCGTACATAATTAAAGGCGAAACTCTTGAGACACACTTCAAGCACAATCCCAACACCAACCACCCATGGCGCCGGGCTTCGTGCCAGCACGTAGAGTGCGGGGTATTACAGGCCCCGCACTCTCCAATCCCTTAGAGGCAACCGCAAGACCAACAGCACCGGGGCTCTGCCCCGGACCCCGGGAAACTCTTTACAACCGGCATGGGGCAACGTCCTGACCCGGTTCTCCATGCCGTATATGGGATGGTTTCCAATCACTCCCTTTGCCTCACGAAAAACCGGGCCAGGAACTTCATAGCTTTCGCAACGAACGCTCGGCCAGCGCCAGCACACCAGGCCGTAAAAACGAATCTAGATCTTCGTTTACGCCGATTTGTGATTTCCACCGCTCAAACGACTCACGGCTCATGATCGGTCTCTCCCGCCGCCAACATCTTCCCGGACTGCGCTATGACTTCCTGCTTCGGCAAACGGCACTGGCAACGCTCGACCAGATTCTCGGCAAGCGAGATCACACGCCAACCGCTCCCACCGCAAAGAGGACATTGCGGAGAGCGGCGCGGGCTCGGGATCGAGCCAGCCCTGGACGCGCGGGATTTAGGCTTGCGATCCAATGAGTGGATCTTAATGGCGGTTGGCGCGGCGGCCCTCCGTGACCACTTTGCTTTTTGGAAGAAATCGGCGTGACCACTTGTTGCCTCTGAACTGCCCGCTGGGCGCGGGGTTTAAAAAGGCATGACCACTTACGCTTTTTTGGAAAATACGATGGCGCTTGACAGGCTTTCGGCTTCGCGCCTCGCGCGCTGGATTGTTTTGGGGCTCGCCGCGAAGATTTTCTTCAGCTCACTCGGAGAAGCCTCCGGGTACACCGCAAGATAGAGCAAAATGGCCTTCCTTTGCTTTGCTTCATCCGACACGGTTTCGATAACCTTCTTCACCGGTTTGCCGATCTCGACCAACCGCTTCCGATCGCGCCATGTGTTCTCAAGGTGCGCCGTGTTCTTTTGAATGGGCACGTCCCGCTCTATAAAACCGCTGCGAATCCTCTTGTAGGTCGTCTTTTGTTTTTTGGCGATCGCATCCATTGAAAGCTTCGGGTAGTCCGCTATGGCTTCTTCCCAGCCCACCTCGGGGTAGGATTGGCGTCTTCCGCGTGCTCGTAGCACAATTTCATCCGCCCATCTGCCCGAGATTTTAAGCCCCTTTTTCTTAACAGCCTCCACCGCTTTCGTGACCACGCCGCCCAATTCGTCGAACTTAAGAAGGAACTGCTCCTCTGTGACGCCGGTATACGTCCCGACGCGTGGTGTTCTTTTCCCGCGGCGCGGGTAGGGCGTCTTGCAACCAACACGTGTGAGCAGCAGTCCCGCGTAGAACGCCGAGATGAAGAAGTGCCTGGCGGCTCCGGCGAAACCATCCGATCGATTCTCTTCGAAGTACCGCTTAAGATCCTGAGCCAAGCGGTCGATCTCTGCGGGGGTACGTCGCTTGTGCCCTGTAGTGGATTTGCCAGATTTCTTCGCAGCCATGGTGCCTCCCTAACAGGTACTGGACAGCGCCATTCGCGGGTGTCGGCGAATGGTGCGAATAGCAGGCAGTTCATAACGCCCGCGGCTCCAGAAGCTACCCTTTCGCATCCCGATTTGTCGAGTGTGAACCGCGGTGGACGCCTGTGATTAAGTTGGAAAATGGCCGCAAACGATGGAAAAGAACTTGCAGAATTCGGCGATCCCACGTGGCGAACTCGGCCCGCTGGTTCCTAATCCCCAAGGATTGTCACTTGCAGAGCTTTCGCGCAAGTAGCGCGCAGTTGCCAGCTATGTCCTCATATTGTGTCTTCGGAGGAGCGCCACTGAAGACGGAGCGTAAGAAACCCGCCGGCGTCCGCTCCGCTGGGAGAAGAGGCATTGCACCGATAACTTCAACTTCAAATTTCTTCCGCGCCGCTTGGCTTTGGTGCGCCACCGCGTGCCTAATTGTCAGAATGCGCTCCAGCGACTTGACCTCCGCTTTGTCAAAAGAGCAAAACGGAAGCCCTCCCCGGAAAAAGGCACTCGCGCGCTTTTCCGTGTGGTGATATGGCAACCAATCGACGTAGGCCTTACCGCCCAACATGACATCCCTCGCAATGGCTGCGGACCGGAAGGTCACGCGGGGATGGGTCCTTGGTCCGGCGGCGATTCCGCCGGTAAGAAGGCCAAGGAATAGTTCTTCCATTAGACTCTCGAACGATGTCACGGTCCGAAGGAATATTCCTTCGTAGAAAAGGCTGACGTCGTGCCGCGTTACGTGTCCGCGGAGCAACAACCGTTCAAGCTTCGCCCGGGACCGCTCGAACCGTCGCAGACGATTAGCGAAGTCATCCGAAATTGAAGTTGCTGGTCTAGGCATCGAAAATCTGAGCTTTCAGGTAGTCGATAACCGTTTTGCGAGAATCCTTGTGCGTCGTGCGGCGCGCGAGGGCTTCCATAACCTTGTCCGGCGCTGTTCCTGCCGAGATGGCATCACCTATCTTCAGCGCTCGGGCTTTGAAATTGGCCTGCAGAGCTTTCGGTTTTTCTTTCTTTAGCGTGGACCCCATTCCGAAAGCCGCAGAATACAGCGCGCAGAAAAGGCCGTGGAACGCGGAGCGATTGCGAAAAGCCGAATTGGCCAACTCTGCGCCTAAACCCTCATCCAGTTCCTCCATGCAGTGCCGGAAGCGGCGTTCCGCCTCCGCCCGCCCAGGCCACTCTTCTTCGTATTCCTTGTAAACGTTGTCGATAGATTTCTGAGTCTTTCCGACGATCCCTTTGATCATCAACTGAGCAAACTCGCTGGTGATTTCGACTTCACCCATCCGAGAAATTTGGGCTTCCGTGAATATTCTCCACTTGCGCCAGCGGGGCAGTTGCTCGGCTGAGATTGCATACATCGAAGTTTTGAACTCCCCGAAATACGCAGCGTTGCGTAGTTCCTGGGCATTTAGCTTGAGCCCAGTAGCGTTCATTCGGGCAAAGATTTGCAAAACTTCACGGTCGTCGACACTGGAGGGAAGCACATGAACGCTGAACTGGTAATCAAGGATGGACTGTTTGACCTCCGTAGGGAGATCCTTGAAGGGCTTCCCCGCAAGGTCCTTATTGTGGGTTTTTTTGATCGTGAAGTCGTCGCGATTCGGATCGAAATTCTTGAGTAGTTTCGGCGCAATGAACGCCAACACTGTCCGTATTCGCTGCTGGCCGTCCACAACTTCGCGCTTCGGTTCAAGCGTATCAAGGTCGGTTTTCTGGTCGCGGAGGAATACGATCGGGATCGGTAACCCCCGGACGATCGTATCCAGGAGAAAGGACTTGGCGCCCTTCGGCCAGACAGAACGACGCTGAAAAGAGGGACTCAGAATAAGGGTTTTTCCCTTAGCCCACGTGACGAAGTCACCGACCTTGTAGTGGGTTTTGCTGACCTGATGGATTTGCATCCTGTGATTATGACCTAAAGCATTTGGGTTTTGCGCGCTTGATCCCCACGAAGGCACCTCCAAGCACAACTACCGCCTTAAACAGTGCCGGGTGGAGTCGGGAGGAAAAGTGTCGCCCGCGCTGCCCGGCGGCGGATTGTTCGAGACATGATTGGCCGATACGGGCTGGCGCTCCCCAATCAGCGAGGGAGTTGCTGAGTCAGTGCCAAGAAGAAGGAATTTGTCGAAGAGACATCGGCTCTCGATTCACAATTCTCCGCGGAAGGCTTTGTCGAGGATGGAGGGCATGAGAGCGTCGAGCTCGGCGGAGGTTTCAGCTTGTACGGCCTTTAAGGCATCCGTCTTTTCTTGAAGCTCGTCAAGATAAGCCACGATCTGGCGTTGCTCGGGGAGCGACGGAAATGCAATTTCCAGATCTTTGATCAATGCGCCATTCCAATTCGGCTGGGCTCCGCCTTGCGCTCGCTCGCGGAGTTCGACGTACAGGCTCTTCAGCCAAAACTGGATATATCGTGGGTCGAACTTCTCCGGCTTGGGGAGAATTGCACAGCAGGCCTGGTTCGTCGCCGCCGGGACGAGCAGTTGCCCTGTTCTGCCACGGGTCTGTCCTTGACCGTAGAGCGCGATTAGGACTGTCCCAGGTGGAAAGATCTTGGCGCTGCTGTTGGCCAGCCCCTCGTGAGTTATGTGCTCTTCGGTGCTAGAAATGTCCCCGTCCAAAAGCTCACCGGTCTTCACCCAAGGGATGTCTCCATTCCAAAAAGCCGGGTTATCTCGCGACGGAGTTCCTCCGGAGGTCACGTTGGTTACCTGGCCGAGGCGAGCTCGGGAGTGCGAGTTTCTTAGGAGTTGCTGGCGGACGCCCATTAGTGTGGCGTAGGAAAGTGCCTCCGAGGTCTCTGTCGCTTGTTGACGGAGGGCGCGCGCCTCTTGAATCCTGGCAGCCAGAACCTCAATCCGCGCCACTACGCGCTGCTGCTCCGGGAGCGGTGGAAGAGGCACTTGGATTGTCAGGAAGAGTTCTGGCTTGATGCGGTTTTTACCACTTGTGCCCCTCGACAAACTGTCGCACTTTTCCCAGAATGCACGGGTTTTAGTCTGCCAATGAATCCAGCGCGGGATGACTCGGCTCAAGTCGAAGCTGAAGGTCGGGAATTCGCCGGAGGCAGCGCAACCGTCTACGGCAGAAGAGGCGATCGCAGTCGAGCCATGCCGAACCCAAATTTTGTTAATGATGAGGTCGTCCTCTCGCACCAATGAGAGTGTCTTCGCCGCCGTCTGTGCGCCGTCGATCGCTTCCCGTTCGTAGGCTCCTTCACCCCACCACTTCACGCCAATCGTTCGATAGGATTTCCCGATTACAACTTCAACGGGTCGCCTAACTGGCTTTGCAAATTCTCCGAGCGCGACTTCCTTCCAATGGGATCTCATCCGCTCTGCTCAGTAAGTAGATCGCAGATGTTCATCATGATTTCGCTGATACGCTGTTCCTTCTGGATAATGCTCACAGCCAATTGAGCAGGCGGCAGGTGGGTGATGTCTTCCTTCGTGCGCGGATTCTTGCGGTCGAAGTTATAGTTATTGGTAAGAACTTCCGAGGCCGGAACCTTCCAAGCGCGCTCGTTTTCTTCGCGATTCTTCCACCACGACAAACAGTCAGCAAATTCCTCTAATTGGATAGGCGCAGTCTTGGTGTAGTTCTTGCGGCCTTCGGGGACGGGCTGCTCGTAGTACCACACTTGCTTCGTCGGCCCAGAGCGATCAAAGAAGAGCAAGTTGGTTGGAATGCCGGTGTAAGGAGCAAACACTCCGTTGGGCAACCGCACAATCGTGTGAAGGTTGAACTCTTCGAGTAGTTCTTTCTTGATTCGAACACAGATCCCGTCACCAAATAGCACACCGTTGGGCACGACCATACCGCAGCGACCACCGTTCGCGCCGCCCACCGGTCGCCTGAGTTTGCGCATGATCAGTTGAAGGAAAAGAAGCGCCGTCTCAGCCGTGCGTTTGTCTTCAGGGAAATTAGCCAGTATTCCGCGCTCTTCCTCCCCGCCGAAGGGAGGGTTGGTCATGATTACATCCACCCGGTCTTTGTCGCCAATCTCCCGTAGAGGAAAGCGGAGG
>Ga0187858_10005614_pt1 | contig 11425 bp, 8 predicted proteins | sample June2016WEW_8_15_FD_133015 | JGI IMG/M metagenome (GOLD analysis project Ga0187858, IMG submission 133015) | Peatland microbial communities from SPRUCE experiment site at the Marcell Experimental Forest, Minnesota, USA - June2016WEW_8_150 | ecosystem: Environmental > Terrestrial > Soil >...
ATGCGGAAGAATACCGACCTGGTCAAGCACACGCGCGATTTGCTGGGTCCCGATGGCGATATCATGCTCGATTGCTGGATGGCCTTCAACGAGCAGTACACCATCGAATTCGCCGAGATGGTGGCGCCCTACCGCGTTTACTGGATGGAGGAATGCCTCCCGCCCCACGATTTCGAGGGCTTCGGCCGCTTGCGCGAGGCCATCAAATCCACCCGCATCGTAACCGGCGAGCACGTTTATTTCCGCTACGGTTTCCGGCACTTGCTGGAGCACAATGCCGCCGCCATCTGGCAGCCGGACGTTCACTGGTGCGGCGGCTTGACTGAGCTGCGGCGCATCGCCGCGCTGGCCTCGGCGTACGACATCCCCGTCATCCCACATGCGGGTGGCGTGCAGGATTGCGTGCACTTCACCATGGCCACGGTCAACGCTCCCTGGTCGGAAATGTTCATGCCGGCTCCGGGCGGCCCGCCGGAGGTCTACCGGCGCTTCGAGGAGGACAACCAGATCACCCGCGGCCCCGAAGGAATCTACATGCGTCCTTCCGAGCGGCCCGGATTCGGCTGGGAGATCGAAGTCGAAGCGTGAGGCCCAGCCTCATTTCCCCTTCATTTGCAAAACGGTGATGGAGTAAGGAGGAAATGTGCGCGTGAAGCTGGCGCCCAGTCCCTCCACGTTGGTGGTGATGGGCACGATCTTGGCCGGTTCCGTGATCGAGTTCGTGTCATCCGGGCTGCTGGCGCTCATTGTGATGGCTTGCCCCTTGGGTTCGACGGCGGCCAGCCCACTGATTTCCACGCGCACCGGTTGCGGTGTTCCGGCCCGGTTCACCACCTTCAGATAGATGGTTCCCGCCTGGCTGTCGCGCGTCGCGTCGAAGAACAGCGTCGGCACTTGTTGCGGTGGCGGAGGTGGCTGCGGCGGCTCTGGGGCGCCGCGACGTCCGGCCGGAGCAGGCGGCTGCCATTCACGCGTGGGAACCCCCTGCGCGGTCACTGGAAGAACCACGTCGCCGTGGTGCAGGCTGAACATCTGCTGGGCGTAATACGCCGGCGAGCCGTAGCTGGCCATGGCGTCAAAACCGATCAGATCGGTGGGCCACTGCATCCCGCCCTTGTTCACGTTGACAAACAGCGGCGCATAGGAGGACATGATGACCAGGTCCGAATTTCGTTCCATGCCCGTCATCCAGGCCGCGTCGCCCAGGGCGCCGCTCATGTTGGGCGTCGGCGCGCCCACGCGGGTGGCCCACTCGCCCACGAAGATTTTCGGTCCGGTGCGGGCGCGCGTGTCGTAATCGTGGGCGTGCGAGGCCATCTCGTCTTCCGAGCGGCGATAGTAGTGTTCGTCGAGCACGTCCGTGTTGCGGCCGCTCACCCGGGCCGTGGTCACCACATTCAGCTTGGGATACTTCGCCTTGATGGCATCGAAGAACTGCGCGAACCGGCCTTCATAGCTCCCCGTCTGCCGGTCGAACTGGTCCTCGTTGCCTACCTCGACATATTCCAGCTTGAAGGGCGCCGGATGTCCGTCTTTGGCGCGTCGCGCGCCCCACGTGGTGCCGGCGCCGCCCATCACGTATTCGATTTCGTCAATCGCGTCTTTGACGAAAGGCTCCAGGTCGGCTCCCGGTGCCACGCGCTCGCCGGCCAGCGAGTAGCCGGCATAGAGCGCCAGCACCGGCTGCATGTGGAGGTCTTCGCACCATTCCAGAAACTCCAGCAGCCCCATGCCGTCGGACGACCAGTACCGCCAAGCGTCGTTCATGTGGCCCGGCCGCTCGGAAATATCGCCGATGGTCCTTTTCCAGTCGAAGCGCGTGGCGATAGTGCGTCCTTCCACGTAATTGCCGCCCGGAAACCGCAGGAAGGCGGGCTTCATGCCGGCCAGGATCTGCATGATGTCTTTCCGGCTGCCGTTGGGACGATTGTTCCACGTCGGCGGAAAGAGCGAAACCATGCTGAACCAGACCGTCCCGGCGCTGCCGGTTGAAATGACCAGGCGGTTTTCCGCGGATGGCTTCGCCTTGCCCGTGGTCAGAACGGCCTCATACTTCTTCCAACTCCCGGTGACTCGCCGCACCTGCGCGCTGGCGTGGACCGTTGCGCCATCGTTGCTCACGATGGCAATTCTGAGAGGCCCGCTGAATCCTGCGCCGGCCTTAGCGTAAAACGAGGCCCGGTAGCGCGTATTCGGTTGCACCGGTATGCCCCAGAATCCCTCGTTGGCGATACCCACCCGCTGGCTTCCGGCGGCTTGGGTCACGGTAAGTTTCAGGCTGGTGGGGATGGCGCCGTTGAAGGGCTGGCTGGGGTCCAGCGCCATTGTTCCCGTTCCGCCTTGTTCCTGGACGAGCTGCCAATGCACCGGCTCTTTGGGGTCTTCCTTGAAGTTGCGATTGCGAACCAGTTCCGCGTACAGCCCGCCATCGTAGGAAAAATTGATCTCTTCCGTCATCAGGCCGTAGAGCATCGGGCTGACGTGCGCCGCCACCTGGCCGGCTTTGATCTGGAGCACGACTGCGTCTGCCCCCTGCCCTTGCGCAGCCACTAGCAAAGCGCAAAATGCAACTGGAATGATTCTTGTAAACATAGCTTTGGAACCACTATACCCGGTGTAGCGCCGGCGGCCTCCATCGCGGTTTCGCGTCATTCAACCCCGGAGTGACCGCGAATCGAAAACAACGTGATTCGGCTCACTTGTACTTGACGTCGCTGAAGGCCTCGAAGTGCCGGTGATTCTTGTATTTCGTGATAGCAAGACTCATGCTAGACCTGGTCGCCAGCAGGTCTTGGACCTCCGTCGGAAGCAGGTGGCGCTCTTCACCAATGCGGATGTAATCCCAGGTTGCGCGTTCCTCCGCCGATTGCATACTGAATTCCTTGGGATAGCCAGACGTCTTGGACTCCATGCGCCGCACGAGCCCGTCGGCCTCGGCAAAGGACACCTCGCCCGATCTCGCCGCATAATAGCGCTCGCCAGGGCCGCCCCAGTCGGGCGCGAAGCAGGAGTCGGGCGGAGCGCTGTAGCGATACACCAGCACGGGAGTTCCCGCTTCCACGGCGCGGCGGGCAAACTCGAGAGTCACATCGCAGTCGGCACTGAAGATCCTGGCCAACACCCACTGCAGACTTCTCGCGCGGCCGTCCGGCGGCAGGTGCTCGTACAAGTCATTCCACGGTTCGCCGTTTCTCACCACGTTGCGATGCATATCCTGCGCCCCGCGAAAGCTCACTTCCGACTGCACGGTCACGTCGACTTTCCATTTCGGCGGGCTTACGATTGGGCTCCGATACACTAACGCTGTTTCGTCGGCTGTGAAATTCGGCAGCGCCGCAAGCCACTTCTGCGTGAGCGCCCGGGAACGCTCCAACGTAGCTGCGGGGTCATCTTTGCCTGGAATCGCGGCGGAGGTGTCGGGAAGCGGAAGGGACTTGAGGCTCACGCTGACGGGCGGCTGGTCTCCCTCGGCGGCTCGCAGCAGGTTGCCTCGTAAGCGGCGCGCCGCCGAGCCGAGCGCGCTGGCCAACTCGGCGGCCGAAGGCGGCCGAAGATACTCCAGTTTTTTCGCCTCCAGATCGAACCACTGGTTCTCCTCATCATCTCGAAACAGCTCGACCAAGGCGCACTTTAGGAACACCTCATTTCCCACCTTGTAGCGGCTGGCCAGGTCTTGTGCGCTCAACGCCCCCTGGTCCGGAAGGTGCGCGAACACCAGCACCCCGTTCGATCGCCTCACCCAAACGGAGCGTGGAGTTACGGCCACTAGGGATCCTGTAGCCTCCACAGAATCGGCGAACGCCGCACCGCGTTGCGGGACCCCGAGCAACAGCCCGCCTAAACAAATGAGCAGCCGAAGCCGACGAAGCATAGGGTTTAGTCCTCCTTCAGCCCGGTTCTCGAATTGTCGCCGTTCGGCTCCAACCAGTATATATCAGCTAGGAGCTTTCATCCGCTGCCATCAGGGAAACCGGTTACACTCTGCGTATGGATGATTTGAACGGAAGAGTGGCCTTGGTCACGGGCGGGAGCCGCGGGATTGGCCGCGCGATCGCATTGGCTTTTGCCGAGGCCGGCGCCGATGTCGTAGTCAATTACCTGTCGCGGTCGCGCGAGGCGCAAGAGGTGGAGTCGCAAATCAACCAGTCGGGACGACGATGCATCGCCATCCAGGCCGATGTGTCCGTCCGCAGCGAAGTGGATCGCCTCATCGCCGGCGCGGAAGATCGGCTCGGCCCCATCGACGTCCTGGTGAACAACGCCGGCATCTCCCGTCCTCAGGCCATCGAGGATATCACTGAGCGGGATTGGGACGAGCTGATCGCCGTGAACTTGAAATCCTGTTTCCTGGTGACCCAGGCCGTTCTGCCTGGTCTGCGGGCGCGCCAATGGGGCCGGATTGTGAACGTGTCTTCGGTAGCGGCGCAAGTCGGCGGGGTTGTCGGTCCGCACTATGCCGCATCGAAAGCCGGCATGCTCGGTCTCATGCGCTACTACGCCAGGCACCTGGCCAAGGAGGGTATCAGGGTGAATGCCATCGCGCCGGCGCTGATTGCGACCGAGATGGTGACATCCAATCCCAACGCACAGCCGGGTCACATCCCTGTAGGCCGATTCGGCTCCGTGGACGAAGTTGCGCAAGTGGCCGTGATGCTTGCCAGAAACGGCTACATCACCGGACAAACGATTAACGTCAACGGCGGCTGGTTTATGAGCTGAGTGGGCAGGTGCCCCGCCCGCCATCAAGCGTAAGCGGAAAGATCCTCTTCTTCCTGCGGACGCCGGTTGCGGCCCAGGTTCGGCGGCAGGTCTTCCATGGGGCCGCGCCATTGCAGCATCCGGTCCACGTCGGCGTGAAGCCGGTACTTCTTTTGCACGTCGGCGATCTTGGCGCCAACCACGTCGATCTTGGCCAGATCGTACTGGCCCAGGCCGCCCTGGTAGGAGTAGTTCAGATAGCCGGGCCAACTGGCATCGATTCCCATGCACTCCAGGCCCACGCGATCCGCTGCCACGAAATCCGTCGAGGCTATGGCGATGCGATGCGGCACCGGGGTGCCCGAAACGGGACCGTTCCCTTCCATGCCCTCGAACCCGTCGATGAGACCCACGCCCCAGTTCGGCTTCATCATCCGGGCGCCGAGATAGATGTTGTAGTTGCCCGCCCGTATGCCCACGTGGAACTTGCGCTTGTCGCTCGCTCCCCATTCCGCCTTCACCCCGGGAGGCGGAGTCATGGCCGCTCCCAGGACCATGTTCTTGATCGACATGGTGGCTACCACCATGTTGTGCGTCTTCAGCACCCCGGCGGAAATCACGAAAGCATCGGGGTCCACGAATCGCGCGCCCATCCGGATGGGGATCAGATGCATGTCGTAGTCGATCCCATACAGCAGCTCGTAATGGTTCGGGTCCTCGTTGGGAACGTCGAACTTCATGTTGAAGGCCTTGTGCTCGGCGAAAATCTTGTCCCAGCCGAACTGGCTGGTGGTCTGCGCGGCCGTATTGCCGCAGCATTCGGCCACCACCACCTGCCCTTTGAAGCGGGGACCCAGGTAGTCCATGATTCCGTGCACGGTATCGGCTTGCGTGGAAATCAGTTCCCTGCTTGGGTCGTTACCGTTCGGTTTGATGAGAACGTACTTTCTGGTCTTCAGAACGGGCCGGATCTGGTCGTCGATCGCGACCAGCGAATCGGAAATCATCTTGCGCCGGTTGTCACCCTTGATTAGGGCCACCTTGGCGCGGTGGTCGGAATACCTGAACAGCTTCTCTACATTGCCAGTCCCCATGCGAGGGTCCTGCGGCGTCGCCCCGGGATCCACGGGCGGCTTCTTCTGTTGCGCCTTCAAAACCAGCCCCTGAGCGGCGGCAATCGCCCCGGCGCGGGCGAAGAAAGATCTGCGTGAAACTGACATCGGCCAGTAGCCTCCTCTCGGTCCAACGCGACCGAACTCCTCCAGTATACCCTATTTCAGGTCCGTTGTTCAGAAAATCTGATCCACCATCGCTTCACGCCGCGTTGAACAGCATTTTGAACCCGTAGTCCATGTGAAACTGTTGATGGCAATGGAACAACGTCAGCCCCTCCATCGCCGGCGTCACATCCACCTCGATCTTCCGGTAGCCCTTGACCAGGACCACGTCTTTCATGACCCCCGCCGTTGCCTTCCCGTGAACATTGGTGAGCTCAAAACTGTTCCGATGCAGGTGAACCGGGTGAGCGTCGTCGGTCTGGTTATCGAAAACCAGGCGGTACCGCTTGCCCCGGTAAAGCAGTCGAGGCTCGTCCTTGGCATCGTAGCTTCTGCCGTTGATGGTCCAGCGGTTGAAACCGCCCGTGCCGCCGTTGATCTTCCCAATCACCATGGGGATCGCCTCATCGGGTTTCGGGACCTCGCGGCTTTCGCCGAACATGGTGTAATCCCAAGCCTTTTTCGCGGGCTTGATCCAGCGCGGCGCCCCGCTTTTGTTGGCGTATTCGATCACCATGCCCATTCCGTTCTTGCGATCGTCATCCTTCGGCGTCCCCAGAATCCACACTCCTGGGTTTTTCATTTCCACGACCGCGTCTATGCGCTCCGCCGTTCCGAGTTCCAGCACATCCACCAGGTGCGGACGCGGCACCGGGTTGCCGTCCAGGGCCACAACCTGGAATTGGTGACCGGGAAGCGCAAGCTGAATGTTCTCGGTGGCGCTGGCATTCAGGAAGTGGAACAATACGCGTTGTCCCTCTTTGACGCGCACCGGCTCGCCATAGCCCAGGCACTTCCCATTGATGGTGAAGCGCTGATAGCCGATTTCCCAGCCGTTCGGTTTTTCGTCTTTCTTCAACTCCGGTGGCTTGGGGGCCGGATCATCCTCCTCCTCTTCTTCCGCGGTCGTAAAGTAGGGCTCCCATTCGTGCGTGGCCAGAAAAATCTCCTGGTCGTACTGCCCCGGATTGTTCTTCGGCTCGATGTACACGAAGCCGAACTGTCCGGTGTAGGTGCCCCGGTTCAGGTCGGCCATGGGCATGACGTGAGTGTGTACGAACCGGGCGCCGGATGGCCGTGGCGTGAGCCGGTAGCGCAAGTGGCCATGGGCCGGCACCGCCAGGCTCTTCTCCTCTTCGGCCCCGTCCACGTCTGCGGGAATGATCAGCCCGTGCCAATGCATGGTAATGTTTTCCGGGACGCTATTGGTGACCTGCACGGTCACCGTCTCGCCCCGCCGCAGGCGCAGCGCCGGCCCGAGATAGGGGCCGTTGACGCCATAAGTCGCCGTCTCGCGGTCGCCCAAGAACCGCATCGTGCCGGTTTGCGCCTCGAGCTTGATGGAGCCCGCGGCATCGGCTCTCAGTTCGGGAGGGATCGGCAGGGACGGCCGCGCGGTCGTTTGCGTACTGACGTTACATTCGCCGACCCCCGCGAATGCCCAGGCCGACCCTGCGAGCAGTATCGTTCGCCGAGAGAGCCGGACCATCTGTCCTCCATGACACTCCGACGCTCCGCAGAGCATTTGTTGAAAACATAACTCGCCGAAATGATCATATCAAGAAATCACTCGCTCCCGTGTCGCTTTCCCAGCCTCGTCACGAGCCAAATACGCAGTTTTGCGGGCGGCGTTGTCACGTTCGGCGCTTGCCAGACTTGTCCGCGGGCTCCTATCCTCCGGGATGACCAAAATCAGCTACGGCGGCTAACGCTTCCCGCCCGCGATCATTCAACAGGCGATTTGGCTATATCTTCGGTTCACGCTCAGCTTTCGCGACATGGAAGATCTGCTGGCTGTGCGCGGAATCATCTTGTCCTATGAGACCGTGCGCCGCTGGGTCAACCACTTTGGACCGAAGATCGCTGCCGGTCCGCGCAAACGTCGACCAAGGCCCCACGCAACTTGGCATCTGGACGAGGACTATCTCAAGATCGATGGACGCGTGGTTTATCTCTGGCGCGCCGTGGATAGCGAAGGGGAGGTTCCGGATGTCGTGGTCCAGACCAAGCGGAGTAAGGCCGAAGCGCCGAAATTGCACGGGCTTAGGGTCCAGACCCATAAGCAGCTTAGCTCATCGATCTGGTTATGATTTACGGTTTTCGAAAGGAGCGGGGTTCCATGCAAATTCACGCCTCGCACGACCGGCGTATTAACGCGTCAATGCCTTGAAGCCCATTGCCGTGAAGCTAATTGATTTTGAAGACTTCGCCGGATTCGATTCGAAACCGAATCAATAGAAGGAATCAGGCAATGGATGCGCGGAACAGAGACACGCAAGAACAGCCGACGAAAGAAATACACGAGGTGGTGGGCGTCTTTGACAATCTTGCAGCGCTTCAGTCAGCGATCGACCAACTTCTGACCGACGGTTTTGATCGGTCTGAAATTAGCGTGCTTGCGGAGGAAAAGACAGTAGCGCCAAACAGGGGCTATCGGCGCGCCGCTGAGCTTGAGGACGACGACCGCGCGCCACGGCTGCCATACATCGAAAGCGAGTCGCTCACTGAAGGCAAGGCTTCGCTTGTGGGAGGGCTTTTTTACATTGGCGCGTTCGTCGGAGCGGGAGCTTTAACGGCCTCGGGAGGCATACTCGCGAGCCCAATTGTGGCAGGCGTGTTAACGGGGAGCGTAGCCGGGCTCGCTGGACTTGCGCTTTCCAAATTGATTAGCGACCGTCAGGTAAAATGGATGCAGTCACAGTTAGAACGTGGCGGCCTCTTGCTTTGGGCGCGGACATGGACTGAAGAGCGCGAGCGCGAGGCGATATCCGTCATGCAACGCAATGGCGGTCATGACGTCCATGTCCATGCGGTGATGACTTAGATTCCCGCGACTTTGACAAGTTAAGCTGTCCAATAGTCTCAATCGGCCAGCGGCGCCGGCGATCCTGCCGGAGCGGAAGCGGCGGTGCTTTTTGGCGATCCTGCGAAGCCGGGCGAAGGCGTCTGCGCCCCATGCGATGTGGTCAACTTTATCGGTGATCTTTCAATGCGCCGCCTTGCACGGGCGCCGTTTCCATTTCTCGCCCGCCTTGAGACTCGCGTCGAGGATGCGGCGCTTTTGCAGTGATCTGCGCTCATGATCGGGACCGATCAATATTTCCGGCACGATTTTCGTCGCGGGTTGTTCCACCGAATCCCGCGTCACGGCGGGTTCCGGTTGAACGCGAGAGACGGCCTTGGCCCTACGTGCCGCGCGACTGCGGGCCATCGCTGCTTGCGCTGGCGAGGCCGTAGCTACTCAGCCACTCCCCCGATCGAAACGTTTTCAGGCGGCCACGTCGGCAAGACCCTCAAGCGCAGTGTCAATATCGGCTAGCGTATGATCCGCGCTGATCTGGAAGCGAATCTCTTCATCGCCTTTCGGCACCACCGGGTAGGTGAGGCCGGTCGCGAGAATGCTCCGTTGGCGCAGATGCGAAACCAGCGCCAAAGTTCGCTCAGTGTCGCGGACCAACAGCGGCACGACCGGGTGCTCGCCGGGCAGCGTCTCGAAACCGAGCTTGATTAGCCCCGCTTTGAAGCGCGCCGTCATCTTGCGCAAATGCGCGAGGAGAGCGGCGCCCTCCGGACTGTCCACGATGTCGATCGCCTTGTGGGCGGCGGCCGCCTCGGCCGGGGTGATCGGGTTCGAATAAATGTAGAGCGGCGACGTCTCGCGAAGATAGCGGATGACGATCTCCTCGGCGACGACGTAACCGCCATTGACGCCGAACGCCTTGCCGAGCGTCGCGACGAGCAGATCGGCCTGTGGAGAACCTGTGAATTCCTCGGAACCGCGGCCACTCGGTCCAAAGGCGCCGACCCCGTGCGAGTCGTCGACCACGACGATCGCGCCTTCCGCAAATGCGCTGTCGTAACCGCGCGCCAGCGCCATGATGCGGTCGAGCGGGGCGTGGTCGCCGCGCATGCTGAAGACGCCGTCGGTCACCATGATCGCGCGGGCGCAGCTCTTCGCCGCCGTTTCGAGGCGGCGCTCAAGCTCCCCCATGTCGAGGTGCTTATAAATGTGTTTTTCAGCTGGTCGCGCCAACGCAACGGCGTTGATGATGCAGTTATGGTTCAGTTCGTCACTGATGACCGCGGTTTTGTCGGTGACGAGCGGCGGGATTATGCCCATGATCGCGGCATAAGCGGATGAGAACAGCATAGCCGCCGGCCGGGCGTGGAAGGCCGCAAGCCGCCGCTCCAACGCGACGTGCGACGACCATGTTCCGCTGATGAAGCGCACCGCGCCGGGGCCGACGCCATAACTTGCGGCGGCCGCTTCCTCCACCGCGATCACTTCCGAGCGAAGCGCCATGCCCAGGTAATTGTTGGAATTCATGCGCAGGAACGGCGCGTCCCCCTCGCCTTCGAGGAGATATCGTGGACCACGATCGTCGCCAGCGGCGATGAATCCGCAAATCACCGCTTCGCTACCCTTGAGCCGCCCGGCGCGCAGCAATTCTTCAAGCCGCGCGGCGAGCGCTTTAGTCAATGCGCGCGTGGGCATGGGAAGTCTCACATTTCAAGCGTTCGTCTCCCGAAGCTTTCATCTTCTCGCGAAGCTCGATGAGTATGTCTCTCGTCAGGGCCGCCAGATTGAAGCGCGGTGAAAAGCCCCAATCGTCTCGCGCGGCGCTGGCGTCGAGCGATTGGGGCCAGGAATCGGCGATCGCCTGGCGCATCGGATCGATGTGATAGTCCACGGCGAACGACGGAAGGTGTTTGCGGATTTCCGTGGCGAGTTCGGCGGGCGTGATGCTCATGGCCGTCACATTATAGGCGTTGCGATGTCTCAAGCGCGTAGGATCCGCCTCCATGAGGTCGATCATCGCGCGTATTGCGTCCGGCAGATACATCATGTCGAGACGCGTATCCGGCGCCAGAAAGCAGGAGTAACGCTCGCCGCTCGCCGCCGCTCGAAACATCTCCACGGCGTAGTCGGTTGTGCCGCCTCCCGGCGCGGCGACGCTCGAGATGAGCCCCGGCAGCCGCAGCCCCCGCGCGTCGACGCCAAAGCGCCGCGTATAGTAATCGCAAAGCAATTCGCCGGCGAGCTTGGTGACGCCGTAGATGGTGGTCGGCCGCTGGATGGTCACTTGCGGCGTGCGCTGGCGCGGCGTCGACGGTCCGAATACGGCGATCGAACTTGGGAAAAACAGCTGGCAGCGAAACTCACGCGCCGCTTCAAGCAGATTATAGGCTGTGCCCATGTTGACGGTCCATGCCTCTTGCGGTCGTTTCTCGGCGACCGCGGAGAGGAGCGCGGCGAGGTGATAAACCGCGCCAATGTCGCGCCGGCGCATGACCTCGAAGATTTGGCTCGGCTGCATGCAGTCGAGACGTTCGTAATCGCCACCCGCCGTGAAAGACCGACTCGTCACGGCGCGCAAGTCCGACGCGACGACGCGATCGGCGCCATAATGTTTACGCAAGGCGGGGACCAGTTCGACTCCAATCTGACC